>Ga0315286_10005296_pt1 | contig 12446 bp, 8 predicted proteins | sample YL17G10_0_MG_FD_205038 | JGI IMG/M metagenome (GOLD analysis project Ga0315286, IMG submission 205038) | Sediment microbial communities from Yellowstone Lake, YNP, Wyoming, USA - YL17G10_0 | ecosystem: Environmental > Aquatic > Freshwater > Lake > Sediment | place: USA: Wyoming | collected... | reverse complement strand
GTCGCTGTCCAGCAATGGCGCATATCTCAGTCGTAGTCCCGGTCTACAACGAAGCCAGCTGCCTGCGCGAGTTGTACCGGCGCCTGCAAGCATCTCTTGAGACGATTACTCGGGACTTTGAAGTCGTGATGGTTGACGACGGCAGCCGCGACGAATCCTGGACGGTAGTTAGCGAACTGGCGGACCAGGACCGGCGCGTCAAAGGACTCCGCTTCAGCCGTAATTTCGGCCAGCACTGCGGTATCACTGCCGGGCTGGATTTCTGCAATGCCGACTGGGTTGTCGTGATGGACGGGGACCTGCAGGACCGCCCGGAGGAGATACCCCGGCTCTATGCCAGGGCCCGCGAGGGCTATGACGTAGTCCTGGCGCAATGCGTCCGGCGCCAGTACCCGGTCCTGAAGCGCGCGACGTCGCGGATATTCTACCGAGTTTTCAACTACTTCACCGGCATGAAGTATGACGGTCAGGTCGGCAACTTCCGAATCGTATCGCGCCAGGTCGTTGAGAGTTTTCGCACTGTGCGCGAACAACTACGCTTCTTCAGCGGGATCGTTGACTGGCTAGGGTTCCCCAAAACCAGCATTCGCGTCGAGCATGCGGAGCGCTTCAGCGGCAGAGGCGCCTACTCCTGGCTCAGACTGTGGAAGCTCGGCCAGGAGGCCATTGTCGCCTACTCCGACAAACCGCTTCGCCTCGCCATCCGACTCGGCTTGATCATTTCCGCGCTGGCTTCTGCCTATGGCGTTTACGTAGTTGTCCGGGCCCTGGTCCATCGCGTGGGGATCGCCGGCTGGAGCAGCCTGATTGCCTCAGTCTATTTCCTCGCCGGCATCATCATCTCGATTCTTGGCGTCATCGGAATCTACCTGGGTCGTACGTTTGACGAGACGAAGAAACGCCCGCTGTACGTCGTACGGGAACAGAAGAATCTCTGAAGGGCGGAGTGCGGAGTTCGGGGGATGCTGAGCTATTCGGAAATCGAAAGTGAGCGGTTTGGCTTCCGCATCTATCGGGGGCAGGCAGCCGAGTTGGACGCGGCCGCCATCAGCCGGGAGATAGTTGAGCAGGAGGTCGACATCGCCATGATCCGGATGCCCTCCTCGCGTCAGTACCAAGTTGCCTCGCTGGTTGACACCGGGTTTCCCTTCATAGTAGCTGATGCGCTTGCCTGCTACCGGGTCGACCTCACTCAGCATCGCCCGCAGTCCTTGCGGAACCGGGACCTTTCAGTCGTGCCGTGCCAGGGCGAACACCTGCCGACGCTCAAACAACTGGTCCGCGAAGCGTTTCAAGGATACCGGAATCACTACAGCTCGAATCCGTTGTTGCGCCAAGCCGACGTTCTTGACGCCTTTCCGGATTGGGCATCGCGCTATGTCGGGAGCGAGGCACAGGGACGGACATGCTGGATGGCCACCCGCGGCGGCCCGCCGGTCGGCTTTGGCGCCTGCTCGTCGGACCGCGCGACTGCAATCGGCGTGCTGTTCGGCGTCGCCCCTTCGGCTCAGGGGCAGGGCATATTCAGCGACCTGATCCGCTTCTGCCAGCAGCACTTTCGAGAGCAGGGCTGCCGTGAAATGCTCTACTCAACTCAGATTCAGAACGTCACCGCCCAGACTGCACTGGTCAGGGAAGGATTCCGCCTGCACGGCGCACATTCGACAGTGCATGTCAACAGCCTGCTCAGTCGCTCGGTTGTCGAGCCGTGTTCGCTTGACGTGTCGCTCTCAGCCGGACCCTCAGCCGGCGGCGCGGTGCCGGGTGACGCCGGGGGAGCCGACCCTGGCTTTTGCCTTGCGTTCCAATCGTATGTCAACCGCACTGTCGGCCGCTATTATGCGACCGGATTCCCAGGTGCGGACACGGTCCTGCTCGGCGGATCCTGCAAGTACCTTAAGCCGGTACGTCCGAATCGAAAGTACGCGTTGACCATCAGTTTCCCATTTGTTGATGCTGAACAGGGCGCCTATCGGTCAGCGGTGAAGGTCAAGGATTCCGTCGGCTCGATTTGCCTCCTTGCATATCATGACCTTCGTCGCCGACCACAAGACTAGCAGAGCGGACAGCGAATGAAGGTTGAATTCTACAAACACTCCCTCGGCGAGCTGGAAAAGCAGGCGCTCGGCGAGGTCCTTGACGGCGTCTTTCTAACGACCGGACCCAGAACCAAGCTGTTTGAAGACCGCTTTGCTGCGTATCTGGGCGTCCGCCACGGCGTCGGCCTGTCGAACTGCACCGCGGCACTATTCCTGACCCTCAAAGCCTGGGGCGTTGGCAAGAATGACCGGGTGATTGTCCCGGCCATGACCTTTGTTGCCAGTTCCAACATCGTGCTCCACGCCGGGGCCGAGGTCGTCTTCTGCGACGTTGAACCCAAGACCGGCCTGATCGACCTGAACCAGGTCGAGGAAATCCTGCGCCGTGACTCGAAGGTGCGGGCCATTATCCCGGTTCATCTCTATGGTCAGATGGTGGATATGAAGGAATTGCGCCGGCTTGCTGACGCGAGTGGCGTCAGGATTCTTGAGGACTCAGCGCACTGTGTCGAAGGCCTCCGTGATGGCGTGCGTCCTGGGCAGCTGAGCGATGCCGCGGCATTCAGTTTCTATGCGACCAAGAGTCTGACCAGTGGCGAAGGCGGGGCCGCAGTGACGAATGATGAGGCGCTCGCCGAGTGGCTGAGGATTATCCGGCTGCACGGCATGTCAAAGTCGGCGACCGCCAGGTACCAGCACTACGAGCACTGGGACATGGCCGAACCAGGATACAAGGAGAACATGTTTGAGCTCCAGGCCGCCCTGCTGTTGCCACAACTGGCCAAACTCGAAAGACTCTGGGAGAAACGGGAAGCCATCGCGCAGCGCTATGAAGCCGCATTTGCCGCGGCTGGAATCGAGTTCCCGCAGACCTTGCCCAGTGTGAAGAACGCCCGACACTTGTACACAATCTGGACGCCTGACGGGCGGCGGGACGACATCCTAGCCTTTCTCCAGCGGCAGGGAATCGGTGTAGCCGTGAACTACCGCGCAGTCCACCTTCGGGAATACTACCAAAGAGCGCTGGGCTTCCGCGAGGGCGACTTCCCGACCGCCGAGGCAATCGGGCGCCGAACCATCAGTCTGCCTCTCTATCCCAGGCTTGAGACTGAGGAGATCGACTACGTAATCGACAAGGTCATCGAGGCACACCGGGTGGCCCGGTAGCCTGCGCCGGGTCCGAACTCTGCGCTCGCGCTGACCGTCGCGTTGACGCTGGCGCACAACCGGCTGGGACTGGCGCTCCTTTGCGGTTCGGCTACGTGGTTCACTGGAGCACAGGACATGAGATTGGCTTCGGTCACAACGGCTGGGGAGCGAGCCACGCTCGTTTCCGAGGTCTGGTCACTACTGGCGATAATCCGAACGGGCTCAACCGGCATCTATTCGAGTGGCCCCGGCCCGGGCCCGATGCTGTCGGTCCAGACCGGAATGCCGGCCGCGCGCATGCGCCAAGGCCAGTTGGCGTCCAGCCGGCCGTCGTCGGTGATAACCCGGACCCGCACGCCGCGCGTGTCGTGCGCAGCAATCAGCGCCGAGTAGATGTAGGTCAAGTCCAGGTTGTAGAAACAGATGTCAATCGAGGAAGTCGCCACGTCAATCCGGTGCTTCAGTTTCGCGTACAGCGTATCCGAGGAAAACCAGGCATTCGCCTGGAACAGCGCGAGCGCAACCAGAAGGGACGACACTATTCCTCCACCCGAACATGGTCCCGGCGGAAAAAGACGTCCACCGTCTTCGACCCCCAGAGCTCGTACGGCAGGTCGAACTGCTTCACCGGCACGTAGTTCGTCTGGAACCACTCATCATCGTACAGGCTGCGATAGGCAAAGCCCGGCATCGTGGCGACTACGTCCGGGTGCTCGGCCCGGACCAGTTCCCGCGAAATCGCGCCGGCTTCCGGGCCGTTGCGCTGCGCGGCCGGTACCGGCAGGAACCGCGTCGCCTCCGGGCTCACCAGCGCGCAGGCGTCGAGAATCCGGCCATGATAATAGAATCCCAAGGCGCCGATTTCCGGACCGGCCACGGTCCAGCCCGGCGGCACGGTCTGGTTCAGCCATTCGGCCGCCTCCTGGTAAGCGGCAATCCGCATCCGCACGTCATCGCTTTCAATGTCCAGGTCGGTTATTCCGGCCCCGGACGACAGCCGGACGAGCGGCGGCGCTATCGCCGAGTAAGCGAAGAAGGCAATCAGCAGCCCGGCCAGTGCGACGCCCGCCGCGCGCGACCGATGCCTGAGCCAGGATGCGAGCCACATGATTCCAGCAATCAGCACCGCGAACCACAACACTTCCAGTACCGGGTAGTACCAGTCAAAGACCAGCGGGTTCGTGATGAAGTAGAACAGCACGAGCAGGATGAACAGTACCAGCGCCGGCAGCGCCGCGCTCCGGCGCAGGCGGAGCAGGCGTCGGCGCAATCCGAAGCCAGTCCCGGCCAGCGCCAGCACCAGCAGCGTCACGATAGTCCGCACCGGCGGCAGCATTCCGGCCGCGCGCGACCAGTACGGCGCCAGGCCCGAAGTCGCCCAGAGTTCGAGGTGCCGGACGATGCGCACCAGCGCATGGCCGAACGGCAGCGGATAGAGCGGCCGCGCCTTCGCGACAATGGACTGATAGACCGGCGACCCGTAGTACGCGAACGCGAAGACGGCCCAGATGATTCCCGGTCCGAGCAGCCCGGCCAGGAGAAGAACGGTCTGCCGTTTGCGGCTTGTGGCTTGCGGCTTTGACCCGGCGAGCCAGCCCGCGAGCACAACCGCGCATGGCAGCACGCCTTCCGGTCGCACCATTACCGAGAGCCCGGCCAGGAGCGCGCTCAGGACCGGCCGTCGGGCCGACAGTGCCCAGAGTGACCAAACCAGCAGCGCCACGAACAGGAACGATTCCATCCCGGCCAGCGAAGCATAGAGCAGGTCATTGCGCATGAAAACCAGCCCGGCGAACAGGGCCGCCAGCGCCACCGAGCAGATGAGCCGACGCAGGAGAAAGAACGTGCCGACCGCGGCCGCCAGCCAGAAGATGACGTTCAGGCGCACCGCGAGGTCCGGCAGAGAGTTCGAACGGGCTTCGGACCCGACCAGCGCCAGCCAGAACACGTAGAGCGGGTTGGATGCGCCGAACACGTGCTCTCCGGGATTGTAGACCAGCCCCTTGCCCGCCGCGAGGTTTGCGGCATACCGGTAGCTGATGAACCCGTCGTCCTCAGGCACCACCGGATTGGTGAAATGAATCACGACGCCATAGAGCAGGGCCAGCACAAAGAACGCCAGCCCTGCATAGCGCAGGAACTGGCTGCTCCGATTCGATTGCGCGGGCCGCATGTTTCGCCACAATGATAGCAGGAACATCCGGCAAGTCAAAGGCAGGGGAATGCGGAATGCCAATGTCAGACTGCAAAGCGCAAAGTGAACCGGAGCGTTCTGACTTCCGCAATCTGCAATCTGTAATCCGCAATCTGTAGTCTGCAATCTGCAGTCTGCAATCTACAATCTTCACTCCTCGTCTGGCTTCCCCTTGACTGCGGGTCGAGACTGCGTAATAATGTCGTTCTAATGACCACACCCGATGCTCCGCCCCAGCCGCCCCGTTCCGGGACCGCGCGGCTGAACCTCATCGTCACCCTGGCCTGGCTCATCGGCGTCCCGCTGATTGCCCATTTTCTCTTTTCCTGGATGGGCTTCAACCCGACCGACGACGGTTTCATCCTCGCGCTAAGCCGCCGACTGCTCGCCGGTCAGGTGCCGCACCGGGACTTCATCTCGGTGCACGTCGCCGGGTCCGCATTCTTCCATGTCCCGTTCGTGCTCTGGGGCGGCGACTACACCTACTGGCTGTCGCGGCTCTTTGTCTGGTTCCAGTTCGCGGTGTTCGCGTGGTGCTGGGTCCTGATTCCCCAACGCCTGCTCAAGCAGGAATTCCACCCACTCGAAAAACTCCTGCTCGCGCTGGTTGTCTTCGCGCTCAGCACCCATACGATGCCCATCCTGGCCTGGCACACTATCGACGGCATCTTCTTCTACAGCCTCGGCCTGCTGACGGCGCTGCGCAAATCGCGGCGCGGGCGCTGGCTCGGTTTCTTCCTCATCGGCCTCTCGGCCGTCTGCAAACAGAGCCTGCTGCCGATTGTCCTGGTCACGCCGTTCTTTGTCAGCGAATGGCGCCGGTTCGATACCTGGGCCGCCTCGTTCGCCCCGCCCCTGCTCTATGTCGGTTACGTGCTCGTCACCGGCAGTCTGCGCCAGGCCCTCCTGCAACTGGCGTCGCGCACCGACATTATCGAGAACGGCGTTGCAGTGTATTTCAACAGCGGCTGGCTGGTGGGCGGCACGCTGTTCAGCGCGGTGCTGCTGATTCCCCTGCTGCGCCGGGAAACGCCCCGCAGCCTGGTCCTGCTTGCGGCACTGGCGCTTGTCGCGATACCCGGCTATTCGGCAATCGGCCTGAACCAGGGAATCGTCGGCTATGTCATGACCGCGCCGTCGTTCCTTCCGTTAGGCGCCTCGGCCTGCGCTGTAGTCCTGCGGCTGATTATCGAGCAGAAATTCACGCCCTTCATCCGGCTCGGGCTGCTGGTCCTGGGCCTGGCCCTGAGCGCATCCATCTCGCGCGGCTATAACTCGCCGGCAATGGTCAGCGGCACGGTCGCGCTCCTGCTGGTTCTGCTGGCGTTCGCCCCGGACCCGAACGCTGACCCTTACCCCTGGCGCCGGCGCCTGCTGCTGCCGGTAGTGTTGGTGCTGGCCGCAGTCACCGTCACCTGCTTCTATGTCGCCCGCCAGCACTATGTCTACCGGGACGCACCCGCGGCCGAGCTGACCTGCCCTCTAGACACGGTCCTGCCCGGCGGCCGCGGCCTGCGCACTGGTCCGAACACCAACGCGTTTCTGCTCGACCTGAAAGAGGCCATCCGCCGCGCTGAGGGCCGGACCTATGCGATACTCCCGGACTGCGCCGGCTGGTGGGTGAAATCACCGCAGCTCAACCCGCTGCCGCTGGACTGGGTCCAGGAAGACCTGATTCCGGACCCGGCGCTGCTCTACCGCGTGATTGACAGCCTGGATGCCCATCGCTCGGACCGGGTCGTGCTGGTCGAACGCATCTGGACCGAGAAGCTGGCAAAAGACTTTGTCCCGCTACCCCAAGAAGATTTCTACGCCGTCGTCAACTACGTGCGGGCGAGCTACGAAAAGGTTGACACGACCGCGTACTTCGAAATCTACCGTTGATGGACCCCTCGGCGCGCCCGCCGGCATCCGGCCGAACCCTGGAAACCCTGCCGCTGATTGTCCTGCTCGCGGTCACGCTGCTGCTCGGTTCGGTTTCGCTCATCTTCCCGTTCGGCCGGGACCAGGGAATCCATGCTTATGTCGGCGATGCGATGCTCTCCGGCCAAGTCTTCTATCGCGACGCCTACGACTTCAAGCCGCCACTCACCTATTTCATTCATGCCCTGGCCCTGCTTCTGTTCGGGCACTCGATGCTCGCGATTCGCTTGCTGGACCTGCTCTGGACCCTGGCCACCGCGTTTCTCATCTATCTCCTGCTTGCGCGCACCCTGCGCCGGAACTGGACCGCCGCACTGGGGGCCGCACTCTACCCCTTCCAGTACTATGTCCTCGGCTACTGGTACACTGCCCAGACTGACGGCTGGCTTAACCTCCCGCTCGCCGCCGCGCTGCTCTGCGTCGTCCTCGCCCGGGAGAATGACGCCGTCCCGCGCCGCTTTCGCCAAAGCTGGCTGGCCGCCGGTGCGCTCATCGGAATCGCGTTCCTGTTCAAGTATACTGCGGCCGCGCTCCTGCCTGTGCTCCTGGCCCTGGGCTGGCTCCGGTACCGGGGCCGGCCCCTACTTGCCCGCGACGCGATTCTGACTCAGCTCGCCGGCTTCTGCGTGCCCGTGCTCCTGATGCTGGGCTACCTGCTGATTTCCGGTGCCCTGCCCGCGTTCCTCGAGAGCCAGTTCCGGCTCGTCCCGGCATATGCCCGGGTGGGAATCCAGCCCGGATTTTTTCAGCGCTTCTCATTCATGTTCACCAACCTCGCGGCCAACACCAGTCTCCGACTCAGTTCGCTGCTCGGTCTTGCGGGTGTGGTAATTGCCATCGTGAACCTCGCTCAACATCCGGTCCGGCGACCGCCGAGCCCGCCCGAGTCCGCCACTCCCGATTCGGAGTTCGGCGTTCGGCGTTCAGAATTCACAATCAGTCTCCTCGCCCTGCTCTGGCTCCTGGTTGCTGGCGTCTCGCTCTTTGCGCAGGGTCGGTTCTTCGGCTACCACTACCTGCCGGTCTTTGCCCCGCTCGCCCTGCTGGCCGGACTTGCGCTCGACCCGATTATCCGGCGCCTGCGTCATACCTGGTCGAGGCTGACCCTGGTTTGTGCCGTGCTGCTCGGGCTGACAGTGTTCTCAGACTACCCGCGCTATTTCCGTGTGATGGCCGACATCGCGCGCGGCGAGGCCGCCCTGCGCGACTACTGGTCAAGCCAGACCATGGGTTCGAGTTTCCTGCTCGGCGAGCAGCTCGATCTGGCCGACTATCTGCAGCAGTCCACCCGGGTTCAGGACAAGGCTTTCATCTGGGGATTCGACCCGCTGGTCAACTTCGTCGCCCGGCGCCGGAGCCCGACGCGCTTCATCTACAATCTGCCGGTCGCGGCGGCCTACGCCAATCCGGCCCTTCGCCCGGAACTGCTCGCCACCCTGACCCGTGACCCGCCGCTGGTCTTCGTGGTCGCGCACCGGGACGAAACGCCCTGGGTCATGGGCCATGAGCTGGATTCCTATGCTACTTTGATGGAGTTCGCGCAACTCCGCGATTTCCTGACCGGCAACTACAAGCTGGAAACTCAGGTCGGACGCTACGACGTCTGGCGCCGCGGCAAACAATAAGCAGTCAGCGTCCTGACTGCTATCTGCTAACCGCCTCTTGCTATCTGCTATCTGCCGTAGAACGACAGGTTGCCCCTCAGATGCTACTCGGCTGCTCCGCGCCGGGCGTCAAGCCACGCCTTGAGCAGTTCGTCCCGGGCGCTCGACTCTTTCGTCCACCATATCCGGTGCAGCGCCAGTTGCGGCGACGGGCCGCCGCGAATCCGGACCGACTGAGTAACGCCGGGCAGGTCCAGCAGCTGCTCAATCAGCGCCCGCCGCGATTCCGGCAGTCGCTCCTGAAGGTCTTTGAGCAGGAATCCGTTCTTCGGGTCAGTCATTGCGCTCACTCCTTTGTTCCGTTCCACCTGGCATCGACCGGAAACCCCGGGAAGTCAAGGCAGCGGCGCGACCGCCCGCGTTCCTGTTCACCGAGCGGTGACTCCAGCAACACCAATTCAGTGAGATGTCCCCTGAGCTGTCGCCCTCCTACCTCAGTTTGACGATCCGAGCCGCCTCCAATTGTCGGCTGGACCGCAGCAGGTATACTCCTGCCGCCAGATTCGCTCCCACACGACTGCCGGCGCAAGTGCCGAACTTATGCCCGACCACATCATAGACGACAAACGACTCCTGTTCCCGGCCCGGCACCCGGGCATACCCGCAGAATGGATTAGGCTCGACCGCCAGGACCGGCCCGGCTCGCCGGACGCGCCCGGCTTCGAACAGACCGGTCAGCGTATCCGGCACGCCGACAAACGCATCCTGGTTCCCCAGCCGCGTGTCGGTCCAGAGCGGGTAGACGCGCGTGCTGTCCCAGGCGCAGATCCCGATATACTCGCCCAGGTGCCCGGCAAAGGGCCGCGGGGTCTCGGGCTGCCAGCGTTCGTCCTCGCCGTCGAACAGCCGCGGGTCGCAGGAGACCGTACTCACCCGCCGGTTCTGGGCCCAGGTCGCGCCGCCGTCGGTCGAATACGAGTAGTAGCAATCCATCATCATGTTGGCCGGGTCCAGGCGCCGGTCCAGCCAGCAGGCGTGGAGCCAGCCGTCCTTGTCGATTGTCAGCCAGGGATGGAACTGGTCCCGCCGGTTGTTCAGCGTATCGTCGTTGATTCGCACCGGCGTGCTCCAGGTTGTGCCGCCGTCGGTCGAACGCGTGAACAGCAGGTCGGTCTGACTCAGGGTTCCGGATTCGCAGTCCGCGTAGGCGACATAGACCCAGCCCCGGCGCGGACTGCTCGTGATATCGACGTCAATCGCCGGGTAGGAGAACGTCGTGATTGCACCGTTGACGTCGCCATAGCCCCAGGCGACGTCCTTGATCAGGAGCTCGCCGCTGAAACTCGCCCCGCCGTTGGTCGACTTGCTGAACATCATCCGGTTCGAGCTGTAGTCGATCCAGCCGACATAGACTTCGCCGTTCGGCCCCACCGCCGGCACCGGCCACTGGTTGACCCCGCTGCTCGAGAGCGACAGCGGCGAGCTCCAGCTCACGCCGCCGTCCGTCGAACGGCAGTTCAGAATCGAGTACCCGCCGCGCGACCACGGCACGTAGAGATTGCCCTGGTGAGGGCTGTTTGTCCGGTCACAGCCGATCAGTTCCTTGTCCTCGAACGAGCCGGTGTTCTGGACCACCGCCGAGCGCTGGCCCCAGGTCAGCCCGCCGTCGGACGACTTGAGCACATACAGCGCGTTGGGCTGGCTGGTTGAGATATACGAGAGAATCACCGCGTAGAAGTTGCCGGCCGAGTCCACGGTCAGCCCCGGGTCCGAATCCCAGATGTACTCTGAGCCGTGGGCATAGAACAGCGTCTCGCGCGCGACGGTCCGCCAGCCGTCAAACGTCGTCGCAAACGCGACTTCGCGATATCCCAGCCGGAAGTCGCGCCAGACCGCGACCATGTTGTCCGGGTCGTTCGGGTTCATGACGATCTGCTCCTCATTCTGGAGCTGCGTCGTAACGTCGTTGTTCAGCTTCACGTTCAGCCAGCCGCCGAATCCGGTCCCGGCCAGCAGGGCCAGCCCGACCATGACCGAGCACATTGCTTTCTTCATTTCTCCTCCTCGCTCCACCGAACAACGCTCTTCGTCAGCCGCTGTCCGGTTCGGAGCCGGCTAGATGCTACCGGCGCGGCGGACCGATGTAAAGAGGACTCTTCGCCCCGGCATTCCAGTCCTAAAACAATCAAGGATAACCCGAGGCCTCGGCCGGAAAGCCGCACCCCTTCCGCTTTTCTGTCTACTGTATGCTCTCCAGTCTTACCGTGGCGCCTCGTGCCGCGCTGCACCGTCAGCCCGAATGCCTCGCAGGCGATGCGGGCAAGAATCGGTTCGCTGCTGCTACGCACGCTCCTGTCGATGACCTTGGTGCGGATTTCTCGAGTCAGACCCTTGCCGCCAAAGTGTCGGTCGACCAGCCGACAGACCTCTCGTGCGAAGTCCAGATACAGTTGACCCCTCCCCTGATCCTTCTGTCCTGTTACGCTACAGTGAAGATGTCATACTTATTCCTCGATAATAATGTCATAGTCCGTGCTTCCTGGCATATGCGGCCAGCGACCGCACTTCTGGGCAGGGGATTGCCTCGTTCGGAATCTCTCCGAAATGCGGGTGGAAGACATGCACCGAACCGTCAAACCATTCTTGAACCGTCAGCCGACAATAGCATAGCGATCGTACACAGGCCGGCGGCTTGAGCTGATACCGGTAGCGGTGGAGAACAATCGTGTTGTCCGAGTTGACGGTCCGCGTGAATTCCCGACACAACGTACGCCGCAAATCAACACCCGCTGGTACTGGCCGAAACCCCGATGCTGAATTACGTGACTCAACCGTGAAGTGCTCGGTATAGCGGGGGATGAATTGCTCGTTAACGTAATCGGTGGCCGCCGGATACGTAGCGATAATGGCGCGGGGCAATTCCACGACCAGACGGTTCTGGAATGACCGGTTGAGCCGTTCTCCGCGGCCCCGGGCCTGGGGGCTGTCAGCGAAGATTAACTCGATGCCTAGCCGGCGCATAGCGATCTCACAGGCCGTCGGCTGGGCATCACTCTGCGGCCGATGAATACCGCCGTGGCGGGTCGTAGTGAATTGACCCGCTCGATCCAGGTAGAGACAGCCGGGCAGACCCCAATGTGCCGCCACATGATAGAGGGCTTGGAAACACCCGTTGAGCGATTCCTGAGCTTCAAAGAGGCCATACAGCGGTGCGCCGGTAGCATCGTCGGAGGTCAGGATCAAAGTCGATCGGGGATACTCAGGACCGAACCAACGATGCGGACTGCCATCCCAAAAGAGCACGTCGCCGCGGCGTGCGGAACGGAGTCGGAACCGGCGGTGACGACGGGTGCGGTGAGGTTTGTGACCCAGGCCGGCATCAATCAACCAGCGCCGGATCGTTTCTTCGGATACGGGAATGGCATATTCGTCGCGGGCGATCTCACTGAACTGGGTGTAGGTAATGTCCAGGTCCGCGAACTCATCTCGGAAGATCTGAAGGACCCGTTGGTGAATGCGGTCGGGGGCGGCGTGGGG
>Ga0315286_10005295_pt1 | contig 12446 bp, 10 predicted proteins | sample YL17G10_0_MG_FD_205038 | JGI IMG/M metagenome (GOLD analysis project Ga0315286, IMG submission 205038) | Sediment microbial communities from Yellowstone Lake, YNP, Wyoming, USA - YL17G10_0 | ecosystem: Environmental > Aquatic > Freshwater > Lake > Sediment | place: USA: Wyoming | collected... | reverse complement strand
AACGGCGAAGGGCGCGCCACTATCGAGCGGCTCGTGGCGCACGCCGAGAGATTGTCGCGGTCGTCTGAGAGGGCAGGGCCGGAGGCTAGAGGTGATTGAGTTGCGGCGGGCAGCGGCCGTCGTACTCCTGTTCCTGGGGGTCGGAGTCGGGCTCCACCTCCTTCTGGACCCTCTGCGCGACGCCGGCGTGCCTGCCGCCGTCAAGACGATGACCCTGGGCGCGGGCCTGGCGCTGGCGGTTCTGGGCATCATCGGCGGCTTCCTGATCGCCCGGGTTCCGAAAGAGCGGATCGACGGCGTGGCGGACCACCTCGAGAACATGGTCCGCCGCGGGACACTGGGCATGGCGATCAGCGAGGGCGAAAGCGATTCGCTGGGCCGCCTCGGCCACGCCATCAACCGTTACCTGGCCTTCGTGAAAGACGAGGTGGAACAGTCGCATTTGGAGGTCAAGGAGCGCCAGATCCAGATGAAGGTCATCGACGCCGAGAAGCGGCATACCGAAGCCGTCATCGGCGCCATCAGCGACGGCGTGGTCGTGACCGACGCCTTCGGCGACCTCGTGCTGGCGAACGCGGCGGCGGAGAGCATCTTCGGATTCCGGTTCGACCCGGCGGTGCGCCGGCCCATCGAAGAGGCCATCGCCGACAAGAGTTTCCTCGCGCTCGTCAGCGACATGCGCGAGACCGGCCTCTTTGTGCCGCACCGCACGATCGAGTGGATCCAGGGCGCCGGCGAGCAGGCCCTGACGTGGCGCGTGATCCTTAACACGGTAGTCGAAAGCAGGAAGCACGATCGCATCAGCGGCATGGTGGCCGTGCTTCACGATGTGACGAAGGAGAAGGGAATCGCCCGCATGAAGAGCGATTTCGTGTCGAACGTGTCGCACGAACTCAAGGCCCCGCTGGCCAGCATCCGGGCGTACACCGAGATGCTCGTCGACGGCGAGGCGCGCGATGAGAAAGAAATAAAGGAATACCTGCATATCATCGCCAGCGAGACCGACCGCATGAACCGGCTCATCGAGAACATCCTGAACCTGAGCCGCCTGGAAAGCGGCCTCGTGCCCGTCAACAAGGCGGACCTGGCCGTGACCGAGATACTGCGCGACGTGGCCGACGTCATGACGCCGCAGGCCGTCCAGAAGCACATCCGCCTCGAGGCCGACCTCTCGCCGGTCTTCTTCCGCGTCCACGGCGACCGCGACATGCTCTACCAGGCGGTCCTGAACGTCGTCTCGAACGCGATCAAGTACACGCCCGAAGGCGGGCAGGTGCGGATCTCGACCTACCTCGAGGACGGCTCGGTCGTGGTCGAGGTGGCCGACACGGGCTACGGCATTCCGCCCGAGGACTCGGGCAAGGTCTTCGAGAAATTCTACCGCTCGCGCCACTCCGCCAAGGCCGCCAAGGGCACCGGCCTTGGCCTGGCCCTCGTGAAGCACGTCGTCGACGTGGTCCACGGCGGGCGGGTGGTGCTGGAGAGCAACGTCGACAAAGGGTCCACCTTCCGGCTCTATCTGCCGGCGGTTCGGTAGCCCCCACGGGGAGACGGTTCATGGCGTGCCGAGTGCTTGTGGCCGACGACGAGACGGCGATTGCCCGCGTCGTGGCCCGCAAACTTGAGAATGCCGGCCTCGAGACGATCGTGGCCGGCGACGGCCAGGAAGCCTACGAGCAGGCCTGTGCCCATCGCCCGGACTTCATGATCACCGATCTCCAGATGCCCGGCATGACCGGCCTGGAACTGTGCACGCGGCTCACGGCGGAACTGGAAGTGCCAATCCCTACGATCCTCCTCACGGCCAAGGGGTTCGAAATCGATCACGCCGCCCTTGCGCACCTCCCTATTCTCCAAGTGATGACGAAGCCGTTCAGCCCCTCCGAACTTCTGGCCAGCGTCAAAGCGGCGCTGGGCCTGCATGGCGGTGCCTAGCGGCGCCGCAGAGCGAAGAGGCGCGGCTGCAACCCCGAAAACGTCGATCAGGAGCAGCGGATGCCGCAAGGCTCAGCATCGTGTGTGCCTGTGGCCGGGCTGACCGTGCCGCCGGGCTTGGCGGAGGAGATCCGCCGGCGCACGGGCGCCGAGGTCGTTTTCTACCGCCGCGAGGGCTCGGGCTTTGTCGGCGAAGGCGGCCACGAAGTTGTCGCGGAGGCGGCGGTCCCCGCCCTGGTGTTCGACGCCGCCCGCCGCAACGAGGAGTGCTTTGAGGCCGACGCCGGGGAAATCCGCCTGGCGTGGCCGGTCTACCGGCGGTCGCGCCTGGTCTGGGTCGCCCTGGCCCGGCTTAGCGCGCCCGGGCCGGAATCGCAGAATCTCGGGCGCCGGTTGCTGGCGTCCGTGGCCGACCTGGTGCGGACGCGCCTGGCCGGCGCCCTGGCGGCCGACGAGCGCGACGACGTCACCGAGGCGCTCACCCAGTGCTACGAGGAGATCAACCTGCTGCACAACCTCGGCGAAGTCCTGCGCGTGAACCGGTCGGTGGCGGAGTTCTTCGAAGACGTCTGCGCCCAACTGTGCGAGACGACCGGGGCCGAGGCGGTGGCGGCGTGGGTTCCGCCGGTGCCGGGCGTCGAGCCGCTGACCATGGTCGCGGGCCGCCTGCCCTTCCTGGAGTCCGACCTGCCTGCCCTGGTCGGGCGCGTGCTGGCCGGCCTCGACCCTCAGGAGGCGGTCCTCGTCAACAATCACGTGGCCGATGACCCCGCGCTGGCGAGGTTCTCGACCGCCCTGGAGCGGCTGGCGCTGGCGCCCCTGCCGGTCGGCGAAGGGGCCTGGGGCGCCCTGGCGGCGTTCAACCACCGGCAGGGCGAGTTCGGCAGCCCGGAAGCCAAACTCGTCCGTTCCGGCGCCAGTGCCGCGGCCGTCTTCATCGACAACCGACGCCTGTACGTCGAGTTGCAGCAGATGATGCTGGACCTCGTGGGGGCCCTCGTGTCGAGCGTCGACGCCAAGGACCCGTACACGTGCGGGCACAGCACACGCGTGGCCCTCACGTGCCGCGAGGTGGCCGCCTGCCTCGGCTTTGACAGCGCCGGGTTGCAGGAGGCGTACATGGCCGGCCTCCTGCACGACATCGGCAAGATCGGCACCCCCGGGGCCATCCTGAGAAAGCCGGCAAGACTCCTGCCCGAGGAGCGCGACATCTTGCGCCGCCACCCGGTCACCGGCGGCGACATCCTCAAAGGCATCCGCCGCCTGGAATCCATACGCGAGGCCGTCGTCCATCACCACGAGCGCATCGACGGCGCCGGCTATCCCGGCGGCCTCAAGGGCGACGCCATTCCGCTCCTGGCGCGGATCATCGGCCTGGCCGATGCCTTCGACGCCATGACCAGCAACCGGCCCTACCGGCCCATGCTCGCGCTGGAGGCCGTGAAACGCGAGATCGAGCGCCACGCCGGCACCCAGTTCGACGCCCGGGTGGTGGAGGCGTTCCTAACCCTTGACCTGGACCAGTTGATGGCGCGGTTCGCCGAAACGCCTGCGGCGATCGCGACGATCGAAACGCGAGGTGTGCTATGCCGACCACGGCCGACGCCTACGGCAGTATGACGGTGCTTTCAACGGAACCGGCGCTCACGCAGCCTGAGGACGAGGCCTTCCGCCGCATCGCCTCCGAGCAGATACGCGCGGGCGGCCGATGGTTCGTCCTGGACCTCTCGCGGGCCGGCTGCTTCGACAGCCAGGGGCTCGAAGGCCTCCTCTGGTTCCAGGAACAGGTCGAGGCCGCCAAGGGAGTCGTCAAGGTCGCGGGCCTCAAGGGCAGCGCCCGCGCGATCTTCGAAATCGTCCGGTTCGACAAGAAGTTCGAGGTCTTCGACAACGTTCACGAGGCCGTCAAGAGTTTTCACTAGGACCAAGCCATGACCACAGCCACAAAGAGCCGGGCCCGCCTGGGCGACATGCTGATCGCCCACGGCGTCATCACGCCGGAACAACTGGCCAATGCGCTGGACGCCCAGCAGCGCGGCCAGCAAACGCGCCTGCTGGGCGAGATCCTGGTGGACCTCGGCTACGCCACGTCCCAGCAGGTGCTGGCGGCGGTGGCGGAGGCCTGCGGCGTGCCGTTCGCCCGCCTCACGCCGCACCTCGTCGATGCCGCCGTGCGATCGGCCCTCCCGGAGACCTTTATCCAGAAGCACGGCGTCCTGCCCCTGTTCCGCGTGCGCGACGTGCTCACCGTGGCGGTGTCGGAGCCGTCGAACGTTTTCCTGGCCGATGAGATCGCCCACGCGTCGGGCCTGAGCGTGCAGATTGCCGCGGCCACCGCCGACAACATCTACCAGATGCTCGACGAGACCCGAACGGCCGGCCAGGGGCCCGCCTCTCACGACGACGATCCCCCGCCGGTCCCGACGCCCTCCGGCGAACTCGTTCTGTCCGAAGACTACGACTCGGTCTACGGCACGTGGCCGCCGGAGCAAGTGGCGTCGCTCCTGGTGCGCGAGGCCATCGCTTCGCGCGCCAGCGCCATCCACCTGGAACCCGACGAGAAGGTGCTGCGAATCCGGTTCCGCATCGACGGGCGGCTGCACGTCGTCATGCGTCCCCCGGTCCGCATGGCGGCCGGCCTGGCCGGCGCCTTCGACACGATCATGGGCGTCTCAACCGCCGCGACGCCGGCCTGCGACGTCCGCCCGAGCGCTCGCCTGCTCATCCAGGGCCGCGCGGTCCAACTCCACGTGGCCTCGCTGGCGAGCGCGTTCGGCCCGCGGACGGTCGTTCGGATCGTCCGCGACGACGAGGCCCAGAAACCGCTCGAGAAACTCGGGTGCGACTTTGAACTCCTGGCCGCCTACCGCGCCATGCTGGCCGACACCAGGGGCCTGGTGCTCGTGGCCGGCCCGCGCGGGTCGGGGGTTACCACGACCCTATACAGCACGCTGAACGCCGTCGACCCGGTTCGGCTGAACGTGTGCACCTTCGAGGCGTGCATCGATTTCAGCCTTCCCGGGGTCAACCAGTTCTCGCCGGCGACGTGCGGGACGGCCGATGCGGCCGCGGCCATTCGGCGCCTCCTCCACCAGCAGCCCGACGTCCTGGCGCTCGACGGCGTGATGACGCCGCCGGTGGCCGCACTGGCCGTCGAGGCCGCCCTGGACGGGCGGCTGGTCCTCGCCCAGGTCCGTGCCGCCGATGCGGCGGACGCCATCGCTGCCCTGGCCGCGCGGGTGCCCGTCGAAGGACTGGCGATGGCCCTGAGGGGCGTCCTGGCGCAGCGGGTGGTCCGGACCGTTTGCCTGCATTGCCGCGGCGTTGTCGATCCGCCCGCCGGCCTGCGGCGGCGCATTGCCGAGGCCTTTGGACCCGTTGACGAATACGTCAAGGGCAGGGGGTGCAACCACTGCGGCCGGACCGGATCGCTGGGCCAGATCGGACTGTTCGAGCTGGTTCCGATGGATGCCGGCCTGGCCCAGGTCGTGCGGGCGAAGGCCGATCGCGAGGCGCTGCGTGCCGCCATCCGCGCGGCCGGCCATACCTCGCTATGGGTTGACGGCATCAACAAGGTCAGGGCGGGGATCATATCGGTCGAGGAAGTGATGGAGGTCCTGTCGCGGTGTCCCGGCGGGCCGCCGGCCGCTGAAACGCCAAGCCCGCGGCGCTGAGCGGCAGACAGTCGAATCTGCTGCGCAGGCAGGCGGCCCTGAAGGGGGAGCGACCGGTCTATTTCTTCGGCGGCGTCTTCGGCGGGGGAGGGGGCGGGGCGACGCGGCCCAACTTCACCTCGATGGCGATGATCTTGTCTTTCAGAGATTTCCCGTCGCCGTCTCTCTTTTCGGCGGGAATCGCCTCGAGCAGGTTCTTGTACACGCTGAGCGCGCCGGTCATATCGCCGGACTTGACCATCAGGTCGCCGATTTTCTCGCCGACGCCCCGGTCGCGGTAACGGTCCTTGGCGGGAGCGGCCTCGAAGATCGACCTCCACCATCGGATGGCGCCGCGGAAGTCCCCGCACTTCTCAGCCTGTTGGGCGACCTTCTCCTTCAGGCCCCGGTCGCGCTTGGTCTCGGGAAGCGACTGGTAGTAGTCCGCCCACAGGTCATAGATGGCCTTCGTTTCCCCGACCTGCTCATACATGGCCGCGATCTTCTCGGTCTCCTTCATGTGCTTGGTATAGATCTGCTTCGAGAGGTCGTCGATGCGTTTCTGCTGGTCCGGCGTGGCCTGGCCGCGTTCCTTCTCGAGGGGGGCGAGGGCCTTGACGAGGTTGGCGTAGTTGCCCTCGAAGGCCCGGACTCTCTCGGCGATCTGGAAGAGGGCGGCTTTGCGCGCGTAGCCCTTGAGCGCGTTGGCCCGCCCCTGCGCCGCCGTGAGTTCCATGGCGAGTTTGATCTCGTCCGAGATCACATCCTGGAGGCGGTCCTGGATCGCCTTGAGTTGTTTCTCGATACGGTCGGCGGGGGTCTCTTCCTTCTTGGGCGGCGCCTCTTTCGACGCATTGGCGCCGGGGGCGGCTGCGGCAGCAGGGGCATCGGCGGCGATGCCCGCCGCGGACCCCGCCAGAATCAGGGCGGCAGCGACGGCCGCGCCGCACAGGTCGAATCGGATTCGCATCACGTCAAATCACTTGCCCTTCTTGGGCGGCTGCTTGGGCGACTCGCTCTTGCCGAATTTTTTCTCGATGGCGGCGATCTTGTCCTTCAGGCCTTTCCCGTCGGTGTCTTGCTTGTCGGGCGCGATGGCCGCCAGGAAGGTCTTGTAGACCGCCAGGGCCGTCTTGGGGTCGCCGGCTTTCTCATACAGGCCGCCGAGTTTCTCGCCCGTGGCGCGGTCGCGGTAGCGTTCCTTCTCGGGGATGCCGTCAAGGATGCTCTTGTACATGTCGATGGCGGCCCTGAGGTTGCCGGCCTTCTCGCTCAAGATGGCGATCTTCTCTTTGAGCGTCTTGTCGCGTTTCTTCTCGGGGAGCGACTGGTAGATCTCGCCGTAGATCTGGAGGGCCGTCTTCGGGTCGGCGACTTTCTCGTAGAGGATGGCGATCTTCTCCAGGTCGGCCTTGTGCTTCAACTGGAGACGGTTGTTCAACTCGTCGATGCGGGCCTGCTGCTCGGCGGCGGCGTACTCGCGGTCGCGGTCGAGGGCCTTCATGGTCTTCATGAGCGAGAAGTACTTGCCGTCGAACGCCTGGAGTTTCTGGGCGCTCTGGAGGAGGATCTGCTTGTATTCCCTGACCTTGGCGGTGCCGCCGCCCTTGCTGAGTTCCTCGACGGCCTTGTCGGGGGTCTCGATGAGTTCGTTGGCCCTAGTCTGCATTTTCATGAGGTCCATCGTGAGGCTCATCTCTTCACTCATGAGTTCCGAGAGGCGGTCCGTGACAGCGGCGAGTTGCTTGTCGATCTTTTCGGCAGCGGTCTCGTCGCCCTTGGCCTTGCCAGCGGGTTCCTTGGTGGGTCCGACCGCGGGGGCCTTGTCGCCCGTCTTGGCGGCAGGGGCCGCCAGGGCGGCGCCGCTCCAGACCAAGGTCAGCGAAAACACGAGGGTCGCGAGAGAAAGGAGGGAGAACACGCGCATGGTCGCGCTCCTTCAACCGGCCGGCTCAGGCGAAGCCGCCGTGTGACATAATTATACACCACGCGGCTCGCCGTGCAAGTCGCTCCTGTGCGTGCTCTGCGGCAACCCGTCTCAAGCGCAGCATGGCGACGCGGGGTTGCGTGGCCATGCCGCCCCGCAATCCATCGCCTCACGTGCGACAGCGCTCTATGCCTCGATGGCCGTCACGCGCACCATCAGGTAGCCCTGCCGATGGCCCGTATGGCGCCGGGAACTCTTGCGCCGGCGCAACTTGACGATCTCCAGTTTCGGCCCCTTGGCCTGGCCAAGGACCTCGGCGGTCACCTTGGCGCCCTCGACGATGGGCTTGCCGATGCGGACGCCCTTCTCGTCGGCCACCAGGAGCACGCGGTCGAACGTGAGCGTGCTGCCCGGTTCGGCCGGCCGGAGGTCCACCTGGAGGGTCTGGCCCTTCTCGACGCGCAGCTGCGCCCCGCTATCTTCAATGATGGCGTACATGAGTATCTCCGTTCGCTGGCCTGCTTCAAAGACGGGCAACTATAGCGAACGCGGCGGGCCAAAGCAAGAGGTTTCCCCCGGCGCATTGGACGGCCCCGGCGATGCCGCCATTCACCGCCGGCGTTGGGTTGCCCTTCGAGACCCGACGAGACGTTTTCTCTTGACCCTGAGGGGGGTGCGAAAGTACCGTATCGGCTTCCGCAGTCGTCCGGGTGCGCCTACGAGATGGGGAGAACCGGCAGAGATGGCGTATAACCTCGTTGTTCTGGTCAAACAGGTGCCGGACACGAAGCGGATTACCGGCGAGGCGATGCGCGACGACGGAACCGTCAACCGCAGCGCCCTGTCGGCGATCTTCAATCCCGAGGACCTGCATGCCCTGGAACTGGCGCTGGAACTGCGGGAGCGGTACGGCGGCCGCGTGACGGTCATCACCATGGGGCCGCCGCAGGCCTGCGAGGTCCTCCGCCAGAGCCTCGAGCGTGGGGCCGACGACGTGGCCCTTCTCACCGACCGCCGGGCGGCCGCCAGCGACACGCTGGCCACCAGTTACATCCTCGCGTGCGCCGTCCGCAAGGTGGCGGCCGAGGCGCCGGTCGACATGGTCCTGTGCGGGCGGCAGGCGATCGACGGCGACACGGCCCAGGTCCCGCCGCAGACTGCCGAGAAACTCGGATGGCCGCAGATCACCTACGTCGACGCCGTCGAGGAGGTCTCCGGCCGCCGCATCCGCGCCCACCGCAACACCGGCTCCGGCTGGGAACGCGTCGAGGCAGCGATGCCGTGCCTCCTGACGGTGACCGACCAGGGCCCCGCCCCCCGCCCGGCGTCGGCCAGGCGGCTCATGGCGGTCAAGAAGGCCCGGTGCCGGGCCGAACTCCAGGCCGAGGTCAATGCTGTTATGCCCGATGCCACGCCCGAGGCCCGCACCGCGGAGGTCGAGAAGCGCGCCGCGGCCCTCGCGGCCAAGGGACTTCTCGTCAAGCAGTGGACGCTCGATGACGTCGGGGCCGACCTGGCGTGGTGCGGCCGCGACGGCAGCCCGACCAAGGTCAAGCGGATCCAGTCGGTGGTGCTCAAGGGCAGCGGATTCAAGAAGGTCGAGCCCACCCCGGAAGGCGTCGCCGGCATGGTCCATGAACTCATCGAAGACCATACGATTGGCTAGCGCGCGCCATTTGGCCGCCCCGCTCGTCGGGGCGCGTTTCTGCTGTGCGGCGAGGCCAGGAGTCGAGCAAGACAATGATTGAACCCAACCGCCAAGGCGACGTCTGGGTAGTGGCCGAGCAGAACGACGGCGACCTCCACGACGTCGGCCTGGAACTGCTCTCCAAGGGCCGCCAACTGGCCGACCGGCTGGGCGTGCGGCTGACGGCGGTGCTCCTGGGGGCGCAGGTCGAGGAGAACGCCCGTCGCCTCATCCAGCACGGCGCCGACCGCGTCATCGCCGGCGAGCACGCCCTGCTGGGCCACTACCAGACCAATCCGTATGCGAAGGTCATCGCGGGCCTGGTGCAGGAACACCGGCCGCAGGTGGTGATCTTCGGCGCGACGCCGCTGGGGCGGGACCTGGCGCCCCGCGTGGCCAGCACGGTTCGCGCCGGCCTCACGGCCGACTGCACGGACCTCGACATCGGCGAGCACGTCGAGCCCCATACCAACACCAGGTACGAGAACCTGCTGTACCAGATCCGCCCGGCGTTCGGCGGCAACATCATCGCGACGATCGTGAACCCGGAGCGCTGGCCGCAAATGGCCACCGTCCGCGAGGGCGTCATGCGGATGCCCGACGCCGCCCCGAATCGCCGGGGCGAGATCGTCAGGCTGACGCCGCACCTCAAGCCCGACGACCTGGCCCTGAAGATCCTCGAGCACCGCCGGACCGCGCGAAAGGTGAACCTGAAGGCCGCCCGCGTCATCGTGGCGGGCGGGGCAGGGGTCGGCGGCAAGGAGAACTTCCGCCTCGTCTGGGACCTCGCCAACGCCCTCGGCGCCGCCGTCGGCGCCAGCCGCGCCGCCGTCGACAACGGATGGATCGACAAGGACCACCAGGTCGGGCAGACGGGGACCACCGTGCGTCCGGCCCTGTACGTCGCCGTGGGCATCAGCGGGGCCGTGCAGCACCGCGCGGGGATGAGCGAGGCCCGCAAGATCGTCGCCATCAACGCCGACCCGCACGCGCCGATCTTCGGCGTGGCCCACTACGGCGTCGTGGGCGACCTGAACCGCGTCTTGCCGATGATGATCGAAGCGATCAAGAAGCGAGCGTGACTGTGGCCAACTTCTACACCGATAACGCCGACATCCGGTTCCACCTGGATCACATGGACCTCGCGCCGCTCATCCGGCTGCGGGAGCACGGCTTCGAGGACGCCGGCCGGTACGATTACGCGCCGGCCGACGCCGCCGACGCCATGGACAACTACCGGCGGGTGATCGACCTGGTGGGCGAGATCGCCGGCGACATTATCGCCCCGCTCGCGCCCGACATCGACACCGACGGCTCGCACCTTTCGCTCGAGGAAGGCTGCGTGAAGTACGCGCCGGGCATCGTGAAGGCCCTCCGGGCGCTCTCCCAGGCGGACCTGATGGGGGCCACGCTGCCGCGCCGTTTCGGCGGGCTCAACCTCCCCGGCATCGTCTACGCGGCGGCCACTGAGATCGTGAGCCGGGCCGACGCAAGCCTCATGAACATTTTCGGCCTCCAGGGCATTGCCGAAACCATCAACATGTTTGCCTCCGAGGACCAGAAGGCGGCCTACCTGCCGCGGTTCGCCCGCGGCGAAGTGACCGGCGCCATGGTCCTCACGGAGCCCGACGCGGGCAGCGACCTCCAGAACGTCCAACTGCGGGCCTACCAGGACCCCGGCGGCGAGTGGCGCCTCAGCGGCGTCAAGCGGTTCATCACGAACGGCTGCGCCGAGGTCCTGCTTGTGCTGGCCCGGAGCGAGCCCGACGAAGGGGGCGGCCTGGGCCTCAGCCTCTTCGTGACCGAGCGGAACGACCGCATCAAGATCCGCCGCACCGAGAACAAAATGGGCATCCACGGGTCGCCGACGTGCGAGATGCAATTCAACGACGCCCCGGCCCAACTCGTGGGCGAGCGGCGGCGGGGCCTGGTCACGTATGTCATGGCGCTGATGAACGGGGCCCGGATCGGCATCGCGGCCCAGAGCCTGGGCATCGCGGAGGCGGCGTGGCGCGTCGCGCGCAACTATGCCGCCACGCGCGTCCAGTTCGGCCGGTCCATCGACCGGTTCCCGGCGGTGGCGGACCTGCTGGCCGAGATGAAACTTGCGATCGAGTCGGGGCGGGCGCTCCTGTACGAGGCGACCCTGGCGGCCGATTACGAGTACGCCCTCGAAGAGGCCGTGGGACGACAGGCCGATGCCGCCGGGCGCACCGAGATGAACAAGGAGCAGAAGCGGTACAAGCGGCTGGCGGCGTTCCTGACGCCCGTGGCCAAGTATTATCTCAGCGAAATGTGCAACCGCGTTACCTACGAGGCCATCAGCGTCCTCGGCGGGTCGGGGTACATGAAAGATTACCCGCTGGAGCAGTTGTACCGCGATGCGCGCATCACCTCCATCTACGAGGGCACGAGCCAACTCCAGGTCGTGGCGGCCGTGCGGGGCGTGACCAGCGGCACGGCCGAGAAACGCCTGGCCGAGTTCGGGGCGCAGCCGGCGCCGCCGGGCCTCGAAGACGTGGCCGAACCTCTCAAACAGGTCCGGGCCGGACTCGAGGCCGCCGTCGCCGCCGTCAAGAAGGGGCAGGCCGATTACCTGGACCTCGTGTCGCGGCCGCTGGTCGACGTGGCGGCGGACCTCTACCTGTGCTACCTGTGGCGGGAGATGGCGCGGCACTCGGAGGCGAAGGCGGTGGCGGCGCGCCGGTTCATCGGCCGGGCGATCGCGCGGGCCGAAAGCACGCTTCGCCTCATCACGAGCGGAGACCGGTCGACGCTCGACGCCTTTGACGTGCTGGTCGGGCCGACGTTCGCCGAGGAGTAGCGGCCTTACCGGTCTGGGTGCGTGTCTGGCGCTGCCGGTCCGTTACCCTCTCCCGCGAGGTGAGGGGCGAGGACGCAGGCAGGGATCGCCAAAGACGTACGCGTCGATGGGCCGCAAGCGATTCGGCGCGGAGGAGGGCACATGGCACGGTGGCAGCGCGATCCGCGGGTGCGGCGGCAGGTGTCCCGGCTGGTGGCGGCCGCCGAGATCCTGGCCCTGACCGTCTGTTTCGGGTTCATCTTCCTGGCCTACTGCCGGTTCCTCACGGCGCGGCTGGGGTTATGGAAAGGCGGCGCCGATCTGCCGCTGTACATCGCCCTTGCGGCCACGGCGGTGGCTCTCGGCGTGGCCGTTTTCGAGGGGCTCAAGTACCTTCGCGGGGTCCGCTGGGCGCGGCTCGCGTTCGTGGCCGAAAACGCC
>Ga0315286_10005294_pt1 | contig 12446 bp, 11 predicted proteins | sample YL17G10_0_MG_FD_205038 | JGI IMG/M metagenome (GOLD analysis project Ga0315286, IMG submission 205038) | Sediment microbial communities from Yellowstone Lake, YNP, Wyoming, USA - YL17G10_0 | ecosystem: Environmental > Aquatic > Freshwater > Lake > Sediment | place: USA: Wyoming | collected... | reverse complement strand
TCCCGGGGCTTCGCCGGGCGGATCGCTCCACCACAACGCCCAGGTCGCTATCTGCTGAACGGGTAATTCGCAGAGTAAACTCCTTTCAGTTCACAAGATCAGCCAGGCTTGGCCTGGCGCACCAAAGGACGCGAAGGAAGGGCAAAAACAGAATCATTTCCGGGAATAACAACCTGGTATCGGTGGTTACTTTGGCACTGGCCCCCGACTGTACCCTCCACGTTTTTCATACTTTTTGTTTTTCTTCGCGTCCTTTGCGTCCTTTGCGGTGAAAGTGTTCTTGGTTTGAATCACAACCTGGGAATGGCCAGACCACCATCGAGGTTGATAACCGAGCCGGTGGCGAACTGGAATTGTCCGCTCGCCAGCGCGGCCACGGCGGCGCCGATGTCTTCCGCTCCACCCCAGCGCCCCATGGGCACCAGGCCGTCGGCGATGCGCCGGTCGTACTTGTCGGCCACGGCGGCCGTCATCGACGTGCGGATCACGCCCGGACGCACTTCGAATACCGGGATGCCGTCGCGGGCAAGCCGCAACGCGAACAGTTTCGTCAGCATCGCGAGTCCCGCCTTCGACATGCAGTATTCGCCGCGCTCAGGCGAGGCAAGTTCCGCGCTCACCGAAGAAACGGTGATGATCGAGCGCGCATTGCGCGAAGCGCTCGCGCTCATGTGCCTTGCGACAGCCTGGGTGAGAAAGAAAGTGCCGCGCAGGTTTACCCCCAGCACCTGGTCGAATGCTTCGGGCCTGACGTCGAGCAGATCGCCGCGCGCAGGCGAGGGCACGCCGGCGTTGTTGACCAGGCAGTCGATCGCGCCGCATTGCGCGACTGCTTCGGCCACCACCCGCGCATGATCGCTGGTGTCGGCCAGATCGCTCTGCAGGAAATGCGCTTTGGCGCCGGCCGCACGCAAGGCGGCGAGGGTGGCGCGCGCGTCGTCATCTTCCGCGATATCGGTGATGGCCATATCGAAGCCGGCGCGCGCCAGCGCGAGCGCGATGGCGGCGCCGATGCCGCGACGCGCGCCGGTGATGAGGGCGACGGGACGGCAAGAGCCCATGTCAGAACTCGCGCAGGCGTGCCCTCAGGTGGCTGCCCACGCGCAGCGCCTGAGCCGCAATCGTCAGCGCCGGATTGAGCGCGGCCGAGGAAGGAAAGAAGCTCGCGTCCACCACGTACAGGTTGTCGTGATCCCAGCTGCGGCAATACGGATCCAGCGCGGAAGCCGCCGGGTCAGCGCCGAAGCGCGCGGTGCCGCACTGGTGCGAGGGCGTGTCGGTGCCGAACGGCTGCGACAGCACGATCGGGAAGCCGATGTCCTTCAGCAGTTTCTTCGCCACATCGACGAAGCGGCGGTGCGCGCGCAGGTTGCTGCGCTTCCAGCGCAATTCGATCGCGCCGTCGCTACGCACCCTGACTTCGCTGTCGCGCTGCGCCAGGTCTTCGGACATCACGTACCAATCCACGCTGTGGCGCGCGAGCCAGGTGCGCAGCCATTTCGGCGTGCGCGGCAAGGCGCCGCGCAGCATCGGCTCCTGAATCTTGCCCAGCAGTTGCAGGTTGCCCAGCGGTTTCTCGCTCGCACTGCTGGCGAAGTAGAAATCGTTCACCGACAGCGTCTTCGGAAAGCGCGTGGCGTTCACATCGAACGGCGTCAACGCCATGATGCCGGTGCAGTTGTGGTTCATGTAGTAGCGGCCGACCACGCCCGAGGAGTTGGCCAGGCCCCGCGGGTTGCGCGCATCGGCCGAGCGCAGCAGCAACGCTGCGCTGTTGATGGCGCCGGCCGACAGCACGAACAGGCGTGCGCTGACGCTCAGCACCTTGCCATCGCGCCGGTACTGCGCCGCAACGATGCGCTTGCCCCTTTCGTCGGCGATGAGCCGGGTGACTTCGCTGCCGGTCTGCAGGGTCACGTTTGGATGCTTCAGCGCGGGGTCGATCAAGCGCGTCTCGGCGTCGCCCTTGGCGCCGACCCGGCACGGGAAGGCATCGCAAGTGCCGCAGCGGATGCAGGTGCCGCCGGGATGCAGGTCGACCGCCGAGGGCATATGAAAGGGGTGCAGGCCGAGCGCGCGCATGCGCTCGAACGCCTTGCCGATGATCGGCTCGTGCGGAATCGGCGCATGCGGGTAGGGTGCCGAGCGCGGCGGCTCGGTCGGGTCGTCACCGGCCTGGCCGTGCACGCCGAACAGGGTTTCGGCTTTACCGTACCAGGGTTCGAGATCGGCGTAGCGCACCGGCCACGGCATGGTCTTGCCCTCGGCGTGCTCGACGCCCTCGAAATCGCGCTCGCGGAAACGGAACATGGCGGTGCCATAAACTTTGGTATGGCCGCCGACGAAGTAGAACTGTCCCGGACGGAATGGTTTGCCGTTGCCGTCGTACCAGGTCTCGCGCGTGCGGTAGCGCTGCTCGGCGAACACCGCCTGCGGACTCCAGTTCTCGGCCTCCCTGGGCAGGCGTTCTCCGCGCTCCAGGATCAGGATGCGCGCGCCGCTGCCGGCCAGCGTAATCGCGACCGCTCCGCCGCCGACGCCGGAGCCGATGATGACCACGTCGTAGGATTCACTCGTCCCAACGCTCACTCGATCAGTCTCTCGGTCCCGGCGTCGAAGCAGACCAGCTTGGCGAGGTCGACGAAGAAGCGCGCGTCCTGTCCCGGCTTCAGCGAGACGTCGGGTTCCAGCCGCACCGTGAATTCATGGCCGCCGAGGTCGAGCACCACCAGCGTGTCCGCCCCGGTGGGTTCGATCACTTCGACGCGGGCATCGAAGGCACGTTGCGTCGGTCCCGCCACCATGCTTGCATGCGCCAGGTTGACCGCCTCCGCGCGGATCCCGGCGATCACTTCGGCTCCGATATGGGCGCTCATGGCGGACGGCACGTTGGGCAGTTCGAAACGCACCGGCGGGCGCGTACCGGTCTGGATGTGCAGCGCCAGGCCACTGCCATTCTGCGCCAGTCGCGCCTTGATCAGATTCATGCGCGGCGAACCCATGAATCCCGCAACAAAAATGTTGGCAGGGCGGTTATAGACCTCGTAGGGCGAACCGAGTTGCTGCAGCACGCCACCTTTCATGACGGCAATGCGCGTGGCGAGCGTCATGGCTTCTATCTGGTCGTGGGTGACGTAGACGATGGTGGCGCCCAGGCGCTGGTGCAGCTTCTTGATTTCGGTGCGCATGTCGAGGCGCAACTGGGCGTCGAGGTTGGACAAGGGCTCGTCGAACAAATACAGCCGTGGCTCGCGTGCCAGCGCGCGGCCGATCGCAACGCGCTGGCGCTGGCCGCCGGAAAGCTGGCGCGGCTTGCGTTCCAGCAGATGCTCGATCTGCAGCAGCTTGGCGACGCTTTGGACACGCTCCGCGCGCTTGCTTTTTTCGACCTTGCGCATCGCCAGCGGGAATTCGATGTTCTTGGCCACCGTCATGTTCGGGTAGAGCGCGTAGGACTGGAACACCATCGAGATGTTGCGCTCCGCCGGCGCCAGCTGCGTGATGTCATGGCCATCCAGTCGCAACTGGCCTTCGGAGGGTTCCTCCAGCCCGGCGATAATGTTCATCAGCGTGCTTTTGCCGCAACCCGATGGGCCGACCAGCACCAGGAATTCGCCATCCGCCATGCTGATGGAAATGTCATGGAGGATCTTGGTCGGGCCGAAGCTCTTCTGCACATTGATCAGATCCAGCGTAGCCATACATTCACCCTTTGACGGAGCCCGCCATCAAGCCGCGGACGAAATATTTACCGGAGACCAGGTAGACGACCAGCGTCGGGATGGCCGCGATGAACGCACCGGCGAAATGGACGTTGTACTCCTTGACCCCGGTGGAACTGTTGACCAGATTGTTCAGCGCCACGGTGATCGGGAACGAACTGTAGTCGCTGAATGAAGCGCCGAACAGGAATTCGTTCCAGATGTTGGTGAACTGCCAGATGACGGTGACCACGATGATCGGCCCGCTGCTGGGCAGCAGGATACGAAACAGCACGCCGAAAAAATCCGCCCCGTCCATGCGCGCCGAGCGGATGAGCTCGTTCGGGAACGCGGCGTAGTAGTTGCGGAAGAACAGCGTCGTGAAGCCGATGCCGTAGACCACGTTGACGAATACCAGGCCTTTGACGGTGCCGGCCAGACCGAGGATGCCGAGCGTCTTGGCCATCGGGATGAGCACGATCTGGAACGGGATGAAGACGGAAAACAGCATGGCTGCGAACAGCAGGTTGGCGCCGCGGAACTTGAATTGGGTCAGTATGTAGCCGTTGAGCGCGCCGATCAGCGTCGAGATCGCCACCGCCGGCACGACCAGCAGGAACGAGTTGATGAAGTAGGGCTTCAGGCCGGTGGGCTGCACGCCGATCTGCGCCGTGCTCCAGGCGGTGAGCCAGGGCTCGATGGTCCAGACAATCGGCAACGCCATCAGATTGCCGCTGCGGATTTCGTCCAGCGGCTTGACCGAGTTGGACAGCATCACATAAACCGGCAACAGGAACAGACCTGCCAGGCACAGCAGGACCGCGTAGAGGATGATGCGCTCGGCCCTCAGGCCGGTCGATCGACGCTCAGCCATTTTTCACCTTGCGCATCTCGCTGTAGAGATAAGGCAGCACGACCATGCCGATTGCCGCGAGCATCATGACCGCGCTCGCGGCGCCGATGGCCATTTCGTTGCGGGTGAAGCTGTATTGGTACATGAATACCGAGGGCAGCCAGGTCGAGCGGCCGGGCCCGCCGTTGGTCAGCGCGATCACCAGGTCATACGACTTGATGGCCATGTGCGCCAGAATCACGAAGGCGGAGACGAACACCGGGCCGAGTTGCGGAATGATGATGTGCAGGTAGATCTGCCAGGTGCGCGCGCCATCGACGCGCGCCGCACTGATCTGTTCGGCGTCCACTCCCCGCAATCCGGCGAGGAACAGCGCCATGACGAAGCCTGTGGTCTGCCAAACCGCGGCGATGACGACGCAGTAGATCGCCATGTCGCTGTCCTTGATCCAGCCGAAGGCGAAGCTCTCCCAGCCAAGGTCGTGCATCGTATGCTCGAGGCCGACGCCCGGGTCGAGCAGCCATTTCCATGCCGTGCCGGTGACGATGAACGACAACGCCATCGGGTAGAGGAAAATCGAGCGGAACACGCCCTCTGCCCGGATGTGTTGGTCGATCAGGATCGCGAAACCCATCCCGAGCACGACGGCCACGCCGATATACAGGCTTGCAAACACCCAGAGATTGCTCAATGCGACGTGCCAGTTCTCCTGCGCGAAGAGGCGCTGGTAGCTGGCCGTGCCCGTCCATTCGTACGACGGCATCAGCGTCGACGAGGTGAACGAGAGATAGATCGTGAACATGATGTAGCCATACACGCAGACCAGCACGAGCAGCACGCTGGGACTGAGCAACAGTTTGGGCAGGACTCCGGCTCTCATGGGTAGAACTCCGTTTGTCCGGGCGGCGTACTGCGGCCGCCCGGGGATTCACACGGTGTGCCTCGTTGGTCGCGCGCTTACTGCTTGAGAGCAGCAGCCAAATCGGCGACCGCCTTCTTGTCATCGATCTGGCCGTTGAAGTGGCGGGTGACGACGTCATAGATGGCGTTCTTCTGCGAGGCCGGAACTGCATGGCCGTGGGCGATCGAGCCGACCAACGTATTTTTCTTGTTGGCTTCGGCCAGGTCTTTCATGCCCTTCTTGCCGCAGGCATCGAAGGCCGTGTCGGGTACGTCGGTGCGGGCCGGTACCGAACCCTTGACAACGTTGAACGCCGATTGGAAGCCGGGGTCCAGGATGGCCGATGCCAGCTTCGCCTGGGCGTCAGCCTTGTCGCTGCCCACCTTGAACATCACGAACTGGTCCGAATTGAACGACACCATGCCCTGGGTTCCCGGCATGCGATAGCACAGGAAGTCCTTGCCCGGCACCTTCTTGGCATTCAGGAACTCGCCCTTGGCCCAGTCGCCCATGATCTGAAAGCCCGCCTTGCCGCTGATCACCATGCCCGACGCCACGTTCCAGTCACGGCCGGAAAAATCCTTGTCGACCAGTTTGCGGATCTGCGACATGCGCTGGAAGACCTTCTCGGTGGTGGGGGAGTTGATTGCCTTGGGATCGAGATCGATAAAGGCGGCGCGGTAGTAATCGACACCCCCGGTGGTCAGCACCACGCCGTCGAATATCGTCGCGTCCTGCCAGGGCTGGCCGCCGTGCGCGATGGCGATGAAGCCGGCCTTCTGCACTTTCTCGGCCGCGGCGATGAATTCGTCCCAGTTCTTGGGATCGCTGGTGACGCCGGCTTTCGCCAGGACTTCCTTGTTCGCCCAGACCCAGTTGGTGGAGTGGACATTGACCGGCGCCGCGATCCACTTGCCGTTGTACTTGGAGAATTTTTGCAGCGCAGCCGGCACGGTCTTGTCCCAGCCTTCCTTGGCGGCGACCGCGTTCAGGTCGGCCACCACGCCCTGCTTGCCCCAGTCCAGAATGTCGAAACCGAGCATCTGCACCGCGGTCGGCGGATTGCCGGCGGTGACGCGGGCGCGCACTGCGGTCATGGCTGCTTCGCCGCCGCCGCCGGCCACCGGCATGTCGTTCCACTTGATTCCCTGCTTTTCCAGGTTGCCCTTGAGCACGTTCAAGGCCGCGGCTTCACCGCCCGAGGTCCACCAGTGCAGGACCTCGACCGAATTATCGGCCGCGAACGAGGCGCCGGCGAATCCGAACGCACCCGCCAGAACCGTGGCAATTAATTTTTTACGCATGTTCTCCTCCAGCTTTCAGTAATGAATGCCCGAATCCGGCCGGACAATTGCCGTTGTGCAACCTGCAAAGGGTTCGAGTGTGCCAAATTATCATGGGAACTGCCATCCACTTCCTATTTCCCCCGGTATTCGGGTTGGCGCTTCTCGCGGAAACTGGCGACGCCCTCGCGGGCGTCCGCCGTGGTCGAGGCGAGCGCGCCCGCCATCGTTTCCAGGGCGGCCGCCAGGCCATCGCCCCGGCCGGCGTCGATGATCTGCTTGGTGAGCTGCACGGAAACCGGCGCCAGCTTGCAGATGCCCGCGGCAAGCTCGCGGGCACGCGCCAGCACGTCCTGGTCCTTGACGTGCTCGTGCAGGATACCGATGCGCCATGCTTCCGTCGCGTCGATGCGGGTACCGGTCAGGGCGAGATACTTCACCCGGCTGGCGCCGATCAGCGCGGCGAGCCGCTGCGTTCCCGACCAGCCCGGACAGGTTGCAATCGTGGCTTCGGGCAGCCCGAACGTCGCCGACGCGACGGCGATGCGGATGTCGGCGACCGCGGCAAGTTCGAGCCCGCCGCCCAACGCAGGGCCATTGATCGCGGCGATCACCGGCACGCGCAGCCGCGCCCATTGGTCGAAAACCTGGTGGCCGCGCCGGACCCAGTGGCGCCACATATCGAGCGGTTCCAGCGCCGCCCAGGCGTTGATATCGGCACCGACGCAGAACGCCTTGTCGCCGGCGGCGCTCAGGATGACGCAACGAATTGCGGCGTCGGCGTCGATGCGTGCAGCGAGGTCGGCGAGCGTCTCGATCATTCCCGGTGTCAGCGCGTGGAGCTTCTCCGCGCGATCCAGAGTGACGGTTGCCACCGCGGCGTCGATCCGCAGCTTAATCAGGCTTGTCTCGGATTCAGGCATGAGCCGGCGCCCTGAGTTTCAAATTCAGCGGGGCGTCGCGGAACAGGGCGGCGTCCATGACCTTGAGTTGGGGATCGACCTTCAGCGCGAAGGCCGCCTGATCGAGCACGTCGCGTTTCAGCTCCACGCCGGGCGCGATTTCCCGCACCGTCAAGCCGTCGGCGAGCAGGTCGATCACGCAGCGTTCGGTGACGTAGCGGATTTTTTGCCCGCGCCGCCGCGCCATGGCGCCGCTGAAGGTGACGTGCTCGACCGCGTCGACCAGTTTCCTGCTCCTGCCTTCCTGCACGATTTTCAGTCTGCCCTCACCGACCTCAAGTTTGGCGCCGGCGCTAAAGAAACCGGAAAAGACAATGTGCTTGGCATGCGCGGTGATGTCGATGAAGCCGCCACAGCCCGCGGTCAGATAAGGTTTGGCGCCGAGCTTGGAGACGTTGACGCTGCCGTCGCGACCGATCTGCAGAAAGGACAACAACGCGACATCGAAACCGCCGCCCTGGAAATAGGTGAACTGGGCGGGTGAAGGCACAATGGCGTCGGCGTTCGCCGCGCAGCCGAAGGCAAACCCCAGCAGCGGCACGCCGCCGACCGCGCCCTGTTCGATGACCCAGGTCACCTCGCCGTGCAATCCTTCCTCGAGCAACACGCGCGGCACATTGGCGGAAATGCCGAAGCCCAGGTTGACCACGGAACCCGTCGCGAGCTCCAGCGCCGCGCGCCGGGCGATCACTTTCTCGATTCCCCACTCCTGCAGTTCGAAGCTGCTTTCGGGCCGCACGATTTCGCCGCTGATGGCCGGGTCGTAAATCGTCTGCGTGGTCTGCATCTGTTCGGGGTCGACCACGATGTAATCCACCAGCGTTCCGGGCACATGCACCTGCTGCGGCTTGAGCGACCCGGCGCCGGCCACACGCTTGACTTGCGCGATGATCACGCCGCCGTTATTGCGGGCGGCCAGAGCCTGGTCCATGGCGCCGAGGAATGCGCCTTCGTGTTCGAAGGAGAGATTGCCGCGCTCGTCCGCGCTGGTGGCGCGCAGGATCGCCACGCGCGGCGCGATCGCCGGAAAGAACAGCCATTCGTCGTCGGCGAAATACACTTTTTTCACCACCGGTTCCGCCGCCGCGCGCTTGTTCATCGCGCCGCCCTGGCGCGCAGGGTCGACGAATGTATCGAGACCCACCTTGGTGAGCACGCCGGGGCGTTTTGCCGCCGCGTCGCGGTGCATGTCGAACAGAATGCCGCTCGGCAGGTTGTACGCGGCGATTTCTTCCTCGACGATCAGGCGCCAGATTTCCGGCATTGGCAGCGACGACGGGCCGCTTGGATAAGAGCCGGCCAGAACCTTCCTCAGCATGCCCGGACGGGCCAGATGATCGATGCCGCGGATGCCGTACATATCCCCGGCGGCGATCGGATGCAGCGTGGTGAGATCGCGCGGATGGCCTTCGGCCGCAAAGCGGTTGCCGAGTGCGGCCAGCACCTTGTCGGGACAGCCGAGCCCGCTCGACGAGCTGACGGTGACGATGTCGCCGTCGCGGACGAGCTGTGCGGCCTGTTCGGCGGAAATCACCTTGTTCATGTTCGATCGACGCTACAGCGCTACTGGAAGCGCACTGCGGTGCAATGGCCGCTGTGGGTTGCTTCCAGCACCGCCAGCGCCGTGGCCAGTGAGCGCACACCGTCTTCGCCGGTGGCCGACGGCGAGCCTTCGCCGCGGATGGCGGCAACGAATGCGCGCAGCCCGCGGGCGTAAAGGTTTTCGTGGTCGAGCGCAATGTCGGTCTCGCCCTGGGCGTTGCGCAACGTGACCCGACCGATGGGTCGCTGTGTCATGACATCGCGGCCGCGGATGGAACCCTCCGAGCCGTGGATTTCCAGCCCGGTGCCGGCGTATTGCACCGTGAACGCATCGTGGAGTTGAGCGAGCACATTGTTGTCGAAGCGCACGGCGGCCATCACGCCGTCTTCGAGGCCGCCTTCCGCCATCCCGGCTTGTTGCGAGAGCGCCACGGCTTCCACCGGCTCGGCGCCGAGGATGAAGCGCAGGGTGTCGGCGTCGTGCACGGTAATGTCGAGAATGACGCCCGCGCCGGCGGACGGCTTGTTGAGCCGCCAACCCTGCAGATGCGGGGGCAGGTATACCGCATGAAATATCCGCGCATACAGGGGGATGCCGATCGCGCCGGACTGAAGCAGTTCACGCGTCTTGCGATGGCTGGCGGCGTTGCGCAGATGATGATTGGTCCCCATGACCACGCCGGCCCTGCCGCACGCGGCCACCATTTCCGTGGCGTCCTGCAGCGTCAGCGCCAGCGGCTTCTCGCATAACACATGTTTGCCGGCTGCAGCGGCAGCCAGCGTTTGCGCCTTATGCAGCTCGTTGGTCGTGCTGATATACACCGCATCTACGGCTGGATCGCCCAACAAGGCGTCGATGGCGGTGTAGCTGGCGGGGATCCGGTTTGCTTGCGCAAAGACCTTGCCGCGCTCCGAATCCGCACTCATCACGGCGACCACGTCGTTGCTGGATTGGGCACGGATTGCGCCGATCATCCATTCCCGGGCAATGGTGCTGGCTCCGATCAGCCCCCAGCCGATGCGCTTTCCCACGACACCTCCCTGCGGTTGCCAACAATCTCGCACCTAGCGAGTTATGGCGAGTTACCGTCTTTTAGCGGCTAAGACCGGCTTAAACGCGATAATTGGAACGTTCCAATCTGGATATAATATCTCATTGCCAATTAATCCTGTCAATAATATTGCGGGAATTCATGACCACGCAGAACCATACCCCGAAGCGCCGATCCGTCACGATAACCGACGTGGCTCATGCGGCCGGGGTCTCAAAATCCACCGTCTCGCTAGTTCTTCAGAGCAGCCCTCTCGTCGCGCCCGAAACGGCGGAGCGGGTGCGCAACAGCGCCGCCGCACTGGGCTATGTTTACAACCGGCGGGCTGCCGACCTGCGGCGGGAATCGTCGAACATGATCGGCATGGTCATCAATGATCTTGGCAATCCCTTCTTTGCGGAAATGCTGGTCGGCATGGAACGCCGGTTGGCCGATGCGGGTTATATCAGTCTGATGGCACACACGAATGAGCGGCTGGACGTTCAGGACAAAGTGCTCACTTCCATGCACGAGTATCATGCGGCAGGAGTGATCCTGTGTCCGGCATTCGATACGCCGCAGGCGTTGCTGGAGCGCACGCGTCAGTCCGGCATTCCGCTCGTGATTGTGGTGCGTGAGCCGGCGGCCGGCAGTTACAACTTCGTCGGCGCCGACAACGAGCGCGGCACGTTCGAGGCCAGCCGCCACCTGATCGAGCGGGGTCATCGTCGCATAGCCTTTCTCGGTCGCGTCGGCGCCGGCCCGGTGTACGACTTCAGGCGTGCCGGATACGAACGGGCCATGCGCGAGGACAATCTGCCGATTGCACCGCAGTGGATCATCGACATTGCGCTGACTCGCGAAGGCGGACGCGAGGGCATCCGTCAGGCGCTGGCCATGCACCCGCAGCCTAGCGCGGCGGTGTGCTACAACGACGTTGTCGCCTTCGGCGCGATGAGCGAATTGGGGGAGCACGGGTTGCTGGTCGGGCGCGATTTTGCCCTCACTGGTTTCGACGGTGTGGCTGCTGCCGCGCACACCAATCCGCCATTGACCACGGTGGACGTCGGCCCGGGTTCGCTCGGCGAATGCGCCGCCGAGGCGTTGCTTGAGCGCCTGGTCAATCCCGACGCGCCGCCGACCCGGCGTCTTATCGAACCGCGGCTGGTGGTGCGCCAATCTTCCGGTCCGCCAAGGTCGTCGGGTGCAATCCGTTGAAAAGGAAAACTGATGGAGAATTTCGAACGCTTGCTCGAGGAACTGCTGTCGCAGGAGCAGGAGCTTCAGTTTCGCGAGTTCCGTAACAATGATGCACTGTTGCTCGGCATGAAGATGGTGACGCGCGCGAAGGCCGACGCCAAGTCGGTCACGGTGGACATCTGCCGCAACGGCCAGCAGCTTTTTCATTGCGCCTTGCCCGGAACTTCAGTCGACAACGATGTCTGGATCCGGCGCAAGAACAACGTCGTCAATCACTATGGGCACAGTTCATTCTATGTGGGAACGCAGTTCCGCGCGAAGAACACGACTTTCGAGCAATCCTCGCGCCTGGACATCGATCAATATGCGGCGCACGGCGGCGCGTTTCCGGTCATCGTGCGCAACGTCGGCGTGGTCGGCACCGTGACCGTGTCCGGCCTGCCGCAGGAAGAAGACCACCGGTTGGTGGTGGATGTGCTGCGCGAATTCCTGGCCGGGTAGATCGCGCGATCCTGCGTTTTTCGACGCCGTGGACGCGACACGCCGTGGACGCGAACCTTGCATGCTATCGGCGCGTGTGATAACGCGGCGATTTCTCGGCGCGGGCGGCAAAAAAGGGGACAGCGAAGCCGGCCCGCAGAGACAGCTGCGAACCGGAAACGCAACGCGCGACTTCAGGCCCGGGCGCCGCTGGGCTGGCGGCGATCCACCGACGTGTCGATCTTGCTCGTGCGGCGCTCCGCAAGGCCGGCGCGACGGATCAGTTCATTCCAGATCTTGTCGCTGCCTTCGGACTTGAATTTAACGTACAGCGCGACCTCGTTGGGATAGGCGTCGGCACAGCCGAGACGTTCAAGATGGCGCGGGCTTGTTGCCGATGCGGTATCGGCATCCCAAGCCCGCATGATGGCCTGCCACAACGCTCGCTCGAACGGCTCGTCCTCTTCGTCAAAACCGTACTGCCATTTCAGGA
>Ga0315286_10005290_pt1 | contig 12449 bp, 11 predicted proteins | sample YL17G10_0_MG_FD_205038 | JGI IMG/M metagenome (GOLD analysis project Ga0315286, IMG submission 205038) | Sediment microbial communities from Yellowstone Lake, YNP, Wyoming, USA - YL17G10_0 | ecosystem: Environmental > Aquatic > Freshwater > Lake > Sediment | place: USA: Wyoming | collected... | reverse complement strand
CGTGGACCTACTACGACCGGACCGTCACCAGCAACCTGCTCGGCGCCTATCTTCAGGACGAGATCCGCCTGGGCCAGCGGTTGATGTTCACGGCGGGCGCCCGGCTCGACCACGACTCGCGCTACCAGGCGGTCGTGAGCCCGCGCGCCGACCTGATCTGGACCCTCCGCCCGGGCACGCGTCTGAAGCTCCTCGGCGGTTCGGCCTTCCGCGCCCCGTCGCCCTACGAGAGCGAGCCGCTGCTCGGGGGGCCATCCGCAGGGACCGCGCAGTTGCGCGCGGAACGCGTGGCGACGATCGAGGGCACGGTCGAGCACGAGGCCGGTCCCTTCATGGCCTCGCTCACCGCCTACGACAACCACGTGCGCAACCTCATCGACCTGGTGCAGGTGGACGAGAACGGGAGCGAGCGGTACGAGAATCGCGCCCGCGTGCGCGCGCAGGGCGTCGAGGGGGAACTGAGCGCGGTTCCCGACGCCGCCACGCGGGCTCGGCTGGCGCTGGCCTGGCAGCTCAGTGAGGACGGCGACACGGGCGCCGAGCTCACGAATTCGCCCCGCTGGAACGCGCACGCGCTCGCCTACCACATCCTGCCCGGCGGTCGGACCACGCTGGGCGCGGGCGCGCGCTACCTGTCGCCACGGCTGACGCTCGCGGGCCGGCGCACAGCCGCGGCCGCGGTCTGCGACGCGCGGCTGAGCCAGCGCCTAGTCGCCGGGCTCACGGCGGGTCTCGAGGTCCGCAACCTGTTCGACCGGCGCTACGGCGACCCGGGCTCCAGGGAGCACGTTCAGGACCAGATCGAGCAGGACTCCCGGACCTTCTTCGTCACCCTCACCTACCTCCCGCCCGAGTCCAGGTGAACCGCCGTCCCGGCTCGCATCCGCCCCGCGCGGGCCCCGTCCTGGCGGTGATCATCGCGCTGGGCCTCGCCGCGCCCGCCACGGTCTTCGCCGCGGCGGTGGCGCTCATCAAGAGCGGACCGCTGGCGCCCTACGAGCAGGCGGCGGCGACCTTCTCGTCCGCCTACCGGGACCCGGTGAGCGTCTTCATGCTGGACGAGGCGGACCCGGCCGGCCTGCTGCGCCGCATCGAGGCCACGCGTCCCGAGGTGATCGTGGCCGTGGGGCTCAAGGCTGCCCTCTTCGCCCGCGACCGCCTGCCCCGCGTCCCGCTGGTCTTCTGCGTGGTCCCCAACTACGAGCGCTTCGACCTGACGGGGGGCTCGATCGCCGGCGTCTCGGCGGACGTGCCTCCCGAGCGCGACCTCGCTGCGCTGCGGACCGCGCTGCCCGGCGTGAAGCGCGTGGGGCTGCTGTTCGGCCGCGCGAGTGGCGCCGCCCTCGCGCGCCGGGCGCACGCCGCCGCGGAAGCGGCCGGCATCACCCTGGTCGAAGCGCCGGTCGCGGATCTGTCGGACCTGCATCGGGTGGCCTACGACCTGGCCCGCGGGGTGGATGCCCTCTGGCTCCCAGCCGACCCGACCGTGGCCACGCCCGAGGTCTTCCTCGCCCTGCTCGAGCTTTCCCTGGCGCAGCGCAAGCCCCTGCTCGTCTTCTCGGAATCGCTGGTGCGCTCCGGCGCGCTCGTGGCGGCCTCCCCCGACTACGCCTGGATGGGCGCGCAGGCCGCCGGACTCGTGCGCCGCATCCGCAGCGGCGAGCGCGCCGGCGACATCGGCGTGCTGCCGCTGCGCCGCACGCGCATGGTGCTCAACCCCGCGACCGCCCGCGCGCTGGGCTGCGCCGTGCCGTCCACGACGGACGGCGGGATCGAGGTGCTGCCTTGACACGCCGGCCCATTGCGCGCTTCAAGCTCCTCGGGCAACAGCGGCGCGGCCTCCGGACGCGCATGACCGTGCTGCTGATGGGGGGCGTGCTGTTCGCCGGCGTGGGGTTCGAGGTGCTCCTCACGACGCTGTCCTGGAATCGCGAGTACCGGGAGCTGGAGTCGCGGACGGGCTCGCTGGTCCGGCTCATGGCGGAGCGCTCGGTGACGCCGGTCGTGGTGAACGACCGCGCCGAGCTCGAGCGCCAGGTGCAGCGCGGCCTCATCGAGCCCGACATGCAGGCCGTGGCCATCTACCCCCTGAGCGGCCCGGCGCTGGCACAGGCCGCGCGCGACGCCACGCTGTGGGCGGAGTTGGGGACACCCGGCGAGGGGGCGGCGTCCGGCGCCGTCGCGGTGCGCCGGCGCGCGAACGGCGGCGAAGTGATCGACGCGGTCGCCCCGATCACGCTCGGCCAGGATCCGCGCGGCACCATGGGCGAGGCGGTCCAGGTCTTCGGCCTCTCCAGCACGCAGCACCCCCCCGCCACCGGGCGGCTGGGCTGGGTGCGGCTGGTGGTTTCGACAGCGCAGGCGCGCCGCGACGTGAAGACCGCGGCCCACGCGGGCCTGCTCCTGCTCCTGCTCACCGCGGTCCTCGGCTACTTCGCCGTGTCGCTCTTCGTCGGCGTCATCATCCGCCCGTTGCGCGAGGCCGGCGTTCTGGCGCGCGAGATCGCCTCCGGGCGGCTCGAGCACCGCCTGCCGGTGCGCGGCGCCGACGAGCTGGGTGACCTGGCGGGCTCGATGAACACCATGGCGACCACGCTGCAGGAGGCCCGTCGCCAGACCGAGGCGGAGGCCGCGGCACTGCGCACGGCGTCCACCGCCATGCTCTCCATCGCGCGCGGGGCCCGGGTCGCTCACGATCCCGGCAGCGTCTTCGAGATCGTGGCGCGCGAGGTGAAGCGCGTCACCCGGGCGCGCGCGGTGGCCCTGGCGATGCCGTCCGCGGACCCGTCGGTCCCCGACTTCAATCACTTCGAACCGCCCCCGCCCTGGGCCGGCCTGCAGCAGGGTGCGCCGGCGTCCGTCCACCTCCTCGGCAGGCTGCGCGGCGTCACCGAGGCCGCCGTGCGCTTCGCGCCCGACCCGGACGCGGACTGCCCGATCTGCCGGGGAATGATCGCGGAGGGCCTGCGCACGGGGCTGGCCGTCCCCCTGCAATTCCCCGGCTCGCCGCCGGCCGTATTGCTCGCGGTCTCGGACGACCCCGAGGCGTTCCCCGCCCACGAGATGGACGTCGTGATCGCGCTGGCGAGCCACCTGTCCTCGGCCCTCCACGCGGAACACCTGAGGGCGCGTCTCGAGGCGACCTTCGAGGAGCTGGAGCGCACCCACGACTACCTGGTGCACTCGGAGATGCTCCGGGTCGCGGGTGAGATGGCCGCCGGCGTGGCGCACGACTTCAACAACGTGCTCGGGGCCATCATGGGCCGCACGCAACTAGTCAAGCTCAAGCTCGAGACCGGATCGCTCGGCGCCGAAGAGCTGCAGTCGGCGCTCGAGGTGATCGAACGCGCCGCCCTGGACGGCCGGGAGACCGGCCGGCGGCTGCGTCAGTTCGGGCAGGCGTCCCAGCCGACGGCCACGGAGTCGGTGGACCTGCACGTCATGCTCCAGGACGCGATCGAATTCACGCGGCCCCGCTGGGAGAACGAGGCGCAGGCGGCCGGGATCACGATCGAGATGCACCTCGACTCCCGGCCGGCCGCCTGGGTCACCGGCCGCGCCAACGAGCTGAGGGAGATCTTCACGAATCTCATCCTGAACGCGGTGGATGCTCTCCCGCGCGGTGGCAATATCCGCGCCGCGGTCTGCCGCGACGGGCAGCAGGTGACCGCGACGGTCGCCGACGACGGCATCGGCATGGACGAGGAGACCGCGCGCCGGCTGTTCGAGCCCTTCTTCACGACCAAGGGGGAGGGCGGCACGGGCCTGGGCATGTCGGTCGTCTACGGCATCGTGCAGCGGCACGGCGGGAAGATCGGGGTGGTCACGTCGCCTGGCGCCGGGGCGCGCCTGGAGGTCTCCTTCCCGCTGGCCGCTGCTCCCCAGGCCCCGGCGACGGCCGAGGCCGCCCAGGACACGCTGCCGACTCTCGACGTCATGATCGTGGACGACGAGGAGCCCGTGCGCCAGGTGCTGCGCGACATCGCGCTCGCCCTCGGGCAGCGGGCCACCGCTTTCGCCTCGGGCGCGGAGGCCCTGCGCGGGCTGCAGCCGGGCGCGTTCCAGTTGCTGATCACGGATCTGGGCATGCCGGGCATGACGGGCTGGGAGCTGGCGGGGCGGGTCCGCGCACTCGATCCCGCGGTGACCATCGTGTTCGTGACCGGCTGGGGCGAGGACGTGGACCGGCGCGCCGCCGGCGAGGCCGGCGCCGACCTGGTGCTCGCCAAGCCCTTCAGCATCGAGGACGTGGCCCGCGCCATCATGCTCGCCGCCACTCGCATCGAGACGCAGAAGGCGGCGTAGGCTAGCGCGCGTCGGCGCCCCGCGCCGGGCTCCCGGACTCCACTCGTTACCGCTCCCGCAGGCCGGGTGCTATCGTGTACGCGCATGAAGTACGCCCTTCGCGCAAGGACGCGCGCGCTGCCGGCCGCCGCCCTGGCCTTCGCACTCGCCGCATTCGCCGGCACCGGCTGTGCGGTGTTCCCGCGCCACCCGCCCCTGCCCCCGCGTCCCGCGCCCGGCTACGGACGCCTGCGCGACACGCTCGCCACGGTGGATGCGAGCGGCCTGGCGGGCCGCCGCATCGCGCTCGACCCCGGGCACGGCGGCTTCTTCCGCGGCGCGCTCGGCGTCGGCGGCCTCACCGAGGCCGAGGCGAACCTGGGCGTGGCGCTGCGCCTGCGCGACCTGCTCGCCGCCCACGGCGCCGGGGTCTTCCTGACGCGCGAGAGCGACCGCGACTTCCTCACCCCCGCCGACTCCGCGCTGCGCGCCGACCTGGCCGAGCGTTCGCGGCTCGCGGCCGCGTCCGATCCGGACCTGCTGATCTCGATCCACCACAATGCCGATCCGCGCGGCGTCCACGACGTCAATGAGACCCGGACCTACTACAAGCGCGGCGACGACGGCCCTTCGCTCGAGGTCGCCCAGGACGTGCACCGCGCGCTGGTGCGCAACGTGGGCATCCGGGCGAACCAGGTCGCACCCGGCAACTTCTACCTGCTGCGCAGCAGCGCCGCACCCGCGCTGCTGACCGAGACCAGCTACATCACGAACCCCGACGTCGAGGAGCGGCTGCGGCTCCCGGAGAAGCAGGAACTGGAGGCCCAGGCCATCTTCATCGGCCTGGCGCGCTACTTCGCACGGAAGGTGCCGGTGATCGGGGAGTTCGTGGCGACCGACCCGGCGGCCCCACCCGAGCCAGGCGTGTTCATCCGCGGCGACCCCACGCTGTCCGCGAGCGTGCGCGGCGCGTTCGATCGGGTCGAACTGCTCGTGGACGGCCGGCCCGTGGAACCATTGCGCAGCGGCCCGCGGATCTGGTGGAAGCCCCCGGTGCGCTGGAGCGCCGGGGAACACGAGGCGGTGCTGCGGGTGCGGCTCGCCGGGGAGGGCACTGCCCGGGAACGGCGGTTGCGTTTCGAGGTCGCACCGTGTTGGGCCCGCCTCGAGGTGGCCCCCTTCACCGACGTCAACCTCGATGCGGAGCACCCGGTGTATGCCGTGCGCGCGCGCGCGGTCGATCCCTTCGGCCGCGTGGTACCGGACAGCGGCGAAGTCGTCCTGGAGCGGCTTTCCGGCCAGGGCGTCGCCCCCGCGGAGACCACGCTCGCGGTGCGTGACGGCATCGCCTGGGGCTACCTGCACGCCAGCGGCCCGATCTCGACCGAGGTCGCCCGCTACCGGGTCCGCGGTCCGGCGCGGATGGGTGAGGACTCTCCGCCCGACGCGTTGCTCCTGGTGCCACTGGGGCAGACCGTGCAGCTCCGCGGCTTTCGGGACTGGACCGGGTGGGTCCGCGAGATGCCCGCGGACACGGTGCTGGCCGGCGCCCCGGGCACGCGGGAGCCCGAGCCGCGAGTGCCGTGGATCAACCGCGACGGTTTCGCGGCCATCCCGCGCGATTCCACGGGCGCGGTCCACGTGCCCGCCCTGCCCGGCTACCGCGGGTGGCCCGCGGACTCCGTGCTCCCGCCCCGCTTCGTGCCCATCGCCGGCGGCGCGCTGCACGGGCGGCGCATCGTGCTCGATCCGGAGGGTGGCGGCGAGGACGCGGCCGGGCAGGGACCCGGCGGCACGCGCGCGGCGTCGCTCAACCTCGAGAGCGCGCGCATCCTCGCGGGGTTCCTCGCGGCCGCGGGCGCCGAGGTGCGGCTCACGCGCGAGGGCGACCTCGCGCTCTCGGAGGTCGAGCGCGTGCAGACGAGCGAGACGTTCCAGGCCGAGCGCTTCCTGCGCATCGCCCACCGCGCGACGCCGCCCAGGCTCGGCCACCACGCCGCGAGCCCGGCCGGGAAGGCCTGGGCCGAGCGCAGCGCGCAGGCGCTCGCGGCGCTCGAGTCGGCGGCTCCCGCGGTGACCGAGGAGGCCCTGTACGTGATCCAGCAGACCTCCTGCCCCGCGCTCTTCGCCTCGCCCGCATCGCTCGGCGACGAAGCCGCCGAGGGGCGACTGCTCGCTCCCGGCGGGCTGCGCGCGGAGGCCTACGCCCTGTTCCTGGGGCTGGCGCGCGAGTGGGCGCCAGAGGCGGCCTGGCCCACCGACTCGCTCACCCTGCTCGACCCCGCGGGGCGCCCCGTAGGGGACGCAGCCGTGACGCTGGGAGGCGCGCTCGTCCTCGTGACCGATGCGTCCGGCCGCATCCGCTTCGCCCGCACCGAGCCAGGACCCATCGAGGTCCGGGTGCAGGATCCGCGGGCCCGTTTCCGCGGAATCCTGCTAGAATCCCTGCGGGGCGCAGTGCTGACCGGGACGCCCGGCCGCTGACCCGCGGCCGCCCCGGGAGCCACACCATGGTCCACGGCAGCCAGCGGTATTTCCTCGAGCGCGCCCGCTTCGAGCGGCGCGTCTCCCTGCTCTGCGCGGGCGTGAGTCTCGTGGCGCTGTCCTTCGAAACCGCGCTCTTACTGCCCGCGGTGCGACACGGCGTGGGAGAGCGCATCCTGGGGGACCCGCTGCACCCCCGGCGCTTCGGCTTCGAGGGCCCGGAGCAGTACGTGCGGCGCATCACCCTCGAGACCAGCGGCCCACCAGGGCCGAGACCGGGGCGTCCCACCATCCTCTACCGCTCGGCGCAGGCGGTGAAGGGCGGACGCTCCCAGGCCAGGCCCTCCGACGACCCGCACGCCCGGCCCGACACGCGGCGCCCGGGCGTCGGGGCCGGCGAGTCCAACGAGGATCTCGTGGCGGTGGCGCGCATCATCTACGGCGGCAGCGGGCCGGTCATGCGGTCGGAGGACTTCATCGTCGAGCGGATGGTGAGGCCGGAATACCCCGAGGGCCCGCTCGAACGGAACAGCCAAGGGCTCGTGGCACTGGGGGCGGTGGTGGACACGACCGGCGTGGTCACACGCGTGGATCTCGTGTCGAGCCCGGGGGACCGGGAACTCGAGGCCGCGGCGATCGCCGCGGCGAGGCAGTATCGCTTCCGGCCCTACCGCATCGCCGGCCGGGTCACCGAGGCGTACGCCATCATCCGCTTCGACTTCAAGATCTACTAGCCCGGGCCAGGCTACAGCTGGAACTTGCCGAAGTCCTCGGGGTTGAGCTTCTCGAGGAAGCGGCGCAACTGCTCGGCCTTCTCCTCCTCGGTGGGCTCGTGCGGTGGATCCCCGGGGGGCGGCTCGCCCCCGCCCTGATCGTCGACCTGCCGGGGCGGCTCCTGCAGGAGTTCCACGTTCACGAAGATCGGCGCCTTAGCGCGCAGCGCCACGGCGATCGAGTCCGACGGGCGGGCGTCGATGGAGAGCACCTCGCCGTCGCGCTGCACCATCACGGCCGCGTAGAAGGTGCTCTCGCGCAGGTCGGAGATCACGACCCTGGACACCCTGGCCTTCAGCCCTTCGACGATCAGCACCAGCAGGTCGTGCGTGAGCGGACGCGGGAAGGGTTCGTCGGAGAGGATCCGGCGGATCGCGTGCGCCTCGCCGGGGCCGATCCAGATGGGCAGGATGCGCTCGCCCCCGGCCTCCTTCAGGATGACGACGTTCTGCTGGGTCTTCTGCTCGAGGAGGAGGCCGTTGACCCGCACTTCGACGATATTCACGGCTTCCCGGCCGAGCCCTTGGCAACGCCCTGCGGCCGCTGGGCGCCCTTGCTCGAATCCGCCTCCGACAGATCGAAGGGCGGGGCCTCCTCGCTGCGCATGTGGTCCACCATCCACTGGGCCGAGCCGGTCAGCTCGGATCCGGGATAGCGCTTCAGCAGCTCGCGGAAGGCCTTCTCCGCCCCGTCATAATCATTCAGCTCCTCGGATTGGATGAACCCGATCATGAACTGCGCCTGCGGGCTGACGTCGCTGTCGGGGTACTCGTCGAGCAGGGCCCGGTAGGCGGCGATGCGCTCCGCCGGCGGGCCCAGCTCCTGGGCCGCCTTGAACAGCTCGCGTACGTCCCGCTTCTGCGAAACGAACTTCCTGATGGCCGCCGAGTCCGGCGTCACGCCGAGTTTCTGGCGGGCCTGCTCCAGTAGTCGCCGATAGAACTCCTGGCCGCGCTGGTTGGCGAGCTGGCGCAGGATCGTCGGCCGCACCGAGTCGAACGGCCGCGCGCCCTCGGGGCGAAGCTCCTCCACCTTGAGCACGTGCCAGCCCCGGTCCGTCTTGAAGGGGCCGCCGATCCGGCCGGCGCCGAGCGCGAACGCGGACTCGGCCAGCGCGGGCTGCCGCCCGAGCGCCGGGAAGAGCCCCTCTCGCGTGACCGTCCCGAGCGAGCCGCCCTGCGCCCGCGTGAGCGTGTCCATGGAGGACTTCTGCACCAGCTTCGCCCAGTCCTGACCGCTCTGCGCCAGCTTCAGCACCTGGCGCGCCTGGGCCTCGGTCCTGCTCTGCACGTGCCGCAGCGTCACCCCCGCCGGCGTGCGGTACTCGCTCAGGTGCGAGTCGTAGTAGGCGCGCGCCTCCGAATCGGGCGGAGCCGGGTTCTCCGACATGGCCTCGTTGAGATAGGTGCGGATGAGCAGGTCGCGGCGCTGCTGCGCCAGTTGCTGCATCACCTGCGGCCGGTCGGCCACGCCGTTCTCCAGCGAGCTGACGAGCCAGACGCGCTCCTCCACCATGCGGTCAAGCAGCTGCTGGCGCCCCTCGGGGGTCGAGAAGTTGCCGCGCGCGGATTCGGGGATCTCCTCGAGCCGCCTGCGGACGTCGTCGGCCGTGATCGCCTGGCCGCCGATGCGCACCAGCACCTGAGCCGTGTCGGCGGGCCCGGCGGCGGCCCGGGCCTTGACCGGGCGTGCGACCTTCGTGGCCTTCGGCGCCTTCGCAACGCCCGCCAGCGCCAGCGTCCCGGCCCCGGCGAACAGCAGCATCACCGCCAGGGCGGCGGCGGCACGCAGTCTCTTCTCGGCATTCATGCGCGCACCACCCAGACCTTCACGGTCGCGCTCACCCCGCCGAAGAACCGGACCGGCACATCGTAGCGGCCGAGCTGCTTGATGTGTTCGGTGATCTCGATCTGATGCTTGTCCACCTTGTGGCCCGCGTGGGCGAGCGCCTCGGCCACATCGGCGTTGGTCACCGAGCCGAAGAGCGTGTCCTCCTCGTTGGCATGCGTCGGGATGTTGACCTCGACGCCCTCGATCCGCGAGGCCTGCTCGCGCGCCTGTGCGACCAGTTTGTCCTCCTTGAACTGCTTCTGGCGCTCGAGTTCCTGGTACCGGTTCGCCGCCTTGTCTCCGGCGGAGATGGCGAGTCTCTGGGGCAGCAGGTAGTTGCGGGCGTAGCCCGGCTTCACGTGGACCAGGGCGCCCTTCGCGCCCACACCCTTCAGGTCTTCGAGCAGGATGACATCCATCAGCGATCTCCCTCGTTCGGTTCCCCGTCCGCGACGGGCTCGAGCCGACGGTAGTCCAGCCAGACGTCGCTGAGTCCCAGCGCCGCCGTGGAGAGGACGAACATCGGCATGGCGATCATGAAGAGGAACAGCATGGTCATGATGATGACGGGAGGCGGGACACCCCGCGCCAGGAAGTACGACTGCGCGACCGCCACCCCCTGCGTACAATACCCCAACCCCGCGTTGAGCAGCAGCGTCCAGCCGGTGGGCGCCCAGGCCGGCCAGGGAGCCAGCAGCAGGGCGAGCCCGGCCAGGAAGACCCACAGCGCGGCGTCCGGCAGGCGCCAGTCGCGCAGGCTCGCGCAGGACAGCCGCGGCCAGCGCAGCGCGTGGGCGGCGCGTGCCGCCAGGGCGCGGCCCGCTGTCACCAGCAGGCCGGTCCACAGGAAGAGCACCGTCGGGATGACCAGCGGCAGCGCGGTGTGACGCAGCGCCGCATTCTCGGCCATGGTCTTCTCCATCGCTCCCAATCGGTCTCCGCTCGTGCCCATCTGCCGCAATAGCTCGAGCAGTTGCGTGTCGCCCGCGGTCAACTCGCGCCCGACCGCCGCGACCAGGTCACGGTAGTGAGCGAGCCACGGCAACAGCGCCGCCAGCGCCAGTGCCGGCGCCAGCATCCAGGCGCGCTGCCCCGCGCTCGGGCCGGAGCCCTCCTCGCGCGCGCCCATCCACGCCCCCACCAGGGCCGCCGCCGGGATCCACCAGACCCAGAGTCCCTGCGCCGAGCCCAGCACCGCCAGTGCCGTGGCAAGCAACGCCACCACCACCATGGCCGCGAAGCCGAAGCGCCAGGACACGAGCAGCGCGACCGCAACGGTGGCGGGCACGGCCAGCCACAGCCAGGACCAGGGGGCCGGGCTCTGGAACGCCAGCGCCCCAAGGACCGCCACGAGCAGGACCGCACGCACCCACGTCGGGTGCCTGCCGACGGCTCCACCGGAGACGGACTCCGGTCCCGCCTCGCGGCGTGGCTCAGCGATAGAAGTCACTGGTGAACGGCAGCAGCGCCAGCACCCGCGCCCGCTTGATCGCGACCGTGAGCTGCTTCTGGTGGCGGGCGCACGCGCCCGAGACGCGCCGCGGCACGATCTTGCCCCGGTCCGTGACGAACCGGCCGAGCCGCTTCTCGTCCTTGTAGTCGATCATGCCCACCTTCTCGAGGCACAGCTTGCAGTACTTCTTCTTGACGCTCTTGCCTTCGCGTTCCTTGGCCATGTGTCGCTCTCTTGCCTCCGTCGATCAGGACGGCGCCCTGCCGCCCTCATCGGTCCGTTGCAGGATTCCCGGCCCCGGCTGCTCCGCTGCGTTCGGGGCCTGCTCCATGAAATGCACGTTCACGGCGCGGATCTCGAGCCGCGTCTGGCGCCCCCCTTCCGCGGGGCTCCCGCCGGGCCCGGCGCCTCCTAGTCGTCCCGATCGTCCACGGCGGCCACCGCCAGCGCTTCGCCGTCGGCCTGCGCCCGCGTCAACTCGGGCGGAATGTGGAGCACCGAAAGCACGCGCATGCACGACTCGTTGAGGCGCAGGCGCCGTTCGACCTCCTTGATCACCGGGCCCGGGCTCAGGTGGAGGATCAGCGTGTAGATGCCGTCGCGCTTCTTGTTGATCTCGTACGCCAGCCGGCGCTTCCCCCAGCGCTGGACTTCCAGCACCTCGCCGCCCAGGTCCAGGATCCATTGCGACACGCGCTCGATCTCCTCGTTCACGCGGTTCTCGTCGAGCCCGGGTTCGAGGATGAAGGTCGTTTCGTATTTGGTCACGACTCGGGTTCCTCCCTGCGGTTCCTGCGATTGAAGCGGTTCATGGCCGCGAGCGGGCCCTCGGCCACCCAGCATTCCACGGCGTCCGCCGCGCGCTCGAGCGCTTCGTCCACCACGGTCTCCTCGTCCACGTCGAACTCGTCCAGCACGTGCTCCCGCAGCCCCGCCGGGTCCCCGGCAGCACCCACGCCGATGCGCAGCCGCGCGAAACCCGGTCCCACCACCCGCTCGAGCGACTCGATCCCGCGGTGTCCTCCGCTGGAGCCCGAGGTCCGCAACCGCAGCCTGCCGACCGGCAGGTAGACGTCATCCACCACGACCAGCATCCCGGCCGGGTCGAGTGCGTGGCGCTCCCGCCACGCCGCGAGCGCCACGCCGCTCGCGTTCATGTACGTGAGCGGCTGGAGCAGGTCCACGATCCCGCCACCCCGCTCGGCGCGCCAGGCTCGCCAATCGACCTGCTCCCCGGCCGGCGTGGCGCCCCAGCGCCCGACCAGCCGCTCCAGTACGCGCCACCCCACGTTGTGCCGGGTGCGCACATAGCGCGGTCCCGGATTGCCGAGGCCGAGCACCAGCGACACGGGCCGCTACTTCTCCTTGCCGCCCTTGCCGCCCTTGCCGCCCTTGCCTTCCCTGCCTTCCCTGCCTTCCCTGCCTTCCTTGCCTTCCCTGCCTTCCTTGCCTTCTCTGCCTTCCTTGCCTTCCCTGCCTTCCTTGCCGCCCTTGCCTTCCTTGCCTTCCTTGCCGCCCTTGCCCTCTTCGGCCTCGCCCTCTTCCTTCTTGCCCTTGGCGATGACCTCGGGCTCGGCCGACGTGGCACCTGCCGCAGTCTCCGCGGCAGCCACAGCCTCCTCAG
>Ga0315286_10005289_pt1 | contig 12450 bp, 8 predicted proteins | sample YL17G10_0_MG_FD_205038 | JGI IMG/M metagenome (GOLD analysis project Ga0315286, IMG submission 205038) | Sediment microbial communities from Yellowstone Lake, YNP, Wyoming, USA - YL17G10_0 | ecosystem: Environmental > Aquatic > Freshwater > Lake > Sediment | place: USA: Wyoming | collected... | reverse complement strand
TTGCAAGAGCCTCGGACTTCAATATAACTATTATGCAACATTAGGGTTTATACTCACAATCATGAAGGCGGAAAATGTTTTTAACAGCGCTATCAGCAAGAGCGCATTATATATTCCGAAGAGCGGAATAACGATTATCGCCGTGAGCAGCGCGCCTGCAAATGAACCTGCCAAGTCTATACCGTAGAGTTTGCCGGCAGCTTTGTTATCGCCCCAAACTGCATTTGCAGCGCCGAACTGGCTGCCGGTAATAATCCCGGACAAACAGATGAAAACATAAAAGAGGGGTTCCGCCCTGAAAAAAAGAGGAGATAGAACTGCAAGGGTTATCGTTAACAACTCCAAATAGAAGAGTGTCTTCAATGTGTTCTTCATATATCTTGTCAAAACAGAGCCTGACCAGAGGCCGATCATAAAGGCCGCCGAGAGGACGCCGAGCATCTCATAGATATAGCCGTATATCGCCTGATACGCAAGAAGCGCTGTCAGCATAAATGTCATACCTGAAAAACCTGTTGTGAAAATCGAGCAACAGACGACCATATATTTTTTCCTGAATATAAAGAACGATGACGATAAAAGGATAAAAAGCACGGCAAGAACGATATGCCATCCCCTGATTTTCAGAAGGATAAAAAGCCCCCTGCCTCCGTGCGCCTCCGACCACAGCATGAGATTGTAAAGATACGATGAGGGTTTCAGGTCCGTATTGACGGATGTGATTTCGTCCAGTCTGTGTCTGACATAATCCGTGTTAAAGGGATCAAAGGCGTCTCGGAAAAAATAAGGGCTGAAATGCAGGGTTTGAATTCCCCTTAAGATGAATCGACTCTCAAGGGTTTTAGTATCTGTGGCGGGCTGAAAGTCGGAAGCAAAGAGCCCTCCATATTCCTGTGCGGTCACCCCGACATTTCCGAAGACGCTTTTCAATGAATTATAGATTGAACCGTTGGCGGTCTGCATGCTTCTTCCGATATAACCGGTTGAAGACGGTATGTTGATAAACAGTATCCCGTCATCATGAAGGACCGCCTTTGCCTCCTGAAAGAAATCGGTTGTATAAAACCTGTTGATCCCGGCAGAAGCAGGCGGCGGGAGGTTAACGACTATCAGGTCATATGTCCGTCTGTTCAATGCTTTTATAAACCGTCTGCCATCGTCAACTATTATCCGCAATCTCCGGTCTTTCAGCGCATGTATGTCCTCCGGCGCTGTGAGAAGACCCTGTGATACGGCTATGATTTTCGGGTCGAGTTCAATAAAATCAATCCCCTCGACGGGATATTTCAGAAACTCCCTCATGGTCCCGGGAGACCCTCCGATAACGAGTATTTTTGCCGGCGAATGGTGCAACGTCATAGGCAGGTGCGAACTAATCTCTTCGGTCGGAGAATCAGGATACGAGAATAAAAGCCGTCCGCTTGCATAAACACTCATCTGGTCCCGGACCTTGAGCACATTGATCTCGCCATATTTTGATTCAACGGTCTGAAGGATTTCCATATGAGGATAGGGAAGGGCGGGGAGAAGCCTGTAAAAACCAAAATATATCAGGACCGGTAAAATTAAAAACAAAAATATAGATTTTCTCCGGGAGATATATGCCGCCGTGAGGATATTTATTATTGATATGATCAGGCATAGCTCAAAGGTCTGTACCCTCGAAGCAATAACAAAGGTGAAAAATACCCCGCCGATGAATGCGCCGAGAGCTTCAAGACCATAAACTTTTCCTGCGGCATTCTTTTCGCCTGAAAAGAAAACGGCAAGCGGGAATTGTAAACCGATAAGAAAACAAACCGGCAGGAGTGTAACAGCGGTTGACAGTATGATGGAGGCAAGCGATACGGCTTCTCCGGGTTCTAAAGAAAGGGCGGGTCTTATCGCTTTTATTGCAATGACACTCGGCAGCGCCAGTAGGGAGATGAGAAGAAAAGACAATGTAAAAGCGTTCTTTGGTCCAAGCTTTTTTCCGGTGAAACTCCCCAGCCCCACATAGATAAGCCAGAAGGAGAGCGTTATCCCGATATCAAGCTCATTGCCTGAAAAGGTGGAAAGCAGAAGGCGGAGCACGGTAATCTGAAGGAGCATGGATGTTATGCCCATGACTATAAAAGGGATGCGGGTCTTGATATGGTCCATGGTTACTTAAGATTATAATGGATAAGATAACAAGAAAAAAAACATAATCAAGCGATGTAATTGAGAGGAAACTCATCAGCTGCATCGCTTGAAAGGCAGGCATGATAAAAAACCTTTTGAAAGCGACAAAAAATTAAGCCATATTCACCTGACGGCACTTTCAACCTAAAGTACATTTTAGATGAATGCAGGCTGACCGGTGTAAATAGTATATTATGGAGTCGCCAAAAGCTTTTTCATCATGCCTGCCTTTCAAGTTGAAAATGTCTCTCGCAATATTCAGGTAAATACAACATTAGTCCTATGAAGATGTAATGGAGAGTTCGAATTATACTGGTTATTGTCCCTTGACAGGGGTCTTTTTGGTCTCTTTTATTGCCTTTCACCTCCTGTTTTATAATGATATTTTAGAAATAAGAGTTATACTTTTCTCTACCCTTTTTTAAATAATTCATCTTGACATATTGAAATTTCCCTGCTATTTTAAACACTGTTTCCACGGGGGAGTAATAGTTGCTAAATTTAGCAAAGACTAATACAAAACCTATTTCATTACAGATAAGCAATTTCCTATTTACCATTGTTCCAAAAGAGCCCCTTATTCTACCCGCCTACAAAGGCTCGACCTTCAGGGGAGGCTTCGGATATGCCTTCAAACGTGTAGTCTGTGCCATAAGAGACAAAGAATGTCCCGACTGCCTGCTCAAAGAAAAGTGCATCTATTCATATGTCTTTGAAACCCCGCCACCATCCGATACAAAAATGATGCGGAAGTATAAGGCGGCTCCTCACCCATTTGTTATAGAACCACCTCCGGAAAAACGAAGAGGCTATAAACCCGGCGATGAGATAAATTTCGGACTCACATTGATCGGAAGGGCGATAGATTATCTGCCATATTTTATCTACACCTTCGATGAGCTTGGGAAAATGGGGATAGGTAAGGGAAAAGCAAAGTATGAGTTGAAGACAGTAGGGGCTGCTCCATGTGGCTGCCCTTTCGTTAATGGAAAAGAACGGATTATCTACGATTCTGAAACCAAAACCCTCAAGTCTTTTGAACCTGCCTCTATTGATGTGGGATTCCCCACTTTGGAAAAGGGGGGCAAGGGGGGATTTTCTAATAAGCAATTGACCCTTAATTTCCTCACCCCGACAAGAATTCTATACGATAGCCAACTTGCCATCGATCTTGAATTCCATATCCTTATAAGAAACCTCCTGAGAAGACTTTCACTACTTTACTATTTCCACTGCAACGGCGATTCCTCGGAATGGGATTTCAAGGGCATGATTGAAAAGGCCGAAGAGGTGAAGGTCAAAGAGAAGAATTTAAAATGGTATGACTGGGAGAGGTATTCGGGCAGACAGGAGACGAGGATAAAAATGGGAGGGTTTGTGGGAGAGATAACTTTTGAAGGGGATATTGAACCTTTTATATCTTTGATAAAGGCGGGCGAAATTTTGCATGTGGGTAAGGGGACGGGGTTTGGATTGGGGAAGTATGAGATTAGGTAAGGATAAAGTGGAGGTGGGATGGAAATAGATAGTGTAATAAACCCAATTCTTAAAGAGGGCTTACAAAAGGTCTTTGAGTGGTGCAGAGCAGATGACAATTTTTTTCTAAAGTCCATTTTTGATCAGATCGGTTTTAAAAAGAGGGAAGGTAGCGAGATAGGGTACTTTGTGGTGCCAGCTTCTCTTTCCTCAAAAATTGGTTATCCGTTAAAAGACGAGATCAAAACTCTGATAGGTGCTAAGAAAGATATCTTAAGAGAAATTAGAGAAAAGAACGAAAGCTTTTCAGAAGACTATCTGAATGGCCTATCGACGAATCAATTGTATTTCCTCCTCGAAAAATTCGCGGGCAGCGTCCCGTTTGATAAAAAGGGAGAGAACTCTGTTTTTGACGTATATAAAAACCAGGCAGCGCTGGAGATCATACGATCAAACAGAGAAAAATTAGTACAGAAGGATAATCTATTGATTAATGTCGATCTTTCCGGCATTCAGCGTTTCATATATAACATTACTTCTTCTGGTGCATTAAAAAACCTCCGGTCCCGGTCCTTCTTTATCGAACTGCTCTGCAATCATATTGTTTTGCGAGTATTAAGGGCCTATAACCTCCATCATGCAAATGTTCTCATGAACGGGGGGGGATCAATCTATATACTTTCCGGCGCTTCTGGAAGTTCCGATCAGGTCGAAAAAGCGTTACACGCCATCAGCGATAGTATTAACGCATGGCTGCTAAAGGAATTTGACGGCGAGCTCTATGCTGCTTTCAGCTATGTGAGATGTACGGATGAGGCTCTGCAACATAATCTGGCTGCCCTATTTGATGAGTTGGCATTAAAGGCTTTCGAGGCAAAGCATACAAAGTTTAAGTCCCTTATGGGCAAGGAAATGTTTGAATTCGTAGAAAAGAAGGATCCAATATATCCTGGCTGTGATATGTGCGGAAGAGATGATGTCGGCTCTCTGGTTGAAGAAAAGGACGAGCACATCCGGTGTTCTTTGTGCAATAGGCTTTCAAGACTTGGCAGCAATATTCCGCAGACGAAGTTTATTTATGCGTCTGACAAGGATACCGAAGATTGCCTAAAGATGGAGAATACATATTATCTGCTTTCGGATATACCAAAAAACTCTCCCCTCCGTTTCGCTGTATACGAAGAAGGCGAAGAATTTCTCGGTCATCTGAAAGACGGCGCGATACCTATCTTTGCAAGGACTTTTACAAAGAAAAATAAAGAATTGCGTACCGATGTATATGATGAGATTAAAAATGAAAGGGAGAGAATTAACCTTCTGTTGGCTTCGGAGAACGATAAAGGCGCAATAAAGAGCCTCGCAGAAAACCTTGAGGCGCTGAAGGACGAGAATACAGCCACCGTTGAGTATATGGCCCGGAGTTCAGATGGCGCGAAATACATCGCAGCACTGCGAATGGATGCCGATAACGTTGGAAAGATATTGCACGGCGGCTTTTGTAACGGGCCGACACTCGTAAGCATATCCTCTTTCTCAAGAAACCTTAATTATTTTTTCAGACTACATCTTGAGACCCTTTGCAGATACGGGCTTGACCGAGATAACAAAAAAGATATATTGGCAGTCAAAGGAGACAATGGCCGAAATGTTCATGTGATTTATGCTGGCGGAGATGACCTCTTCGCACTCGGCGCGTGGAGCGACACCGCAAGTTTGGCGATAGATATAGGTGAGGCGTTCACCAAATACACATGCGGCAATATCGATATGGGGGTCAGCGGTGGGCTTACTCTCCACAATGAAAAGTTTCCGGTCAGCAAAATGGCGGAGGCTTCACTTGCCAGTCTTACTTTTGCAAAAAAGAAGAATTACCAGCCGTGCTGGATGTGCCGCGATAATTGGGTGGACTGCCCCCTTTACGATCTGGGGAATTGTCTTCGAAAGGACTCCATGTCGTTCTTTTACTCAGGACATATTGCTTTTAGGAAGAAAAAAATTGACGAAGCACATAATCCTGCTAAGTATTCTTCGGAGGCTACTCGACTAAAATTAGCGCTCAAATGGAAATTCTGTAATACCGAAGGAGGGCATTTAGTGAGCGTGGTCAATGAGGTCAATGACTATATCATCGATCCGTTGAAGGCTTTTAGAGAAAAAGGCGAGAAAGTGAGCAGGGGCTTTTTTCATAATGTGCTATCCTTGCTTGATACATGGTATGACGACGGCCTTATCTATCTGCCCAAGATCGTTTGGATTCTTCAGAAGTTCAAGACAGAATTACGGAAACATGTAATGAACAGTGAAGAGGGTGAGTCACTCTACGACCTTTATGAAATGTATCTGCACTTCCACGATAGTAAACGGTTTTCAACGTTATATCTACCTCTTTCCTGGACCATATTATTAATGAAGGGAGAAAATAAAAATGAAGATTAAACCAATGGAAGAAAGACTTTCCGAAGAATGGGGACTTAGAACCGCAGAAAAGATTGGGGACAAGATATTTGAGGGCTCTTCGGAAGGGTCTACTGTGAGAAATATGCTTGAGGCTGAAAAATTGGTGGTATGTAGTTACGCCCTGGGCAGGATTCTCGCAAGTTATGAAGTCGGTCTTAAATCGGCCCAATTGAGGCGTTTTTATGAGTCGCTTCTCAATATTAAGGCGGCAGTGAACAGTATCAGGGTGAAGCCAAATGCGGAGGAACTATTCAAGAAAAAAGCGTTATCTAATATTGTCATGTTGAAACCACAGCTTGCCAACGCCAAGGCACGACAGCCTAAGGAGGTAACACCTTTTTTTGAGGTGATTAATCCCCTGCTCGACCGTATCAAGACCATCGAAGATTACGATAGGCTTTGCCAGTTTGCAGAGGCGATAGTGGCCTATCACAAGTATTGCGGCGGAAGAGATTAATAAAAAAATATAGGAGGTTAACTTACATGGGCGAAAAAGGACGCAAAATTTTACTGGGTAAAGTGTTTTTTAAGGGCAATATTGTACTTAAAACAGGGCTTCACATCGGTGGCTCTCAGGAATCAATGCAGATAGGAGGGCTGGACCTTCCGGTTATAAGAGACACTGGCAACAACTTGCCTTATATCCCCGGCAGTTCCTTAAAGGGCAAGCTGAGAAGCACCCTCGAAAAATTCGGTGAGAGGCTTAAGGAGGGAAAAAAAGAAAAGCTATCCTTTAACAGGAACATCGGTACATTCAGAAACAAGCTTTTTATCCACTGTTGTGAGGACATCAAGTATGCGATGCATTGCGATGTCTGCCGGATATTTGGTTCGAGTGGAGACGACCGTGCAGTGCCGAAAGGTGAGAAGGCTGAGAATTTGCCGTCCTCGCTTTTTGTGAGGGATGCGATGCTTGACGAGAGCCTCATAGCAATTTCTTCTCAGTATACAGAAACAAAGGTTGAAACTGGTATTGACAGGGCGAATATGGCCGCTAATCCGAGAAGGGTTGAACGTGTCCTTCCCAATAATAAGTTCAATTTTGAGATGGTCTATTCGGTTGAGGCGCTAGCCCCAAGAGAAAAGGACCATCTCGTATTCCCTGAAGAAAACCTGAAGAAGGACCTTAACAACATACTCACCTGCCTGGAGCTTATTCAGAGCGAAGGAATTGGCGGATATACTTCAAGGGGATACGGCAAGGTGGAATTTAGCTTTTCAGACTTCTCGGGTAAGTCACTCGATTATTTCAAGGGGAACACCAATAAGCAGTATGGAAAACTGGACGTAGAATTCTCGATTAAGGACGCGCGGGCGCAGATCGAAGCGATAATCGGTTTTCTGAAAGAGGAAGCAAAAAGTGTTATTGCTGGTTAGGCTGAGATTCAGGAGCGCCCTTAGAATAGGTGGCGGGGACACAACGCAGGATGACGAGTTTCAGGGTATTGTCCACTCCGACACACTCTTTAGTGCCCTCATGAACGAGTGGGTGAGACTATTTCCGAATGGCGAAGTTGATAAACTTATCACTGATATCCCTTTCAAGCTTTCATCTGCCTTTCCCTATTATCTGAATGAATATTACCTGCCGACCCCTATAGGCACGGGTAAGCTGTATATGGAAAAGCTTAAGGAAGTCCCTTTCCTTGAACTGTATGATTTTCTTGATCTTGCAGAGGGTAATAGTCAAGGTATAATGAAAAAGGAGCTGAAAAATCCGGTCGACGAGATGATATTTAACCTTACGGTTCCGAGGGTTAGCATCGACAGGATATCTGCATCCACGAACATTTTCTCGTCTACTGGATGGCTTTTTAAAGAGGGTGGAGGACTTTATTTTTTTGTTGAACTAAAAGACGAAACGTTCAGAGGCAATTTTGAGATATGTATGAGGCTACTGGGCCAAAGCGGTTTAGGGGCTGACAGGAGCATTGGATATGGTTATTTTGAGTGTGAAATAGAAGAAGTTAATGCGGGCAGCCCTTGGGTCGATATGTTCAAAGCAAGGGGGGGAGATAGTAGAACAGCGTATTATGCACTGTCCCTTATTTACCCATCAAAAGAGGAAGCAAGGGAGGCTATTTCATATAAGTCATTGACGAGACGAGGGTGGATTTTTTCTCGATCTTCGACAGTGCAACTGAAGCGGAGGGCCTGCAAGATGTTTGCGGAAGGTTCATTATTTAGAAAACCAATAAACGGGGGTGTAGCATCAGTGACACCTATGGATTTCATAGACCATAGCGTCTATAGGTATGGAATCGGGATGATGGTGGAAATAGTTTCTTGAAGGCAGTATGAGTTTTGTAGATTCATTCATTGAAGACTATTTGAGAGAATTTGCCCAATGTGCTCAAGAGGTTGAACATACCTTTCAGCATTCTTTTGAGGAGTTGTGCTTAACTGTCGATTGTCGATATGCGGATTTTCGCAAATCTATGGATCGACTAAAACAATTCAGTCAGGCAGTAAAGTCAAAAGAAGAGTTTCAACGTGAACTTGTGAGGATAGAACATCAAATACTGACCTACACTACTGATGTGGATGCTCGCGGGCGATTCGAACCACTACTTACAAGCAGTAACGAGGTTTTAAGAGTTTTTCAGTCAGGCCTCGAAACCATTAACAGAAAGATTGAAGAGCTTTACGATGCAATTAACACATCTGCACAAGGTCATCCCGAAGATGGGCTGCCTTTTCAAACTCTTGTATTGGATTTTCTGGATGTTGTATTTATTCATGAATTAATAAGAGATTCGTTTCCAAGGACTCGATGCAAGAATATAAAGATGGATGGTATCTATAACAAGCTTGAGTCCTTCAATGCCAGCGAGAGGACCGGCTTCGAATTTGAGAAATTACTGATTGAGTGCAAGAATAAGAAACCTGACGTAAATGACTTGATGCAGTGTTTTAAGTACACATTGTGTTATCAGACGACTGTCCTGTCGAGAGTTCCGCTTGTCCTGCTCGTTTGCAGAACCAGACCGGGTCGTAATAGTTCAATATGGGAAATAAACAAAAAAATATTTGATAAACAGATAAGCAACGAGACGCGACTTATTCTGATTCTTACTATAGATGAACTCGGTGAAATGAAACGGCTCAAGCTGGGTGGATGGGATCCCGCAAAAGTTATAAAGGACAAAATCGCAGAATTCTGTTAGAGGAGACATAATGGATTCATATATTTTATTTAAGGGGTTATTTGATGTATGGAAAAAGAGAAATTATGATTTATATTTTTATTTTCAGGAAATTTATGATAAGGCGCTTGATGCAGCGATAAAGAGATCCCAAGACAATGATTTGCAGTTGTTTCATGACAATCAAACAAAATATAAGGCTCTATTTACACCAGTCGGCTTTTCAATAGAAAACGTTGCATTAATTGCAGGAATTCTTAAGCCAAGTTTTTTACGATTTGCATTTACAGAAACAACAAAGAAATTTCATTTAAAACATATTCACCTGGTTGAAGAGAAATTAAAGGCAAGAATCCCGAATATAAAAATTAACGTCGTCGAAATCAGGCGTGATGACCAGAAGGATATAGAATTAAGGATTGTTGAGTGGATAAACGAAATGGTTACGGGCTACGGGTTATCACATAGAGAACTTGCTATTGATCTTACTGGCGGCACAAAGCCTATGTCTATCGGCGCTAATAATGCGGCTTTATCTTTTGATGATATAGATGCATTTTATTTGAAGACAGAATATGACGATGAAGGTCAAAATGCTATCCCCGGCACCGAGTCCCTTATTAAACTAATAAAAGGTAAGTCACAGGTTAATAACGAACTCGCATTTGTTTTAATGCCATTTGCTCCGGGATATGACGAGCTTTATCAATGGATTGAAGAAGCTGTGAAGGCTCGCAATCTTAAATGCATCAGAGCTGACAAAGACATATTCAACGGGGGTATCATGGATAGAATTAAAGAAAATATCCTGCAAGCAGGTATTTTAATTTCCGATTTAACAGAGAAGAATTTGAATGTTTATTATGAGCTTGGTCTTGTACATGGTGCTTCAAAAAAAGTAATCATGCTCACTCAAAATATCGATAGTATCCCATTTGATCTGAAACATCTCAGGATGGTTATTTATAGCCCCGATAATAAGCCCGAGTTTATTTCTCAACTGTCTCGGGAAATTGATTTTCTTAAAACTGTGAAGTAGGTTCCTGCTTGTTCTTTGATAACTGACATTTCGTGATTCTCTTAAGCTTTTCAAATTCAATGAAATGCCTTGATGAATAAAGGATTGCGACCAAGCGTCTGCGAATGCGGAGGGGTTGTCGATAAGTTCTACTTAAAGTGAGAACCTAAGCCTTGATGAATAAAGGATTGCGACGCATTAGCGTAAGGATGAATACTTACGATATCCGGCTTAATCCCTGTGAGAACCTAAGCCTTGATGAATAAAGGATTGCGACGTAATCGTTGAACTTGATGCATGGTCGGTTATTGTTGGTGAGAACCTAAGCCTTGATGAATAAAGGATTGCGACTCAGGTCCGGAAACTTCTTTCGCAACATCGAAAAGATTGTCAGTGAGAACCTAAGCCTTGATGAATAAAGGATTGCGACACACATAAGGCAGCGTGAGTAAATTCACCCGGAATAAGCAAAGATGTGGAGAGAACCTAAGCCTTGATGAATAAAGGATTGAGATCCCGATGTGCCGGCAGTCGTACAATCATAACGATATCCGCTAAGTGAGAACCTAAGCCTTGGTGAATAAAGGATTGCGACTCCACCGCCTCAAAGTCCGGCAGAGAGGGTAGAAGAGCCCGTAAGTTAGAACATAAGCCTTGATGAATAAAGGATTGAGACGATGAAGCTGCGGGCGTGTAATCTACAAACTTATTGTCGTAAGAACCTAAGCCTTGATGAATAAAGGATTGCGACACTTCTTCAGCGGTGGCTTCATGAGTTTTCCTTGTTTTTTCCTGTGAGAACCTAAGCCTTGATGAATAAAGGATGAATAATCGTTCCCCGTGTCCTTTATCCGTGACCGTTTGAGAATAAAGCGACAGCGGACAACGGATACGGAAAACGGATTAATGGAATGAACAAATTGATTGGTATGAAAATTTGAAGAGATTGATGTATATTGGTGACACGATCTTTGAAAACAGGGAACAAAAGTGTCGGCAGATCAGAGCAATGCTGAGCAAGACGATCGGAACATTAGAGGTAATTCTTTTGTCACTTTCTATATTCTACTTTCATTCCAGCGTTGCTGGGCCGCCTTGATGAATAAAGGATTGCGACATTATTGCATTCGGTGTGCCTGTGCCGAGAATGGCATTTAATGAGTGAGAACCTAAGCCTTGATGAATAAAGGATTGCGACTTCATCCGGCTTGGCGAGGTTGCGGATGGTAACAGCGGCTTGTGTGAGAACCTAAGCCTTGATGAATAAAGGATTGCGACTCAAACTTCTTGTACTGCCGATAAATATGCAAAAGGTCATCGCTGTGAGAAGATAAGCCTTGGTGAATAAAGGATTGTGATAGGTTTGACGAGCTTCCCTAAGATTAGCTCACGAGATTCGATTAGAATTTGTGCGGACGAATTGCAAGAGGGCAAATGTGCAATTAAGGCGTTATTGTGATAGATTAATGAGATAAAAAATGACTACATATCAGTACATAATTTCTATTATTTCAAAATACAAGTTGAGCGCCGCAGAATCCTCATCTGCATATGAACAATCCAAAAGGCTTTATCCTCTGGTAGCACGATGGGCAAAACCTTATTTGTTGATAATTTCTCCAACGGGTTCCTATGCAAAAGAGACTGCTATACGAGGGACAACAGATATTGATCTATTTATATCATTATCTCCTGAGACGCCGTATACACTGAGTGAGGTGTACAATAGGCTTTCTGATTGGCTAAAAAGCAATGGATATAAGGTAAAAGAACAAAATGTATCTATTGGCTTGACGTTGAATAAGTTAAAGATTGACATAGTGCCGGCAAAAAAGCATCCTGGCCTAACTATGGATCACAGTATTTACCGCCGAAAAGCTGACACATGGACTAAGACCAATATAAACAAGCATATTATATTTGTTAAGAAATCCGGGCGATTGAATGAAATAAGAGCAATGAAAATTTGGCGTAATCTTTACGGATTAGATTTCCCCTCGTTCTACCTGGAACTGAGCGTTATAAATGCATTGAAGGGGCGTCCCAGATTCAGTCTAGTTCCTAACCTGATCAAGGTTCTCGAATATTTTTCTGACGATTTTGCAGATACGATAATTGAAGACCCTTCTAACTCGAATAACATAATTTCTGAAGACTTAACTGAAAAAGAAAAGGATTCTATAGCAGAAA
>Ga0315286_10005286_pt1 | contig 12453 bp, 11 predicted proteins | sample YL17G10_0_MG_FD_205038 | JGI IMG/M metagenome (GOLD analysis project Ga0315286, IMG submission 205038) | Sediment microbial communities from Yellowstone Lake, YNP, Wyoming, USA - YL17G10_0 | ecosystem: Environmental > Aquatic > Freshwater > Lake > Sediment | place: USA: Wyoming | collected... | reverse complement strand
CTCTATCCCGCCGCGGAGGACCTGCTGGCGAAGTGGGCCGTCGAGGCGTACATCGAGGAAGCCCAGAAGGCGAAGTAGCGAGCCGATGTTCTGATCTTGACCTCACCTCCCAGGGCGGCATCGGCCGCCCTGACTTTTTCGAGCGCCCCAGCGTCGGCGCCGGCGGGGCCCGGCCCGCGGCAGCATCAGGCGAATTCCTCTAGATTTCTCTTGACGCCCGCGCCGGGCCTCGGCACACTGGCCGACGCTATGATGAAGCGCCCCACCCAACCGACTACCCATTGGCCCCCGCCACGGCGAGCGCGTCTGCGCTTCATCATAGCACCGTGCGCGGGGGCCTTTTTTTGAGAGGTGGTGCCCCATGATGGACCCGCAGAAGTATGAGAATATGACCGTGGCCGAGGCCCTGACCAGCAAGGAGAGAGAACTGAAGGCATTGGTGGATTGGGCGCGGACCCGACTGGAACGGGTAGCCTCTCTCGTCGCCCTGTCGATGGAACCGGACGAGCCGGATGGCGACCCAGAGGCCCCGCATATACGTGCCCAGGCGCTGGGCATGGCGAGTTATCTCTGCGTTGGTCTCTGCAGCGCTTTCGAGGCTGAGGAGTGTCGCCCCGACTTTACCACCTCGGTGGAACGAACGCTCGATGCCAGGATGGACGCGCTCAGCCAAGAGGAACTCGATCGATGGGATCCCGACCGGGTAGCCCGCATGACCGTGGGCGAACTCGTCGCCGCCCTACAGGCCGAAAAGAAGGTGGTGACGCCATGAAATCGAGATACCACTATGCACCCGGCGGCACGTCCCCACGCCGCCGCGGGGAACTGCCCGCGGTGGAACCGCGAGGTCCGGCGGCGCCGGTCTACGCCACGGGCCGACCGCTCCGTCAAGCGGACGGGGCGGAGGCCGGCGGCGCGTCCCCGCCCCGCGATCTCCTTGAGGGTCTACTGCCGATCCTGACGCCCGCGGACGTGGCGAAACTCTTTCAGATGGAGGGTCGGCCCGACAAGGTGGTCTGGCGCCTCCAGCGCGCGGGCCTGCGAGTGATCCGCCTCGGCCGCCAGGCCCGCGTTCTGCGGTCGGACCTCGAAAAGTTCCTGGGGCTCGGCCAGGAGGGCGAACCGTGACGACGGAGAACGACGAGGGGCCTGAGCCCGTGCGGGTGATCGCGGGGTCGACCAAGTTCAGGATCATCGCCGTGGGGGCCCGGTACCTGGTCAGCGTCGTCTGTCGGCCCAAGCGCCAGTGGCCCTACAATCTTCGCATCCGGGACCGGCTCGCCGGCCGGATCGTCGAGGAAGTTGTGCGAGGCGTGACGATCCGCCACCGTGCCGAGGCTTACGCGCGGGCGGCGAAGCGTCGGGAGTTCCTCAACGCAGACGACGCCCGGCGGCGTGGCACGTAGAGACCCTGCGGCGGAGAGGAAAGGGGAGACCCTCGCCCTGGCGGCGTTCCCGCCCCTGGTTCGGGTCCCGGGCGGGCTGGGTTCGTGGTGTCGGGCCTGCCGCCGCAGCGGCGATGGCTCGCGGAGAAAGAAAAGGCCGTTTTTGTGGGGAAAAGTCCGAAAAAGTTGGAAAAAGAGGCTGTTTTCCCCTCTGCGTGCTCTGTGAAAGTTCCAAGCATAAAAAGGGGGGACTTGGTAATTAAGGCTTGGCGGGGAAGGTGGGCAAGGTGTATGACAGGATCATGACGGCCGCGCAGCAACTCGCCGTCGTCGATAACCTGGGCCTGGTCTACGGCCTCGTGTGCCGTGTCCGCGGTATCCCCGGACCCGACCGCGATGACCTCGTAGGGGCGGCGTGCCTGGCGTTCTGCCGGGCGGTCGAGACGTGGGACCCCCGCCGCTCGCCCCTCACGCGCTGGGCGTGGCGCTCGATCCGCTACGCGATCCTCGATGAGCTGCGCCGGCTGGCCCGGCGCCTGGCCCCTCTCCCGTCCGACGTGCGCGCCTCGCCGGCCGAATCGCCCTACGAGCGTGTGACAAGATATCTTGCCGCGTGCACGCGTCTACAACGCAAGATCGTGGTGCTGCGCTACGGGTTGAGCGGGCGGCGAGGGATCGGGATTTCAGGGATCGCGCAGAGGCTCGGCCGGGAACGCCGGGCGGTGGCCTTCGAGTTCTGGAAGGCGATGGCCGCGATGCGGAAGGAAGCGGACGACGATCCGCGGAGTCCTTAGAGAGAATGCGCGCGTTCAAGCGGCGGAGTCATGACCCGCCGTGGCGGTCCTGGCGGCGCGGCCCCTTCCTGCCCTTCGCGTCCGCCGCCGGGGCCGCCCTTGCTGAAAGGGCAGGACATGCCGCCAGACCCCTCCTCACCCAAAGACCGTGCCCGCGAGATCGCCTTGAGAGTCGACACCCTCTACCACTACCGCGAGAATCCGGCCCGGTGGCAGGAACGGTGGGCAGTTGCCGTGCGGGAGGAGGAAGAGTGGCACGCGCGGCGCGGGGCGGCGGAGAAGAGGCGAGAGGAGGCCAGCCAAGCGATACAGCGGGAGAGGGACGCCATCCAGGCGGGAGGCAAGGCCACGCGACGCCTGACTGACCTGGAGGCCCAGCCCGGAGAAGGGTGGCGCCGGGAGTACGTGGACATATCTGACCCTGCAACCGGGTTGCCCGTGGTCTACGTGCGCGCCTGGATGCCCCCAGGCACCGAGAAGTGGAGCGAAGGTGAGTGGCCCGGCTGCAACCCCAGCCTGTCGGCGATGTACCTGGAACTGGCCGTGCTGCACGGGGGAGTCCTGGAGACAAGCCCAACTATCCTCGATTCGGCGACGGCTCAAACGAAGGCGGTCGGGGTAATCATGGCCCGGAACTTCGACGACGGCGCGCCGTCGTCCCACAGGGTCGGGGACTTGGACGACCTCGACGACCTCGACGGCCCGTTCAGGCTTCAGTGCACGCATCAGGGCATGGACCGGGCGCGGACGTTCCTGAACGCGGTCAAGGCGGACTTGGCGAAGCAAAGCGGACGCGGCGGGGGCGTCGAACTGGAAGCGGGCAAGAGGCTGCCCCGCCGGCCACCGCCCGAGGCGACCCCGCCGACCGCTGGTTTTCTCGGCGTAACGGACTTGGCCAAGGTGTTCCACGTGCCGCCGGAGAAGATGCCCGCACTTCACAAACGCCTTGAGCGCTTCCGCAACAAGCATGGTAACGATCCGAAATATGTAACTGCTGTTCAAGGACCGGGACCGCGCGAACCCCACTACCTACACGCCGTGGAGCACGTTCTGCCGGAGATCAAAGACCTGACGGGGCCGCAATAGCCGCCGTCCGGCACGTCCGGCGAAAGTCAGGCGAATGTCCATTTGCACCTGCGAAAAGGGCCTTGGCGTTAGCGCCGGGGCCGTTTTTCTCGACTGACACATGTCCGGCGCACGTCAATTGGCCCCACCTGTCCCGCCGACTGTTATAAGATCCCCTCACCATGAGCAAACGAGCAAAGATCAAGATGGCATCGGAATTGCCGGTGAGAACCTTGCGGCAAATGCTGGCGGCCACCGAGATCGCCGCGGGACCGGATAGTTCGTCGGCCAGAGCGCTGCGCCGAGCGCTGGCCGAGGCCGAGTGCCGAGAGAACGGCCCCAACACCACGCCAGCCCTTCGGGAGCCCGAGCGCGTTGGGGTAGGAGGCGCGTGAAGGGTCACTTTTAAGGAAAACCAACATGGCGCCGACGGCCTTCCAAGAGTTGGGCGTGACGTTGCCTGAAGACGAGAAGCTCGGCGAGTTCGGGCAACTGCTCAAAGCGACGGAACGGCCCGCGCCCGCCGCCCTCGGAGAAATCGGCCGGATGCTCAAGGCGACCGAGGGCCGTTCGGCCTTTGAAGAGTTGGGCGTGGCGCCGCCCGCAGGCGAGGGCCTCGGCGAGATCGGCCGGATGCTCAAGGCGACCGAGTCGCCTACGCCGCCCACGGCTTCACCGGTCGGCGGGGTGGGCCGGAGTGCGTTCGAGGAGTTGGACGTGGCGCCGCCGGATCGAACCCCTGCCGCGCCCCCGATCCCCACGACGTCTGGGTTCCAGTTGCGAGACCCCTCGTTTCTCGACAAGGTCTCGGCCACGCTCGGCCAGGCGAAGATGGGTACGTTCACGGCGCTCACGGCCGCCCTGGGTGGACTCGTGCGGATGGTACCGACTCGGACGACGCAGGAGTGGGCCGACACGCTCGGCAAGGGGCGGGCGGTCCTCGCGAACTACGCGGAACCGGGGACCGCTCCCGTCGATGCGACGACCGCCGAGATCGCTCGTGGGGCCGGCGCCCTTGTCCCGGCGTTCGCTCCTTACGTCGGCGTGCCAGGGATGATCTTGGGCGGCGGGGCCACGCTCTTCGATGAGGCCAAGGCGGCCCAACCCAACGACCCGAACGCCTGGTGGAAGGCGGGAATTGGCGGAGCCGCCGCGACGGCCCTGACGCTCGGGGCGATGGGGAACCTCGGCAAGTTCATCCCGCCCGCCCGCAGCGTCCTGGGGAACGTCCTTAAGCGCACGGCCCTGGAGGCTCCCGGGTGGACCGCCGCCGCGATGGGCCAGCAGGCGGGAGAAAACCTGGTGGCCCGTGAGACGTTCGACCCCAACCGGCCCCTTGGCCAGAACGTACTCCCGGCCGGGGCGGGCGGGGCGATCACGGCGGGGATCATGGCGCCGCTGATGGCGTTGGGCATGCCCGTGCGGCTGCCGAAGATGCCGGAGTTCCTGCCGCGAGGCGTGCCGCGGGCGATGGAAGGCGAGGCGGCGCCGCCCATCGTGACGCCGCCGGACCTGGCCGCACGGGTCGAGGCCCCGACTATCCCGCCGCCGCAACTGCCCGCGCTCGCCCCCCTGATGCCCCTGCCGACCGCCCGCCGCAGCGTCCTGGGGGTACGAGCGCCCGAAGGGCGGCCCCTCGAAGGCGAGGTCCTGTCGGCCCCGGCTCCGCAACCGCTCGGCGAGTTCGGGCAACTCCTTGAAGCGACGAAGGCCGGAGCGCCGCGACTGCCCGAAACCGCCCCAGCGGCCGAACCCGCACCGAGGAAACCATTGGCCGCGCCGGCGCCTGCCGCGGAGGTGCCGCCCCCTGCGCCAACCCCCCAAGAATCGCGCCCAAGGGCCGCCACCGCGTTCGAAGAGCTCGCAACGGCCAAGTGCCCAAGGAGACGCCTGTCGCACGGCCAGCCCCGGCGCCGCCCACGATTTCGGGCGTTCCTGAAGGAGCGCCACGCGCGCCCCATGTGGCGGCGGAGACTGGCACGTCAGGTCTCGCGGTCGGGGCCAAGGGGACCTATGACTTCGGCGGCGCTGAGCCGCTTCCGGTCACAATCGAGAGCAGCAGGCCGGGGCGAACGGTTCCGACCGGCCGGTATCCGAAGGGCGAGCCGACGACGATTTGGCGCGGCATTGACCAGTCGAGCGGCCGGTTCTTCGAGTTCTACGGCGATCAAGAGAAACTGTTCAAGCCGGCCGAACCGCGCGTCGAACTGGCGGGGCGCGGACCGATCGGGGCCATCCTGGACGCGACGGCGGCGGCGGGCGAAGTTCCGCCGGCGGGAGACCGGGCGGCGGCGTCGCGGTTCTGGTCGATGGTCGACGCGGCCCGGCCGGATCTGGCGGTGTCGCCGGAGGAGAGGGCTGACCTCACGACGCTGCTTTCGGCCAGGGCCGGGGCGGCGGGGAAGTCCTTGGCCGAGTACCTGCCCACGCTCGTCCACGAGGTGCGGCGCGGGGAGACGATGCCCGGCGCCGCCGTGGCCCAGGCGAAGCGGGGGGCCCTGGTCATCGAGGACGGCCGGCGGGTCTTGTACCTTATGCGCAACGCGGACTCCTCGACGTTCGTGCATGAGTTCGCCCACGCGTGGAGGCGTGAGCTCGCGCCGGTGGACCACGCGATCGCGGCGAGGTGGTCGGGGGCCATGAAACTGCAGGGCACGTGGGCGTGGGACCGGCCGGCCGAGGAGCGATTCGCCCGCGGCTTCGAGCGCTACCTTTCCGAAGGCAGGGCACCCACGGCGGAACTCGCCGGCGTCTTCGAGAGGTTCAAGGCGTGGCTGATCCGGCTCTACCAGGGCATCAAGGGCAGTCCGCTGGACGAGCAGCTCAGCCCCGGCGTCCGTCGCGTGTTCGACCGGCTCTTGACCGGCAAGGCCCCGTCGCGCGGCGACCTGGCGACCCTCGCCCAGCCCGACCTCTTCGGCCCGCAGCGGTTCGAGGGAACGGTGGGGAGGCAGGAACGGCTTGAAGAAGGTCCAACGTCCAAGGTCCAAGGTCCAAGGTCGGAGGAACGCCCCAGCCCGAGCGCGGAGGCGCCCAAGGCCATCCCGCCTCAGGCGGAGGGCAAGCAACCGTGGGAGATGACGCAATGGGAGTATGCGGCCAGTCTGAGAGAAACCGCAGAACCCACCCAGCTCGCACGTACTTACCATCCGCAAGCTGTGGAGGAGGCGGCCAAGGAAGGCAAACTGATCCCGCTCAGGGTGCTGGATGAATACCGACTGAAACATGCATGGGCAGGCAATGCTTGGGCGCGTGTTAAAAGGGCCGTCCAGGCTGGGGAACTGGTTGACGCTGACGTTCTGCGGGACGCCAAGGGTGCGCCGTGGGCCGACGCCGCCCTTGCGAAGCTGGAGACGCCCGCCCCCGCCCCAATCCGCAATCCGCAATCCGCAATCCAGTAGTCGAGGAGCGTCTTCGCCCTCGAAGTCAGCGGCCGGGGGCGAAACCGTTCACCGCGCGCGAGACGGCCAAGCTCCAGCGCTGGCGCGACCAGGGGGAGCAGCAGGGCGAGCGGTTCTTCCAGGGCGAGCGGCAGCCGGGCGAGGAGAAGCCCGCCGGCGCCGGCACCCCGGAAGAAGCCCAGGCGGAGGCCGACGCCGAGGCGGCTGCCGAAGCGGAGCGGGCGGCCGAGGCGGAGGTCCACGAGCCGCCGGCCGAGGCGGGGACGGAGGGGGAACAGTACGCGGAGGCCGGGCCGGCGAGTCTGCGGACGCGGGCGATCCTGTCCAGTCTCAAACCGACCGAAATCGCCAAGGCGGCCCGGATGGCCGCGGCGCCCGGTGAACCGAGTCTTGCGGTCTATCCGTCCGTGGCGAAGGCCCTGGACGAACTGGTCGGGGCGTCGAAGATCAGGCGCCAGGCCGAGACCAAGGCCAGGGAACTCTTGAAAGGCGAGAGCGCCCGCGTGATGGAGACGCCGACGCCGCTCCTCGATTGGATGGGCGAAGGCGCGATCTCCGCCGGCAAGGGCGCGGAGCACTGGGCCGAGATCCGGGACGCCCTGGCGGGCCGCCCGTGGCTGAGGAAGTTCTTCGACACGAAACAGGTCGGTGGCCGCAGCGAGATCGACGTCTACGTCGAGCGCGCCAGGGAGGCCCAGGAGGAGAGCGGGTTCAAGAGCGACAATCCATCGGCATTTCTCGATCAACTCGTCCGCGAGGCCGACGCCGCCCACGAGGCGGAGATGCGCGGGGCGGACGTGGCCCAGCGGTTGCGGAAACTCTCGGAGTCGGTGCCGACCGAGGATGTCCAGCAGTACAAGGACGCCGCCGATCTCTGGGAAGCGAAGGTCAGGGCGGAACACGCGGCCAGGGACGCGGTGCAGGCCGCGATGGAACCTTACCTGATGGCCAAGGGGTCTCCGGAGTTCGAGGCCAGCCTGAAGAAGCTGGCGGCCGAGTCGAAGGCCGAGATTGCGCGGGTCCGCGAGGAGAGCGCGGCGGAGTTGCGGGCGGCGGAGCGGCAGTACGAGTATGACCTGACGGCGACCCGGGGTCAAATCTGGTCGATACGCAGGCAGGCCATGGCGGCGGCGGAGAAGCGGATCGCCAGCGCCGAGGCCCGACAAACCGCGATGGAGATGATGCGGCGTGCGTTCAAGGAGGCCGGCCAAGCGCTCCCGCTCTCTGTCCGCGGGAAGCTCTGGCGCCTCGCCGAGGGCGAGGGCATCAAGACGCCGAAGGACTTGGCCCGCGCCATGGACCGGGCCGACGAGTTGCTCTACGACCTCCAGCAGAAAGAGGCGGTCGAGGGAGTCAACCGCCTCTTGAAGACCGTCCGCCGCGATGAACGGAAGATGCCGGAGCCCTATCGCTCCGAGGTGTCCGCGATCATGCGGCTGGTCGATCCCCAGTGGACGGGCGGGGTGACCTGGGACCAGATCAACGCCATGCGCCAGTTCGCCGCGGACCATCCCGAAGTGCCCATGCCGCGGAAGGAAATCGACGAACTCTCGCGGCTCGACCGGCGGTCGCTCGGCTCGATGAACCCGGAGCAACTCAAGACCGTCCAGAACACCCTCGCCAGCCTGGCCGACCTCGCCGACGAGGCGCGGTCCCGGATGTTCCTGGAGAAGGCAGGGCGGCGGGCTGAGGACCGCCAGGCCGTCCTCGCGGAACTGGCGGTCCACAAACCTCTTCGCGCTTGGCAGCGCAACGTGCGGCCGGAGTCGGCCCTCGGCCGGGTGTGGCTCGCGGTCGAGAACTTTTTCAAGTACGGGCACATTGACACGGAGACGCTTACCAAGCCGATGAGCGCCCAGCTCGCCGCCGTCATGGTGGAACTGCCCGCCCTGGCCCACAACACGAAAGAGGCGAGGGTGTTGCGTCCGTTCCTTGAGGGACTCTACGCGAAGACCCAGGAGTTGCTCGGCGTCAGGTTCGGCAGTCCGGAGCATCGCCGGATGTGGTACAGCCCCGTGACGGTCGAACTCCCGCAGGCCAAGAACGTACACGAACGGCGGGTGAAGTCGATCACGTTGACCGCCGGCGAGTTGGAGGGCATACACCGCAATCTCGCCGACCCGGACACCTATCAAGAACTCTTGGAAGGCGGCCTGAACTTCAAGACCCAGCCGACTAAGGGACTCGACCGGCCCGGCCCGACCGACCCCAAGTTGATGTTGACGGGCGAGGACCTCTTGGCCCTCAAGTTCGCCGGTGACCCGAAGATCCGGGCGCTCGGGGACTGGATGCAGGCCCGGAGCAACGAACCGGACTTCAAGAAGGCGATAGACGAGGCCCACTACGGCGCCAAGGGGTTCCACCTGGAGATGCCCGAGAACCGCTGGCACCGCGTCCGGGCCCGCATCGAGCGCCCGCGGTTCGAGAAGGACTTCACGGGGAACATCGAGGCCCTGTTCCCCGAGAGCCGGCCGAGTTTCAAGGCGAGGACGGGCACGCACGCCGCGGTCGTCATTGACGACCCGCTCGGAACCTACGTCCAGGAGGCCCACCTGGCGGCCCGCCTCATCGGCATGTCCGAACCGCTCCGGGACGCCTACACGCTCCTCGGCACGCCGGACGTGCAACGGGAGATCGTGAACCGCTTCGGACAAAAGGCCTACGATCAACTGGTGGACCACCTGAACTTTGTCACCGGCAGCCACCTGACGGTACCGGGCGCCGGCGAAGAGCTGGTCCGCAGGCTGATGGACACGGCCTCGATGTCGATCCTCCTGGGGAACCCCGGCCCGATCCTGAACCAGGGCGCTTCGCTCCCGATGTTCGGCGTCTACCTCAAACCGTCGTCGATGGCGGCCGGGTTCAAGGCGTTCGCCCATCCGGCCGAGTCGGTCAAGAAGATGCTGGCGAACTCGGACGCGATCTGGCTCAGGTACCACGCCTCGAACGTGCGGGAACTCCTGTCGGGACCGGAACAGTCGGCCCAGTCCTTGTGGCGCGGCAAGTTTCGGCGGGTCTCGGAAAGCGCGATCGTCGGGGCGGACGAACTGACCGAGGCGTTCCTGTTTGAAGCCTGCGAGGCCGAGACGGGCGGCGACCTCCAGAAGGCGGCCCGCCTGGCGGAGTGGATCACGGACCACGCCAACCAGACCACGAACCCGGTCTACTCCGCGGGCTTCGGCCGCGAGGCCAGCCGGCAACCGGCGTATAAACTCGTCTCGATGTTTATGAACGCCCCGAATAGGACCTTGAACATGGCGGTCCAGGCCGCTCACGCCGTGGCCGCCAACCCGCGAGACCCGAAGGCCCTCGCCCACGCCGCCAAGGTCGCCGCCTGCATCGCGGGGTCGATGGCGATCCTGACCGCGATCGGCGCGGGCACCGCCTACCTCCGCAGTGGCGGCCGCGAGAAACCGACCGCGGGGAGTCTGGCGCTTGACATGGTGGGGAACACGTTGGGCAACGCCTACTTCGTCGGCCAGGCGTTCGACGCCTTCCAGGAACACCTGATGAAGCACCGCTCGCTCGAGCTTCGGCAGAACGTGGCGGAGCGGACCACGACCGAGAGTCTGAAGGCCGTGGTGGGCCTCATGGATGCGGTCGGCCAGGCCGTGCAGGACGAACGGTACAAGGGCGGGCCGGAGCGCGGGAAGCGGCGGGCCGGCGACACCGTGCTCAGGGCCCTCGAATCGGCCTACCGGGCGACGGGGATGATTTCCGGGTTGCCGCAGGCGCCCCTCTCCTACGGCAAGGGGATATGGAGGTTCACGCATCCGGCGGCCGTCGAGGAAGGCGCCGAGGATGCCATGGCCGCGTCCGGCGACGACGAGGCGGCGGCCGGCCAGGCGGTGCGCCGTCTCGTCGCCCAGAAGTGGTCTCTTGGCCGCGCACGCACGGCAGTGAGAGCGCAGGCGCGGCGCGAGAACTGGAGCGCCCAGGAACTCGAACAGCGCCTCGCCCGCCTGACCGCTCGTTGGCGGCAGCCCGACTACCGGGCGACGGGGATGGTTTCGGGGTTGCCCCAGGCAGCAGTGATCGAGGGCGGCGAAGACGTCGCGGCGGCTGCCGGCGACGACGAGGCGGCGGCCGGCCAGGCGGTGCGCCGTCTCGTCGCCCAGAAGTGGTCTCTTGGCCGCGCACGCACGGCAGTGAGAGCGCAGGCGCGGCGCGAGAACTGGAGCGCTCAGGAACTCGAACAGCGCCTCGCCCGCCTCACCGCCCGTTGGCGGCGGGTCCAGGTGGAACACCCGGTCGCCGCAGCGACTCTTCGACCGGGGCGGGGCGAGGTGGCACAGTCGCCGTGGCGACCCGCCGGCCGCGGTGGAATGCTTGCCCTGGTGAGCGGGTAAACTCTATGTGACGGCGGGCACCCGGCCTGCCGTTCACCGGCGAAGCACCCACGCACCGCCCACGACTTGACCGACGCCTTGACCTTGACCCGCAAAAATAATTCGGGCGTAAAGTGTGCAGCCCCAAGGACTTACGAAAGGACTTACGAAAAGACCACAGCGCAATTCGGTTTTTGCGGGCTCATCGTCCGACAGTATAGGCGATGGAGAGCGAGACGGGCATAGGTGGAGCAAACTATCGCAGGGCAAGGCGCGAGGAGACCACGATGGCGAATACCGAGCTTCTGACCCGTGAACAGGCTGCCAAGTATCTCAATCTTTCGCCGCAGACGCTGGCGGGGTGGGCCAGCACGGGACGCTACGGACTGCGATTCGTGAAGCTCGGGAAACTCGCCAGGTATCGCGTTAGTGATCTTGATGAGTTCGTAGAGGCTCGGACCAGGGACGGCCTGCCGGCCAAAAAATCGCGGCGGCGCTCGCCTCGTGTTCGTCGGCGCGCAGCGAGTCAGCGCCAGGGGCATGGAGATGCTTCGAGGTAAAAAAAGCCCGGCGGGGCACGCCGGGCGAAAGGCAGGTCTGCGGCTTGCCAGCCGCGAGGGTGCACGCATGTTATCTGGTTTCCTTCGGGCAGTCAAGGGGATTCCCGCCGTTACCCCGTTGAACGGCCACGCCCTTGCGCCCGTGCCGCTGGTCTGTCTGCGCCCCGTGGCGGAGGTCCACTGGCCGTGTGCCCGATGGAGTGTCACGAAAGGCGGCGGCCGACGATGACACCCAACGGCAACGGTGATCGGCTCTCGGAGGGCGGCGGGTTCTGGCGGCTCCGGCATGACGACCTGGACGCGGTACTTGCCCGGCGAGATCTCACTTGGGAGACCGCCCGCGTCTATCTCGCCCTGGCCGACCTGACGCGCGGTTGGCACAAGCCCAAGGACGCGGTGAGTTTGAGCCAGATCGCCGAGATGGCCGGCATGTGGTTTCTCGACCGGAAGTCCGACCCCCCCAAGAAACGTCTCGACTGCGCACACGTGGCCCGCGCCTTGAGGACCTTGGCCCGTCTCGGCCTGTGCGGTTCCGAGTCCGCCGGGGCGAGAGAGACTGCGATACGATGGGTTGTGTGGCCTCCCCCGCCGGCCGCGGCTACTGCCACGGCGGGCAGTAGGGCTACTGCCAAGCCTACTGCCAAGGCTACTGCCATGGCGGGCAGTAGCGCTACTGCCAAGCCTACTGCCCATCCCGGCAGACACCAAGAAGTCCAAGCAAGCACAACAGCAACCAAGATGACCAAGAACAAGGCTGTTGCTACGGAAACGGCAGGCGCTCACGGTTCCCCTGATGCTGCTGTGCTTGCCGAAGAAAGGGCCAAAGCGGGCACCAGAGAAACGGCAACGGCCGGCCCGCCGACTGACGGGCTGACCGATGCTCTCCGTCAGCTTAAGAGCGCCCTTGAGTGCCCCGACTT
>Ga0315286_10005285_pt1 | contig 12453 bp, 10 predicted proteins | sample YL17G10_0_MG_FD_205038 | JGI IMG/M metagenome (GOLD analysis project Ga0315286, IMG submission 205038) | Sediment microbial communities from Yellowstone Lake, YNP, Wyoming, USA - YL17G10_0 | ecosystem: Environmental > Aquatic > Freshwater > Lake > Sediment | place: USA: Wyoming | collected... | reverse complement strand
AGACTATGCTCGCGACGACGACCGGGATGATGGAGGTGAGAAAGAGGAGCCAGCGATAAAAGCGGTATCCGGCTATCTTTCGGTAGATGTTGTGGGCGGTGAAGACCGTCACAAATATGACCGAGGGGATGACGAGCGCGATGATGAGGAGGCTTCTCGCGAGGGGGGCGCCCACGTACCCTTTCGAAAAGATCGTGACGAAGAACTTGAAGTTGTTGAACTGATCGGTGTAGCGAAACCCCTCCCACTTGACGAGGCTGAACCAGAAGAGGCGGAGGATCTGGTACCCGAATATGAAGATCAGGATCATGATCGCGGGGGAGAGAAAACCGTAGGCGGACGCGGTTTCAACCGCTCTCCTTCGCGCAGGCATCGGACCGCTTGGCTCCTTTCATCGGGTGCGGCGACGGGCCTTAAACAAGCGGACTTTTACCGGATCGCGCCCGCGTTTTTTGCGGCCGTCACTCGACCTTCGACGCTTCCTTCAATTTTTTCGCGAAATCCTCGTAGCTCAGCTCACCGTGGAAATAGGGCGTCGCGCTCCTGATGAACTCGTCGTACTGGAAGCCCACGAGGACCTCGTAGGGGCAGATGGTAACCTGGCCCTTGTAGTCGCCGTAGTAGAACTTCATGTTCGGCGTGAGCGAGGCGGCGTCCTTCACCTTGACGTTCATGTGGGCGGGCACGACTCCGTAATCGGCGAGCATCTTCGCCTGCCACTTTTCGCTCACGAAGTACTCGATCGCCTTCGCGGCCTCTTTCGGATGCTTCGTCCACTTCGAAACGGTGAGGCAATAGCCGAGCCCGGGGACCTTCTTGGCGAGTTTGCCGTTCCCGTAGGCGACGTGGAGGGCGTACCCTGCCTTGTCCTCGCCGATCTGGCCCTCCTTTATGGCCGACACGTACATGCTGTTGATGAACCAGATGAAAGCGCACTGGCCGCTCGAGAACTTCGAGAAATAATTGGACGCGTAATCCAGCGTCTCCCCGGCGGGGTCGAGGTACCCCTTGTCGTAGAGGTACTTGTACTTCTGCATGGCGTCCTTCATCTTGGGCTCGTTGAACTCGGCCTTCTCGAAGTAGTCGCTCAAGGCCTTCTCGTCGTCGAAGTACTGGTACATCATGTCGAGGCCCCAAAACTCGTGGATGATCCCCTCTTTGTTCGGGAACGAAATGGGCACGACGCCTGCCTTCTTCACCTTTTCGCAGGCCGCAATGAAGGAGTCCCAGGAGTTTGTGAACTTCTTGAGATCGACGCCGGCCTTCTGTAAAATATCCTTGTTGTACACGAGGTAGTTCAGGTCGTTGAAGAAGGGCACGCCCCAGAGGTTGCCGTTCTCGTCGGTGTTCGCGGTGATGGTCCCCTGGTTCAATGGTTTAAGGACCGACTCAGGAACGAGCGCGTTCACCGGCTGAAACAATCCGCTCTTCCCGCGGAGCACGGTCGAGGACCTCCCCGACCAGTCCCAGGTAATGTCGAACCCGCTCTGCGAGACCCCCGCCGCCGTCAGCAGGTCGATGACGTTCGCGATGGGGTTCTCGACCATCTCGACGGTGAAGCCCTCGCGGGCGTTGATATCCTCGATGACCGCCTTGTACCACCCCGACAGCCCGCTCCCCGCCTCGTTCTGCCAGAAGACGATCTTGGGTTTCTCGGCCGGTGCCTTTTTCTTTGCATGGAGGGTCCCTATTGATAAAAGCATAAAGACGCACACGACCGTAAAGCACACCGCGAATCTTCTTTTCATCCCTGTGTTCCTCCCTTGTCGCGTTTGAAATGGTGAAACCCATCGTATGAAGCAAGCACATTTTCCATAGGTATCTTCAGCCTCTCCCACTTGTAGACGAGCCCGATGAACCCCCCGCCGCGCTGAAACCCAAGCCTCCGCGCGAGCTCTTCGGCCTCTGAGCGCACCTCTTGCGGTGTCTTCACGGGGAGGCTCGACTGCATGTCCGCCGATGCCTTGACGCAGAGCCTTCCGCTTCCCGCCGCCGCGAGCCGATCGACCCCGATTAGGAGGGGCTGTCGGTTGTCGAGGATGTCGAGCCCGATCTCCTTGAAGTCGTCGAGGAAGGCGGCGACGTTCCCGTCGAGACCGAGACCGGTGTACAACCCCTCGGCATGGATGAAATCGAACATCTTCTTGTAAAAGGGCTTCATCCGCGAACGCCACCACTCGGGCGAGACATAGGTCCTGTCCTGAGACGCCCACTCCTCGTAGACGGAGACTGCGTGGGCCCCGATCCTCTTCCACCGTCTTACCAGCTCTTTCTGGAACTCCCACACGGCGTCGAAGAGGTAGGCGACCCGGTCGAACTCGGTGTAATAGTCGACGAGAAGGTTCTCGTATCCCCTGAGGTTGAGAGCGACGAGCGTGACGCCGGGGTCGATGAACGCGTTGACGAACTTCCCCCGGTGCCGCTTGAGGCCTTTCTCCATCTTCCGGAACCACCCGTCGGTGACGGACGGGTCGGGGAAACGGTAGCAGCGTATGTCGTCCCAGTTCCTGAGGGGTTCCCGGATCACGTGGTAGGTGTACTCCCCCCCTTTGGGGATCTTCTGCACGCACCCCCACTCGTCCCGGCGCATCCGGTTCCCCTCGGCGTCGGTCCCGAGATCTTCGAACACCCAGCTGTAGGTCGCCTGGACGACGTCGAAATCCCGGAGAGGCGGGAAAGCGCCGTCGACCCTCCCTCTGTCGAGCGTCCCGTAGTCGTCGTACACCCCGGGGATCTCAACCAGCTCGATCGGTATGTAGTCCGGGCCGCGGAACTCAATCGCCTTCTTGACGACCTCGATCCTGTCCATCGGCGTGCTCAGAGCCTCACCGCCTTTCCCGTCTTCTGCGAACGGTAGGCTGCCTGGATGATCTGAAAGTTCTTCAGGGCCTCCTCCCCGCTGTTCATGGGCTTTCGCTTTTTCACGATCGCGTCCACGAAATCCTCGACCTCTGCGAGGTAGATGTTTTTCAGCTCCGCCTTCACCTTTTGGGGCTTGATCGCGGTACGCTCCTGACCGGCGTCGTAACCTCTGCCCCCTCGCGGGAGACAGGCGGTCATCGACCCCCCGGCGACCTGTGAGATCGTCCCCTCCGCCGTGAGGCTCCCCATCGTCCCATAGATCTCGAGCACCCCTTTCGCGGCTTCGTCAGGGATGTTGAAAAACGAATCGCAGACGCCGTACGCGCCGTTTGCGAACCGCAGGAGGATCACCCCCGAATCTTCGACGGCGTAGCGGTGGGTGTTCGTCCCGTTGAAGGAGCTCACCGCGCTCACCTCGCCGAAGAGGTACCTCAGGATGTCCACCGAGTGGATCGCCATGTCCATGAGAGCCCCGCCTCCGCCCCTCGCGGGGTCCTGGCGCCAGGCTCCCGGCGCCGGGGGATACCAGCAGGTGAGCTGGGCCCTCCCCATCACCGGCGCCCCGATCACCCCTCTGTCGACGAACTCCTTCGCCCTCACGTGGTACCCGTGGTACCGCATCATGAACCCCACCTGGAGAACGACCCCTTTTTTTTCGCAGTAGTCGATGACTCTCTCCGTCTCCTTGACCGAGACGGCGAGGGGCTTTTCGCAGAGGACGTGCTTCCCCGCGTCCGCGGACTTTCTGACCTGATCCCCGTGGACGTCGACCGGGGTCCCGATATACACCGCCTCGACGTCGTCGTTCTTTAAAAGAGCGTCCTCGCTGGTGCAGTGCGCGCCGACCTTGTATTTATCCGCGACCTTGCGCGCGAGCTCCGCGTTCTGGTCCTCGACCGCAACTATCCTGACTTTTCTCGAGAGGAGCATCCCCGGGATCGTGCGCCGGTCTGCGATCCCCCCGCACCCGATAACGCCGAAATTCATGATGAGCCGCCCCCTTTCTCTGATCTTCCGAGGTTCAATCGATTATACCAAGTGCCGGGAATAAATCAATAAAAAGATGGAAAGCGATCAAATCGGCGGAGGGCGCCCGTCGCGTCCCGGCTCGCTTTTTTTTTCAATGGGCGGCGAGGTCGAAATCCTCCCGGAGGTGCTCGTAAACCCGCCGGTAGAGCCGGTACTGTTTTTCGTAGATCTCGCGGTTATGCGGATTCGGCTCATAGCGCGCCTTTATCCTGACCATGCGGCCCAGCTCCTCCGGGCCGCCGCTCAATACCCCGGACCCCATCCCCGCGAGCAGGGCGCAGCCGAAGGGGGCTCCGACTCCCGCTTCCGGGAGGAGGATCGGCAGGCCGAGCACGTCGGCCTTGATCTGGTTCCAGAGCGCGCTTTTCGTCCCGCCGCCGACCGAGCGGATCTCGTCGATCGACACCCCGGCAGCCCGCGCGTGCTCCAGGTTGTGCCTGAGGGCGAATGCCGTTCCCTCGAGGATTGCCCTGATGAGGGCGCTCTTCGGCGTCGCGAGTGAAAGTCCGAAGAACACCCCCCGGGCGTTCGTGTGCCAGATGGGGGAGCGCTCGCCCATCATGTAGGGGAGAAAGACGACGCCCGAGCTCCCCGGCGGGGACTGCGCGGCCTCACGGGTGAGCATGTCGAAGGGATCGACGGCCTCGACCGCCGCGTTCCCGAGGGTATCCCTGAACCACCGGAGGCTCGCCCCCGATGTCGCCATGGCGCCGAGGAGGAGGAAGAGGCCGGGGATGGCGTGGGGCATGGCGATGAATGCGGGCTCGGTGATCCCCTTCAGGTTGGGCATGAGGAGCACCGTGGAGGTGCCCGTCATTTCCGCGGCGGTCCCCTCATTATACGCCCCCGCCTCGACCGCTGCCGCCGCCCCGTCGACCGTGCCCGCCATGACCGGGGTGCCCCGCGCGAGCCCCGTCGCATCGGAGGCCTCTCCGGTGACGGTTCCGAGGACGGCGTGCCCGGGGTACACGGGAGGAAACTGCCCGGGTTCGACGCCGCACATCGAGCAGATCTCCTCGTCCCACTCCCCCGTGCTCCAATCCCTGAGCTCGAGGAGCGCCGCGTGAACGTTGTCCATCGAGTGGGCGCCGGTCAGCCTGAAATTGATATACCCGTTCGCCTGGGAGAAGAGGCGGGTTTTTCTGAAAAGTTCGGGTTCGTTCTTTTTAAACCAGAGGATCTTGGGAGCCACGTAGAAGGGATCGGGCCTGTTTCCGGTTTTCCGCACGAAGAGGTCCGGCCCGAACCGCTCGGCGAGCAAGGAAGCCTCAGCGTCGGACCGGCGATCCATCCAGATGAGCGCCGGGCGGAGCGGGCGGCCCGCCTCGTCGAGGGGAAGCATCGTGGGCGCCTGCGAGCTCACGGCGAGCGCACAAACCCTCAGCGCGCCGCCCGGTATCTGCGCAAACAGGGCGTTCAGAGCGGTGCGCACCCCCTTCCACCAGTCTTCCGGGTCCTGTTCGGCCCACCCCGGCCGCGGGTATCGGGCGGGGTACTCGCCGCCGCCGGCTGCCAGGAGGCGCCCTTCCGCGTCGAAGGCCGCGGCCTTCGCGCCCGTCGTTCCGACGTCGATTCCCAGGAGGATCCGCAAAACCCTTCCCCTCGAACCACCCGGCATGTTCACACCCGCTGTTTCCTTATCAGTGTGTTCGTGAGAATGGCGATGAGCATGACGAGGCCGACGACGAGCTGGGACCAGAACCCGCCGATACCCGACGCGGTTATCCCCGCGGTGATGCTTCCCACGATGAATGCGCCGAACACCGTCCCGAAGATGGTGCCCTCCCCTCCGTAGATCGAAGTCCCGCCGATAAAGACCGCCGCCACGGTCGTGAGCAGGTACCCGGGCCCCTGGGTGGGCCACCATGTGACCATTTCGAGCGCGAGGAGGCAGCCCGAGAAGGCCGCGAGGAGACCGTTGAGCATGAAGATGGAGGTCATCGTTTTCAGGACGCTTACCCCCAGCATCCGCGCCGCTTCCTTGTTGTCTCCGAGAAACATCGTGTGCTCGCCGAAGCGGTGACGGTTCAGGACGAAACCGAGGAAGACGGATAGCCCTAAGGCCCAAAAGGCCTGCGCGGGAACGATGCCGCCAAGCCGCCCGACGAAGATCTTTGACAGCGCCATCTCCCGCGTTTCGCTCGTGACGATCTGCTTTCCCTGGGAGAGCACGACGGCGAGGCCCGCCCAGATGAAGTTTGAGCTGAGCGTGGCGATGATCGAGGGGACCCCGATCCTCGCGATGATCGTTCCGTTGAAGAACCCTATCGCCATGCCGACGATGATTCCGCAGACGATGGCGAGAATGATGTTCCTTGTGGCGAGAAAGACGAGTGAAAAGATGTACCCGGAAAAAGCCATGATCGCCGGGAAGGAAAGGTCTATCTCCCCCGCGGTGATGACGAAAGTCAGCCCGAGGGCCATGATGAGGGTGAAGGGCACCGTGGACAAAAAGGCCATGTAGATTCTGTAGTTGAGGAACGCCCTCGGGGCGGTGATCATGAAGATCCCCATTATCAAAACGTAGACGAGAGCTATTGCGTAGGTCCTGAAGCGGGGCAGGTACACGAGCTTGTTTTGGATCGCGCTCATCTCCTTTTTCTCCTGTCTTTATTCAGCCGTTGTCACGGATTGACGGTTACGATGCTGACCATTCGGTCAGTCAGCTCGTCGAGGGTTATTTCGTCTTTTTTGAAATGTCCCACGATCTCCCCCCGGTCGATGAGGATGAACCGGTCCGAAACGAGGTACACGTCGGAGATGTTGTGGGTGATGTAGATGCACGCTTTTCCCGCGTGCTTTATCTGCAGAATAAAGTTGATGACCTTCTTGACCTCCATGAGGGAGAGGGCGAGCGTCGGCTCGTCGAGGATGATGAGGTCGGCGTCGAAGTACATCGCCCGCGCGATCGCGACCCCCTGGCGCTCGCCGCCCGACAGCCTGCTCACCCTCGTGTCCGCCGAGACCCCCTTGCCCCTGAAGCCGATAAGCTCCTTCATGATCTTCTCGGTTTCCTCTTTTTCCCTGTTGACGTTGATGAACCCCATGAAGTTCGTGAGCTGCCTGCCGAGAAAGATGTTGCGCCACATGCTTTGCTTTTCACCGAGCGCCTTTTCCTGATAGACCGTCTCGATCCTGAGCTCGTGCGCCTTTTTCGCCGAATAATCGTTGAGGTCTATCCTTTTTCCCTTCACGAAGATCTCCCCCTCCGTCGGAGGAAACACCCCCATGATGATCTTCACGAGGGTCGATTTGCCGGCCCCGTTGTCGCCGATGAGCCCGATTACCTCGTTTGTGCCCACCTCGAAGTCGACGCCTTTGAGCGCGACTACCTTTCCGAAGGATTTATGGATGTTTTTCATCTTCACGAGGCTCGTTGACGAGGCTTCCATGGAACTACCTCCTTAACCGGGGAAAGAACGAAACCCGGACGATGGACGGACGGCGTTTCCCATTATACGCCGCTTTTTTTTCCTGTCAACCGCCGTTCCGTCCACTCCGGGGCTTTGATCAGCGGATCCCCTTCTGAATCAGCGGGATGAGCTTGTTTATGGTCTCCGGTGTCACCACGCCCGCGCCGGTGTTCATGTGCAGGCCCGCGAACCCGTAGAGCTTGGTGATGCAGATCTGCTCGATGGGCACAAACCCCTGGAGGTACAGCTGCTGGTCCATGACCACGTCGAGGTACTTGTTCTGCAGGGATTTCACGGTTTTCGCGGAGAGGTCGTACCCGCCTACCGCCACTTCGTTCGGGCCTTTCCCCGCCGCCTTGAGCGCCTCCTCCATGACGGACGTGATGTTCCCGTGGGAGGCGATGATGGCCTTGCAATCGGGATTGGAGGCTAGGTACCCGGTGATGACCGGGATCGCCATGGTGGCGTCACCGTCGACCTCCGCGGTTATCTCGACGTAGTCCACGTCAAGGCCGAGGTCTTCCCACGCCTGTTTGGCGCCCCTCTCCATCTTGCCGCGCTCCGGCTGGGCCATGAGCCCGTAAAGGAACGCTTTGTCGCCCGCCTTGAGCTTCGCGTATTCGGCGAGACTCTTCCCGAGGAGGTAGCCGCTCTCGAAGAGGTCCATCCCCACGTACCCGAACCCCTTCGCCTTGTAGGCGGCCTCGAGCTCCGTGAGGGGTGTGTTGCCGCTTGTCACGATGATTCCTTTCTTGACGGCCTCGTCGACGAAGGGCTTGAAGGCCTCCACGCCGGGATGCCCCATGATGCAGATGCCGTCGGGGTTCGCGGCCATGGCCTCTTTGAACTGGGCGATCATGACGTCGGGCTGCCACGCGGAGTACTGGTAGTTCACCTTGCACCCCCAGAACTCGGCCGCCAATTTAGCGCCGTTCTCCCTCGGCAGCGTGGACGGGTCGCCTGAGGTCCCTCCCATCTGAGCGTAGATGATGAGCTTTTCGCCCGGTTTCTTCGGAGCTTTCTGGGCGAACACCGGGAGCGCCAAAAAACTTACTGCCGCCGAAAACACCAGACACAATAAAAACAGCTTCTTTACGTTCATTTCTTTCCCCCTCCTTTTTGATAGTGTTTGTACCACCTTTGTTGAAAATTGAAGAAAGTTTAGACCAGGAGCCGGATTTTGTCAACATTTATTTATATTGAAGTTGAAATTTAACATAAGTTGTATTATCATGGGCGCACGGAAAGAAATCGTTCCCTGTAGGAGCCTGGATTTGGGGAAGGACAGAGTCGGATTCTTGAAGCGCAAGAACATCTCCGAGGTGCTCGGCATCCTTGAGCAGAAGAGCCGGATTTCACGCGCCGAGCTCGCCCGGGCGACAAAGCTCTCTCCGGCGACGATCTCTAACGTCGTGACCGAGCTCCACCGGTTCGGTCTCGTTCGGGAGCTGGGACATGGGGAATCCCTGGGGGGGAGGCGCCCGATTTTGATCGAGTTCGACCCGGAAGCCTTCTACCTGGCCGGGGTCGACCTGGGGATCACGAAAGTCATCGCCATCGTCGCAGACCTGCACGGCAGGGTCGTGGCGAAGGCGAAACTCGACATCGAAGTGCATTCGGGGAGAGAGCGGATCCTTTCGAGGATGTTCGAGGCAGCCCGTATGGTCCTGGCCGGCCCGCGGGAGCCGATCAGGAGGAAGGTGGCGGGTTTGGGTCTCTCGGTCCCGGGGCTCGTCGACCCCGAACGGGGACTCTCACTTTTCGCGCCGAATATCCCGGATTGGCAGGGCGTTCCGCTCGTCGAGCTCTTTAAGAGGGAGTTCGGCATCCCCACGTACCTAGAAAACGACGCTCGCGCCATGGCCCTTGGCGAGGCGCGGTACGGCGCCGGAAAGAACTGCGAAAACCTGCTCTGTGTCAACATCGGCCACGGGATCGGGTGCGGGATCATCATAAATGGGGAGCTCTACCGGGGAACAGGGTTCACCGCGGGGGAGATCGGTCACATCACCATCATACCGTCCGGTCCCCTGTGCCACTGCGGGAACAGGGGGTGCCTCGAAGTCATGGCCGGCGGGCACGCCATATCGGCGTCCGCGATACGGGTGGCCAAAACGGGCGTGAAGACCCTCATACGGGACCTGGTCGGGGGAGAGATCAACATGATCACGGCGGAGGTGGTCTTCGAGGCCGCGAAGAGAGGCGACAGCGCGGCTCAGGAGCTGCTCAAGGAGGCGGGGAGGTACATCGGCATCGGCCTCGCGAGCGCCGTGAATCTCCTCGGCCCCGAGATGATCGTCATCGGGGGCGGGGTGGCGCGCGCCGGGGCTTTTATCATCGACGAGGTGTCGGCCACCATCAAAGAGCGCGCCTTCACCACGATGGCGCTGGCACCCGTGGTCGTGCCCTCCGCCCTCGGGGAGGACGCCTCCTGCATCGGCGCGTGCGCGTTCGTCATGGGAAGGACGATCATGCAGGGGGAACCGGTTTCACCCTGAGGGCCGCGCGGCGGATGCTGCGGTCTGGGTTCCTCTGTTGCCAAACCACGGGGGATGGTATAGATTGGGGGCGAGGTGAAACGACGATGAATACCTTCGCGCCGGTCGTGATCGCCCTCGTAGGCATCATAAGCCTCGCCGCGCTCTTCGCGGTGATAGGCCTCCACTCCCGGCTCAACCGGATCGCGGACCGGATGCCCGACACCGCACTCATCAGCTCCCTGGCCAGGCAGATGCAGCAGGTCGACGCGGGGAGCCGCGCTTCGTTCGAGCGGCTCGCGCGGGACCTGGGCGACCTTAGCCGGGCCACCCAGCAGATGATGGAAGTGGGAAAGACCATCACGAGCCTCGAGAACCTCCTCAAGCCCCCCCAGCTCCGGGGGGGTATGGGGGAGACGCTCCTCGGCGAGCTCCTCGCCCAGATCCTCCCCGGCCATTTCGAGCTGCAGCACCGCTTCAGGAGCGGCGAGCGGGTCGACGCGGTCATCCGCCTTGGGAATAAAATGGTGCCCGTGGACGCCAAGTTTCCCCTCGAATCTTTCCGGAGGCTCCTCGCGATCACCGACGCGGAAGCGGCGCGGCGGGAGCGCAAGGGCTTTTTACGGGCGGTGAAGGCCCACATCGACGCCATCGCGGGTAAGTATATCCTCCCCGACGAGGGGACCTACGAATTCGCCCTGATGTACATCCCCGCCGAGAACGTCTACTACGAAACGATCCTGAAGGACGAGGAGGGGGAGGGGCTCTACCCCTACGCTCTCCAGAAACGGGTCATCCCCGTCAGCCCGAACTCCTTCTACGCCTACCTCCAGGTCATAATCCACGGCCTGAAGGGGCTCCACATCGAGGAGCGGGCGCGGGAGATCATGGACCACCTCGCGCGGCTCCAGGGGGACGAAGCGAAGTTCAGGCAGGACTTCGAAACCCTCGGCACCCACATCGAGAACGCCCGCAAAAAGTATGAAGAGGCCGACCGGAAGCTCGCCCGGCTCGAGGACAAGCTCCTCGCCGCCGGCGAGCAGCCGCCTTCCCCCAGACTCCCCCCCGAAAAGGAGGAGTGACGGGGAGCACTGCCGAACTGAACCGGGCCCCGATCTCAGTACCTTATCCCTTTTTTTGCGGCTTGCTCTCCGATGAAACCCTTCACCACCTCGTCGAAGGAGCCGGGTTTCCCGGTCTCCTTTAGTCTCGAAGCGACGTACTCGTTTCTCTTACTCGAGAGGGTTTCGATCTTCCCGGAGAGGGCGGTGCGCTCCTTCTCTTTTGCCGATAGGTACGTTTCTCTTTCCTTCAGGGTCTTCCCGCGCATCTCTTCGGGGAGCTCCTCGTCCTTCAGCGCTTCGATTTTCACGGCGCCGGTCTCGAGGGCGCGCACGAGGTCCTCCGCGCCCATTCCCCCCCCGCCCGCCTTGAACGACGCCCGCTCGGCCGCGGCCGCGGGGGCCATATCGGCGATCATCTCCTTGGCCCTCTCCTTTTTGGTCCTGGAGGAAGCGATCGATTCCCTCGATCCGAAGGGGACGCGGGTGTCCTCCAGCTTCGCGCTCAGCGCCGCGATCTCGGCATCGAAGGGGGTTTCCACGACCTGCATCCCGCCGTCCTGGGCGACCGACGCATAGCTCCCCTCGGCGCGCTTTGCGATGTCCCGCCAGAATGAGGTCGTATCGAGGTACTCGCCGCACTGGACGGTGTTGATGACGATGTCCCTCTGCACGGCGGCCTTGCAGATCTCCCGGTAGTCGTACCCGTCCTCGTAGTCCATGTGGGGGGGGCAGTCGCCGACGAGGAAGACGAGCCGCAGGGCGCCGGGGTCGCCGCTCCACCGCACGGTGCGCACGGCGTCGTACAGCGCTCTGTTCACGTGCTCGGGCGTGTCGCCGCCGCCGTCGGCGCTGAGCGACCGCAGGTGCTCGAACACGGCGTCCAGGTCGTCGTCGAGCTGGTAGATCTTCGTGACATACTCGTCCCCGAAGTCCCGGTAGGCGACAAGCCCGATGCTGAGCGCCGGGGTCGGTTTCCCGCTCACGATCTGGTTTGCGATGCCCCATATCTTCTGCTTCGCCCCTTCGATGAGCCCACCCATCGATCCCGTAGTGTCGATGCAGAACACCACTTCAACCTTCGGCTGAGCGTTCGCGTAGAGCGCGCCGGCGAGCGCGAACAGCCCGAGCCCCGACAGCGCGGATGCCATGACACCGCGGATGATGCGCACCCTCAATTTCGTTCTCATAGCTTTCCTCCTTCAATGTTTTAATCGGATATCCTGTAACAGGCCGAACCATGCACGACCACGAGGTTCTTTGAAATCGCGAGATACTTCGCGAGCTCGGGCGCCCGCTTCAGCAGTTCGAAATAGGCGCCGCTGAAGGGGAGGATGTTCGTGGTTTTCATCCCTTCCCTGTAGGACGAGTCGACCCACACGCCGCCCCTCAGGTAAAAGGTCTTCGCGCCGACGTGTTTCACCGTTGCGGCCGAAAGGCCAGACAGAACGGATCGACCTTTCATTTCCTTGAGGTCCTTCGCCGCGGCGACCGAGGCCTCTCCCGTCCTGTCTTCCATGGCCTTCGCGAGCTTCATCCCCTCCGACCTCACCGAGGGGGCCTCCTCCGGCCTCATGCCAAGCTGTTCGAGCGAGCCCTTCTCCTCCAGGA
>Ga0315286_10005284_pt1 | contig 12456 bp, 9 predicted proteins | sample YL17G10_0_MG_FD_205038 | JGI IMG/M metagenome (GOLD analysis project Ga0315286, IMG submission 205038) | Sediment microbial communities from Yellowstone Lake, YNP, Wyoming, USA - YL17G10_0 | ecosystem: Environmental > Aquatic > Freshwater > Lake > Sediment | place: USA: Wyoming | collected... | reverse complement strand
CTTCCAGATTTCCAGCGACTTCGGGTCGCCAGCCCACTGGAAGAGCTTCAGCTTCTTCATGTCGTCGGGCGTGGCGACGGGCGACTTGCTGAAGAAGTGCACCCATCCGCCGTCCGCCCAGTTCACAACGACGAACCCTTTGGCTTCCATCGACGCTTCGATGCGTGGTCGCATCTTGTCGAGCACCGCATACACCTCCTCGTAGGAGTCGTACGCCATCGGGATACTCAACGCGTACACCATCTTGTCGATTTCGGCCAGGCCTACCGACGTCAGGACCGCGCCCTGCAATCCTCCCAGCCGCATGTCGCGGACGTAGTCCGGGTCGTCGCCCTTGCGGCCGCCCGGGTAGAGGATGACCTTAACCCGGCCGCCCGAGATCTTGCTCCACTTGTCGGCGACTTCCTTGAGGACCAGGAACCACGATGTGTTCTCAGGAACGAGCGTGGCCATCTTGATCGTGATGGTCTGGGCCGAGGCCGCCGCCGGGCCGAGCCCGAGGACAGCCACCATCAGTGCGCCGACGAGGGCAGCCGAAGCGAGTCGATGCAACAGGGGTCTGTTTGTGTACGTGGTCATGATCCTGTCTCTCTAGAAAAGCTCGTTGATCCTTGACAGCAGCCACTTGGCACGTCGCTGGGAGATGACGTTGACCAGTTTCTGTTCCGGCGCCGCCAGGTTGATGTCGATCGCCAGCGCCTCGTTCAGCAGTGTCTCAAATTCTGCCTTGTTCTGCTCGCTGACGGAGACCGATTCGGCCAGGCTCACAAACAGGGAAACGCGCTGACCGCGGGCGAGCGTCTTCGCGCGCTCGAAGTGCTCGCGGGCGACCTTGATCGAGCCCCCGAGGGTGGCGTGCCCGGCCTCCCACGAGATAAAGAAGTCGTGCAGTGACCCGAGTTCGTAGGTCTCGTCGAGCGCCAGCGCCCGGCGCATCATCTTTTCGAACAGGGTCTGATCGACCGAGAGACGCGAGTCCGCGATATCAACCGCAAAGGCCGCCGCCCAGGCTGCCGCCGTGTAGTAGAGCAGGGGGACGTGTTTCTTGCTCAGCTTGGCCAGCACGCCATCCGTGTTCTTGCGGAGCTGGTCGCCGAAGCCGGGGAACTCGACCTCGAATGCCCGGATGCCGTAGTCGCGACCTCTCAGGTACAGCTTCTTGGCGCGGGCCCGCATCGCGGTGGCCCGTTCCAGGTCCTGCGCCTCGATGAAGTCGGCTTCCTGCTGGACAAATGCGAAACTGTACTGCGTGAAGCCGCTGCACGCAGCTTTCAACAGGCCCTGGTGTTTCGGGGCCTCGTCGATCAGACTCTCGATCGTCTTCAGGGCAAACGGCACCGCATCCCGCACCAGTTCGGGGTCATCGTCTTTGGCGAAGCCGGAAGTGCCACCAGCCAAAGCGTTGCCGAGCGCGTTGATCGCCATCATTTTGATCGAGCAGCCGGTATGCACCAGCGCCAGCGCGCACACGCACATCGGCAGCAGCCATCGCCTGACCATGTCGCTCATGAGCCCTCCAGACAGTCGCCCTATTCTATGCCAGCCTCCACCGCCGCGCCGAATCGGCGAGTCGCCGCCCTCATCATGCTCAAGACGGGATCGCGGGCGAAAACCGAACACGAACGCGGCCGACGGGTGACGGTCGTGCGGGGAGTGCTTCGACTCGCCACGACGGTTGCGTCTGCTTGCGAGGCGATCCGGTAAGACATGTGCGCTCAGCGCGGAGTCTTGAGCGAGTGGTTGCGTTGCCGATTGCATGAATCGAAGGACTTAGCAATTGACAATTGGCGCCCGGCAGACTACATCTTCCTTCGGCCAGGGAGTGCCACCAGAGCATGATCCTCGATTCTGTCCGCGTCGAGAACTTCAAGTGCATCGACGACTCCACCGAATTCACCATTCGGACGCTGACCGCAATGGTCGGCAAGAACGAGTCGGGCAAGACGGCCCTGCTCAGGGCCTTGTACCGCGTCAACCCGATTCTGCCGATCGATGCGAGTTTTTCGGACGTCGAGTACCCACGCCGGCGATGGGCGTCGTACCGACAGAAGCGGCACCAGGCACCGGACCGGGTCGTGACCACTACCTGGACGCTCGTGGATCGCGATATCAAGGCGCTCGGGGCCGTGCTCGGGCCAGACGGCCTCGCCAGCCACAAGGTGGTCGTGTCGAAAGGCTACGACAACCGCGTGCGGTGGCAGATCGATATCGACGAGCGTCGGGTCGTCTCGAACCTGGTTCGGGCGGCCAGCCTCGATTCGGCGGATCTCCAGGGCCTGTGGGCGGTGACGACGGTCGCCGAGCTGACGAGAGTCCTCAAGAATGTCGAGCACCCGACATCGGCCCAGTCGGCGCTGGCCTCCGACGTGCAGCAGCGCTTTCCGCACGGGACGATCCACGACGAAGCTGTACGGGTGCTCGAGAAGCGGTTGCCGCGGTTTCTCTATTTTGCCGACTACCACCGGCTCCCGGCGGAAGTGTCGATCGACGAACTGCTCCGCCACAAGGCTGCTGACCAGCTGACGGTGGTCGATTCGGTGTTCCTGGCGCTGCTCGAACTCGCCAACACGTCGGCCGAAGATCTGCAGGACATTGATCAGTTCGAGTACCTGGTCGCCGAACTCGAGGCGGTGTCGCAGCGCGTCACGCGCGACGTGCTCGACTACTGGACCCAGGATCGATCGCTCAACGTCGAGTTCCGGTGTGATGCTGCCCGTCCGAACGACTCCCCGCCGTTCGACAGCGGCTACATCCTCCGGACCCGCATCCGGAACAAGCGGCACAACGTGACGCTCAGTTTTGACGAGCGCAGCAGCGGATTCATCTGGTTCTTTTCCTTCATCGTGTGGTTGTCGCACCTCCGGCACGCGCGCGAATCCGACATCATCGTGCTGCTCGACGAGCCAGGCCTCAGCCTGCACGCCCGCGCGCAGATGGACATGATGCGGTTCATTCGCGAGCAGCTGCTGCCGCACTATCAGGTGATCTACACGACGCACTCGCCGTTCATGATTGACCCCGAACATCTGGACGGGGTGCGAACGGTCGAAGACGCGAGCATCGACGACAAGGTGCTGGGCACGAAGGTGGGCGACCGGTTCCTGAGCGACGACCCGGACACGTCGTTTCCGATACGGGCGGCACTGGCGTACGACGTGGCGCGTCGCGCCGTGCTCGGTCCCCAGACGCTGCTGCTCGACCGCGCCAGCGACGTGCTGTACCTGAAGTGGTTCTCGCGTGAGTTGCAGCTGCGGGGGCGCGATTATCTCGATCCGGCGTGGAGCCTGGTGCCGATCGGTGGGCTCGACAGCATCGGACCGTTTGCCGCGCTCTTCGCCAACGCGGCTCAGAAGATCGTGGTCCTGACTGATGGTCTGATGAGCCACCCGCGTCGGCTCGAGGGCCTGTGGGAGCGCGGCGTGCTCCAGTTCGGAAGGATTCTGAGGCCGGCGTTGTATGTGGATCGGGAGGACGCCCAGATCGAAGACATGCTCGGCCGTCGACTGTTCCGCGAACTGGTGACCGGGGCCTTCAACCTCGACGAATCGCGCGTACTGCTCGGAGACGCGCCGGCTGATGCGCCCGATCGGCTCGTGGCCGAAGTCGAGCGGTTCTTCGCCTCCATGCCCACCTGGGCGCCGAAGTTCGACAGTTTCGCGCCGGCGTCCTATCTGTTCGAGAACACGGCCACGCTGCGCGTGGCGCTGCCCGATCTCGATGCGGCGCTCGATCGGTTCGAGAAGCTGTTTCGCGACCTGAGCCTGATCGTCGCCGAGTGAGCATGCGGTGCAGGGGCGCGATTGATCGCGCCCGGGCGAATACCGGAGAGACCTGATGGCAATCGACTGGAACGATGTGCGCTATCGCGGGGACGCGAAAGACGTCGAGGATCTGATGACCACCTACCGGGTGGCCGACTACCTCGCGACCTACGAGGAAAACCGCCGACAGCTCGACCACGGTGTGCGGGAACGCCTGCTGAAGGACGGCATCCGCTTGAGCGAGCGACTGTCGCCCCGCATCTACGCGATTTTCAGGAACGTCTGCGCAGCGCTCGAACTGGAGGCCCAGGCCGAAGTCTTCTGCCTTCCGTCGCCGGAGGTGAATGCGTTCGCCCTGCTCGACGTGCGCAAGGACACGACGTACTCGCTTGTCGGCGTGACCGCCATGGCGCTCGAGCGGCTCGAGGATGCCGAACTCGCGTCGATTCTCGGCCACGAACTCGGTCACATCCTGTTCGGGAACAACCGCCTCGGCGCGCTCATTTCCACCGATCCCAACAATCCCTCGGTCACCGTACTGCCCGCGCTCGGCGAGAGCCTGTTTCTCCGCTGGCGCAAGAAGGCCGAGATCAGCGCCGACCGCGTGAGCGTCCTGGCGAGCCGGGACTTCCGGGCCACGGCCACGTCGCTGCTGAAGGCCACATTCGGCCTGAGCGAGCGCAACCTGAATCTGGACATCGAGGCGCTGGTCAGCCAGGTCGACGAGATCCGCGGCCGGCCGGAGCTCATCGAGGAGACGTTTGCGTCGCATCCGCTGCTGCCGATTCGCCTGAGGGCGGCGGAGCTGTTCTCGCGCTCCTCCAAGGCGCAGCGCGCCGGGTATCCCGTCGAGGGGACGCTGATGGGAGACGACGAACTCGAGGACGCCGTGGATGAGCTGGTGAAGCTGACCCGGCGATATCCCTTCCAGCCGGGGCACCGCGCCATCATGCGTGTGATCGCGCTGGCCGGCGCCCAACTGCTCGCCGCTGACGGCGAGGTCGGTGATGACGAGGTCAAGATCCTCGTGCAGATCCTGCACCAGTGGTTCACCGACGAACCCGAGGCGGAAATCGTCACAGATCCGGAGGCCATCGCCGCCCAGTTGCCGGCCGCGATTGCCGAGATTCGCGCCGACGCGCAGCTCGACGACAAGACCTTCGTCCTGTCGCGTCTTACGGACATCGCGATGGCCGACGGCGCATTGATCGACGCCGAAAGCGCGGTGATCCTCGACATCGCCAAGCAGATTGGTGTGCCAACGAAGATGGCCTACGCGATCATGATTGGCGCGGCACAGTCGGTCGGCTTCAGGTCGGATGTGAAGCTGAACAGGATGGCGGAGAAGATCCGCCGGTCGATGGCGCTCGGCCTCAAACGGTAGGACCGGTTTCAGAACCCGTTCCCGCAGGCGAACGTGGCGGGAATCAGCGGGCAGCCGCTGACTGCGTTCCCGAACTCAAGCGAGCTCAGGATTTAGAGCGCCCGCTCGACCCAGATGTCGCAAAGATGGCCGAGCGTCTCCACCGACTTGGCCATCCACTCAAGCGGCACCCATTCCTTCTTGCCGTGGAAGTTCATCGAGCCGTTGAAGATGTTCGGCGTCGGCAGTCCCATAAACGACAGGCGTGATCCGTCGGTGCCCCCGCGCACGGGGAGACGCTGCGGCACCAGACCGGCGCGCCGGACGGCCTCGTCGGCATACTCGACGACATGCGGGACGGCGTCGAGCTTGTACTTCATGTTCCGGTAGGATTCCGTGATCTCAACGGCCACCTTCGCTCCGGGGTAGCGCTTTTCGATGAAGGCGGCGGTGTCCCGCAGGATGTCCTCGAATTCGCGCAGACCGTCTTCGCTGAAGCTGCGGACGAGCAGTTGCGCCTTCGCTTCGGATGTGTTGCCGGCGATCGAGACGGGATGCAGGAATCCGTCCCGGCCCTCGGTCGTCTCGGGCGTCCTGTGCTGCGGCAGCGCCATCAGCAGCGCGCTCAGCACGCGCACCGCGTTGACCATCTTGTTCTTGGCGTACCCCGGGTGCACGTCCGCGCCGGTCACCGTCACAAACGCCGTGTCCGCGCAGAAGGTCTCGGCTTCGAGCGAGCCCAGGCCGGATCCGTCAATGGTGTACGCGACGGCGGCGCCAAACGTCGCGACATCGAAATGTTCGGTGCCGCGGCCCACTTCTTCGTCCGGCGTGAAGCCCACGCGGATGGGGCCGTGCAGCCGGGATGGGCTCTGTCTGAACTGCCACAGCGTCTCGACGATCACCGACACGCCAGCCTTGTCGTCGGCGCCGAGCAATGTCGTGCCGTCGGTGGTGATGACCGTCAGCCCCTTGCACGCCGCGAGGTCCGGCTCATCGGCCACACGGATGACCTGCGACCGATCACCGGGCAGGACGATGTCGCGGCCGTCGTAATGACGATGGATCTGCGGTTGGACGTTGGCTCCGCTGACCTCGTGATACGTGTCCACGTGGGCGATGAGGCCGACCGTCGGAACCTTGCCGTGGGCGGGATGCCCCGAGGGGATATTCGAGGGGAGTGTGGCCATCACGTACCCCCACTCGTCCATCGCGGCGTCGTCGAGCCCGGCCGCCTTCAGATCGTCCACCAGGACACGGAGCAGATCTTTCTGCTTCTCGGTGGACGGGTACGACGTCGAGGTTCCCGACGACTGCGTATCGATCTTGACGTACCTGACGAAGCGGTCGAGCAGCGGTTCGCGACCGGTCATAACGTGTCCCCCTCCTGTGCGTGTGACGAGCGGTTTCCTGGGAACCCCGGGCTCCAGCCCGGCCTCCGGTGCGGCGCTCCCCGCTAATCCCCAATCCCCAACCCCTAATCCTTGCTCTCCCGCCCCGACCCCCGATCCCCGAACCCCGAACCCCGACGCGCGTTAGCGCGAACCCGTCCCCAACGGGCCCGTGATGTACCGCCCGTAGGCGGCGGCGTCCACGCTGCCGCCGCTCAGCACGGCGACCGTCGGGCTTCCTGCCGGGACGGTCACTCTCGCCGCGCCATCCCGAGACCACGACGCATCCTGACGACCGAGCACGGCCGCGACCGTGGCTGCGCCGCTTGGTTCGACGACCAGCTTTGCGTGATCGAACAGCCACCGGACCGCACCGACAATGGCCTCGTCGTCCACGGTGACGATGTGGTCGACATAGGCCTGCACGTGCCGGAACGTGATGTCGCCCGGGCGCACCGCGAGCAGGCCGTCGGCGACGCCACTGACCGAATCCAGCGTGATCGGGCGACCAGCGTGCAGCGACTTCGTCATCCTGTTCGCGCCGGTCGGCTCGACGCCAACGATCCGCACGGACCGGTTCAGGCTCTTGATCGCGGTCGCAACGCCCGCGATCATGCCCCCGCCGCTCGCCGGAACATAGACCACCGAGACCTGGGGACACTGTTCGAGAATCTCGAGACCCAGCGTGCCCTGGCCGGCGACAATCCACTCGTGATCGAACGGCGGCACAACGGTGAGCCCGCGTTCAGCCGCCAGCTGCTCCGTTCTGATCTTCCGCTCAATCGTGGTCGTGCCCTCGAACACGATCTCCGCGCCCAGCCGGCGGGCTGTTTCGACTTTGACGGTTGGCGCAGTGGTTGGCATGACGACGACGGCAGGAACGCCCAGCAGTTTCGCGGCCAGCGCCAGCGCGATCCCGTGATTGCCGGATGAGAACGTGATGACGCCTCTGGCCCGATCCGATTCGGGCAGTCTGAGCATCATGTTGACGGCGCCACGGATCTTGAAGGCCCCGCTGCGCTGGAGATTTTCGCATTTCAGAAACAGCGGACCCGGAGGATCGAGATCACCGCCGACGTCAGTCACTTCGAGCAGCGGCGTGACCCTGGCGAGCGGACGGATGCGAGCGGACGCTTCGCGAATCGCGTCGAGGCTGACGAGTCCTTCAATCATGCCAGCCGGATTCTGTCATGGGGACGCACTTGGGGCCAAGTAGGGGCACGGCATGCCGTGCCCTTACGCGTGATCCGGAACCCCGCATCCCGCACCCCGAATTCCCAACCAACCCCTCAAGAAACACCTCAAAAATGGCTGACTTTTCTCACATACGCCGGTGTTTCTTCGGCGCGATGTTCGGCAGTGGGCCGATTGAGACGCTAATCCCTCACCTCCAACCCCGAATCTCAGGCCAGCCCGTGCCGCAGCAGCAGGTCGTGATCACCGAGGATCGCCGCGACCGATCCGTCCGCCACGACGCCTCCGTGGTCGACGACGATGACGCGCGAGCAGAGCTCGGTGACGAATCCCAGGTCGTGGCTCGCCACGACCACCGTCGCGGTCAGCCCGCGCAGCAACTCCGCCAGCCCGCGCCGGCCGCGAGGATCGAGGCCGGATGATGGCTCATCGAGCAGGAGTAGTCCGGGACGACACACCAGGACGCCGGCCAGACACACGCGCCGCTTTTCGCCAGTCGAGAGGTGATGCGGCGAGCGATGTTCGAATCCGGACAAGCCGACGGCGGCCAGGCTTTCTTCAACCGCGTGCCCAGTGGTCGTCGCCGTCCAGCGGCGGGCCCGCGGGCCGTAGCCGACATCCTCACCAACGGTCAGGCCAAACAACTGGTCGTCGGGATCCTGAAAGACGATGCCGGTGAGATCGCGGATACGTTTGATGCTGTCGGGCGTCAGTTCGGTCCCGTCAACTACGACGCGTCCCACCAGGCCGTGGCGATGCGCCGGACCCCCGTGTTCGTGGACGTGCAGGTACCGACGCCGTTCGGGCAGGAGGCCCGCCACGTGCAGGAGCAGCGTGGACTTGCCGGCGCCATTGGGGCCGAGCAGCGCGACGCGTTCTCCGGCGTCCACACGCAGACTGATGCCGTCGAGCGCAGGCGACCCGTCCGGGTAGTGGTATGTGAGTCCGGAGACCTCGAAGCCGACGGCCCTCGGATGCTGGCTACTCATGGCTCAAACCCTCGTGCGCGGCGGGCGCGCTCGAGGGCCTCAGCCCGCTCGAGTGAGCGGAGGAGCAGGGCGGCCACCAACCTGCCGAACCCTCGGACCGTGTCTGCCGGTTCCCTCAACATGTCACTCCACGCGCCGAACGTCGTGCGTCGAGCCTCGCGTGCCTGGAGCATCGCTCTGACCTGCCGCAGGACGGTCGCGAGGCTGGCGAGTGTCGCCTCCAGCACGTCGACCAGCCGCTGCGGCGCACCGAGCTGGCGCGCGCCGCTAAGGATGCCGCTTGGCCCGAGCCACGTGGCGATGCCTGCGCCTGCGGCAGCCGACGCCAATGCGCGCATCGAAAGGGTCAGTGCCACCAGACCGCGGGAACGAGCGGGGGCGAGCAGCGCTGCCGGCAACGCGAAGAGCGCCACCACCGGCATCAGCCACGCGATCCGGCGCAGGGCCTCGGCCACCAGAAGGCCGGCCTTGTGAAACGCCCACAGTGCGGTGGCGAAGCTGAGCGTCCACAAGCCCCAGGCCCAGACGGGCGGTCGATCCCCCCGCAGGCCTGCCGGCGCGAGAGCCGCGGCAGCAGCGACGACCAACCCGCATGCCAGGACAACGCCGTGGCGTCTACCGGTGTATGACATCGGTGTGGGCCCGAAGACCGCGGCTGATGAGCCAGGCCAGAATGAGTACCGCAACGGTGCCGAGCGTTCCGGCGATCGCGGTGGCCACACGGCCCGAGGCGGCGAATGGCAGCGAGTACTCGGCAAACGGCGCGGGCCACGCGGCGTGGGCACGACCGGCAATGCCGAGCAGCCCGGCCGCATACTCGAGACCGTCTGGCAACGCCGACGCGAACGGCGAGACGAACGCCGCGATCGCGGCGGCCACGCCAGCAATGCCGATCGCGGCAGCGGCTGGATGACCGACCGTGTGACTGGGGTTGAGGCCGCGCACAAGGTCCGGCCTCCACCGCAGCACTGTCACGATAACGGCCCCTGTCAGTGCGGCCTCGAGCACGCCGATCGGCACATGCGTCACCAGCATGATCTGTACGATGGCACCGGGCGGGTAGAGGCCCGACAAGCCGAGCCAGAGCCCGGTCAGAACCGATGCCGCCACGGTTGCCGCGAACGCGCCGCCGACGACCCCGATGGCAAACCCGCGGGGACTCTTCATCCACCGCGTGGTCAGCGCGGCGACGGCGTAGCCGACCGCGACGCCCGCCACGCCCATATCAACGATGTTGGCGCCGAGCGCGCTGATGCCGCCATCCTGAAAGAGCACGGCCTGAATGGCCAGCACGACCGCCATGGCGATCAGGGCGCGCCACGGGCCGAGCAGCGCCGCCGCCAGCGCGCTTCCCACCAGGTGGCCGCTGACGCCGGGAGCGATCGGGACATTGATCATCTGCGCGGCGAACAGGAAGGCCGCCGTGGCGCCGAGAATGCCGGCGGGCATCGGATGGCTGTCGGCCTTCTCCGCTCGAAGCGCGGAGGCCACGCCGACAGCGGCCGCCGCCCAGGTGGCCGTGGTGACGCCGGCGCTCAGAAAGCCGTCAGGGATGTGCACGCGAAAGAGCATACCATCGGGGCCGCGCCATCATCTGGGCGCGCGTCGAACCGGTTTCAAGACCCGTTCTCACGGCTCATCGTCAGGCCGCGTACGCAGGCCTTGAAACCGTCCCCGGTTAATCCAGCCGCCGCAGGTTGCGCGACACGGCGCGTCCAAGCATCCGGAGACGATCGCTCCACGGCAATCGCCAGAACGTCGTCGCCACGACGCCCTTGGTGAAGAACGTCTTTCGCGAATAGTCGATACTGATTTCGACGACGACCGGTCTGCCGCTGCGCGCCAGCTCGAAGGCCCGATCGAGCGCGCCGGCGACGTGAGCGTCCTGTTGGCATGCCACGTACTCGGCGCCAACGGCGGCGGCCAGCGATTCCACCTTGAACGGAGGCAGTACGCTGTTCTGTTCCTCCCCGAGCGCGGTCCTCTGGAACTGTGCGATCTGCGCGAGTTCGCCATCGCGCAGCACGCAGACCACGACGCCGAGGCCGTACGACGCGGCCGTCGCCAGTTCCAGCCCCGTCATCAGCAGAGCGCCATCTCCCGGGAGCGCGACGACATCACGAGCGGGGTTGGCCAGTTTGGCGCCGATGGCCGCTGGCACCGCATACCCCATGCAGGAGAAATCCACCGGGGCGAGAAACTGCCCGGGCACGTCCAGCCTGAGATGTTCCATCCCGAGAAACGTCCCGTTCCCGCTGTCGGTGGCGTAGATCGCGTCGGGCGAGAGACGCTGGAGCGTGTCGAAGAGGACGGCCGGGGTCACTCTTGTTTCGCTGTGTTCGCGCAGCACGACCTCTCGCAGGTCGCGATGGCCGACAGCCATGTGTTCTGTGGTGTCGCCCCATTCGCCGCGCGCCGTGATGAGCGGCAGGAGTGCCGACGCGAAAGCGGAGGCGTCGGCTTCGATGGCCAGTGTCGCCGGGAAGTTGCGATGAAACACCTCGCGGTTGATGTCGACGTGGATGAGCGTCGCCGGGGGCGCAAATCCGTAGCTTCCGGTGCCGACTTCTCCAAACCGGCATCCGATGGCCAGCATGACGTCACATTGGGCCGCGACCGTCCGGACAAACGACGGCGCGGACCGTCCGAGGCCGTTCCACAGCCACAACGGATGATGCTCGGGGAACACGCCCTTGCCTTGGATGGTCGTCGCGACCGGTGAGCCGAGTGTCTCGGCGATGGCGACCAGCGCGGCCCCCGCTTGACGAGCGCCGTATCCGAGATAGAGCAGCACGCGCGTCGCGCCATTCAGCAGGCGCGCGGCTTCGGCGAGTGCGTCGGCGTCGATGGTCGTCGCGACGGCGGCGGGCGTGTAGGTCGGAGTCGCCGCCACCTCGTCGGTCAACAGATAGAAATTCGCGGGAATCTCGACGGCAACCGGACCCGGTGTTCCCGCCTGGGCCAGGTCAAACGCCTGTCGAACAACCTGGTAGATATCGTCGGGCGTCGAGGGTGTGAGACACGCCTTGGTCACCGGTCGGAGCAGGGCCAATTGATCGATGTCGTGCAGTTGATACGCCCGGCCAGTATCGTTGCGGATGCCACACGCCAGCACGACCAGTGGAATACCGTCCATGTACGCTTCTGCCACGCCCGACAGGCAATGCGTGATGCCGGCGCCCGGCACGACGTTGACGACCCCCACGCTCGACGAGGTGCGAGAGACGCCGTCGGCCATGAAACCCGCGCTCTGTTCATCCGTGATGAGCACGGCGAGCACCTGGTCCGACCGATGCAGCGCGTCGTACAGCTCGATGTTGTGGGTGCCGGGGATCCCGAAGGCGAATCGCGCCCCCGCATCCTCCAGCGCCTGCACGACCAGATCCGATCCCCGCATCTTCATGACGACAGCGCTCGCAGTTCCGGCAATTGCCGGCGGACGCCCTCGGCGACGCGATCGGCCAGTGCCATGATGGTGACGTACGGGTTGATCTCGGCGCAGCGTGGAAACAGGCTCGCATCCGCCACAAATAGCCAGGGCACCCCGTGGACCTGGCCCCAGCTGTCGGTGACCGAATCGGCGGGGCTCGATCCCATGCGGCATCCGCCCATCGGGTGCGCACTGGCGATGGCGACCTTGCCCAGCACCAGACCATCATGCGGGATCAGTTCATCGACCCGATCTGCCTCGCTGGCCTCGATGAAGAACTTCGGCGACGCCGGCGCGTGGATGCGTGCCGCCCCCGCCGCAAAGAAGA
>Ga0315286_10005283_pt1 | contig 12456 bp, 11 predicted proteins | sample YL17G10_0_MG_FD_205038 | JGI IMG/M metagenome (GOLD analysis project Ga0315286, IMG submission 205038) | Sediment microbial communities from Yellowstone Lake, YNP, Wyoming, USA - YL17G10_0 | ecosystem: Environmental > Aquatic > Freshwater > Lake > Sediment | place: USA: Wyoming | collected... | reverse complement strand
TGCGCCGTGGCTGGCGGATTCGCCAAAATTGTGTTATGTTCTTGTCGGAATGGCGGAAACGGCTACGGCGTGAACAATCGAGAGATGCGTCCCTTGTCCGGGCGCTCTTTTTTTCCGAACTGGGGGAAGTCACACGATTGGGTGCATCCTGATCGATATGCAACTTTTGCATGCTGACGGGAGACGCGGACGGCCCTTAGGCCTGGCAAACCTTGAGAGAAGTGAGACAAGTATAATGCCCGATAAAAAGAAGCCTCAGCAGAGACACGGTTTCCGCACCGGCGAGTATATCGTCTACCCGGCTCATGGTGTTGGCCGCATCGTTGCTATTGAGGAACAGCACATCGCCGGTGCTACGCTGGAACTCTTCGTCATCAACTTCGAGAAGGATAAGATGACGCTCAGGGTGCCCACCGGAAAGCTTGCGAGTGTGGGCATGCGGAAGCTCTCCGAGGACAAGACGGTCAAGCGGGCCCTCGCGACGCTGAAGGGCAAGGCCCGGATCAAGCGGACAATGTGGTCGCGCCGCGCCCAGGAATATGAGGCGAAGATCAATTCCGGCGACCTCGTGGCGATCGCTGAGGTGGTACGCGACCTGTACCGGTCGGAGGCTCAGCCCGAGCAATCCTATTCGGAGCGGCAGCTTTATGAAGCCGCGCTCGACCGCATGGCGCGAGAAATCGCCGCCGTGGAACGGATCGACGAGGCGAGCGCCGTGGCCAAGATCGACGACGTGCTGGCCAAGACCGCCAAACACAACAAAATGGCGGCTGAGACCGAGGCGCGCGGCCGCGCAGCCTAAGTTACCTTCCAACATCGAGCCGGCCGGGTTCCGGGGTTTATCCCCGGCCGGGCCGGCTGTTTTTTTGACCTCCGGCACGAGTTCGATTTGCTCCGGGTGATCGGCGACGATCATCGGACCGTTGCGCCATTCCACCCACCCGCGGACGCGCATGCGTTTGCCCTTTAGCGATTTCAGATCCAACCCTGCTGCCGTCGCTAAAAGTCGATTCGATTTTTGTGAGACAAAGATGCTTATTGGACCTGCAGCGCGAATTGCAGGATCAGGGTCCGCTGTAAGGCGCTGAAATTGTCATCGGAGACCAGGGTTATGACCGTCTCGCCCGATGCAGTGCGGTGGGCGGCGATGCCTTCCATATTGTCGATATTGTAGCGGTCGGTGGCTTCGAGCAGAGTCTCGCCGAGGATCGTTGCGCCGGGCATTAACTCTTCGGCCCGGATACGGCGAATGCGCATCTGTACGCCTTCGCTGTAACGGAAGCGCCGTTCCAGCAAAACGAGGCCACCATCGGGAAGACCGGCGACGTCCGTCAGGTCGAAGCCGCCGATATTCTTGACGGCGAAGGATCCCGGGGAAGGTCCGCCGATCAACCAAGCTTGCAGGTCCCCCTTTTTGGTTAAGAGGCGCTCGGGTAGTGCGGCGATCGTGCCCTTGAGCTTGCCGCCGCGAATGAGCGCAAGCGCCTCCACGCCACGATTGGCGTCGAGCCGCTTCGCTTCCGCAGGCAAATTCAGTTGACCATTGGGCGGGCCGAAATTCTCTGACGCGAATGGGTATCGAAGGACGCGCTGGTTGCGCTCGAAGGAGACATAGGCGACGCCGGCGGTTGGGTTGCCCTCGATCAGGGCGAGACCTTCGGAGTCGCGGAGCTTATCGTCGCGGATCGGCTTGCCATCGGCTCCAAGGATCGGCCCGATGGTGGCATCGTTCAAGCCCTTCAGCAGGCGACCGTCGTAATCGAGGCTGGCACGGAGCCAAGTGCCGGCATCGGAGATAGCGAGCAGGGTCTTGCCCGATGCGTCGAGCGCAATCGCGGAATAGCCGCCGAAATGCGCGCTGCTGGCAAAGACGCTGATGCCGCCTCGGAAGATGAGCTTGCCGAACTCCTTCTGCTCAGGGTTCTCACGATTGAAGTCCACCGGCAGCGCCGAGACGGTGATCGGCTCGGCTCGTTGCAGCACGCTCGTGGGCTTGTCGGCAAGTGCTGGCAATACCAAGGAAGCACAGGCAGCAGTGACGAACCCGACGGCAATGAGGCGCGAGGAGCGGTGCAAGATCTGGGGCCCACTAATGGAGTTTCCGGCGCCGGGTGCGTGAGGAAGCGGGCGCCGCGCGATGCCGCGCACGCCAAGCGACGTCCTCGTCGAACAGCTCGGCGAGTTTGTCGGTCATGACGCCGGCAAGCTCCTCGGCATCGGTGACGGTGACGGCACGGCGGTAATAGCGGGTGACATCGTGGCCGATGCCGATGGCGAGCAACTCGACGGGCGAGCGCGTCTCGATCTCGGTGATCACATGCCGTAAATGCCGCTCGAGATAGGCGCCGGAATTGACCGAAAGCGTGGAATCGTCGACCGGCGCGCCGTCGGAGATCATCATCAGGATGCGGCGCTGCTCGGGGCGGCCGAGCAAGCGGTTATGCGCCCAAGCGAGCGCCTCGCCGTCGATATTCTCCTTCAGCAGCCCTTCGCGCATCATGAGGCCGAGATTGCGGCGGGAGCGCCGCCAGGGCGCATCGGCCGCCTTATAGATGATGTGCCGGAGATCGTTGAGCCGGCCGGGGATGGCAGGCTTGCCGGAGTTCAACCATTGCTCGCGGGCATGGCCGCCTTTCCAGGCGCGCGTGGTGAAGCCAAGGATCTCGACCTTGACGCCGCAGCGTTCGAGGGTGCGAGCGAGAAGGTCGGCGCAGCAGGCCGCGACCATGATAGGACGCCCGCGCATCGAGCCGGAATTATCGATGAGGAGCGTGACCACGGTGTCGCGGAACTGGGTCTCGCGCTCCTGTTTGAAGGTCAAGGGATGCATCGGGTCGACGACGATGCGGGCAAGCCGCGCGGCATCGATCGTGCCTTCCTCCAGATCGAAGTCCCAGCCGCGATTCTGCTGCGCGAGCAAGCGGCGTTGCAGCCGATTGGCGAGACGGGCCACGGCGCTGTGCAGGGTCTGCAGCTGCTTGTCGAGGAAGGCGCGCAAGCGCTCGAGTTCATCCGCCGCGCAGAGCTCCTCGGCATTGACGGTCTCGTCGAAGGCTCGGGTGTAAACCGTGTAGCCGAAGGCCTCCGGGTCATCGAGCACCGAGATATTCGGGCGTCGGGCCTCGGGGCGCTGCGGCGCTTCGTAATTGTCACTGTCGCGGTCGAGCTGATCGGTGCCGGTATTTTCATTGTCGTCGGCCGTGTTGTCGTTTTCCGACTCTTCGGCGCGCTCTTGGTCGGCGGTGGCTTGCGACTGCTGACGTCCGTCGGCATCCTCGTCCTCAGCGGACATATTTTCGTCGGGCTCGCCTACTTTGCCTTCCGAGCTTTCGTCAGACGACGTGTCCAGCTGATCGGCAAGATTGAGCGCCACCAGCAGATCGCGCGCGAGCCTGCCGAAACTTGCTTGGTCGGCCATCAGCTCGGGCATGCGGTCGAGCAGGGGCCGCGCGCGCTCCTCGATCCAGGGGCGCCACACATTGACGATGGCGCGGGCCTTCGTCGGCGCCGCCGCTCCCGTCAACCGCTCGCGCACGAGGAGCGCCAGCGCATCGGGAAGCGGCGCCTCGGTGCGTTCGGTCAATTGGCTGAAGCGGCTGCGCTCATACCGGTTCTCGATGCGGGCGCTCAGATTGGCGGCGACGCCCTTCATGCGCCGCGCGCCGATGGCCTCGACCCGCGCCTGCTCCATGGCTTCGAATACGGCACGAGCCTCGCCGCTCCCAGGCGCGAGACGCGTATGGAGCTTGGGATCATGGCAGGCGACAGAGAGGGCGGCCGCGTCGGCATGGCCGCGGATCACGGCGAGCTCGGATCTGGTGGGGATGCGCGACGGCTCGGGCAGTCGCGCTGTCTTGCCGGAAAGGCCGGCAGGCTCATTGGAGAACACGACCTCGATGGCGCTGTCGCACGCAATGGCACGGGTCGTGAGCGTGACGGCGCGCTTGAAGGGATCGAGGGGGGCGTCTTTCCGTTTGGTCAGCGCCATTCGCTAGCTCAAGGCCACATTGGCGGTCGATTGCGGCAGATCCTCGCCGAAACAGCGCTGGTAGAACTCGGCGATCAGGCCCCGCTCGAGCTCGTCGCATTTGTTGAGGAACGACAGCGCAAACGCCGTGCCGATATCGCCGAAGATCTCGGCGTTTTCGGCCCAGGTGATCACCGTCCGCGGGCTCATCACCGTGGAGAGGTCGCCGTTCATAAAGGCGTTCCTTGTCAGCTCGGCGACGCGGACCATGTTCGACACGACTTTGCGCCCCTGATCGGTGTTCCAGGCCTTGGCCTTGGCGAGCACGATCTTCACCTCGTCGTCATGCGGCAGGTAATTCAGCGTGGCGACGATCTGCCAGCGATCCATCTGGCCCTGGTTGATCTGCTGGGTGCCGTGATAGAGGCCGCTCGTGTCGCCGAGGCCGATCGTGTTCGTAGTCGAGAACAGGCGAAAGGCCGGATGCGGCCGGATCACCTTCGACTGGTCGAGTAGCGTCAGCTTGCCCGAGACTTCGAGCACGCGCTGAATCACGAACATCACGTCGGGACGGCCGGCGTCGTACTCATCGAAGCAGAGCGCGGTATTGGTCTGCAGCGCATAGGGCAGAATGCCCTCGCGGAACTCGGTCACTTGCATCCCGTCGCGAATGACGATGGCGTCCTTGCCGACGAGGTCGATGCGGCTCACATGGCTGTCGAGATTGATGCGCATGCAAGGCCAGTTGAGCCGCGCCGCCACCTGCTCGATATGCGTCGATTTGCCGGTGCCGTGATAGCCCTGGATCATCACGCGGCGGTTGTGCTTGAAGCCGGCGAGGATGGCGAGCGTCACCTCCTTGTTGAAGAGGTAATCGGGATCGACGTCCGGCACGTGCAGGTCGGCTTGCGAATAAGCGGGCACTTCCAGATCGGTGTCGATGCCGAAAACTTGGCGCACCGAAACCGCCATATCCGGCAGTCCGGCGGCGTTCGAAGCAGCATGAAGCGTCATGAGATAAGCCTGTTTGTCTTGGGTTCTTGTTTGTCGCGGTTTCTTGGGGCTCGATCTTAAGCCAAAGCCCTTAAGCTAGGGTCAAGCGAAGCGAAATCAAGCAAGTCCAGCCTGTCTCAGATAATTATAGGCTTGGATCACTTCGCGCAACTTGTCCTCGGAGCGCCGATCGCCGCCATTATGGTCCGGGTGGTGAAGCTTAACCAGTTCCTTGAAGCGCATTTTGATCTCGGCCTTGGTGGCGTGGTCCTCGAGGCTGAGCTGGCGCAGGCATTTCCGCTCGGCGCGATGGATGGTGCGCTCGGGCTTTACCGCTCTCGCTGCCGCCTCCTCGGCGAAGAGGCTGAACGGGTCCTTGGTCTCGAAGCTGTGCGCAAACCCTGTCGTCCGCCTCGCGGTCCTCATGCCGCGCCGGCTCGCCGACGGATTGGCGCCCATCGACCAGGTCGGGCGGTGGCCGATGGTGTCGTCCTTCTGATGTTTGATCACGGCTTCATCGGGTAGGCCGGAGAAATAATTATAGGTCTTGTTGTACTGGCGGACGTGATCCAGGCAGAAGCGGTGATACTGGCCCTCGCGGTTGCGGCCCTTGGGCGCGGGGTAGAGTCCGGGCTCGCGGCAGCCCTGCCACTCGCAAGAGGGGCAAGTGTCGCGGAGCATCCGGTTCTCGTCCGGCTTGACCCTAAGGCGGTCAAAGAATTTCGAGTCGAGCTTCATCAGAGACATTATGGGAAGCGTTGCGATGCCGAACAAGCATGGCAGGGCGAGGCGAATAAGAGTATTCTGGTGAGTTGACCGGACTGTGAAGGGCGCCTTTCTCTCAAGGAAATCCCAATCCATGCATGTCGAACAGGCGATCAAGGAAAAGCTCATTGCAGCGCTCAAGCCCATCTCGCTCGATGTCGTGAACGACTCTAGCAAGCACGCAGGCCATGCGAGCACGCCAGGCACCGGCGAGAGTCATTTCAGCGTGAGAGTGGTGGCCCCCGCCTTCGCCGGCAAATCGCGGGTCGAGCGTCACCGCATGGTCAACGCCGCGCTCGCCGAACTGCTGCAAGGCAAGGTGCATGCGCTCGCCATCAGTGCGCTCGCGCCGGGGGAGTAGATATAGCTAGGACGCGGCGTCTTGCTTTTTCTCACCGCGATCTGATTCCAGCTTCGTCACCTTAAGCGCGGTGATGCGGTTCTTCTGCCGGCGCAGCACTTCGAAGCGGAAGCCGTGAAAGGTGAAGGCCTGGCCCGGATTGGGGATGGTCTGAGCTTCGTGGATGACGAGGCCGGCGATGGTGGTCGCCTCCTCGTCGGGAATGTTCCACTCCATCAGCCGGTTGACGTCGCGGATCGGCGCCGAGCCGTCGACGAGCAGCGAGCCGTCGGCCTGCGGTCTGGCGAGCACCCCCCCGATGTCCGTCTCGTCGCTGATCTCGCCGACAATCTCCTCGATGATGTCCTCGAGCGTGACGAGGCCCATCACCTCCCCATATTCATCGACCACGATGGCGAAATGCGCCTTCCTTTTCCTGAATGCCGCGAGCTGATCCTTCAGGGTGGTGGTGTCTGGCACGAACCATGGCGGGGTGGCGAGCGACATCACGTCGATCTTGCTTAGGTCTCCCTTGGCTTCGCGAAGCGCCCGAAGCAAGGTTTTGGCGTGGAGCACGCCGATGATCTCCTCGCGCTCGCCGCGCCACAGCGGCAGACGGGTGTGGGAGCTTTTCAGCGCGGCATCGACGATTTGCTCGGCGGGACGATCGGCGTCGATGGCGTCCATATTGGTCCGGTGCACCATGATGTCGGCGACGGTGAGCTCGCGGAGATCGAGCACGCCGCCAAGCATGTCGCGATCGAGTTTCCGCACCCCGCCTTCCTTGTGATGCAGCGCGATAGCGCCGCGGAGTTCCTCATGCGCCGAGAGCACGTCAGTATCGGGGCTCACCGAGATTCCGAACAGCCGTAAGGTCTGACGCACCAGAAATTGCATGGCCGCGGTGACCGGCGTCAGAACCGCCACGACGAAGCGGATGCTTGGCGCCACGGCCAGGGCCATGCGGTCGGCGTTGACGATGGCGTAGGTCTTGGGGAGCACCTCCGCGAACACCACGACCAGTACCGTCATGACAATCGTGGCATAGGCGACGCCGGCATCGCCAAAGAAATCGAGAAGCACGCTTGTCGCCAACGCCGAGGCGGCAATGTTGGCGAGGTTGTAACTTAGCAGGATGGCGCCGAGCAGCCGCTCCCGGGTAAGAAGCAGGCGGTTGACGATGCGGGCGCGGGGATTCCCATCATCTTCGAGAGCGTGCATACGGGCGCGGGAAGCGGCCGTGAGCGCGGTCTCGGCGCCGGAGAAATAGGACGAGACGATGAGCAAGCCCAGGATCGCGCCGAGGGTCAGGCCGAGGCCGAGTGTCATTTCTTAGCGCACTCCCGGCCCAGGAATTTGGTGAGGGCGTCCATCTTCACGTTGCGCTCCAAGAACGCCTCGCCGATGCGGCGGACAAGCACGAGCGTGAGCTTGCCGCCCTTCACCTTCTTGTCCTGAGCCATGAGCGCCAGCAGTTCATCCGGTGCGGGCTTAGCGCCATGGATCTGCGTGACCTTGGTCGGCAGGCCGACGGCGGTCAGATGTTGCGCCACGCGGGCAGCGTCTTCCTTCGGGCAAAGTCCCTGCTCGACGGAGAAGTCGAAGGCGAGCCGCATACCGATGGCGATGGCCTCGCCATGGAGCAGACGCTCCGAGTAGCCGGCGAAGGCCTCGAGTGCATGGCCGAAGGTGTGACCGAGATTGAGCAGAGCGCGGGTGCCCGTCACCTCGAACTCGTCTTCCTCGACGATCTTGGCCTTGGCGTGGATGCTGGTAGCGATGGCCTTCAGCCTGTCGTCCCGATCGCCGGCGAAGACAGCCTGCCAATGGGTTTCGAGCCAGGTGAAGAAGTCCGCGTCGCCAAGCAGCCCGTATTTGGCGATTTCGGCATAGCCTGAGCGGAACTCGCGTGCCGGCAGAGTGCTCAACACGGAGGTGTCGGCAAGCACCAGGCTCGGCTGATGGAAGGCGCCAATGAGGTTCTTGCCTTGCCTGGTGTCGATGCCGGTCTTGCCGCCGACCGAGGAATCCACCTGCGCCAGCAGCGACGTGGGGATCTGCACGAAGCGAACGCCGCGGCGAAGCACGCTTGCGGCGAAGCCTGCCAGATCGCCGACGACACCACCGCCGAGAGCCACAACGCAATCACCGCGCTCGACGCCAATTTCGAGCAAGCGCTCGGAGAGGCCGGCAAGCACGGCAAAGCTCTTGCTCGTCTCGCCAGGTGCAACGATGGCCTGGCCGATATAGATCTTCTCTCGTTCAAGGCTGTCGGCGAGCGGCTCAAGATAGAGTCCGGCGACATTGGCATCGGTCACCACAACGCAACGCGCGCCTGGCACGGCGCCTGCGATCCTTGGTCCGGCCGAGGCAAGCAGGCCTTCGCCGACGACAATTTTGTAGCTCCGCTCTTTCAGCGAAACGTCGACAATGGTCTCGTCCGGCTTCTCGGCCTTCGAGCTCGTGCGGTCCCGCATCATATCACTTTGTCGCTCCTTGGCGCCCATGGTCCGGTGTTCTGGCAGTCGAGCTTGGCCGCCAGGGCATCGATGGTTTCCTTGACGATCACCTCATGGGGCACGTCGCGGCTCTCTACGATGATGTCCGCTTCGGCATAGATTGGGTAACGCTCCGCCATCAAGTTCCGCATGACTTGTTCGTTATCTCGCCCCGTAAGCAGGGGACGATGGTTCCGCCGCTTGACCCGATGCAGGAGGACGGGCAACTCGGCGCGGAGCCAGATGGAAATGCCACGTTCCTTGATCGTCGTCCTCGTTTCCGCGGTCATGTAGGCACCGCCGCCGGTTGCCAGCACTTGCGGGCCGGCTTCCAGTAATCGCGCGATCACCTTCCGCTCGCCTTGGCGGAAATAGGTCTCGCCGTGCTCGGCGAAAATTTCCGTGATCGACTGTCCCGCCGCCTGCTCGATTTCCTTGTCGGCATCGACGAAGGGCAGATCGAGCTTAGCCCCCAACCGCTTGCCCACCGCCGTCTTCCCGGCCCCCATAAGCCCAATCAGCACAATGCTTTTGGCCCCAAGGGCCTCGATGATCCGCGACAGCTGAAGCTCACGGTCTTCTTTCTTGCGCTCGGCCAGTGCTACACTCATTCATGTTACGGGGAAGGGGAGGCGCGCCAGGCGGGCGCGTCAATCGGCTACGGTTCCATAAACTTCAGATGCTGACAACGGGCTTTCGAATCGTTCATCATGTGGAAAAGGGACAAACGCCGAGTCTATCTCAGCCAAGGTCTGAGCCACAATAAGGCCCTGTTCGCGACGAATAGACGGTCGAGGAAAACGAGTGCTCCGATGCCGACTCTGTTTCGGTTCCTTATGGTTATAGCGCTGATTGGCGGTACCGTCGCTGGAAGCCTCTATGTGCTTGCCGAATATTTTCAGCCTGAGCCCAAGGAAATCTCCAAGTCCTTGCGAGGCGTCAAGGCGCGCGAGGGGGATCTGCCGCCGCCCATTGCCGCGGTTCCCGCCGCTCCGGGCACGCCAGCTCCCAGTACGCCGGCTCCGAGTCCGCCAGCTCCAAGCCCTCCTGCTGCTCCTACTCCTCCTAGCGCTGCCGCCGAGCCTCATTAGTTTCAGTTTCGAAGCATCCGCCCAGGTCGAGCGGCAAGAGCTTCCGGCCATTCCGGGCACGGAGAGCGAGCCCCCAACCGCGCCGTCTCGCCCGCAAGTGTTGTCGCCCAGTGCGGGGACGGGCAGCTCAGCGCAAGAAAGTCCACTGCCTTCGGATCTTTGGCGCGGAACCGATGCCGCAGCCCTGGAGCGACTCTTGGGCGGCGTGCCATTACCGTCGGCGTCGCCGACGCTTGCGACCTTGATTTCACGGTCGCTCGCCACGGGGGTCAGCAACGGGACCGAGCTTGCCGTCAGGCTGAACGCGCTTGCAAAGGCAGGCCGCATCGATCAGGAGATCGCGCTACTGGGCGGCGCGATGCAGGCGGGCGAGCCTGGCGCAGCCGCGCTCTATGCCACGGCGCTGCTCGAAGCGGGACGCGACGATGAGGCGTGCGCCGTCGCCATCGAGCCGCCGCCTCAAGACGTTGCCGCAAACGCCAAGCCGACGCGAGCGGCGTTTCTCATCCCTGCTTATTGCGCGGCGGTGAAAGGCGATCAGCCAGGCGCCACACTCGCGCTGCAGCTTGCGCGAGATCGAGGCGTGCAGGCACCGATTTCCTTTGCGGCGATCGAGAGGCTCGGCAAAGCCTCATCGAAGCCCATTGCTCTGCCGAAGCAGGTCGAGACGTTCGATTATCTCTTTCTCAAGCTCGACCCCAAATCGCTCCCGACCAGTCTCGCGGCGAAGGCATCGCCGGCACTCCTCTCTCTCATCGCGCATGACGAAACCGCCCCAGCTGGTTTGCGGCTTGCGGCGGCCGAGCGTGCCGCATCTCTCAACGTGATCGATGGCACGGTTCTGGCTAAGGCTTATCGCGAGGCTGCGGCGAAACTCACTAAGGCCGCCACCCCACCTGAGCTTCGCGCGAAACTCTTCGCCGCGCTCGATGCAGCGCCATCGGCCAAGATCCGCGCCGAATCGATCGATGCCTTAATGGCAAGCGGGCGCGATGCCGGGATCGAGATTCCCCTCGGCGAGGCGCTGCGGCCGGCCCGCGCTGATTTGGCGGCGGACCCGGAGGCTGCGGATTTTGCCGAGACGGCGTTGCGCGCGGCGCTCCTTGCCGGCGACACGCAAGGCGCATGGGCTTGGATCGATGCCGGTGGCGACCGGGTCAAGTCTTGGCAGCTTCTGCTCGCGGCGAGCGATCCGTCAGATTCACGCGCCGAGGCCGCGCTGGCGCAGGGTACGGAACTTGCCGACAAGGCCAAACTTCCGCCCGCGCTGCTGCATCGTCTTGTCACCGTGCTCGATGCGCTCGATTACGAGGTTCCAATTCCCCTTTGGGACGAGACGGGCAAGACGCAGCAGCCGAGCGACGGTTATCTCCCCGAGACCGGGCTTCTCAGCCAGCTTAAAGAGGCGTCCGATCATGGCGAGGTCGGGCGCACCGTGCTGCTCGTGGGCGCGGTGCTCGGACCGAAGGGACCGGCGGACGCCAATCTGCTTGCCCTCGGCGACGCAGTGAGAGCACTGAAGCGTGTGGGCCTCGACGCCGAAGCGCGGCGCATTGGTTTCGAAGCGCTTTACGCTCGCTGGCCGCTGAAGGGGAAGGCTTGAGACGATGGCGAAGAAGAGCGCGGCCAATTCCACTTCAGAACTCGCGCTGTTTCTCGATATGCTGATTGCCGAGCGGGGCGCCGCGGCGCACACGATTGAAGCTTACACGCGCGACCTTGCCACGTTCCTCGCCTTTCTCGCCGCGCGCGGCGCAGATGCAAAGAACGCGACGAGCGACCAGATCCGCGCCTTTCTTGCCGTCTTGAGCAAAAAGGGGCTCGCGCCGACATCGCGCGCGCGGAAGCTCTCGGCCATTCGTCAGTTCTTCCGCTTCCTGCTCGCCGAGGGGATCAGAGACGACGATCCCTGCTCGGCGATCGACAGCCCGAAATTGGGAAGGCCGCTGCCAAAGATCCTCTCGCTGGCGGAGGTGGAGAAACTGCTGGAGACGGCATCGGATCAAGTCGCTTCCGCGAAAGCGGGGGGAGCCAAGCTCCGCGCGCTCCGGCTCTACGCGCTACTCGAAACGCTCTATGCCACGGGCTTGCGCGTCTCCGAACTCATTACGCTGCCGCGCGACGCACTCGTCGGCGACGACCGCGTCATCACCATCAAGGGCAAAGGCGGCCGCGAACGGCTGGTGCCGCTTACCGACGCCGCTCGGAAAGCCATCGCCGCACAGCTCGCCGCGATTGCGGACGACGAGGGGAGGGCGCACTCGCATTGGTTGTTTCCTTCGTCCGGTGGCGCCGAACCGCTCACGCGCCAGCGCTTCGGTCAGGAATTGAAGGCGCTCGCGATCACCGCAGGAGTCCCGCCGGACCGGGTCTCGCCGCATGTGCTCCGCCACGCCTTCGCCAGCCATTTATTGGAAAGAGGCGCGGATTTGCGGACCGTGCAGCAGCTGCTCGGCCACGCTGATATCTCCACGACTCAGATCTACACCCATGTCATCGAGGAGCGCTTAAGGCGTCTCGTCGAAGAGCATCATCCGCTCGCACAGGCACATTTAACCAAACGGCGCTAGGGTTTCTGGCTTGACTTGAGGCGGTATGACCGGTTGACAGGTTTTTCGCCGAAGGCCACTTAACACTGAACCTCCCGCCTCAATGCGCGGAATTTGGCCGATAACGGTCTTCCAGGGCCCTTAAGGACGAGATGCGCACCTATCTCGATTTCGAGAAACCCATTGCCGAGCTTGAGAGCAAAGTCGCCGAACTCAAGGCGCTTTCGACCGAGCAACGCTCGGTGCACATCGA
>Ga0315286_10005281_pt1 | contig 12459 bp, 9 predicted proteins | sample YL17G10_0_MG_FD_205038 | JGI IMG/M metagenome (GOLD analysis project Ga0315286, IMG submission 205038) | Sediment microbial communities from Yellowstone Lake, YNP, Wyoming, USA - YL17G10_0 | ecosystem: Environmental > Aquatic > Freshwater > Lake > Sediment | place: USA: Wyoming | collected... | reverse complement strand
TCTTTGCCGACATGGTTTCTCCCTAGATTTCATTATTCATACCACAGGAGAGAATATCGGGGAATCCCTTCATGAATCCGCTCATTGTGATCGATACGCCCGCTCAGTTTCAAGCACTCGTTCCCGAACTGGCCCGACAGTCCTATTTAGCCATCGACACGGAATCCAACGGCTACTATGCCTATTTTGAACACATCTGCCTGATCCAGATTTCCACCGAAACCCATGATTACATCGTGGATCCGCTCGGGGTCGGCAACTTGGGCCGGATGGGAGCGCTGTTCGCCGATCCTGCCATTGAAAAGATCATGCATGCGGCATCCAATGACATCGCCGGGTTCAAACGCGATTTTCATTTTCAGGTCCGTAACGTCTTTGATACGGCACTGGCTTGCAAACTGCTGGGCATCGAGCAACTGGGACTGTCGCGCATCATCCAGCAGCATTTCGCGGTAACGCTCAACAAGAAGTGGCAGCGGTGCGATTGGGGCAAACGACCACTCACCCAGGACCAATTGGAATATGCCCGGATGGATACCCACTTCCTCATCACGCTGCGCCACCAGTTGGCCCAGGATCTGTGCCAAAAGTCCCTGTGGGAACAGGCACAGGAAGTGTTTATCAAAGCGTGCACCCAGGAAATCCCCGAAAGAAGTTTTGATCCCCAGGGTTTCCGGCGCATCCACGGCTATCGCGCCCTGAACCAGGCGGGCAAGCAGGTGCTTCAGGCCCTCCACCAGTATCGGGACCGCCGCGCCCGACTGCAGGATCGAGCACCCTTCCGGATCTTGTCCAACGAAGTGCTGCTGCGCATGGCCATCCATTGTCCGCGGAATCTGGATGCATTGCAGAACACCAGCGGACTGCCGCGTCCATACCGCACGGGACGGCTCGCCCAGGAACTGCTGGAAGTCTTGCAACAGGCCGCACGAGCGGCAGAACAGGCGGAACCAGCCGATGATGCTGCTCACCCGCAAACCGCGGACCTTCCGGAGGACGGGAGTGATCTGGCGCCATGCCTGATCACATCAGGAGAAAAGCGCTGATGAAGCTCAACCCATTATCTCTCAAAGATTGTTTCAAAACCTTTCGCCACGACCAGGACAAAGCCCGCACCCCCGAAGAAACCCTGCGGTGGGCGAAAGAACGGCTTCAGCCCTCGAATTTTCGCATCCTTACCGAAACCGTCCGGATCGACACCGGCCGTCTGGGCATCCCGGTGTTCATCAGCCTCTGTGGAGACGACGCCACGCGGCTCACCGGCACCAAGAAGCAGATGGGCAAGGGCGCCTCGGCGGCGCAGTCCGAAGCGAGCGCAGTGATGGAGCTGATGGAGCGTTTCAGTTTCTTCTCGTTCATTCACCAGTCCCCATTTCCCCTGCGCCGTTATCGCGATCTCTCCGCTCAGGCCGTTTCCCCCGCCATGCTCAGCCGCTCGGTCCACGATGACACCACCGATCCGGCTGTGATCGCGAAATTCCTGCAGGATATGCCGCTCCGCTGGGCGCCGGCCTTCAATCTCACCCAGGGGCGACCGCAGTGGGCGCCCATCGACTGGTTCTACCTGATCAACGAATACAACGGCCCGGCCGCCGGCAACACCTTGGAAGAAGCGGTCCTACAGAGCCTCTGCGAAGTGGTGGAACGCCACGTGGGATCGGTGATCAGCCAGGAACTCCGGCCAACCCCGGTCATTGACCCGGATTCGCTCAAGGATCCGGTCGCCATTGAACTCGTGCAAAAGTTCCAGGCGCAAGGGATCCGCTTGTTTCTCCGGGACTTTTCGCTGGATACCGGCATCCCCACCGTTGGGGCGCTTGCCTATGATCCTGCCACTTTCCCGGAACGCAGCGAAATCGTGTTCACGGCGGGAACCGCTTCGGACCCGGAAAAATCCCTGTGCCGTGCACTCACTGAAATTGCCCAATTGGCCGGCGATTTCGAAAATCGCACCAGCTACCGGCCGACTCTCCCCAAATACCTGACTTTGGAAGAAGCAGGCTATCTGATGGATGGCCCCGGTGCTGCCATATCCATCGAGGCTCTCCCCAATCTAGCCGATGACAACCTGAAGGTGGAAATCCAACGTTGCGTGGCCGCCTTGGCCAGTATCGGGCTGGAAGTGCTGGTGGTCGATGTCACCCATCCGGACCTGGCTGTGCCCGCGGTCTACACCATTATCCCCGGGGCACACTTTCTGGACCACACCCGCAACACCGATTTCGCCCAGCATGCCGCTCGCACCCTGATCCGCGGGTTGCCCGCCGATCACCTCCACGGCGAAATGCAGCGCCTGCACGACGCCTTCGGACCCCGCTATGACCTGACCTTTTTTCTGGCACACAGTCTGGAACTGCGGGATCAGCCGCAAGCCGCCCTGGAATTCTTCAGCCAGGCTCTGCGGGAAAACCCGGACCCCCAGGAAGTCTCCAGCATCCACATACACCTGGCCGCATGCCTGAAGGACCTCGGCCACTACCAAGAGGCGCTCGAAGCGCTGGCAGAAGCCGAACAGCACAATCCCGAACTCAAGGAAATCTACAACCTGCGAGGTTTTTGCCACTACCAGCTGAAGCAGCATCAGGAAGCCATCGGGGATTTCGAACGCGCCATCGAGCTGGATCCGGGCTCCGGCATCGACTATGCCAACATCGGTTCCAACCTGCGCGAACTGGGTCATCTCGAAGAAGCCATCAGCCTTTACCAAATGGCTCTGGAACTGGACCCCGACATCGATTTTGCCCGTACCAACATCGAGAAACTGACGGCATTCCTGGAATCAACCCGCGCGCCGGGAAACGCGGTCTAGCCGGGGTCAACTGCAGGGCAATCCATCCCGCCATAAGCGGCAATGGACAGAATGGCCAGGATATCCCGCCAACGGTGCAGAGGCGTCAATTTGAGAGCGTGATGCGGTTGCTTCAGTACTGAAGCGCATCTTCCCTGTGCAGATTGCACTGGAATGTGTGCAATGGAGCGCTCTTCGCAGAGACTCGCCATGGTCATGGGAGTGGCTCGCTGCCATCCAAGAGTATCCGCAGGCAAGGGCCAGCGGCGTCCGAGGGTGCAGGGTGCGGGAGGTTTTCCCCTTGGCGTGGAATTTGCTCCCCAACGTCATTATGTTGTTCCCTCCCCTGATTACTGCTTCATTGCGACTGCGCAGGTACCCCCTCTGCCGATCGAAAAGTTTGGCATAATACCTTGCAGCGCAATGGAGCAGCCACCCGCTTTGCCATCAGAGCAAACCGCCCTGATTTTGCCGTTGCGCTCGGGGATGACGTTGTTCATGGAACGTCACCCGCATGGCGCCCTGGATCAATCCAGTCGAAAGAGACGAGCCACCGCATGCCAGCCCATTTTACGACGCAGCAGCCCGAGCTGATCCTGGAGCGGAATGTCCTTGGGGCAAACGTCTTCACAACCGAGCAACCCGAGGCAGCCGAAGATCCCCTCATCGGTTCCCACCACTTCGAAATACTCATTTGCTTTCCGCCGGTCCCGGGGGTCCAACATGAAGCGGGCGATGCGGTTGAAGGCCACCGCCCCCATGAAGTCTTCGCGCATGTTGGCCCGACCGCAGGCAGCCACACAGCAGCCGCATTCGATGCAGCGCTCCAGTTCGTAGATTTCTTCGGCCAACTGGTTGGACATGGGTTCCTCGGGAGCTTTGGGATCGAAGACCTTGTCCGTATGGATCCAGGATTCCACATGTTCGTTCATGTTCCGAAACCAGGCGCCGGTGTCCACGGATAGGTCCCCGACCAGTTTGAAAACGGGCAGCGGCAGCAGGGTAATGTCATTGGGCAGGTCTTTCGTTTTGGTGTGGCAGGCCAGATCGGGACGGCCGTTGATCAGCATGGCGCATGAACCACAGATCCCGGCACGGCAACAGAAATCAAACTGGAGCGACGGGTCTTGCTCCTCGCGAATGCGACTGAGGACGATAAAGAGCGTCATACTGTCGGTTTCTTCCAACTGAAAAGTGTCCATGCGGGGTGCGGAATCGGCATCCTGGGGGTTGTAACGAAAGATGTGAAAGGTCAAACGTCGCGCCATGAGTCACCTCGATAATCGTTGGGTTCCACAACCAGAGGGAAGCCGCTCAATTGGTTTCCGGGCCGGAGCTTTCCGGACCGGTCACAGCCGAATCCAGTGTGCAGATGATCTTGCACGTGCCGTAACCGCGTTCTCCCGGCGGAATTTCCCATACCGTGGAATTCGCTTCGTAATCCAGGGTGGGAAGATCAGCGCCCGGTTTCCAAGTGGCCAGGGTCCGCTTCAACCAGTCGCGATCGTTGCGTTCCAGGTAGTCTTCGCGAGCATGGCACCCGCGGCTTTCGGTGCGCACCAGAGCCCCATGGGAGACGCACAGAGCCAGCCGCACCATGCCGGGAAAGCGCAAAGCCAGAACCAGTTCCGGATTGGCCCCACGCCCGCTGGAACGAAGCCCGATCCGTTGGGATCGCCGGTAGATCTCCCGGAGGTTGTCCACCGCCTTTTGCAGGTCCGCTCCCGTGCGAAAGATCCCAACATGGTCAAACAGTTCGTCCTGCATAGCACCGCGCAGTTCATAGACGTTTTCCGACCCGGCCGAAGCTCCAGTCAGACCTCGAATGCGCTCCCCTTCCCGCTGTAGGGTCTCGTCCATGCAATGGGTTTTGAAAACCACCTGGCAGCCTTCCAGGAATTCGGCAATTTTTTCGCCCACGATCTTGCCCGCCACGATGGTTTCGGCCAGGGAATTGCCGCCGAGCCGGTTGAAGCCGTGCAGGTCCCAGCAGGCCGCCTCCCCAGCCGCAAACAGGCCGCGCAGGCCGTACACCGCACCGTCCTTGTTGGTGCGGACCCCGCCCATACTGTAGTGCTGCGCCGGTCGCACCGGGATCATCTGGGTGATGGGATCGATTCCCAGGAATTTGTTGCAGATTTCTTCCACTTCCCGAAGTTTGGTTTTGATGTGCTGCGCCCCGAGGTGGCGGATGTCCAGCCACAGATGGTCGCCGTAAGCGCTTTTGACCCCCTTCCCTTCCCGGATGTGATGCATCATCCAGCGCGACACCACATCCCGGGACGCCAGTTCCTGCTTGCCCGGTTCGTAGATGTGCATGAAGCGTTCGCCGTTGACATCCTTCAGGGTCCCACCATCGCCGCGGCACCCTTCAGTGACCAGGATGTTGGTGGGCACGATGCCGGTGGGATGAAACTGCACCGCTTCCATGTTGCCCAGGGGGATGATGCCGGTATCCAGCGCCAGGATCGCCCCGCTCCCGTCATTGATGACGGCATTGGTGGTTTCGCGGTAGATCCGCCCGTAGCCGCCGGTGGCAATGAGGGTAGCGCGCGCCAGGTAGACCCGCGGTTTGCCTGTCTTGAGGCAGCGCGCCACGGTCCCCATACAGATTTCACCGTCGTGGATCAGAGCCGTGGCTTCCACGCGATCGTGCACGGTCACTCCCAGCCGCACCACTTCGTTGTCCATGGTGAAGAGCAGGGTATGACCGGTGCCGTCCGACGTGTAACAGGTGCGCCATTTGGCGGTGCCACCGAAATCGCGGGCAGTGATCAGCCCTTCCCTCTCCTTCGGTTCGATCTTTTCATATTGCTCACCAGCTTTGAAATAGGTGCTTCTGCCCGCTGCCACTCGGTTCCACGGAATCCCCCAATAAGCCATTTCCCGGACCGCGACCGGGGCGGTTTCGGCAAACAGCCGGGCCACTTCCTGATCGCACCCCCAATCGGAACCCTTGACGGTATCGGAAAAATGGATGTCGGGGCAGTCGCCGTCGCCCTTGCAGCAGTTGCCGAGGGCCGCCTGCATGCCGCCCTGCGCCGCCGAAGAATGCGAGCGCCGCGGCGGCACGATGCTCAGACACACCACCTGGAAGCCTCGCGATGCCGCTTCCACGGCCACTCGTTCGCCGGCTAACCCGGCCCCGATGCAGAGCAAATCCGTATGAACGATCTCAACTTGATGGGTACTGGGATGGATCATGCGTGTGCAACCCTCCTTGCCCTCATCTGAGCCGATAAAAGGTGAACAGGGTTATCAAACCTATGATGACGAAGGTCACGGTGATGCGATTTTCCATACGTTTCCAGTGACTGCGGGTGGAGCGCGAGATCCAGCCCCACTTGACACCGATGCGATAGAATCCGATGCCGACGTGGAGTTCGATCAACGGCAACAACAGCACGTAGAAGGTCAGCCAGGAACCTTTTTGCACGCGGGCGGCGCTCTTCGCTGCCGTGATGGGGAGATCGGTGAGCACCGTCCAGATGTGCACTGAACCCATGATGAGGATGATCATGGCAGATGCGGCCTGAATCATCCACAACCAGGTGTCCAGATGCTGGAACCTGCGGCTATGGGTCCAGATAGACATCTGCTCATCCATGCGGAACGGGAGTTTGCGCGCCGCGAGCACGAAATGCACGAGGAATATCAGGGCCACCAGCGGCCCGCCCGTTTGAGCCAGATGGGTGTCTTCCAGGAACCGGGCGATGGCGTTCATCACCCCGGCTCCCAGGTTGACGCTGGCCACCAGTATCATGTGGCTCCACATGAAAGCGATGAGCGCCACACCGCTCGACATCTGTAAGACATCCAGGAAACCGGCGGTGCGGACTGACGATTTGAGGGAGGCGGCGGTCAAGTTTGGCATGGTATCTCCTCCGTAGCTGGACGCGAGAGCGCCGTTGGCGGGGCCAAATTTAAAGCAAAACAGGCCGGAAAGCTTGGCCCGGGCGGTAGATAGCCATTGGGGATGAGCGCCAATGGCAGCTGCGTCGGCAATAACCTTGGCAGCAATAAAAAAACCGGGGTGATTTTCTTCTTCCCCATGCTAAAATGATACGCTAGTTTAACGAAAAAGTTAATCAAATCATATGGGAAATGACTTGGAATTGACATCGGCAGGACTTTGATCCGAATAGCCAATCGCCTGAAGCCGATCGCTGAAACCCACAAGACTCAGCGCCTGGTGGTGAATCTTCTGCTGGACAGAACACCCATGGGAATCAAAGAAAAAATCATCGATCTGGTTCGCGACAAACGCACGCAACTCCCTACTCTCCCGGTCATTTTGACGAACATCCTGAAAGTTGCCAGCGATGAGAACGCCTCGGCCGCCGATCTGGCGTCGTTCATAAGTAAGGACCAGGCCATGGCCAACAAGGTGCTGCGCCTTGCCAATTCAGCCTATTACGGCCTGGCCAGAAAAGTGGACTCCATCCAGCGTGCCATTTCCGTCATCGGTTTCAACGAAATCGTCAGTGTGGCCGTTGGCATGGGTGTTTTCAGAGCCCTGAACATCACGCGAAGAGACGGCCTCATCAACATGAACGATCTGTGGCTGCACTCCATAGGCTGCTCCTTTGCCGCCAAAGAAATCATCCGCAGAGTCCCGAGCACCAGCACGGACGGCAAGAATGCGCCACTACGGAAATCCAAGGGAGATGAGATCTTCCTGAGCGGCCTGCTCCATGACATTGGCAAGGTGCTCTTCATCATCTATTTTCCTGAACCCTACCGCCTGGTGATCGGGGAAGCCATCAAGCACAAACAACCGCTGGACCAGAAGGAAAGTGAACTGCTTGGCGTCAACCATGCGCAGATGGCGGGTCTGATCATGCAACGCTGGAATTTTCCCGAAACCCTCATGATGCCGTCGCTCTATCACCACCAGCCCGGCTCGTGCCCGGAACCCTACCAGCTGCTTGCGATGGTGGTGGAGTTGGCTGATTTTGTTTGCCACCAAGCGCAAATCGGCCAAAGCGGCAACCCGGTCGTACGGTTTCCAACCCAGGCCTGTGCCGCATTGAAATTCAAACAAGATGATATCGAGCTCATGATGGGTCGTTTGATACAGCAGCGCCCTAACATTGAACAGTTTCTAACCGCCATCGCCTGATGAGGACGACCTTTGGGAACGACCGAAAACCACATCAAACAACTCGAACGCGAAAATTCCCTGCTTCAGCAGCAGTTGCAAGAGACCACTAATCGTTTCGAGGAAAAGATCTTTGAACTGTCCATTGTCCGCGAAATCGGACTGTCGCTTTTCTACGTCAATGATTTCAAACGCACCTGCCAGACCATCCTCAACATTATCACCAAAAACACGCTGGCCCAGAACTGCTCCATCATGCTCATCGATCATGATCGGCGCCAGCTCTTCCTGGTCGCTGCCAGCGACCCATTGGACGGAGTTTATGTACTGGAAACCCGCCGGGTATTCTCCCGCGAAGGCATCCGCTACGGGTGCCAGATCGGACAGGGAGCGGCCGGGCAGGCGGTTGCGACGAGACGCCCGGTGCTGATTGAAGACGCCGAGCATTCCCCCTTCTTCGAGCACGATGCCAGCACTCGGGTCAAGATCGGCAGCATTTTGTCCGTCCCGCTGATAGTGGAAAACGAAGCCATCGGTGCCCTGAACCTCAGCCATGCCGATAAGAATGTGTTTGGCCGCGATGATATCAACTTTTTTAGCATTCTGACCAATTTCATCGCTCTCTCCATCCACAGCGCCATGAATCATGAGAAGCTCAAGTATTCCGAGCAAAAATACCGTGCTCTGGCCGAGAATTCCAACGACGGCATCGCCATTATTCAGGACGGCATGCACCTGTACGCCAACCCGGCCTACCAAAGCATCACCGGGTATGATGCCGAGCAACTGGCCACCATACCCTTCGCTCATCTGGTGGACGCCACTAACCCGCACACCGACTTCAACCGCATTCAGGCCATCCTCAAGGGTGAGAGCGCCAGCCAGCAGTTTAAAGTCCGACTGGTGGACAGTCGCAACCGGAAGGTGGAGCTGGAAATCACCTCATCGGCCATCACCTACAACGGCAAGGACGCGGTCATCACCTCGGCCCGTGATCTGACCGCTCGCCTGGAGCTCGAACGCCAGTTGCAGCATGCGCAGAAGATGGAAGCCATTGGCACCCTGGCAGGAGGCATCGCCCACGATTTCCGCAACATTCTGCAGTCCGTCATTGGCTTCACGGAACTGCTGCTCCTCAGACACCCTGAAGACGACCCCGATCACGCAAAACTGGAACACATCCTCCAGTCGACCCAGCGCGCCAATCAGCTCACCTATCAGCTCCTGGCCTTTAGCCGCAAAATCGAGAGTGAGCTCCAGCGCGTCAACCTGAACAAAGTCGTGGAACATATGGTGGGACTGCTAAGGAGCACGCTCCCCAAGATGATCGAGATTCACACCGATCTGGGAGCCGATCTACCGCTAGTGAGTGCCGACCCGGCCCAGGTGGAACAGATCATTATGAATCTTTGCATCAACGCTCGAGATGCCATGCCCGATGGGGGAAGGCTGGAGCTGAGCACCCGTGAAATCGTCATGGACGAAAGCTACTGCAAGAAACACCTGGGCACGGTCCCGGGCTGCTATCTGCGCCTCAGCGTAACCGACAACGGCTGCGGGATGGATACCTACACCCTCGAACATATCTTTGAACCCTTCTTCACGACCAAGGAAATCGGCAAAGGAACCGGCCTGGGGTTGGCCATTGTCTACGGCATTGTGAAAAACCACGGAGGCTACATCCTTTGCCGCAGCGGCCCGGGAAGCGGGGCCGCCTTTGACGTCTACTTCCCGGTGGCGCAAGGGGCCTACGCCGCTGAACCGCTGGAAACCCCGGACCAGGAGACCATCGGCGGCGGCGGTGAGACTCTGCTGCTGGTGGACGATGAAGAGCTGATCCTGGAAGGCTACCGTGAAGTGTTTGAACAGTATGGCTACACGGTGCTTACGGCAAACCGCGGGGAAGGAGCCATCGAGATCCTGGAAGCAAGACCGGGGGTGGTGGACCTCGCCATTCTGGACCTCAACATGCCCGGCATGGGCGGTGAGAGGTGCTTTGCCCGAATGCGGGAATTGAGTCCCGGAATCAAGGTCATCATCAGCAGCGGCTTCCCGCTCAAGGGCCAGATGCGCAAAAATGTGGAGCTGAACGCCAACGGCTTCCTTGCCAAGCCGTACCTGTCCAAGAGTATTCTCAAGAAGGTGCGTGAAGTCCTGGATGCGTGAAACTTATGGATGAACGAACAAGAGCATACCCATGACCGATCAAGACACCGTACACGACGATAAGGCAGCTCAAGGGGGAGAACCCGGGCCCATCCCCGAGGAAGGCATTTCGCTCCCGGGCAAAAACGGAACGAAGAAGCAATTCGATATCGACATCTTCCGTGCCTGGTGCAAATCCTGCGGGATTTGTTCAGCTTTCTGCCCCAAACACTGCATCCAGTTGGATGATGAGGGCGCGCCCACCGTTCGCGATGCCGGCGATTGCACTGGCTGTGGTTGGTGTGAATTGCACTGTCCGGATTTCGCCATCAGTGTCCATCCCCGCCAGAGTGATCGGCCCCCCCCGGAAGAAGCAGACTAGCAGGTAGGGGCGACCAGCTGGTCGCCCCTACACAATCGGGTCAAATGGTGGCCGAACTGGTAAGGAACTTTTGCCGAGCTGTACTAGTTCGAGGAGAGAAGCATCGTGAGCACCAGGGACGTTCCCGGAAGACAACTATTGTTGCAGGGCAATGAAGCTATTGTAGAAGGGGCTCTGGCTGCCGGCTGCCGTTTCTTTGCCGGGTACCCCATCACGCCGGCCACCGAAATCAGCGAAATCATGTCCTATCGGTTGCCGGCGGTGGACGGCACTTTTATTCAGATGGAAGACGAAATTGCCAGTATGGGGGCCATTACGGGCGCGTCGCTGGCCGGGGTCAAATCCATGACGGCCACCAGCGGACCAGGGTTTTCGCTGATGCAGGAAAACCTCGGGTTCGCCTGTATTGCTGAAGTTCCCTGTGTCATTGTCAATGTCATGCGCGGCGGTCCCAGCACCGGCCTTCCCACCAGCGTGAGCCAGGGGGATGTGATGCAATCGCGCTGGGGGACCCACGGGGACCACCCGATCATCGTCCTGGCCGTGTCGACCACTCGCGATTGCTTCGACCTCACGGTGAAGGCCTTCAACCTTTCCGAGAAATACCGCACACCGGTGATCATTCTCTCCGATGAGGTGGTGGCGCACACTCGCGAAAAAATCAGCCTGCCCCATCCCGAAGAGTTGGAAATCGTAAGCCGCATCCGCCCCACCATGCCGCCCGAATGGTACGTGCCCTATGAAGACAACAGCCGCGGCGTGCCGCTCATGGGGATCTTCGGCGACGGCTATCGCTACCACGTCACCGGCCTGGTGCACGATCCACGCGGATTCCCGACGCAGCGTCCGGATGAAATCATACCGTTCATGAACCGGCTGTTCCGCAAGATCTATCAGCACTTCTTCGACATCCAGATGGCCGAACACGAACAGACCGACGATGCCGAAGTCCTGGTCATCGCCTACGGGTCGGTGGCGCGTTCCGCTCGGCGGGCGGTGCGCGACGCCCGTGACCGCGGCATCAAGGCCGGCCTGCTGCAGCTCATTACCCTCTGGCCGTTCCCGCGACAGATCCTTGAACCCCTGCTGCGGCAGGTGCGGGCTGTGCTGGTGCCGGAACTCAATTTGGGACAGATTTCCCGCGAGGTAAAACGGGTCAACCAGGGGCAGACCCGGGTCGAAAAGCTAAACCGTATCGACGGGAATCTCATCACTCCCGATGAAATCCTGGGGCGACTGCTGAAGATCTGAGTCGCATCTCCCGAGAAAGGCACAGCCATGGCTGAAGTCACCAAGCTCATTCATAAATATTTGCGGCACGACAAGAAATTCCCCCACGTGTGGTGCCCTGGCTGCGGCAATGGGATCCTGCTCGGGGCGCTCATTCGCGCCATCGACCGAACCGGCTACACCAAGGACGAAATCGTGCTGGTCTCGGGGATTGGCTGTTCGGGCCGACTCAGCGTCTATGTGGATTTCAACACGCTGCACACCACCCACGGCCGGGCGCTCACCTTTGCCACCGGGGTCAAGCTGGCCAATCCCAAGCTGCACGTGATTGTGGTGATGGGCGATGGCGACGCCACCGCCATCGGCGGCAACCATTTCATTCATGCCGCCCGCCGGAACCTGAGTCTCACCGCCATCATCGTCAACAACAGCATCTATGGCATGACCGGCGGCCAATATTCGCCCACCACGCCCTATGGATCTCTGGCCACTACCGCAATCTACGGCAACATCGAACATGCCTTTTCCATTGCCGAACTGGCGGTCACCGCCGGCGCCAGCATGGTGGCGCGCGGTACGGTTTACCACGCCACCATGCTCGACAAGCTGATCGAACAGGCCATCCGGAAGCGCGGATTTTCTGTAGTGGAAGTGATCAGCCATTGCCATACTCAGTATGGGCGGCGCAACCGACTGGGCGATGCGGTGGACATGCTCCGCTGGCAAAAGGATGCAGCGGTTCGAGTGGAAAAAGCCGCCGCCATGACCCCGGAAGAACTGGCCGGGAAGTTTACAGTTGGAGTTCTGGTGGAT
>Ga0315286_10005280_pt1 | contig 12459 bp, 18 predicted proteins | sample YL17G10_0_MG_FD_205038 | JGI IMG/M metagenome (GOLD analysis project Ga0315286, IMG submission 205038) | Sediment microbial communities from Yellowstone Lake, YNP, Wyoming, USA - YL17G10_0 | ecosystem: Environmental > Aquatic > Freshwater > Lake > Sediment | place: USA: Wyoming | collected... | reverse complement strand
CTCCGCCATCTGCGAACGGGCGGCGTTTGCGGTGCAGATAAAAAGAATGCGGGGCTTGTCAGTCATAGGTGATGCAGCCTTCCCTGATCAGCGATCTCCGCAGCAGCTCCCGTCCGGTCCCCCGCAGTTGCATTCCGCGGTCTCCATATCTTTACCCCTGAGAGCGGCGCTGATCATCGCGTGGGCGCACCCCTCCCCGCTTTGGACTTCAATTGCCTGTACCGGACAGTTCAGTGCACAGGCGCCACACTCCATGCAGGATGCAGGTGCCGCAAGGATTGCTGCCTCTTTTCCGGGCACAAACACCCCCTGAGGGCAGACGGTGCTGCACATATTGCAGTTAATGCACCGTGCTGCATTATACTTCATGGAAGTATCTGTGTAGGAATTGAACATGGTCAGACCACCCCGGCCTGTACAAGCCATCCGGCACCCGCAATGATAAGCCCAGCGATTACCATCACGGCAAGGATTCGGATATAGGAGAAGATCTCTTTGCGCACACCTGTCCGTGATGTGAACGGTGTGCAGCCGGTGAAGTTGAGCGCAAGGTATGCCGTTACCGTGGGGAAGATCAGGAGACTTGAGATGAGGTACGTCCCCCAATTCAGAGAAGTTCCTGCCGCACCCGCCGGCCCGGCAGCCGCTATGAAGGGCAGCATCACGATCCCTCCGAGGATCAACCCTTTTGTACTGAAATCCTTAGTTGGCAGGACGGGAAGCAGGGCAGGGAAGAGCGCAAGACCGGCAAGAATGGCTGTGAGCAGCTGGGCGGCGACAATCCAGTTGAGGAGAAAGCCGGCCGCGAGCACCGAAATGATTGTAATGGGAAGCGCCTGGACGAGTTCCACCGGGATCAGGATGATACGGTCCCACAGCGGGAACCGCACTCTCCGCATCTCCGGTGTTGCCGTATGTTCCTTGAGGTAAGCCGGAAGGTCAGACGCCCTTACAGGACCGTACTCCACGTTGAACCCGGACCGGCGTAGAACGCCCGGCCATGAAACGCCCGGCGCTCCGAGCTGGGGGACGATGATCTTCCGGCTGGTAACCATGCTTGCTAGCCCGGTTGTTTCGATGCGGCTGACCAGTTCATCGGTCCCGAACGTCCCTTTCCCGGCGGCGCACCAGACATTGATCCCTTTTGTGTCCAGAACAAGGATCCATGCGTCATTCCCTGCAAGTGCTGACCGAAGTGCATCGAAACTGAGCGTGTAGTTGGCTGATGTAAAAACCGGCGATTCGGGTGCCGGGTTACCGAGACGGTACAGGCCCGGCTCCACCCGGTGTCCCATGCGGTTTATACCCCAGCGGGCGAGGAAATGATCGAGCCGGTTGGCAAACGTGATGGTGCTGTCCGTTGTGCGGATTTCAGTTAGTTGCGGGGTACCTGTACAGCAGCTGCACGGGGATGCCTCCGCATCAGATGAGGACGAGCAACACGATGATTGGGGAGATGACATAAGAAGTCTCCTCTCCTCAGTGTTCCGTGTCGTGCATCATGGGAGCGAGCACACCTTTGATCATTCCGTGTAGCCCCCCCGCACTATTTTCCGTATCTCATGTTCATCGGTCATTGTATACCCTGTTATTCCTCCGTAATGGTTACTTCTTCTCGCTTTCTGTGGTATGAACAAAACCCGGTTTTGCCCAGAGCAGGAGGGTCGAACTCAGTACAACAGAGATACATCCCGCCTCCTGGTAGAGAGTCGCAGTTATCGGTGTGAGCAAAGCCTGGACCCCGAGTAAAAGCCCGATTGCGTTGTATACCATGGAGAGCCCGATATTGATCTTAATCCTTCGGATGACTTTCTGGGACATCCAGACAAAGTCCACGAACTGCCAGAGATCGTCCTTCATAAGAGTGATATCGGCAGTCTCGATCGCGACATCGGTGCCCGATGCACCCATAGCGATACCAACATCTGCTTTTGCAAGGGCGGGAGCATCATTGATACCATCGCCGATCATCCCCACAATCTGCCCTTTCTGCTGGAATTCTTTTACAACCTCGAGTTTCTGCTCTGGCAGGAGGTTTGCCTGGTAGCTGTCAATGCCGATCGAGGTGCTCACTGCCTTTGCCACCGTCGCGTTATCCCCGGTCAGCATGACGATATTCTTTACCCCCATCTTCCTTAAGCCGGCAATGGCCTCCGCTGTTCCCGGGCGGACCTCATCTGCAATGGCGATCAGTCCCACGACTGTGGTGTGACTGGCGACCATGATGACGGTCCTGCCCTGGTCCATCTGTTTTGTGACGATACCGAGAACATCCTCTCCCAGATGCACACCTTTCTTTTCGAGGAACTCCGGTTTACCAATAATCAGATTGTGGTCACCCGAATGTGCGGTGATACCCATGCCGGTTTCGCTTTTGAATTCGTCCGGATCAGGGACAGTAATGTTCCGGGCAACAGCAGCTGCAAGGATGGCCCGGGCAAGGGGATGTTCCGAGAATTTTTCACCGGTCGCTGCGAGAAGGACCACATCCGCTTCCTGATAGCCGGGACGGGCAACGACTTCTACAACTTTCGCCTTGCCGAGTGTAAATGTCCCGGTCTTGTCCACCAGAAGCGTGTCAAGTTTTCCAGAAAGTTCGAGAAAACTGCCTCCCTTGACCAGGACACCACGCCGGGCCAGGTTTGAGATCCCGGCGGTGACTGCAGTCGGTGTTGCAATCGCGAACGCACAGGGGCACGCAACCAACAGGATAGAGACAAAGACGAGAACATCTCTTGACAGGTAATACCCGATCGCAGCAATAACCAGGACTACCGGGAGGAACCAGGTTGTAAACCGGTCGGCAATCCCCTGGATCGGGGCCCTCGTGCCCTGTGCACCTTCGACAAGGTGAACAATCCGGGCAAGGGTCGTATCCTCACCGACCCTTGTTGTGCGGACCTCTAGGTGGCCTGTCTCGTTCATGGTCGCGCTGAACACTTCGCTGCCCACTGTCTTCTCAACCGGGATCGATTCCCCGGTAATGGGAGCCTGGTTTACGCTGCTCGCACCGGTAACAACGATGCCATCGACCGGAATCCGTTCGCCGGGCCTGATGACTACAATGTCTCCTGTCTGGACTTCAGCAGCCAACAAGGTAACTTCTTCGGTACCGCGACGCACATTTGCCATCTTCGGGGCGAAATTCAGCAGGCTCCGGATATTTTTCTTTGTTTTGTCGAGCGTATAGGACTCGAATGCGCCCACAACGGCCATGATAAATACGATCAGTGCCGCTGACAGGAACTGGCCAACTGCCATCGTAGCGATAAGGGCAACGGACACAAAGACGTTGACCGTGATCTTCCTGTGGTACATATCACGGAATCCCGAAACAAAACGCGTATATCCTCCAAAAAGAGTGGCCGCGAGGGCAATACCCCCGCTCACGTAGGACGGTACTATCGGGAAGAATGAGAGGGCAAAGCTGGTGATGATGAGAATACCAACGATGATCGGTACAAGGCCAAATATCAGGGCATTCCAATATACGGGTGTTTCTGTTTGGTTATTATCCATAAATACGGTCACCTCAATTCACTAAAGATGTATTTCTGGCCGTACTCGAAGGGTAACAACCAGGCAATCACCTTGCACAGTTCCTATTTAGACGGGGCCTTTTTCTTTTCCTTTTCCGCAGATGTATCGGGAGCTGCACCGCAGGTTTCTCCGGCGCCACAGCAGCCGCCACTCTTGTCCATCGATTCCTTAATCGCCGAGAAAAATCCTTTCTTCTTCTTTTCTTCTGCCATAATAATTCACTTCACCTGATTTTTTTGTATTCAGCATTCGATACCTTGCATGGTGCTATCCGATATTTAAGGATGAGCCCCACTGAGGAGGTCCTGGATCTCCCGACGGCAGATATGCCTTGTAAGCCGGTTCAATCTTCTCTCCGGAATTGGATATCTTCATGGAAAATTATCCTCCGGTGATCTTATTATCAATGCTATTCTCTATTTCGACGGCAAACTGCCGTATCCGTGTATCTGCTGTAGGGTATACTCTGTTAATTGCCCTTACGAGTTCTCGTATGTGGAGAAGCCCGGACAGTTCCTTATCACAGGTCTTGCCAAAACGGGGGGCCCGACAGAAGTGGCAGATGCGCAGGCCATAATGCCGGAGCTGGTCCAGGCTGAGTTGCGTCCCAGGAAGTTCCTCAGCTGCCGCGACGGTCGAGCCGCAGGGTGAACCCCGAATTACATGAATGCTCTCAATAGTGCCGTCTTCCTGCACCTTTACGTCGAACGAAGGTCTCCCGAATACTTTTGCGAACTCGTTAATCTCCAGTACCCATGTATTGTCTTCCAACGAGCACATGGTCACGGGAGCAACAATGTTCTCATTGATTTCTCTTGCCTGACGGAGGAACCCGAGTCCAAAACTAACCCCGAGTATCACGGGTTTTTGCTTCTCGATGATCGCGAGCGCAACATCCGGGTGGCGGACGTATGAAATGTAGAGATCGCACACCGGAATGTCCAGCTCAAGGTCATCAATGATCATGCTCTGCGGGAACGGTGCCATGATCCATTCGGTGGGGAACCGTTTCCCGATAATCTCAAAAGCCCGGTCACCGAATTTTCCGTCACTAACAATGCCGATTTTCATGGGATCTCTTTTTCGTCAATTTTGGCACTTTCCGCCATATCACAACTTCCTTGAGTCATAACGTATAGCGTCATGCCGCTATTTGCTCATCCTTTTTCTCGGCGGGGAACCAGTTTCGTGTTCTTAGACATATCCTGACCAGCAGGAGCATCGTGGGGACCTCAATCAGCACACCAACCACTGTCGCAAGGGCAGCTCCTGACCAGATCCCGAACAGGATTGTCGCTGTCGCGATCGCAACCTCGAAGTGGTTCGACGCTCCGATCATCGCCGATGGCGCTGCATCCTCATAAGTGAGGTGAATTCTCTTCGCAAGAACGTACCCGATGGCGAAGATGAGCATGGTCTGAATAAAGAGCGGGATTGCGATCCAGAGAATGGTGAGGGGTTGTTCGAGGATTACCTCTCCCTTGAAGCTGAAGAGGAGGACGAGTGTGATCAGAAGTGCAGCGATGGTGACTGGCGTGAGGTAGTGGACAAACTTCTGGTTGAACCATTCCTTACCTTTCACCCTGATGATCAGTTTCCGTGAGATATACCCCGCCACAAGCGGAAGGGCTACATAGATCGCAATCGAGAGTGCGAGAGCTTCCCACGGGACGGGGAGCTGACCCACGCCGAGCAGGAAGCCGCCCAGCGGGCCGTAGAGGAAGAGCATGGAAAGCGAGTTGATCGCCACCATGACAAGAGTATGCCCATCGTTTCCTTTTGCCAGGTATCCCCAGACAAGTACCATGGCTGTGCAGGGTGCGATACCAAGGAGGATACACCCCGCTAGGTAGCTACGCCAGAGGGGGATCTCGAGCATTTTTATGCCACCTTCCATAACAACCGTCCCGACCCCATATGTCGCACCGACAGGCAGGTCGACCCCGAATGGCATCTTCACAAGGTCGACTGCATCCGGGCCGATGAACCCGATAAAGACCGTCCCGAGGAAAAAATAGGCAAGTGCATACATAGTAAAGGGTTTGATCGCCCAGTTGACAAAGAGGGTAAGAGCGACAGGCTTGATGTTCTGTCCCGCCTTCATGACTTCCGCAAAATCGATCTTCACCATGATAGGGTACATCATGAAAAAAAGGCAGATCGCAATCGGGATCGAAATGACCGGGGCCTCCCCAATATATATGGAGAGCCCATCGAGATAGTGCGCTAGTTCGGGGGCATAACTCCCGAGCAGGATCCCGATCCCGATACAGAGAAGGACCCACACGGTCAGGTACTTCTCGAAGAATCCAAGCCCTTTCGGCTCTTTTGTTACACACGATTCACCTGGCATAGTAGCAGCACTCCAAAGTCAACAGCTGCCGCCGCACCCACATCCGCAACCGCTGTCCGGCCCCTCGGTTTTCTTCGAGGGTTTTGGGGCATTCACCCTCCCTTCACCGCCCCAGCAGGCAGAGACAATCTTCTCGATATCTTCCTCTGAGTAGTTTTTCGACGGTCCTTTGGTGATGCCAAGCTCGGTCATCACAAGATGTTGTGCAGCAGGAACTCCCTGGGCATCTGCAATCTTTTTGGCACAGAGCATCGGGCATCCGTCAAGGATGACTACTTCATCGGCGTTTTTTGCATTCGCAATCAGCGTCTCAGTACCGATGGCAAGTAGCGCGATGCATGCGATGTTACCATATCCTTCCTCCGTCAGCTGGACAGCTGCAAGATTAGTGAGCTGGCCGACATTCGCCTGACCGGCACAGGGAAAAATTATCCGTTTCGGTTCGTTCGCTCCGCACGAGCATGGAGGTGTTTCTGCCATCTTATGCACCCCCACTTAGGAACTTTTTAATCTCTGACACATCAGCAATCCTCCCGGAGACTTTCAGATCGCCGTCGATGATAATCGCAGGCAGCATCATAACTCCGCGTTCCATGATCTGGGAGATCTCCTCGATCTTTTTGATCTCTGCGCTCATGCCAAGCTGTTTGACTGCCGTTTCAACATTGGCCTTCTGTCGCTTACAGTTTGGACAGCCGGTTCCGAGTACTTCAATGGTCACCATGATCTTCATCGCATCCTGAACGTGTGAATGGTATTTCTGTGGATTTGAAAGTATTTTGAATTTAATTGAAACTAAGGAAGACTACGTGATAAAGGTAGCTGTTTCATACTATTTTGAAACAGGAACTCTAAAAAAGATACCCTTCTTCGCCTTCATCCTTCCCGAAGTCCGACCGCACGATACGCTGCCCGCTTGATCAGCCAGGCAGGGATCTCCTCATACTGCTGGTTGTCAACCTCGACCGCCCGGCAGCATGCCGAAGTCCCGGTCAGCGTCGAACAGGAACTACAGGGTGTCTCAGTTACACCTCCGGAAATCAGATCCTCAATCGGTTTGCCGTTCTCCAGCTGATCCGTACCTAGCGAAGTCTCTTTGAATACGACTTTGATGCCAAGTGCACCCAGTTCTTTTGGGAGAGCATCAACTGCGGTTCTGATCTCGCTACCTGTTGCCCCGCACCGCTCGCAGGTTGCACCATCCACAACAAGGTGCCGCCATTCGATCACCAGCCGTTTTATCTTTGGAGCAGCAGTGTTTACACCCTCAATTTCATGGTTGTTTGTTCTGTTAATCATGTAATTTCATCTCCATTGCTCATCTCATGAAACCAAAAACTTCCGAAAGCGAGGATTGCAGTTATCATCCATCGGATTTTTTGACATCAATAGGTGTTGTCTCATCCGCTCACGTTCACTTTTTTGCTGCATTATATTCCTGCATGATGGCTTCAGCGTATGCACCGGCCACACCAGGAGGAATATAGTTGTAGATCTTCACCCGTTTCATCAGTGCTTCACGGATATCCCGCTCATCGGCAAGTCCGAGTTCCCTCACCTCGCAAATGCATTCATCCAGCATGGTGATTCCTGTGGGAATCCCGTTCACCTTGATCTGCCTGATTTTCCGTAGCGCATCTGCGGCACAGCAGGGTTTGTCTGCCATCAGAATCACCGTATTTATTTTTGTTTCTTTTATCCTTTACCCGAGCACTGCGTTGAACAGATAGCCTGTCAGCGTGATCGCAACGAACATGATTCCTGCAAAGATCAGGATCAATTTGATCTTGATCACTTTTCTCAGGATGATCATTTCAGGTAGAGAAAGCCCGATCACCGCCATCATGAATGCAAGTGCCGTTCCCATCGCCATACCTTTTGACGTGAGCACCTCCATGATCGGGATCATCCCGGCTGCATTGGCATATAGTGGGATCCCTATCAGTACCGCAATCGGGACAGCGAGCGGGTTGTCTGGCCCGGCAATGTTTGCGAGGAAGTCCGCAGGGGCATATCCGTGAATGACCGCACCAATGGCGATACCAAGCAGGATATACGGAAGGACCCGCAAAGTGATGTCTTTCGATTCATTCTTTGCAAACACGAGCCGATCGTTCCAGGTCATCTCCTTCTCTGCTAGGTCATGCAGCTTGCATTTGTACACAAACTCCTCGACTTCTCCCTCAAGGTGGAGACGGCCGATGATGATCCCCGCGAGGATCGCGATGATCAGGCCCGAGATGATATAGAGCGCTGCGATCTGCCAGCCGAACATGGCGAGCAGCATTGTAGCGGCGATCTCGTTGATCAACGGTGATGCGATCAGGAACGAGAACGTGATCCCGAGCGGTACACCAGACTCGACAAAACCGATGAAGAGCGGCACCGCCGAGCACGAACAGAATGGAGTGGGGATACCAAGGAGTGCTGCAAGCACGTTGCCAACACCTTCTGTACGTCCTGCCACTAACTTTTTCACTTTTTGCGGGGTTATAAACGTGCGGACGATCGCGACAGCAAAGACGATGACCGCGAGCATGAGTGTGACCTTGATTGAGTCATAAACAAAGAAGTTCACGGATGATGCAAGTGCGGTTCCCTGTACTAGTCCAAGGACAGAGTAGGTCACCCAGTCAGCGAATAATTGTAAATAATCAGGGAACATCAGCACGCCTCACAGGAGTCACTTCATAAGTACCAGGTTGATGTTCTGATTCGATATCGATAGTCATATTTTCAGAAGATTCCCGCTGCCAACTGCAGCTGAAGGTTCAAATTTTCTTGAACCTTTATTATCATGGAAAACATATATACTTTACCATTTCATATTAATTTGAATCTTCCATGGCACAGACACTGAAATCTCCCCCAACAGAAAAATGCTGTGATTTTACCAAAGGCCTTCCGGATCCTATACAAGACGAACTCAACAGACAGGGTGGGATGAAAGGGCTTCTCGCCCGTATTCCGGAAGCATCTGCACTCCACGCGGCCAGCCGACTCCACCAGGCCCTGGCTGACCCCATCCGGCTCACTGTCATGTACTCATTGCTCTCCCAGCCGCTCTGTGTCTGCGTTATCAAAGAGGTCGTCAAAATCGCGGACTCGAAACTTTCGTATCATCTGAGTATCCTCAAAGAACAGGACTTTATTGCTGGTGAGCAACAAGGGAACTGGATCATCTACTCCATTACTTATCGCGGGCGCCAGGCGCTGAAGTGTACAGAACGCATGGGGAAATAAACAAGGGGGAGTGTGGCCATCATAAACCGGATGCGTTCTTTCATATTCGTATTTTTCATTATAGCTCTCCTGTTCACCGCAGGTTGCACTGACTCGTCCACGCGTCCTGGTGCAGCAGCTCCATCAGCGTCTCAACCGGCAACCAATCCCAATAACACCGTTGAAAAGGTTGAAATCTACCATTTCCACGGTAATCAGCAGTGTACTTCGTGCATCGCGGTTGGTGACCTCGCGGAAAAAACGGTGAATGCCAATTTCAAAGATGAACTTGCATCTGGCCGGCTCGTGTTTGCACACATCAACTACGACCTCCCTGAGAATGCCGCCCTTGCAGCGAAGTATGGAGTGACCGGCTCTTCGCTCTGGATCGGGATTTACGATGCTAATGGATTTCACAAGCAGCAGAACCTCGATGTCTGGTACCTGACCGGTGAAAAAGAGGCATACAGGACGTACCTGTCCGGAATTATCTCAAAACGCTTGAACGGGGATCTCTCCTGACATGGATCTCCTTAATTTCCTTGGGACAATGGGGCAAAACCCCGTCCCGGTCGTGGCTGCTTTTTTTCTCGGACTGATGACCTCCATCAGCCCCTGTCCGCTTGCCACCAACATCACCGCCATCGCCTATATTTCGAAGAGGATTGACAACAGCAGACATACCCTGCTCACCGGGTTCGTGTACACTCTCGGCAGGATGGCGGCGTATGTCGCGGTTGCATCAGCTATTGTATTTTTTGGGATGAATCTCCAGACCATTGCGTTGGGACTCCAGCACTATGGAGAATGGCTGCTCGGGCCGTTCCTTGTCCTGTGCGGTATCTACCTTCTCGATATCTTTCATTTCGACCGTCTGCCCGGAGGAGACTGGTTCTCCGGGTTCACGTCCGGGATTCCGGCACGGCTTGCTGAGAAGGGATATCTGGGAGCATTCCTGCTTGGAGTTATCTTCGCGCTGAGTTTCTGCCCGTTTTCTGCCGTGCTCTTCTTTGCTATGCTAATCCCGCTCGCCCTTGGTGCGGGTGATCCGGTGATCATTCCAGCGGTGTTTGCCCTCGCTACCGGTCTTCCGGTGATTGTCATCTCGTATCTTCTCGTGAATGGCGTGGGGAAGTGCAGTGGAATTGTTCAGAGGATCGGGGCGGCAGAGCTCTGTATCCGGCGAGGGGTTGCAGCGGTTTTCATAGTTGTCGGTGTGTACTATATCGTAATTATCTACGGCAGTGGAATATTCTGAATGTGATGTGCTTTTTTAAGAACAGGATGCTCCAAAGAGATAAATTAAGGGGAAATACGTCCAAAATGGACTCCTTTTCCCGTCCAGATATATTTGCCAATACCGGAAAAACCCGGAAATCGCTTCTTTTCGTTTCGTGTGGAGAATATGCCCAATATTCGCTTTGTTTGCCAAAATAAGGCAGATTTGCACCTCGCCCAGTGGCCATCAAAGGCCTTTAAATCGAGGTTGTTTTTACCCCATACTTTACCCCATCCGGACCTTAGAAACCCTGCCAGAACACCAATATGAGGGTCATTTTTTTGCGGTCGCCAGAAAAAAGTCCGGTTTGTGAAATAGTCCCGCTTTGCATCTGCCTGGTGACGGTATTATTGGCCGTCACGTTCATACCCATGATTGGACGCGATTTGCATGCGGCGAGGAATCCGTCAAGAGCGTTCTTAAGAAACGTACCCTGATCCGGGACAGGATTATCTACCGGGGCGCGGTTGCAGCGGCATACTTCTATGACAGCCTCGTTAAGGAGTGATCCCTTATTTACTTCAGTCTTCAACATTAATGATCTCGACCGGACACGCGACTGCCGCTTCCTGCACGCAATTGTAGTGCTCGTCAGGCACTTCCCCCATTCCAAGATCGCCGCTGATCCGGAACGCCTCTTTTATGCGACTCATCCCATCCGCAGGGTCTTCTTCAAATACTTCAGGACAGGTTGACCAGCAGGTCGTACAGCTGGTGCAGTCCTCGCGTTTGATGGTAACTATTGCCATACGAAGAATAAGTGTCGCGCCGGACGAAAAACATTTTTCCTGATTACGTTTTACCAATAAAAAGGAAAAGGAATTCGTCAATATCAGAACCTTTATCCGTTATCCTTCTGATCTACAGTGTTAACCATAGTTTTACGGTGCATCCCATGCTTGATGAGCCTATTCGGATTCTTATCGCTGCTCTCATCTGCTGGTTCAACTTCATGATCATTGACCTTATCTTCAAACTACCGGAGCGTGGCGGCGTTTCCGGGGCAACCGCGATCGCACAGGAAGTTGAAAAAGGCGGCGGGAAGCTGAACGGCGGTTACATGATGGGCAATATCGTCTCTTCTCCTGATGCATCGGCAGGGACTCTTCTTGCCAGTTGTGGAGTATACTGCGCAGGTCTGCCCGGTGGCCTTTTTGCCGCACTGCTTGTGTATATCGGTAACCGAATCTGTTACGATCCCGGTTATGCCGGAACAACGGGCTGTATCACTGCCACATTCATCGTATATGGGGCCGTTCAGTCGGGCTGGTTTGCAGCTTCCGATTTCATCGCCGGCATGGTGATTGCCATCCTTACGATCCAGGGATTATCTTCTGTTTACGCAAGCAGGCTTATTGCGCGGCTCTGGAAGATCAGGTGCAGGTTATTGCGGGGGTGCACATGATCGCAATATATGTATGCGCAGTAATTGCGGTGTATGCGGCGCTGCGTGTTGTTATCGAGCGGAATACGATGCGTAAACTCCCCTTTCTGAATGTGGTCTCGTTTGCCGTTACCGGGATCATTGCGCTTCTGCTCCCGCATCCGCTCACCATCCTTGCTGCAGCAGCGTTTTTTGTGGGATCCACCTTTGAGTCAAATGCTATCGCGAGCACCTGGTCCGGAGGGATGAAAGGCAATGGATGAGATCGTGATGGCCGCGAGCATTGCGCTTGTCCTGATCGGCACCTTTTCTGCCATACTCGGGCGCGACCAGTTTGACAAGCTTATCTCGCTCTCTGTTATGATTGCCGGGATCTTTCCGTTCATTGTCGACCGCGGATATCTTGATGTGGCTGCAGCACTGGCACTGATTGCCCCGCTTTCCACCATTTTCATCCTGATGCTCTGCCAGAGGAAAGTGCCCTCATGATATATGGTTACGCTCCGGAATTCATTGTCGGTCTTTTCATACTTGTTGCCGGCACGATTGCGGCAGCGTTTCCCCGTCCCAAAAATTATCTGACCCGGCTGATCAATCTTGAAATCCCCGGTTTTGGTCTCCTGCTCATCATGCTCTCGTATAATGAGGCGCTCGCCCTCTTCACTTTCGGGGCAATATCTG
>Ga0315286_10005278_pt1 | contig 12461 bp, 3 predicted proteins | sample YL17G10_0_MG_FD_205038 | JGI IMG/M metagenome (GOLD analysis project Ga0315286, IMG submission 205038) | Sediment microbial communities from Yellowstone Lake, YNP, Wyoming, USA - YL17G10_0 | ecosystem: Environmental > Aquatic > Freshwater > Lake > Sediment | place: USA: Wyoming | collected... | reverse complement strand
ACGGACCATACAGGCAAAGCACTGCTGCTGCACACGCACCAGCGCGAGGCGATTCTCAAGGCGAAACAGGGCCAGTCGTACGTGCTTACGAGCGGCACGGGGTCGGGAAAGAGCCTCGCCTACATCGTACCCATCGTTGACCATGTCCTGCGTCACGGCACGGGCCGCGGCATCCAGGCGATCGTCGTGTATCCGATGAACGCCCTGGCGAACAGCCAGCGAGAAGAGCTGAGTAAGTTCTTGGAGAAGGGATTCCCGGAAGGGAAGCCGCCAGTCCGTTTTGCGCGATTCACCGGACAGGAGAAGGGAATTGAGCGCGAGGAGATCCGCAGCAACCCGCCCGACATCCTACTGACCAACTACATGATGCTGGAGCTGTTGCTCACCCGCCGTGAAGACCGCGAATTGGTGCGGGCGGCGAACGCGGTTCGATTCCTGGTATTCGACGAACTGCACACGTACCGAGGACGGCAGGGCGCTGACGTCGCGTTGCTCATCCGGCGATGTCGCCTGGCATTTGGTGGACGCAACGACATCATCTGTGTCGGCACGTCCGCCACGATGGCCAGCGGCGGTACTTCGAGCGACCAGAAGCGCGACGTTGCGAACGTGGCCCAGATGTTCTTTGGCGTGCCATTCGATGCTTCTCAGGTCATCGGGGAGACGCTGGAACGAGCCACGCCCGAGGCAGACACCGGCGACACCCAGGTGGTAAGCGCCCTCCGGACCGCCATCGAGGCTGGCGCAGCGCCGCCAGACGACTACGAGGCGTTTAGCGCGCATACTCTGGCGTCGTGGATCGAGTCGACGTTCGGTGTGGTTGCTGAACAAGGGACAGGCCGACTCATCCGTCAGGCGCCTCAGAAGCTCCAGGGTGAAGGCAGCGCATCGGACCAGCTCGCGCGGATCACGTCGACGGACTCCGAACGCTGTGCGACGGTTCTCCGGCAGTTCCTGCTGAAGGGGTCTGAGCTGCGCCGGAGCCCGTCCAGCCGGTTTCCGATCTTCGCGTTCCGCTTGCACCAGTTCTTCACGCGCGGCGACACGGTGTGGGCAACGATGGAGTCAGAGGCCGACAGGTATCTGGACCTGTCGAAGAATGTCGCCAAGCCTGGCGAGCCCAACAAGCCACTGTTTCCGTTGGTCTTCTGCCGCCAGTGCGGCGCGGCCTACTACCGCGTGAAACGGACCAGCGACGACAGCGGAACGGGGCTCATGCCCCGCGAAGACCGTCGCGAAGAAGACGACGACGGCAGCCGCGACGCGTATCTCTATCTCTCGGAAGCCGCACCATGGCCGAGGGGCGACGGGGCTGCGCTGCTCGATCGGCTGCCGGCGTTCATGAAAGAACCCACGGCGGCGGGTACGGATCGCGTCCGGCCGGACCTTCGCGGGGACGTGCCCGAAGCAGTGTTCGTGGATCCGTCGGGACGCCTCGTTTCGGAAGGGCAAGGCAGCCCGGCGGCGTTGATCCGCAAGAACTTCCTGTTCTGCCTTGAGCCCTCGTGTGGGGTGGCCTACACGAGGAGCCAACGCTCCGAACGGTCCAAGCTCGCGACGCTCGGCGTCGACAACCGCAGCACGGCGACAACGATCCTCGCTGTACGGTCCCTCATCGAGCTGCAAAGCGATCGCGACCTCAAGCCAGAGGCCCGCAAGCTGCTCAGCTTCACCGACAATCGCCAAGACGCGTCGTTACAGGCCGGCCATTTCAACGACTTCGCGCAAGTGGCGCTGCTGCGCTCGGCGTTGCACAAAGCGACGACGGAACGCGGCCCCGCTGGTCTCGGGCACGGGGAGCTGTCGCGCGGCGTCTTCGACGCGATGGACCTCAAGTTCTTCGAATATGCGGCCGACCCCGACGTCAAGGGACCAGCGATCGCGTCAACGAAAGACGCCTTCCGTCGAGTGATTGACTACTACCTCTACCGGGACCTGCAGCGCGGGTGGCGTGTGACCGCCCCGAACCTCGAGGATTGCGGCCTGTTGACCTTCGACTACGTTGGACTGAAGGGCGACGACAGTCTCCTCGCCGAGAGGGGTGTCTGGGAAACCGGGTTCTCGGTCCGCGTGGATCGCAACAACGAGGAGTTCATCGAGACTCCCCCTTGCATTCGCCTGTGTCCTCCCGAGATCCGCGAAGAGGTCACCCGCACACTGCTCGACGTCTTGCGCCGGTCTCTCGCGGTAAAGGTGGACGTACTCGACCCACAGAAGCAGCTCGATCTGGTCGAGCAGACGAAGCCGCGCCTGTTGGAAGACACAGTCTGGTATCTGGACGAGGTCGCCGGGCTGGCCAAGTCGACCGTGGCCTATCCTCGCCCCAAACGGCAGCAGGATCGCACGGGGCTGTTCGTATCTTCATACGGCGGCTACGGTCGGTACGTGAAGCGGACGCTGAACAGTTTCGTTCCGCCAGGACAGCAATTCGGCCGGCCCGAAGTGGACGCCGTCATTCGTTTCCTCCTCCTCGCCCTCAAGCGCTACGGCATTGTCGAACAGGTCCGCAGCGGCGACATTCCGGGCTATCAGATCAATGCAGATGCGCTGCGGTGGCTGCCCGCCACCGGCGATGTGCGTCCCATGGATCGGACACGTCTCCTTGCAGCAGGCGAGGAGCCACCCGCGGCTAACAAGTACTTCGTGGAATGCTACCGGCGGTTTGTCGATCTCAAGTGCGTGCTCGAGGCCCGGGAGCACACCGCTCAGGTCGACGCAGAGGATCGCGAAGAGCGCGAGGAACGGTTCCGGACGGCCGAGCTTCCCCTGTTGTTCTGCTCGCCCACCATGGAACTGGGCGTCGACATCGCGCAGCTGAATCTGGTCAACCTCCGCAACGTGCCGCCCACGCCGGCCAATTACGCGCAACGCAGCGGCCGAGCCGGCCGGGGCGGGCAGCCCGCGCTCGTCTATACCTACTGTGCTGGACGCAGTCCGCACGACCAGTACTACTTCCGTGAACCCAATCAGATGGTTGCGGGGGTTGTGGCGCCGCCGCGGGTCGATATCCGGAACCGGGACCTCGTCCGTTCGCATCTACACGCGGTGTGGATGGAAGTAGCCAAGCCCGATCTGGGGAAGACGTTGAAGGCCGTCCTCGATCTCGACCCGGTGGAGAACAAGTTCCCCCTGCCCGTGAAGGACGCCCTGACCCAGGAGTTCAAGAACCCTGTTTTTCGAGCCGCGGCGCTCGCGAAGGCTAACCAGCTTGTCGCCAGTGTTCGCGATGAACTGGCCACCGCTGCCTGGTTCCACGAGGGATGGACGGGTGAAGCGCTTGATCAGATCGGTCGGGCCTTCGACGACTCGTGCGACCGGTGGCGCAGCCTGTTCAGGGCCGCCAAACGGCAGCGTGAACTCCACCACCGAATCATCGGCGATCACTCCCGTCCAGACGAGGAACGCAGCCATTCGCGCCGTTTGCGGGCTCAAGCCGAAAGCCAGATCCGGCTGTTGACGGAGGCTGCGGGGCTCTACGAGGGAGACTTCTATTCCTACCGCTACTTCGCGGCGGAGGGCTTCCTGCCGGGCTACAACTTCCCGCGTCTGCCGATTTCGGCCTACATCCCCGGGCGTCGTCAGCGGAAGGGCCGCGACGAAATGGTGTCGCGTCCACGCTTCCTGGCGATTTCGGAGTTTGGCCCTCGTGCCCTGATCTATCACGAAGGCGCACGCTACCGCGTGTACCAGGTCAATCTCGATTTCGGTTCAGATGACATCGAAGCCACGCACGAGTTGGTGACGGCCACGATGAAGCGCTGTTCTGCATGCGGCTACGCCCATCTGGAGCAGGGCAACAACCTGGCGGAAGTGTGCGATGGATGCGGGAGTTCCCTCGACGGCCCAGCGAAGATCGAGAGCCTCGTTCATATGCAGAACGTGAGCCTGAAGCTGGCGCAGCGCATTACCTGCGACGAAGAGGAACGCCAGCGATTCGGTTACAGGCTTGTCACCTCGTATCGGTTTCCTGAGATTGGCGGCCGGCTCGACCGGAAGGACGCCGAGGTATTCCGAGGCGACGTGCGCGTCATGCGGGTGAGCTATGGCGACGCGACCGACCTGTATCGCATCAACCTCGGCTGGGCTCACCAGGGCGCGAAGCAGCCGCCCGGTTTCAGCCTGGACCTGGAGCGCGGCTACTGGGCTCGGAATCAGCAGGATGAGCAGGACGCCGACGATGCCGCAACGCAGTCGCGGCTGCAGCGCGTGGTGCCCTACGTCAAGGACACGAAGAACGCCCTCGTGATGCGTTTCGACCCTCCGCGTTCGGGCCCGGAGATGGCTGGTCTGCAGGCGGCGTTCAAGGAAGCGATCCAGAAGCAGTTCCAGCTGGAGCCGCGCGAACTGGCCTGCGAGCCGATGCCATCATTCCAGGATCGGCGCGAGATTCTTCTCTACGAAGCGTCCGAGGGCGGGGCCGGGGTGCTTCGCCAAATCGCGGAAGATCCGAACGTACTGCCGCTCCTGGCGCGGCGCGCCTTAGAAATCTGCCACTTCGATCCGGAGACCCTGGAAGATCAGGCGGCGCTGAGCTGCGGCAAGGCGTGCTACCAATGTCTGCTCGACTACGGGAACCAGCCCGACCACAAGGACCTCGACCGTCATCTCATCCGGCAGTTCCTCGCCGACCTGTCTCTGTCCATCTGCCGGCCCGCTGGGGGCGTTGGCGGCCGGGCCGAAAGGCTGGCCGCCCTGCGCATGCGTTGCGACAGTCAACTGGAGAAGCGCTGGCTCGACCTGGTCGATACGCTCCAGCTCCGCCTCCCGAGCGATGCACAGTACCTCATCGAATCGTGCTCGACGCGTCCCGACTTCTACTATGCCGAACACCACGCGGCCGTCTATGTCGACGGTCCGCCGCACGACGAGCCCGGCCAGATCCGCCAGGACGAACTCATCAGCTTGCGTCTGATGGAAACGGGCTACATCGTCATTCGCTTTCACCACAAAGACAACTGGCCCGAGATCCTCGGCCGCCATCCGGATATCTTCGGAAACCCACAAGCATGACCGTAGCCATCCTGTCGAAGCCCGGTACCCTGGTCCATGCTCGCGGGCGCGAGTGGGTGGTTTTGCCCGAATCCACGGACGAACTGCTCATGGTGCGTCCGGTGGGAGGGCTCGACGAGGAGATTACCGGCATCCTGCCCGCGGTCGAGCCGGTTCAGTCGGCGTCATTCACGCTGCCGACCGTTCTCGATGTGGGCGACTTCGGTTCAGGCCAGTTGTTGCGCGACGCGGCACGCTTGTCCACTCGTGCTGCCGCAGGACCCTTCCGCAGTTTCGGCCGCATCGCGGTGGAGCCACGTCCGTATCAGCTTGTGCCGCTGATGATGGCGCTCAAGCTGGATCCGATCCGGCTGTTGATTGCAGACGACGTGGGGATCGGCAAGACCATTGAGGCGGCAGCCATTGCCCGCGAGATGCTGGATCGCGGCGAGATTCGCCGCTTCACCGTCCTGTGCCCGCCGCACCTGGCAGAGCAGTGGCAGCGCGAGCTTGTTGAGAAGTTCCACATCGAGACGGAGTTGGTGCTGAGCAGCACGATTCAGCGCCTCGAGCGCGACCTGCCGGTTGGCGTGTCGGTGTTCGACCGCCACCGCTTCACGGTGGTCTCCACCGACTTCATCAAAACGGCGCGGCACGCCGAGGATTTCGTCCTCAAGTGCCCGGAGCTTGTGATCGTGGATGAGGCGCACGGTTGCACGTTGGCCGGCGGCGTAGGCCGGGGCCGACAGCAGCGATTTGAGTTGCTGCGCCGGATTGCCGCGGACACGTCGAAGCACCTGCTGCTTGTGACGGCGACGCCCCACAGTGGGAACGAAGAGGCCTTCCGATCGCTCCTCAGCCTACTGGACGATGAGTTCGCCAACCTGCCGTCGGACCTGGACCGCTCCGAGCGCGAGGGGACCCGCCGCAAGCTGGCCCGTCACCTTGTGCAGCGTCGTCGTGCCGACATTCGCCAATACCTTGACGCCGACACGCCATTCCCGGAGCGCAGAGACAAGGAGGCCACGTACACCTTCAGCGGGGAGTATCGCGAGCTCTTTGACGACATTCTCACGTTTGCTCGCGAGTATGTGGCCGAGGAACAGGGCGGACAACGAAGGCGCCGCGTCCGCTACTGGTCGGCGCTCGCGCTGTTGCGTTGCGTGTCGTCGAGTCCGGCCGCTGCCGCGGCAACGCTTCGCAATCGCGCTGCCGTCGACGAGGCCGAAGACGAAGACGTCGACGAAGTCGGTCGGCGCACCGTCCTCGATCAGGACGACGCCGACGACGTGGTGACGCTGGACTTCAGCCCGGGGTCGGACACCGAGAGCGGGGCGGACAGCACACGACGCAAGCTGCTGGAGTTCGCGAGGCGGGCCGAGGCGCTGCCAGTCGATGCAGACCACAAGCTGCAGGGGGCTGTCCGGGAGCTCAAGGCCGTGCTCAAGGACGGCTTCCGGCCCGCCGTCTTCTGTCGATTCGTGGACACAGCCAACTACGTGGCTGCCCAGCTTCGAGAGGAGCTTTCGGCGAAGGTCCGCGTCGAGGCTGTGACCGGGGTGCTGCCGCCGGCTGAGCGCGAGGCCCGCATCGCGCGTCTGGTCACCGATCCGGGTGACTACGTCCTTGTGTGCACCGACTGCTTGTCGGAAGGCATCAACCTCCAGCAGCATTTCAACGCCGTGTTGCACTACGACCTGGCCTGGAATCCCACCCGCCACGAGCAGCGTGAAGGCCGAGTCGACCGGTTCGGGCAGGAGAGGCCAGAAGTACGGGTCGTGACGTACTACGGGAGCGACAATCCGATCGACGGCGTGATCCTGGACGTCCTCATCCGCAAACACAAGAGCATCAAGAGCGATCTGGGCGTCACCGTCGCCGTGCCCGGTTCGAGTGAACAGATCGCCGAGGCCCTGTTCGAGGGCGCGCTCTTCAAGGAGAAGGCCAGCGGCCGAGCGCATCAGTTGGCGCTGGATTTCATCGACGATCTGGTTCCGAAGAAACAGGCCATTCACGCCGAATGGGACAATGCGCGGGCGCGAGAGAAGGCCAGCCGGTCCAGATTTGCACAGCACTCACTGAGCCCGCAGGCCGTTGCGGCCGAGTTGCACAGCGTGCGGGCCGCGATTGGCCGCAGCGAGGACGTCGCACGGTTCTTCGGGGCTGTTCTGCAGGCGGCCCATGTTCCGGCCCGGGTAGACGGGAAGGCCGTCACGGTTCATCTGAGCAGTGCGGCGCCCCGCGCTCTTCGACAGGCAATTGGCCGCGATGATTCGTTCACCGGGCGTTTCGAACTGCCCCTGCGGGAAGGCGACCTGTACCTGGGCCGAACGAGTCCCGTCATCGAAGGTCTCGCGGGTTGGACGATCGACCAGGCGCTGGATCCGGTGGCTCGAGACGCAAAGCCTGTGGCGTCACGCTGCGGCGTGGTGTCGACGTCGGCTGTGGCTGTCCGGACAACTCTGTTGGTTGCGAGGTTTCGGTATCACCTCCAGGTGGCCGGCGCCGATGCCGAGACCATCCTGTGCGAGGAGATCGCCGCCTTGGCATGTACGGGGCCGGCCGATGTGCCGACGTGGCTGTCCGCAGAGGCGGGGGAGGCCCTCCTGACGGCTCGGCCGGAGCGCAACCTCATTGCCACCGCGATTGACCAGCAGATCGGCCTGCTGGCCACGGCGCTGCCCAGGCTGCAGCAGGCGCTCGAACCGGTCGCCGCCGAGCGCGCGGCCTCACAATTGGCCGCCCACGAGCGAGTCCGCGAAGCGGCGCGCACCAGGGGGCGAGTCACCGTTCAACCTGTGCTGCCCGTGGACATTCTTGGGGCGTACGTGCTGCTGCCAGCGGTGCTGGCATGAGAAGCGTGGGATCCGCAATGAAGGGAACATTCGAACGGTGCCATCAGATCGAGTCCCTGGATGACCGCGTAGGCCGCTCGTCCACGGAGACGGGATCTCGACGTGTGGCCTGGAAGGGCCAAGATACAGGCCAAGTCGCAGGTCAAGTCGAAGGTCAAGTCACGCTAGACGCACCGACCCAGTCAGTGACCCAGTGGACCGACCCAGTTGGCACCCGATCCAAGCGGGACCGCGACCTGCCCGTCGATATCCTCGGTGCTTGCGTACTCCTCCCGCTCAATCCCGGGGTGGCCGCGCCATGACCACTCCGGAGCAGGTGCGTTCGTGGATCGACGCCCCGGAGGGCCGTCACCTGGAGTTCAAGAGCGCCGCGGGCGGCTTCCATTTCGAGAAACTCGTCGACTACTGCGTGGCCCTTGCCAACGAGGGAGGCGGGGAGATCATCCTCGGCGTCACCGACCGTCGTCCGCGCCAGGTTGTCGGCACCGAGGCATTTTCCGAGCCCGGCCGTACCGAGGCCGGCCTGCACCAGCGTCTTGGCCATCGCATCCCGGTGGAGGAGTACTCTCACGACGGCCGCCGAGTTGTCATCGTTCATGTTCCCGGCCGCCTCCCGGGCACAGCGTGGAACATCAATGGACGTTATCTCAAGCGCGCTGGCGACGATCTGGCTGCACTTGGCGATGCCGAACTGCGGGCCATGTTCGCCGAAACAGGCGCCGACTTTTCCGCCGAGTGCTGCCCCGGCGCGTCGTTGTCCAGCCTCGCCCCCGAGGCAATCGCCGAGTTTCGTCGCAGGTGGGTGAGGAAGTCCCGGTCCGCCCGCGTCGAGTCTCTCAACGATCGCCAATTGCTGAACGATGCGGAGCTGCTGGTAGACGGCCAGCCGACCTACGCGGCACTCGTGCTCTGTGGGACGCGAGCTGCGCTTGGGCGTCATCTGGGTCAGGCGGAGATCGTCTTCGAGTATCGATCGTCGGAGGCGTCTGGGCCAGCGCAGGACCGGGTCGAGCATCGCGAAGGGTTTCTTCTGTTCCATGACCGACTGTGGGACCGCATCAACCTGCGGAACGATCGCCAGAGCTACCAGGAAGGCCTGTTCCGCTATGACATCCCGACCTTCGATGAAGCGCCTGTGCGCGAAGCGTTGCTGAACGCGGCTGCCCATCGAGACTACCGACTTGGGGGATCCGTCTTTGTCCGGCAATTCGCCCGACGCCTTGAGATCGTGAGTCCTGGCGGGTTTCCGCCCGGCATCACCCCTGAGAACATCATCGACCAACAGAACCCGCGGAATCGTCGACTGGCTGACGCCCTCGCCAAGTGCGGACTCGTAGAACGGTCCGGCCAGGGACTGAATCTGATGGTTGAGAGCGCCGTTCGTCACAGCAAGCCGCTGCCCAGTTTTGCCGGGTCGGCTCCACATGAGGTGCGCCTGACACTGGACGGCAGCACTCAGGATCCGGCCTTTGTTCGTTACTTGGAACGACTTGGGCAGGAGAAGCTGCGGCACTTCTCTACGTATGACTTCCTCGCGCTGGATGCCCTCTGCCACGATCGCCCGCTATCCGAGGCGATGCGCGTCAGGATCCCGGGACTAGTCGATGCCGGGGCGGTGGAGTCTGTGGGTCGGGGACGGGGCGTCAAGTACCTGCTGTCGCAGGAGCTGTACGCCTCTCTCGGGCGAAGAGGTGTGTACACCAGGCGACGGGGATTGGATCATGAAACCAACAAGGCATTGATCCTGAAGCACCTCGCGGATAGTCCGGGCGTCGGGGCCCCGATGCTTGAATTGGTGCAGGTCCTCCCTGCGTTGTCCCGGGCTCACTTGAAGCGACTGCTACGAGAGCTGGCTCGGGAGGGCAAGGTGCAGTTGTCAGGTGCCACGAGGGCGGCTCGGTGGTTTGCTATCGGCGCGTCAGCGATTGGCTCACCTTTAGACGATGAGCCAAATACTGAAGTGAATGAGCCAATCAACAAATGCGACAAAGAGCCATAAGTGCTTACCGGTAAGCAACTTGCTATGCCTCTCGCTTTTGGCTCATTAAACGTCATGATCCGATTGAACTGACCTTTATGGCTCGCCACACCCTCGACTTCCAGACCATCCGCTCCGAAGGCGGGCTCCTGCCCCCCGACCTGCTGCGGCGTGTGCTTGACCCCAAGGAGAAGCTCGAAGGCACCCGGCCAGAAGACTATGGGCTGCCAACCGGCGAGCGTCCGAGCGAGGTGATCACGCAGTCGTGGAACCGGCTCCGCAAACACTGGAACGAGTTTCGTGCGGCCGCCACGCGTCTGCCTGCCGGTGAGGCCGGAACCGGGCTGACCAACGACAAGTGGAGCCTCCCGCTCCTGCGCGAGCTGGGCTTCGGGCTGTTGCCGACCTCTGCCGGCCCCGAGTTGGGAGGGCGGACGTACGCCATCAGCCGGTTCTTCGGGCCCGTGCCCGTGCATCTGGTTGGATGCGGCCTGAGCCTCGACCGTCGGGCCGCCGGCGTGCGCGGCGCCGCTGCGGCCAACCCGCACGGCCTGGTGCAGGAGTTCCTGAACCGCAGCACCGGTCACCTCTGGGCCATCGTGTCGAACGGCCTGCGCCTGCGGATCCTTCGCGACAATCAGGCCCTCTCGCGCCAGTCTTTTGTGGAGTTCGACCTTGAGGCGATGTTCGCCGGCGAGGTGTACTCCGACTTCGTCGTGCTCTGGCTGGTGGCGCACGCCACTCGGTTTGTGGCGCGCGACGCCGACCGCGCCGAGACCTGCTGGCTCGAACAGTGGACCAAGGTGGCCGCCGAGCAGGGGACCCGCGCGCTTGGCGAACTGCGCGGCGGCGTCGAGCGGGCGCTCGTGACCCTGGGTGAGGGATTCACCAGTCACCCGAAGAATGTCACATTGCGCGAGAGCCTGCGCAGCGGACAGGCATCCCTTGCCGACTTCCACGGTCAGCTCCTGCGCGTCGTCTATCGCTTAATCTTCCTGTTCGTGGCCGAGGACCGGACCATCGACGGGGAATCGTTGCTCCACCCCCGGGACGAGTCAGAAGATGCACAGGTTGCGCGTGAACGGTACGCCGCTCACTACAGCACCGCCCGCTTGCGCGAACTGGCGTCCAGCATCAAGGGCACCCGCCACGGGGATCTGTGGCGACAGTTTCAGCTGCTGGTCGGCGCGCTCTCGGGGCAGCCAACTGGTGGCGCCATGCGCGAGCACCTGGCATTGCCGGCGCTCGGCAGCTTCCTGTGGGATCCGGCGTCCACTGCCACCCTCAATGGCGCCGAGCTGACGAATCACGACTTTCTCGAAGCGCTCAGGGATCTGGCGTTCACGCGCCAGGGCAAGATGCTGCGCCCCGTGGACTACAAGAACCTGGGGGCCGAGGAACTCGGCGGGGTGTACGAGAGCCTGCTGGCGTTGACGCCCAAGATCAGCGCCGACGGCGCCCGCTTCAACTTCGCTGAGTTCGCCGGCAACGAGCGCAAGACGTCGGGTTCGTACTACACGCCGGACTCGCTCGTGCAGTGCCTGCTCGACTCCGCTCTCGATCCCGTCGTCGAGGAGGCGATCAAGAACAGAAGCGGCGCCGAGGCTGAGAAAGCGATCCTCGCGTTGAAGGTATGCGACCCGGCCGTAGGTTCCGGTCACTTCCTGGTTGGCGCGGCACACAGGCTGGCCCGGCACCTCGCGCGCGTCCGGGCAACCGCGCAGGGTGAGAGCGAGCCCTCGCCGCTGTTGTATCAACACGCACTCCGCGACGTCATCGGCCGGTGTCTCTACGGCGTCGACATCAACCCGATGGCCGCGGAGTTGTGCCGCGTCAGCCTATGGCTCGAAGCGCTGGAGCCAGGTAAACCGCTCAGCTTCCTCGATCACCACATCCGGGTTGGGAACAGCCTACTGGGTACGACGCCCGCGCTGATCGTAGCTGGACTGCCAGACGAAGCGTTCAACCCGATCGAGGGCGATGACAGGAAGGCCTGCGCGGTACTGAAGAAGCGCAACAAGGACGAGCGCCGGAGCATTGGGCCGTTGTTCGCCGACCAGGACGCCGAGACCCAGGCTTATTTGCAGCAGGCCTCAGCCGCGTTGGAGCAGCTACCCGACGATCGGCCAGAACACATCCGGGCCAAGGAACTGGCGTTCTACCACCACGAGCAAACCGACGAGTACCGCAGCAAGAAGCAGCTCGCCGACGCTTGGTGCGCCGCGTTCGTCATCAAGAAGCACTTCACGGAACCCGGCCGAAACAGAAGCGCCAATGGCATCACCCAAGGGCACCTGAACGACATAGCCGCCGGCCGGCCCCTACCCGCCGACTTCGTTGCCGAGGTGGAGCGGCTGTCAAACCAATACCAGGCCCTCCACTGGCACCTCGCATTCCCGGAGGTGTTCGCTTCTCGGGCGGCCCCATCCGCCGGAGCTCAGCCGACCGAAGGCGGGTTCGACTGCGTGCTGGGCAATCCGCCGTGGGAGCGCGTCAAGCTCCAGGAGAAGGAATGGTTCGCCGAGCGCAGCCCCGACATCGCCGACGCGCCAAGTGCCTCCGCCCGCAAGCGAATGATCGATGCGCTGAAGGCAAGCGACCCCGGCCTTTACCAGCGATTCCTCGATGACTCGCGCAAG
>Ga0315286_10005277_pt1 | contig 12462 bp, 20 predicted proteins | sample YL17G10_0_MG_FD_205038 | JGI IMG/M metagenome (GOLD analysis project Ga0315286, IMG submission 205038) | Sediment microbial communities from Yellowstone Lake, YNP, Wyoming, USA - YL17G10_0 | ecosystem: Environmental > Aquatic > Freshwater > Lake > Sediment | place: USA: Wyoming | collected... | reverse complement strand
CTTGCGTCAGTTCGTTTTGCTCCACCCAACTCCGCAAGGCTTCCGCCAGCTGCGCCCGCAGCAACATCACCGCCGCCTCGTGCGGCGGGAACCCGAGGTCAATGAAAACATTGCCGCTGGACTTTCTGATTTTTTCCACCATGCCCTACTCCTTAGCAGGCGGTCTCCGGAGGGAAGAGCTGAGGAGCTGGGTCAGGCCTGCAGTGTGCATAAGCATTGTCGGCGATCGCCTTTACGCGGCCTTGGCCGTCACGCGCAATTTCACGCGCGTCTTCTTTTGCAGAACGCTCACGATGCCGAAAAAATTCTCCGTGCTTGGATTGCCGTGCGGGGCGAGCATGCGGTGAAGGCTCTTGCTCGGCTTGTTGATCTCTGCGGCGAGGCCTTCAAAGCCAATGGTGGCATTTACCAGGTCGCGCAGAATCGCCTTGCCTGTACCGGTGTCGCCGGCCAGATAAGCGTTGATCGCTTCCGTAAAGAGTGCCTCGCGGAACCGCGCGTCGTTCTGCGTGCGTTCCAGAATTGTGCTCCGACAATCTCGTGTCAGGACCATTTCAATATCAGTGAACAGTGATTGGTGACGAGTGAGTGGGGGATTCTACCGAAAGGACCGTGACGGAAGAGAAAGTGCTGAGTGCTGGGTGCTGGGAGGAAGATCGAGGAGCAAGAGCCAGGATTTCCCTAGTGCATTTGCGCTTCCCCCTTGTGGCGCGCCGAGCAGCTCGACTCGATGGGGGGAAGTCGACGAGGACTGTGCGCCTGTCGACACGTTAAGCGCAGCTCCGTTTGCGGGAGCAGGCGCCATGGCTCGGTCCATCAGCGTCAATACAGGCGCCCATGACTCGGATTCCGCCCCAGCTTACGCCCGCCGGGAACCGAGGCAGTCCCGCAGTGAGGCACGTCTTGTGTGCCTCGCCAGGTCGAGTTGCGCAGTCGCCACATCGAGGCAGGCAGCACAGGGGCACCCCGTGAACACGGGGCGCGACTCCAGGGGCGGCCTTCTTTCGGTTACCTTTCTTGGCCGCGCAAGAAAGATGACCAGCCGCCGGGCTGCCCCCGGCCGCTTGAAGAGCAACGGCCGTAAGGCCGTGACGGAAGAAGCAGTGACGCGTGACGAAGGTGACAGGGTAAGAACAGGACTCGGGACGAAGTACCTATTTCCCGGGACTTCAGACTTGGAGCGGCAGGGTGTGGGGCGGAGGACCGCGGCCGTTGCAGGAAATCGATCAGGCGTCGATTTGCTCGGGAGGAAGCAACACAACCCGACCATTACGCCAGACAGCGATCGAGTTCCCCATCAGCTTATGTTCACGCAAAGCAGCCCGTACCGCCTTTTGCGCAGCGTCCATCAACCGACGATGCAGCCCTTCCTTGGGGCCGTATTTTTCTTCGCCGGAAACGGTTACCTCAGTTACTGAAGCTGTCTTTCTCATAAGTCTTTCGTCGAGCCGAGCAACGTGCCCACATCGCGCAGCAAGGCCGGAACCTGTGTTCTATGGTGCTCCAGACCAGTGCGTGATCGACGAGGTCCTAGTGTCCTGTGCCGCTGATTCGTGGCTGAAAACCCGACGAGAATCGGCGCCATGCGTTGTTACGAGTCCTCGCCGTGGGGCCCGCCACTGTCGAGGACTCGCGCCTTGCCTGGCGCCGATTTCGCAGGTTTTCCCAACGATTCTGGAATACAGCCATATGCACATAGGTGATCGACTATTGGGGTGCGCGGGTTATCCCACGAATCAGCGGCACAGGACACTCGCCGTGTATGAGCACGTTGCGGAAGGCGATGATCTGACGATGGTCTCCAATTCGGGCGACGATCTCGGGATCGTGCTGGGAGAGGCGTTTAATGGGCTCGCCGATGATCTCGACATTTTCGCTCGATATGCTGCCGGAGCAGGCGATCTCCGTGGTAGTCGTCGAGTGTCTTGCCGCGTACAACATCGCGGATAAAGACGGCCGAGTCGCGAATGTCCTCAAGCAGCTTGGGCGTCTTCGGCTGCATAAACGAGCTGTCGCGTCTTGTTCACCGAGTCGATGAAGTAGGGGTTGTTCATGGCGCCGACCATCACCAGGTCGATTTCGCGGCCGTACAGCGCCTCAAGGGATTCCTTCAGGCCAAAATACCGGTCGAAGAGGTTCGATGCGCCCGCCTTGAAGTCCAGGAGAAAATCGAAATCGCTGGTCCGCGGGTCGAAGGCATCCGTCGTCGCGGAGCCGAACAACTCGAGCCGGCGCACGTCGTAACGGCGGCAGAGCTGCGCAATCTCCGCGAGGTGAGGATCGAGAATGCTTGCCATGATAGTGGAGGATTATGCCACCAGTACAGTATTCGGGGACTCAATTCCGAGCAACCTCAGGCTTGGCATGTTGCATAAGAACACTACGTGCCACGCCTGACCCTGCTCCCCCGCTCTACTGGAATCGGTAAAACCGATCGTTGAGATACTTGACGATGTCCTGCCTCTCGGCCGGGGAGAATTCCTTTTGTGCCATGTGGGTGCAGTTTTCTACCTGCTTCTTCAGACCATCCAACGATCGGACTTTGTGGTCCTTACGGGAGTAGACCGAAGAATCGTGGCAACCCGTGCAGTTGGCATCGTGCAGGCGCTTGCCCTCGGCGCCATCGCCCGGCACCGCCGCATGGGCGCTCACCGCCAGGAATGTCATTACCGGTGCGATCAGGATGTTTTTCAGTTTGGCCATGTAATTTCTCGAATTAATGGTAATCAACGATCTCGGCGTTCGATGCGCCGCGCAACGTCCTTTGGTCCAGATACCTTTTGTTTTGCACCCGCAGGCCCGCGCTTCGCACCCTCGTAGGGTTTGAATGTGTGTGTCTCGCTGGTCAGCAAGGCGACAAACTTGGGGTGAATGAACAATTTCTCACGGCCGACTTTGACTTCCTTGAGAATTCCGATATCGGTCAGCGCCTTCAGATAGACGGATGCCGTTTGCCTGTTCCCCAATTGCGCGTCGACGATGTTCTGGATGCGGCAATAAGGCTGCACGAAAATCAGCTCAACCAGTTCGCGGCTGTAGGTCTTTGGCGCCCGCGCACGAACGTATTCCGTTGAATGGGTCATGAGGTCGTGAATTGCCTGTATTTTATCTACCGTCCACGTTGCCGTCTCGCTCACGCCTGCAAGCATGTAGAGAATCCATTTTTCCCAGGTGGCATCACATGTCACAGCGAGCAGAAGCCGATAATAGTCCGCCTTGTTGCCGATGATGTACCGCGACAGATAAAGAACCGGCAGGTCCAGCAGGCCTTGCTCGACAAGCATGAGCTGATTGAGCACCCGACCGGTCCGTCCATTTCCATCGCTAAACGGGTGGATGGCCTCGAACTGGTAATGCGCGACCGCCATGCGGATGAGCGGGTCGACCTCGGTCTGCTCATGGATGAATCGCTCCCAGTTGGCAAGTTTTTCGCGTAGCAAAGCCTCACCCGCCGGGGGCGTGTAGATGACTGCGTTCTTCGCCGGGTTGGTCAGCGTTGTTCCGGGAACGCGCCGGATTTCCATTTGCCGGCCTTTGATGGTGGAACAAACGCCAACTGCCGTGGACGTGCTGAGCGGCTTTATTTTCAGGGATTCCACTCCCAGTCGCAGCGCCGTGCGGTAGCGCAGGGCTTCTTTGGTAGCCGGATCTGCATTCTCCGAATCGATTTGTGCGTACTTGAACAAGGCGTCGGTGGTGGTGACAATGTTCTCGATTTCGGAACTGGCCTGCGCTTCCAGCAGTGGGATCGTGTTGATCAACACGCCCGGGTTGGGAATCAGCGTGCCCGCCTGCCGCAGCGCAGCCACGGCGGCACGAGCATCTATGCAGGCCTTGAGGATGGCACGGGTTTCTATGTCTGCCTTCGGCGGCAGTTGGGGCAGTTCGTTGTAGGGACGGCTCGGGTCGAACTTGGCCACGTGTCGAAATTCTCCCTGTTTATCGACACGCCCGCGGGACATGTCGAACGATTCGACATATCACCATAATATGTCGAAAAATGTAATGTTTTTCGACATATTACGCCAAGCGCCATCGGATGTGAAACACGACGAACCCTTCGGGCAGGCAGATGAACGATAGTGAAAGCGTGTCAATCGACTCAGGGCTGCGCAGACTCTTGCCCGGCTTATTGATCTCGGTGGCGAGGCCTTCAAAGCCAACGGTGGCATTCACCAGGTCGCGCGGGATCGCCTTGCCCGCGCCGGTGTCGCCGGCAAGATAAGCATTGATCGCTTCCGTAAACAGCGCCTCGCGGAACCGCGCGTCGTTCTGTGCGCGTTCCAGGATCGTGGTCCGAAAAACTCGTGTCAGTGCCATTTCAAGGTCAGTGAACTTTGATTGGTGACGAGTGAGTCGGGGATTCTACCGAAAGGGCCGTGACGGAAGAGGCAGTGCTGCGTGCTGCGTGCTGCGTGTTGTGTGCTGAGTGCTGAGTGCTGAGTGCTGAGTGCTGAGTGCTGAGTGCTGGGTAAAAGCGTGACGGCGTGACGGTCGTGACGGGAGAAAAAGTGCTGGGTGCTGGGTGCTGGGTGCTGGATGCTGAGTGCTGAGTGCTGGGTGCTGGGAGGAAGATCGAGGAGCAAGAGCCAGGATTGCCCTAGTGCATTTGCCCTTCCCCCTTGTGGCGCGCCGAGCAGCTCGACTCGATGGGGGGAAGTCGACGAGGACTGTGCGCCTGGGACTCGTTAAGCGCAGCTCCGTTTGCGGGAACAGGCGCCTTGCCTCGGTCCACCAATGTCGATACAGGCGCCCATGCGTCGGATTCCGCCCCAGCTTACGCCCGCCGGGAACCGAGTCAGTCCCGCAGTGAGGCGCGTTGTATGCGCCTCGCCAGGTCGAGTTCCGCAGTCGCCACATCAAGGCAGGCAGTACAGGGGCACCCCTGATAAGGGGCGCGACACCAGGGGCGGCCTTCTCTTGGTTACTTTTCCTGGCCGCGCAAGAAAAGTGACCAGCCGCCGGGCTGCCCCCGGCCGAATGAAAAAAGACGTGCCCGACTAAAAGGGTTGCCGCTCTCGGCATACCGGTCTTTGACCATAACTCCGACGTGCTAAAAGGGTACTCCGACGTGCAACGCACGTAGGGTATACGCACGTAGGGTATTCGCTGGATTCCCGCAAGGGGATACAGGCTCTGCCATAACCGGGCTACGCCCATAACGCGTGACGAACGTGACAGGGTAACAACAGGACTCTGGACGAAGTACCTATTTCCAGGGACTTCAGACTTGGAGCGGTGGGGTGTGGGGCAAGGGACTGCGGCCGTTGCAGGAAATCGATCAGGCGTCGATTTGCTCGGGAGGAAGCAACACAACCCGACCATTACGCCAGACAGCGATCGAGTTCCCCATCAGCTTATGTTCACGCAACGCTGCCCGCACCGCCTTTTGCGCAGCGTCGATCAACCGACGATGCAGCCCTTCCTTGGGGCCGTATTTTTCTTCGCCGGAAACGGTTACTTCAGTTACTGAAGCTGTCTTTCTCATAAGTCTTTCGTCGAGCCGAGCAACGTGCCCACATCACGCAGCAGGACCGGAACCTGTTGTTCTATGGTGCTCCAGACCAGTGCGTGATCGACGAGGTCGTAGCCGTGTATGAGCACGTTGCGGAAGGCGATGATCTGGCGATGTTCACCGATTCGGGCAACGATCTCCGGATCGTGCTGGGCGAGCCGTTTGATGGCCTCCCCGATGATCTCGAAATTGCGCTCTATCGCCTGGCGCAGAAGGCGGTCTCGATGGTAGTCGTCGAGCGTCTTGCCGCGCACAACATCGCGGATGAAGACGGCGGAGTCGCGAATGTCCTCAAGCAGCTTGGGCGTCTTCGGCTGCATAAACGAGCTGTCGCGTCTTGTTCACCGAGTCGATGAAGTAGGGGTTGTGCATGGCGCCGACCATCACCAGGTCGACTTCGCGGCCGTACAGAGCCTCAAGGGATTCTTTCAGGCCAAAATACCGGTCGAAGAGATTCGATGCGCTCGCCTTGAAGTCCAGGAGAAAGTCGAAATCGCTCGTCCGCGGGTCGAAGGCATCCGTCGTCGCGGAGCCGAACAACTCGAGCCGGCGCACGTCGTAACGGCGGCAGAGCTCCGCAATCTCCGCGAGGTGAAGGTCGAGAATGCTTGCCATGACAGTGGAGGATTATGCCACCAGTGCAGTATTCAGGGACTCAATTCCGAACTACCTCAGCCTTGGCGTGTTGCCTAAAACCGCTATGTGCCACGCCCGCCCCTTTTCCCCCGCTTTATTGAAATCGGTAGAACCGATCGTTGAGGTACTTGACGATGTCCTGCCTCTCGGCCGGGGAGAATTCCTTTTGTGCCATGTGGGTGCAGTTTTCTACCTGCTTCTTCAGACCATCCAATTGGGGATTCTACGCGTAAGGGCCGTGACGCCCCACAAGGGGATACCGGCCTTCGGCCAATAATCGTGACGGCGTGCCCCGCAAGGGGATTCCCTGAAGGGATTCCGGCTAAATGGGTACTCCTAGCTAGAAGGGTCCCCGGAGGGATTCCCACAAGGGGATTCCCTGAAGGGATTCCCTAAAGGGATACCGGTCTGTCGACCATAACCGGTCTTTGACCATAACCGGCGTTGCCATAACCGGGCTGACCCCCATAACTCCGACGTGCTAAAAGGGTTGCCGCTCTCGGCATACCGGTCTTTGACCATAACTCCGACGTGCTACGCCCGTAGGGTATCGGCACGGGTATTCACCCATAACGCGTGACGAATTAGAGGAGCCACGACTTACGGCTTGGGGAACGGGATTCGGGACACGCCCTCCCGGCGCTACCAGACCAGCTTCAAGCCCGGTATGCCTTTCATTGCCTGATCGGCGGAGAGCAGCTCCGCACCGGCGGCAAGGGCGGTCGCCGCAATGAGGCGATCGGCGGGATCCTTCCGGGTGAAATCCGCGCTTTGCGAAAGGGCTGCGATTTCCGAAGTAATGGGAAGCACCCTGTAGCCCCGGGCATCCAGGACTGCCTGGATAAAGGATCCGGATTCCTCGTCGATTTCCAGTCGCCGTTTCGCGATCAACATGGCAATTTCCCAGAGGGAGATGTCTGCGCAGGCCAACTGCCCCGCAGACTCTCCGTCCTTCAGCCGCCGGCGCGCCTTTGCCGATAACCGCGCGGGTGCGAGCGCGTCGAAGACGAGTACGTGGGTGTCACAAATGATCACGATCGCCCGTCCAGGCTGCGCCCGCTGGAGATGTCACGTCGCCTACCTTGGCGGTCTTGCGAAGTTCGGCGAGCCTTTTCTTTGCTCTATCGCTTTTTGCGGCTTCCGGGACCAAGCGGGCGATTACTTTGCCATGCACGGTGACTTCGACTTCCTTGCCCTCCCGAACCTGCTTCAGGTACTCGGGGAGATGCTGACGGAGCTGGGTGACGTTTACGGAGGAAGACATGGTTCGAATCCTGGTATGTACAGATAATTTGTACATACTACGCTTTTTTCAGGAATGACGGGTGCCCGGCAAGGGGATTCCCCAAGGGGAGAACGGTCGTGACTGCGCGGTCATTCCCCATCCCCATCCCAACCTTCCCCTTGAAGGGGAAGGAGAGTTTGGATCGCAAGCTGCGTCAGGTGCCGCAAGTCACGAGCGGATCGTGGACAGCGGCACGTTGCTGGGAATTCAATTGAGGCCAACCGCTCTTCATTTATACGGAACACGCCAACTTCTGAAATATTCTTGTCTCCCTCCCCTTCAAGGGGAGGGTCGGGGTGGGGATGGGGTAAGCTGCGCGTTCAGATCGTGTCGAAGTCCGATGCAGTTCGAGAAAAACTGGCTCGCGGAAAAGTTGAAAAACGCCGCATGATGGACCGGTTAAGAGATACGGAATACAGGGGCAAGGTCATGACGGCGTGATGGGACAACACGGTGCTGGGTGCTCGGTGAACACCAGGTGAAAGGGAAAAGAGGAAAGGTGAAAGAGGAAAGGGCAATGACGGTGCGGAGTGCTGGGTGCTGGAGATGTTATCAGGGAGAGTCCCCTGAAACGGTCAATCACCAGGATAAAGCCTGAGTTGCCCGACCACACTTGCGATGGCATTGAAGTCGCGATCATTGTGCAGAAGCGTAAGGCTGTTCTCGATCGCGATCTGCGCGATCAGGCAGTCGTTACTGCTGCGAGGCGTCTTGCCTGCTTTCCGGCAGTCCTGGTAAAGCCGAGCGGCGGCAATATGCGACTCCACAGGGTCTCTTGGCAGGTGGCAGAACAGTCCCGAAAAGTACTTTCTCCACGTTTCGAACCGTTCGACCGAGTCCGCCCCTTGCAGGATCTCCTGCAAGATGATCGGAGCAGTACCGACGATCTCTTCGCCGGATAGCAGAATCTTCAGCGCGCGAACTTGCGGCGTCGCGTCACCGCGCAGGTAATTCACCCATACCGACGTGTCGACCAGGACCATTAGCCGCCGGAGCGCGCCTGCTTGTAGTCGTAGTCCTTGCGAACGCCGCCGGAACCCTGAAGGTCGAGGAGCTTTTTCTGCTTGCCGCTGTGGACGTAGCGGCGCAACGCAAGGTCAACAACCTCGCGCTTGGTCTTGACGTTGGCGAGCTTCATGGCTTCCCTGACAAGCTTTTCGTCGAGCACGATATTGGTTCTCACCATACACCTCCAGATGTGTATGGAGATTTTATACGAGTCCGGCGACAGGCAAAAGGGGAAAGCGGGGAAAGACGTGACGGGGTGAAAGGCCGTGACCGGCGTCGATGAATCTAGGCTGCCGCCCGTTCGATAGCAGCGATCTGCCGACCCAGGCCTTTGCGTGCCTCTTCAAGATCGTAATCGGCCTGCAAACCCATCCAGAATTGCTCGGACGTCCCGAAGTAGCGCGCAAGCCGCAGGGCCGTGTCCGCCGTGATGGCGCGCTTGCCGAGAACAATCTCATTGATTCTTCGCGGTGGAACGGAGATCGCGCGTGCAACCGCATTCTGGCTGAGGCTCATCGGAACCAGAAATTCCTCCAACAGAACTTCGCCGGGATGAACATTTTTCAGTTTCGCCATGGTTTCCTCGAAAATCAGTGGTAATCGACGATCTCGACATTGGTTGCGCCGCCGTCCGCCCATTCAAAGCAAATCCGCCATTGATCGTTGACACGAATGCTCCACTGGGCCTTGCGCTCGCCCTTCAAGGGCTCGAGCCGGTTAGCCGGCGGTACGCGCAGATCCTGGAGTGTTTTTGCGTTGCTGATCATCCTCAACTTGCGGCGCGCCACCTGCTGGATTTCTCGCGGCAAGCGCCGCGAAACGTCTCCTCGCCAGACAGCCTCGGTTTCCCGATCTCGAAAGCTCAGGATCATGTGGTACTGTAACGGCTCCCGTTATGCCTCGTCAAGGACGAAGAGCGTGACAGGAAATACCGCGACGGACAAGACCCGTGACGAAGAACACGTGATGCAGTGATGGGCGGAAACCGGGGATCGAGTGATTGAGAAACAGCTAGATATGGCGCTCTTGCCCTTGCCCCTGCCCTATTGGAATCGGTAGAACCCATCGTTCAGGTACTTGACGATGTCCTGCCTCTCGGCCGGCGAGAATTCCTTTTGTGCCATGTGGGTGCAATCTTCGACCTGCTGCTTGAGGGCATCCAATTGGGGATTCTACGCGTAAGGGCGGTGACGGAAAAACCAGTGCTGGGTGCTGAGTGCTGAGGGCTGAGTGCTGTGTGCTGTGTGCTGCGGAAAAGCAGGTGAAAGTTGAAAGGTGAAAGTTGAAAGTGAACTCAAGAATCATTTTCCGTGCTGTGTGCCGTGACAAAACATTGAAGCGGACTCGGGGCTCGACATCTGGGATCTGTCAGGCTGCCAGGCTGCCCCCGGCCTGCGTCAGGCCAACCCCTCCGCCTTCATCGTTTCCTGGACCTTCGGGCGCTTGCCGACGCGCTCGTAATACGCCTTGATGTTCGGCCAGGGTGAGAGGTCGATCTTGAGGCCTTTGCTCCAGTTCAGGATCGTGAAGGCGTAGGCGTCCGCCGCGGAAAACTTGTCGCCCATGAGGTATTGCCTCTTATCCGCCAGCTTCTCTTCCAGCGGCTTCAACCGGCGGCCGATGACGCCGAGCTGGACTTCACGCATTTCCGGCGTGTACTTCGGATTGAACAGCGCACCGAATTGCTTGTGCATTTCCGCCGCTATGAAGTTGAGCCACTCCATCAGCCGGTAGCGCTCCATCGTCCCCGCCTTCGGTACCAGGCCCGCCTCGGGTTTCTGGTCGGACAGGTACTGGCAGATCACACCCACCTCGGTGAGCATCTCGCCGTTGTCGAGTTGCAGCGTGGGGACATAGCCCTTGAAGTTGACCTTCCAGTAGTCGTCACCGCCTTCGGTCTTCTTGTTGGGGATGTCGACCTTGACGTAGTCGAGCTTGTGGCCGGCTTCGATGGCGACGATATGCGGGGCCATCGAGCAGGCGCCGGGGGCGTAATAAAGTTTCATCAGGATTCCTCTGTGAAGTGGTTTACGGAATGTGGGAGGGGAATATACAGAAAATAAGTGTTAGGCGCGGAGTGCTGGGTGCTGCGGAAAAGCAGGTGAAAGGTGAAAGTGATCTCAAGAATCATTAGCCGTGCTGAGTGCCGTGACAAAACATTGAAGCGGACTCGGGGCTCGATATCTGGGATCTGTCAGGCCGCCAGGCGCATCTTGACCGGAATCTCCGCTTTCGCGCAAAGTCCCACGAGGTAATCGAGCGAAAGCAATTCCACCTTGCCGCGAGTGATTTCGGAGAGCCGAGGCTGCGAGATACCCAGCTTTCGAGCCGCTTGCGCTTGCGTCAGTTCGTTTTGCTCCACCCAACTCCGCAAGGCTTCCGCCAGCTGCGCCCGCAGCAACATCACCGCCGCCTCGTGCGGCGGGAACCCGAGGTCAATGAAAAAATTGCCGCTGGACTTTCTGATTTTTCCACCATGCCCTACTTCTTTCGTGCGAGGGCCATTACCCCGGGCTTCGGATCGCCGGCCTCCTGAATATCCGCGTTCTGCGGGAGGCTCCTTTATTCCCGCCTTTTGTCCATGTGCACGGATGCAATCATAGCGCCTGAACAGCCTGACGGGCTGTGATGATCCGCGTGGAGCCATGCTTCTTGAGCGCCAGGAGGTGGCTCTTGTCGCCTGTCACCAGCAGATCGACCTTGGCTGCCGGCGCAAGTGCCAGAAGGTAGTTGTCCTTCGGGTCGGGCGATGCGCTGACTTCCGGCAGGGATTCGACCATGATCGCAAGCCTGCGAATCAGGTTAACGAGGGTGCCGACTTCCGAATGGGTGAGCCGGGAGCGCAGTTCCTCACGCCGGGATACTGCACGAACCTCATCGAGCTGCAATTCGCAGGAAGCCAGATCGAACTTGCGATCACGCCACATCTCGTAGAGAAGATTGGGTGGCGTTCCGCGTGTCATCAACGCGGAGAGCAGAACGTTTGTATCGAGAACGATCCGCACCGGGGTCGTTCGGTGAATCTACCTTCGAGCCCGGGTGCGCGCCTTCGGGCGGTTCGCGTGCGATGAGCGAACCGAACTTACCGCATGGTCGATGATTGAGTTAAGGTCCTCAGGTCGGATGTCCTGGTTGCGATCCTTGATGCCCTGGACGGTGCGATCGAGCATGCGCCAGCGGACCGCGTCCTCGACGAATTTCGAGATATCTCCTTTTTTCATGCCTTGCGCACCGAGAAAAGTGCGCAGGGAGAGGTCGGTGTCCGGCGACACCTTGATGGTCCAGCGAACCGATTCCGACATACAACCTCCTAAGCGGATAGACGCTTATCAGTATATCCGTAAATGCAGGTGAAAAAGGGAACACTTGAAGCGCCGCAGCCACTACCCGCTGGCCTCCGCAAGGGAAGTCCCGAAGGAAAGAGCTTTCGGCCCGCGTAATTGCATAAACATTATCGGCGATCACTTTTACGCGGCCTTTGCCGTCACGCGCAACTTCACCCGCGTCTTCTTTTGCAGAACGCTCACGATGCCGAAGAAATTCTCCGTGCTTGGATTGCCGTTTAGCGCCAGCATCCGGTGACGGCTCTTGCTCGGCTTGTTAATCTCGGCGGCAAGGGATTCAAAGCCAATGGTGGCATTCATCAGGTCGCGCCGGATCACCTTACCCGTACCGGTGTCGCCGGCAAGATAAGCGTTGATTGCTTCCGTAAAGAGCGCCTCGCGGAATCGAGCGTCGTTCTGCGCGCGTTCCAGAATCGTGCTCCAAAAATCTCGTGTCAGTGCCATTTCAAGGTCAGTGAACGGTGATTGGTGACGAGTGAGTCGGGGATTCTACCGAAAGGGCCGTGACGACGTGACCGGAGGAATCGTGACGACGTGACGATCGTGACGACATGACCGGAGGAATCGTGACGACGTAACGATCGTGTCCCACAAGGGGATTCCCACAGGGATTCCGGTCGTTGACCCTAACCGGCGCTGCCATAACCGGTCTCCGACCATAAAAGAGGAAAGGT
>Ga0315286_10005276_pt1 | contig 12462 bp, 6 predicted proteins | sample YL17G10_0_MG_FD_205038 | JGI IMG/M metagenome (GOLD analysis project Ga0315286, IMG submission 205038) | Sediment microbial communities from Yellowstone Lake, YNP, Wyoming, USA - YL17G10_0 | ecosystem: Environmental > Aquatic > Freshwater > Lake > Sediment | place: USA: Wyoming | collected... | reverse complement strand
AAAGCATGCCGCTGAAAGGTTCGGCTTTTAATTCCAGATTTTGTAAGCCGGCTTTGGCAAGCAGGGAAGGTAAGTTGATATTTTGAGGCGAAACCAGTTGTGATTGTTGAGTTTGAAGCAAAGCGGATGTACCGGCTGCACCACTCAATGGTTGTGTTCCCTGGGCCGGCGACGCACTGAAAATATTCGCCTCTGCATCAAGGTTATAAGGCGCTTTAATATATTCATTGACCATGATTTCAGCCACTATCACCACAATGATGGCTGAAAGAAAAAGCGTAAATAATGTGAACTTGCTCATAAAAATAAGGAGGAAGCCCGCTATTTCTTTTTGACTTGGGTGAAATCAAGCTCTATGGGCGTTTCACGTCCAAAAATCGTAATGAGAATCTTGACCTTACCCTTTTCTTCATCGACCTTATTCACGATGCCGTCATAGTTTACAAACGGACCGTCAAGAATCACCACATGGTCACCGGCAGCAAAATCGATCTTGAACTTGGGTTCGGCCTCACCCATGTGTTTCTTGATGAGCTGGAATTCTTCAGGCGAAACAGGGACAGGAGTCGTTCCTGAACCGACAAAGCCGGTAACGTTTGGCGTATTGCGCACCACATACCATGAATCGTCAGTCACAATCATATCCACAAGCACGTAGCCGGGGAAAATACGTTTTTTTTCAGTCTTTGGTTCACCTTTCTTTATGACAATCTGTGTTTCTTTCGGGACAACAACATCAAAAATCAGATCCTGCATACCAAGGGATTCTACGCGTTGAAGAAGTGCTTCACGCACGGCATCCTCATATCCGGAATACGTATGGACCACATACCAGTGTCGGCCTGTGCCGGGAGCTTGTTTTGGCATAAAGTGTCAGGGAAAAATGAACTATTTGCTTTTTGAAGTGGTGGTTGAAGTGGAATTTTTGGCTGGTTGTACGGATTTCGGTAAAGCCTCCGCGCTTATAATGTTCGAGACCGGTGTTGTCTGGACATTCTGTGGAGCTGTGATAGGCGTAGTCACCTGAGGAGAAATCCTTTCGGCATAAATTACGAGATAGCGGTATCCGGTGTTAAAAGCAAAATCAAGAACACCTACAAGAACGGAAAGGACAATGCAAAAACCGATCACGATCAATGTCAGACGGATAGCCTGGTTTCTGGTTGGCCAGGTCACTTTCTTCAGCTCGTCATAACTTTCCTGGAAGTAATTGACTATCGGGTTTTTGGATGGTTCAGACATGGCTAAAAATAAAGAATGTTCAGTTAAAAAGCCCCCGAATTCAAAGCAAGTATACTGTGAACAACGACTTCTTTCAAGCGAAAAAATTCAAGAAAAGAACAATGCAGCTGTAAGAAATTTTGGCCCCCGGAATGGATTTCTTTTATTTTTGCATTTATATGAGAATCAATAGGACGGAGCCGGAGCTTTCCCTAAGCCCCATGTTTTGCTTTAGAAGATGTTTTCTGCTATAATAAATAGATAAATATTGCTACAGGATTATGAAAACCCTTCGACAATTGATGATATTCATGGCGGTGACTTCACTTGCACTATGGTTTGTGGCGCTGCCGGTTTATGCGCAGGAAAATCAATTATTGCCTTTGGCACCGGCAACCAGCTACAACGCTTTGCCGACAGCGGTAGGAACAACCGGACAGGACAAGTTCAATAACCTCGTATTCAGCATCATCATGAATGTGCGGTACATCATTGGCGCCGTGGCAGTCGCCATGATTGTATACGCGGGCGCGATGATGGCACTGGCCCAGGGGAAAGAAGAGGAATACACAAAGCAGCGTGCCAACATTTTATGGTCGGTCATAGGACTTGCGCTCGTAGCACTGTCAGGAGATATCATCCGCATATTTTCCGTCTATTGCGACAAGGGGGTCGATATGGCCGGTAACCCTTGCATTGCGGGGGGATTTTTAAAAGATCCCAATGCCATCCTGCGTTCCGCAACCATTTTTGGACAGCGGACGCAATTCATGATTACTTTCATCAAGTATCTGATCGGAAGCATAGCTGTTCTTATGATCGTTCGTAGCGGAGTACGTATGATAACCATGGGAACTCAGGAAGAATTAGCCACCGACAAGAAAAATCTTATTTACAGTGTTGTCGGGCTGCTCCTTATCATCCTATCGGATACCGCCATCAATAGGGTTTTTTACCAGATAGACCTGAGCAAGTACCCAACGGTCGGGGGAGTAACACCGGGCATAAACCCGACACAGGGAGTCAATGAAGTAGTGGGCTTCACGAATGTTGTTGTAAGCATCTTGAGTCCTATCGCTGTACTGATGCTTTTGGCTGGCGGTATCATGTACATGACAGCGGCGGGAAATGAAGAACGCCAGACAAAAGCCAAAAAGATGGTCATTGCCACCGTCATCGGCATCATCATTATGTATGGGGCATTTGCCATTATCAGTTCAGTTGTGGCCGGTCGCATAGAAGGCGGCACAGGGCCAGTGACCCAAACGACAGGCCAATAATAAAATTATTCCCTGAAAATGAAGATAACAAAAAAAAACCACAGCATCTGGAAAGAAATCGTGGCACCATTGTGTCTTTTTTTATTGGTCACGGGTTTTGTGCTGATGGTTAAATATCCGGCTTTCGCACAGACCCCGAGCAGCGCCATCACCAACATTGGTGAGCAGACAAACCTGCCAAGTTACGAGACGACAGGCCACGGGCTATCTTCTTATGAACCAGGTGCCTCCAATATTACAAGCGCCATCTATTATGCGATTGATTTATTAAAATATGCCATGGGATCGGTAGCGATCTTTGTTATAATCCTGTCAGGTATCAGGCTTATTACCGGTGCCAGGAAAATCGAAGAAGTGGCCAAAACGGAAAAAGAACATTTAAAATACGCCATCATCGGCCTTGTGGTTATTGTCGTCGCTGACCAGTTTGTAAAAAATGTTTTCTTCGGCCAGCAGGGGGAAATTTACAGCAGTAAAACAACTTTGCAGCTGGCAGCCCAGGCCGGTACCGAACAAATTAAAAGCATCTATAACCTGATGGAATATTTTGCTGCGGCAATTGCCATTCTTATGATCATTATTTCTGGCTTCCAATATGTTACCAGTGGAGGTAAAGAAGAAACGCAGACCAAGGCAAGACAACACATTACATATGCCATCATAGGGCTTTTGGTCCTGGGAATCGCTGAGTTCTCGGTAAAAGACCTGATTTTCCCACAACAGGGAAGTCAGCTTTCCGATATTGATAAATTAAAAAAACTCATTATCAGCTTCACGAACTTTGTTTCGGGCTTTGTCTCAATCCTGGCCGCCGCCATGTATATTTATGGCGGGTATCTTTATGTGACAGCGATGGGAAAGGAAGAAACAACCAATAAGGCAAAAAAGGTATTGATCGGAGCAACCCTAGGATTGTTATTGGCATTAGGCGCATTTGCCATTGTCACAACAACCGTGACACTCCAGCCTACTGTGAATACAACTCCGGCCGGGACAACTGCGCCGGCCAACCTCCCGACAAGCGGAAATATTGCTCAGTAATTGATTTAGGCTGTCAATTTGTGTTAAAATAATAAGATAAAAAATAAAAAACAACTATGGCTTCAAAAACCTCTTTCAAATCAAAAATTAAAGCATCAATCATCGCCATTTTTACTTTATTGCTGGTGAGTTTGCCAGGGATAGCTTCTGCAAGCCTTTGTGACGACATTTCCAAAGGTACGGGAGGGTTTTTCTCCTGTGGAACGGAAACGACCACCTTTACAAGTTTTCAGGGCGGGTTGACAGCTCCGGAAACGGCCGGTTATAGCCCGGGATTAACGCAGGCAACGAATGTCCGCGACTATATCAAAAACGTTGTGAATTTTGCTCTGGGCTTTTTAGGCATTCTTGCCGTCGTCATAATTATTTTCGGCGGATTTATGTATTTAACGGCTGCGGGTAAAGAGGAAACGGCAACCAAAGGAAAGAAAACCGTGACGTACGCCATTATTGGCCTTTTAATCATCATGGCTTCCTTTGCCATCGTCAATACGGTTTTACAGGCACCAAGCGGTACAGAGGGACAACCATTGGCGGGATCCGCGACGGGTGTAACAAGCACTGAGCAGAACGCCGCACGGCAGGCAGCTTTTAATTATGCCGGCACCGTGGTGCAGACCGTGGCGCGGGATTTTGTGACGGCATACCAGAATTATTCGGAAATCGCTACCGATATCCAGAATCTCACCAATATTGACGTTATGACAAGCGTCGGTTCCGCTGCGGAACTGCAGTCACTATTGTCAAACATGAAAAACACGCTCACCAACATTGTGTCAAAAGCCGGAGCCCTGAGTCAGGTCGCTGAAACAGGTAATGCCGCAATCGTTTCGGTCAATGCATATCTCCAGCTTAAGACACCGGATTTAAATGCTGTCATCAGCGCAACCGACAAAGACGCATGGACGAAATTCTGGTCAGGGGCCAATCCGAATGCTCTTAAAACCCTGATTACGGTGGATATTAACGATCCATTAACGACCGCAAATGAAAAGGATTTTGGGCAGGCAGTAAAACAGGCCTACGATAAGATTAAAAATTTGAAGGCAAGGATAAAACAGGTCGCACTTCTGCAGGACGTAGACCCGCTTTTCAACACGGTCCTTGAAGACTTCCAAAAATTATTTCAGGCTCTCGGATTGCCTGCTCCGGCAACAGCTTCTCTCACAAAACTTCTTTCATTTTTGCAGGTGGAAAAAGCTAATGCACAGGCCATCGCGACACCAAAAAAGGTGACCAATGAATCCGTCCTCAAGATCGTCAATGACCTTGGAGCTCTTTACGATAAAGTTAAAAGCATCCTGTTTGTCTACACTGTCATTACAGCCGATGCAACGGAAGGAAATGCGCCAATGATTGTCAATGTAGATGGGCTCAAGAGTCTTGATCCGAACAATAAAACCATTCCTGACGCAAATTACAAATGGAATTTTGGTGATCTGGACAGTGGAGCCGCCGAAAATGAGAAAACGGGGGCTGCACAAACGCATGTCTATAATAAAGTTGGGACCTATGTCATCCAGTTAAGCATAACAGCAGCAAATGCGGACACGACGAAAGGTGAAACTCAACCTGCACCAGGGCTTGCATACCAAACCATCACGGTGAAACCGCCGGCTTCAAACATCTACCTTAAGGCAACGTCAACAACATTTAAAGATTATTATTTATCAAAGTTCGATCCGACGACCAGACAACAAATCATCAATAACCAGGAACTTGTCGTACTTACGACGGAAGCAAAAAGTCCCGGAATTTCGTTTGACGCAAAGGAGACGCAGACATTTGACGGGCAAAAATTCAGCAATCTTAATAATACAACGGCTTCAAAAGTAAGCTGGGATTTTGGTGACAAATCCGACAAGAATAATATCAAGGAAGGTATGCCGGACGAGATAGGCTTGTCACAGGTAAAAATGTATCAAAACCCCGGATCATACCGCGTCATTTTTGAAGTCACAGATAAAAGGGGCGTGACAGACCGGAAAATCGTGAATGTTATTGTTGTGCCGCTTGCCGCGCGCATCACTGTCCAGCCGGAAAGCCAGGTTTTCCTTGGTCAGGAAGTGACGTATGACGGGTCATCCTCAGCCAGCGCAACAGGCCAAATTAAGTCCTTTAAATGGGAATTGACGGATGTATCTGCACAAAATGCCGTGAATCCGCCGGTGGACAAGGACGGCAATCCGTTCAAGGATTCAGGCAAGGACACTCTGAAATTTGCCTTCTCAAAACCGGGCGATTATGCGGCCAAACTTACCGTGGATGACGGCACGGCACAAAATAGTACCACTGTTCAGATCCATGTAATATCAAAGCCGCCCATAGCACAATTTACGTTCGATAATCCAGATTCAACCCACCCAAATCTTTATACTTTTGATGGTACACCAAGTTATGATCCGGACGGGACTCCGGATGAACAACTAAAATATAAATGGGAAGCTAACCCTCCGGATTGCGTCTATTTCAAGATGAAAGCCGACGGAACCGGATTTGAAGATGGATCCGGAACGGATTGTTCGCAGCTCGGAACCGAAGGTGACAAAGGTTATAACTCGAGTAACGGCCGTTTAAGGATCAAATTCAATACCGCGGAAAAATACACGGTTACGCTGGACGTCCAGGATCCTGCCGATCCGGGAAACAGCGTTCCGCAAAACCAGGATCTTACCGTGGATAATATCCTCGATGTCGGCTGGGGTGATGACGGGAAGCCTTTGACTGCACAATTAAGAGACGGCAAAGCCAATGTCACGTTCCAGGTTAAGAGTGAAAACGGGGTGGCTTTCCAGATTGAAACCGGCGATAACAAAAAAGAAAATGGCAACCTGACCAATGGAGCCGGCAGCGTCACCCATGAATATACGCAAGCCGGGGCATTGAAAGCAAAACTGACCGTTTACGACGCACAAGACAACGGGAATTCCATAGTCAGGAAAGTTTTTATAGGATCAGCGGACACACCCATTGCCGCCATCAGTCTCCAAAAGGATTCAGAAGATGTGATAGATACTTCAGGCGTCATCATGGGCAATCGTAAAACCGTGTTCACTTTTGACGGCAGCAAGTCTCTTAATGTGGACGGAAGCGGACGGAACCTCAACTATAGTTGGGATTTTGGTGACGGGTCAAATATGAGCACCAAGAAAATTGCTACCCATACCTACCAGGATATTAATGCAAAGGATACTGACAACTATACCGTCAAACTGGTCGTTATAGACATAGACAGCGGGAAGAAATCACCGGAAGACAGTATACAAATACATGTTAGGCGCGAGCCTCCGGTTGTCAGGGGATTAACGGCCCAACTTATCGGATCCAGCCTGATAACGCCTGTCCAGGTAAACGTAAACGCCATTGGCGCGGTAGATCCCGATGGCAAGATCGTCAGTTACAAATGGTGGTACTACGATATTAAAGACCCCGACACACAGTTGGGAGTCCAGATAACGCAATCACCGATTGCCACGCTTACGATCGGGACAAAAGGTGAGGAGAAGGAAAAACATACGTATAAATTTGGTGTCATTGCAACAGATGATGACAACCAGAAATTCGACAGCAGCAAGGACATGAATGACGCAATTATTCCAAGCCTCGATGTGACAAACGGGCCCAATAAGGCGCCAATAGCGAAATTCAACGTGGACCATACCAATATATACGTTGGCGATAGTGTGAATTTTGCATCCGCCTCAACTGACGCGGACGGGACTATCAGCAATTATATGTGGAATTTCGGTACCGCATATACCGACCCGGGTGATCCACAATACGACAAATCGAATGTAACCTATACTTTTACAAAAGCGGCAAAAGACGGGGTCAAAGTAAGACTCAAGGTGCGTGATAATAACAGCGCCGAAAGCGTTTCTGACCCGGTAACAATCTTCGTTGATTCCAAATCCGGACCGCCGACGGCAGCATTCACTTCAAAGCAAATCAGCGGCAAGAAAGTCCAGTTTACGGATAATTCCACGGCCGATACAGCCAATGGGGCAAACCTCAAGTCATGGAGTTGGGATTTTGATGTCACGAATGATACCAACGGTGACGGAATCAAAGACAATGATATCCAGTCCACGGCACAAAACCCGCTCTATGAATATCCCGATTACGGTATCTACCGGGCTCAATTAACGGTCAATGACGATCAGGGAAATAATGCCAACGTAACAAATTTTGTAAACGTAAAAGCTCCGGCGGTGACACCGGCTCCTGCTCCGACTCAACAGCAAACAGTCCCCGCGGTGGCTTTGCAGGCACGCCTTTTAAGCAACCCGTCTCCTACTGTTTCGGATGGAAAAATTCATCTCCAGGGTGACGGTGCCGATGTGACGTTTGATTTTTCCACGTCGACCGGTACTATCCAGACCTACATTATAGACAAGAATACATATTTTGATTCGAACGGTAACGGTGTAAATTGGGACGATGAAGATTATAAGTCGGGCAAACCGGGCACATGGACTACAAATTTCCAGCGCTCATGGGGAAACATCCGCGTGCGTTTAACCGTTGTTGATACTAAAGGAAATAAGAATTATGTAGAAAAAGATATTGTGTTTGATCAGCCGCCTGCAGCACCCGGGACACAGGTAAAAAGCCAGTTAAGCGCATTTGTTCTTGCAGGATACCAGGTTGTTGATTTTCCAGTCCTGCTTGTCAGCATTGCAGGATTTGGTATATTTATCATAAGTGCCCTCATTTATAAAAGGGATGAAAGGGAAAAAGAGCAAAAAAATAGATAAATTTAAGTTTTATAAATAGAAACAAACATGACAAACGGAACGCCTATCAATCCGCAACAACCACAAGGGACACAACCGCCCCAGGGTCAGCCGCAAAGTGGGGCTCCAACAGGTGGAGCAATGCCAGGGCAACCAATGCAGCAGGGAGCTATGCAGGGCCAACCTTTGAACCCCCCGATGCAGCAACCGATGCAGCCCGCGCGACAAATGCCGGGACAAATGGGACTGCAGGGCCAACCTGTGGTCCAGCAGCAGGGCACTATGAGGCCGGCCCAAATGCCTCAACAAATGCCTACGCGGCCAGGAATGAGGCCGGGCATGCCAGTTCCTCCGACAGGTGCCGCAAGAAAACCGCCCAGCGCCAGGAGGCTGCTTTATTGGACTGTCGGCTGTTTCGGCTGTTCCATCCTTTTGTTTGTCATTTTCGTCCTCATTTTTGTAAGCCAGACTTCATCAACCGGTGAAAATGCCCTCGCAAAATCCCTGGGTCTGGATACTGCGTCGTTCATCAACATGCTCATTACGCTGGTGAACGTTATTTTCGGGTTCTTTTCCATTATTCTTTTCATCGTTGCAATTGTCGGTATTTTTCGCGCAGCGATGGCCAGAAAAGACGACAAGGATGCGAGAAAACGCGGTCTTACGCTGGCAGGTGCCTCAGGTATGCTCCTTATATTTATGGTTTTCATCTGGGTGGGAATATACCTTTTCCTTAGCTCAAAGAAAGTCATAGTGCCAAAGACAGCGACACAAGTATCCACCATCGTGACGGATCCCGGGAATACCCTGGGGCTCACGGCGCCGGTAACAATCAAGTTTGACGGTTCAAAATTACCCTTGGATACAACTAGATCCGAGATACTTTCCTTCCTGTGGGATTTTGGTGACGGGGATACGTCAACAGTCCAGATGCCATCCCATACTTTCAAGAATATGGGAAAAAACAATGGCCGTTTTGACGTCAAAGTCGCCGTTGCCCTTAAAAACAAAAGCACTGGAGAGGAAACAACCCAAAACTTTACCACTATCGTCACGATATCCAATGTGAAACTGTTCGCTGATTTCACGCCGACGCCCGATTCGGGGCCGGCACCTTTGGACGTAAAGTTTGATGCTTCGGCCTCAAGCGCGCCAGCGGGTGAAATCCAGTCTTATGAATGGGATTTTAATAACAAAAATACTTTCACAGACGCCAAAGGCGTACAGGCTGAACACACTTTTGACAAAGTCGGTACATATACTGTGAACCTCCGGGTGACCGATAACACCGGTCAATTCTCGGTCGTATCACACGACATAACAGTCCAGGGGCCAAATCTGCCGACAGCATCCATAGATATTCCAACAACAGACGGCCATTACTACACCGGGACGCAATATACGTTTAACGGTGACAAGTCATCGAGCCCGGCAGGCAACATTGTGAAGTATGAATGGGACTTCGGCGACCAGACTCCGCATGCCAGCACCCGCAGCGCAACCCACACCTATAAGGCTGTCGGTGATTATGTCGTAAGCCTGACAGTAACAGACGACAAGGGGAATCAGGGCAACGCAACCAAGAAAATAACTGCTGAAAACCCGGTCGGCGCACCTCTTCCGGCTTTTACAACCGTTCCGGGACCGGTTAAACCAACTGACACATTTATCTCAGGAACAGTCCCGCTTGAAGTCACTTTTGACGGGTCTCCAAGTATGGAACAAAACGGAACCATCGTGGACTATCAGTGGGATTTCAATGGCGACGGAAAAATAGACGCGGCAGGTAAACAGGTGACGTATGTTTATAAGGACGCCGGGACGTATAACGCAACACTGACCGTCGCTGACGCGCAAAACAAGACCGCAAATACCGTTCTGGTCATTAAGGTCGCCCAGCAGGGTCTCCAGGCCAGGGTTACGGCTGACCAATTGGATGGCGTCGTTCCTTTAACGGTCACTTTTGATGCATCAGGATCAAGCTATCCTTCAGGCCAGATTGTGAGTTATGAATGGGATTTTGGCGATGGCAGTGCTAAGCGCATCGATGTCTCAAAAGTTACTTATAAGTATACGCAGATCGGCACCTTTACGGTAAAAGTGACCGCTATAGCCTCTGATAATTCCAGGTCAACAGCAGCACTTCCGATTAATGTCCGGCCGGTACCGCTGAAAGCATGCTTTGAAGCAAGCTCCTCCCAGGGGCCGGCACCGCTAACGATAGAATTTGATCCGCGCTGTTCAACCGGGACAGTCGCCACTTACAGTTGGGATTTTGGTGACGGCCAGACCTCACGAACCCGCAAGCCAACGCATACTTTTGCTGTCCCCGGCAACTACTCGGTAAAATTGGAAGTGGCTGACAACCAGAATGTCATCGATACCTTCACCATGAATATCCTGGTGACCGGTACAGTCCAGCAATAAGAATCATATGCATCCAAAAGCGCAGAAAAAAATCTTCAAAATCGTTGGAATCATGACAATTGGCATGATAATCCTTGGATTTATCCTGCCGATCATGGCATCTATCAAAAAATAGGTTGTGAAGTTCCTGGTTTTGCAAGGAAAAAAGGGCTTTTTTAAATGTACGGAATAAAACAAGGAAATTGATTTATAGCAATAAAAATGCTATAATGACCAGATACAAAAATAAAAAATAAACCCTTAAAAATATGGATACACCTAATCTTTCTTCACCGGAAAATAAAGGGGAAGGCGCTCCTGGTAATGTTCCCGGCAATAATCCCGATGACGGAGGGCTTACAATAAAGCCGGCAAGTGCCCAAACCCCTCCGACACCGACACCGCCAGTGTCATCTCAACTTCCTTCATCTTCGGGAAGCAACATTCCGCTGTATAAGCCAACTCCGGCAAAAAATGTTGAAGTGCCTTCGGCAAAACCGCAAACACCAGATATGCCTTTCGTGAAGCCGCAAGAAAGCGAAGAATCTTCAGTACAGCCGGAATCAGCGGAAGTTGAGGAGGAAAAAGGCGGAGCAATGAAGACCGTTGTAATCGTTATTGTAATTCTTGCTGTCCTTGGAGGTGTTGGCGCTGCCCTTTATTACGGCGGATTTCTCAATGGGTTATTTCCGCAGCAAAATCAGCAGCCGACAGCCGGCGCCGCACAATACTGCGACATTGACCAGTATTCAACATCTGCAGCTGCGCCTTTAGAACAAGAAGGGACTTCAGAACAGACCAGTACATCGGAAGTCACGGGAAGTACGTTCATTTGCAGGTCAATCCCACATGACACATTGAACGCTTCACAATGCCAGCTCATATCAGACCTTTATAAAAATCAAAGCCAGTACATCTTTGATGAAGAAGGTCGGACGATTTCAGACCTGCAGACATGGAACAATACATGTACGGCAGGTGGTGCCTTAACACAGCAAAGCCAGGAAGGATTTCAATTAACACAGACTGCGCTCACGGCCTGCCCGACCGGCCAGGTCTTTAATGCATCGACGAACCGATGCGCATGTGATATCAATAATAATTATTTTGAACTTAACCTTCCCGGTGCATATACATCACCGGTTGCAGGACAACCGTCCCTTGCGTGTACGACGTGCGGTGAACTTTCCGGAGAAATCCTTAAATTGGGAATCAGCACGGATCCCGCAGACCAGCAGCGTATGGCGACATTACAGCAGGTTGCGACCGCAAATAACTGTACCGCATGTTCTTCATTTGATGACCAGATCAGCAAAGCGTCCAATGACAAGAATTGGGACGAATATTTCGATGCAGTTGTTGGAAAGGCTCAGGATAAAACCTGCGGGCGGAACCTGCCACAATGCGATTTAAAAAAATGGGAACTATTATTTATCAAACAGCTGCTGGACAAGACAAGCTCCGATCCAACCGTAGACAGAATTGAATTGGAAGAACTTCGAACAAAGCAACAGGCACTTACAGATAAACTTGTGGGTGAATCATGCGTTGATATGCAGCAGGTGTGCAGTGACCTGTCAGTGCTTTACGGGACCACTGCGAAAACCGCAGCGACACAAGCCGCATCTCCATCTGGAGCCATCGGTTTCCCCGCGCTTTTTGGCAAGCCGCCCGCTACCAAAGTTCAAACAACCCAGCCTACGCAGCAATCAACAGCTACGCAGGAAAGCACCGCACTTTCATCCACACAGGAAACATCCCCGCAAAACTTCTCAACA
>Ga0315286_10005275_pt1 | contig 12464 bp, 13 predicted proteins | sample YL17G10_0_MG_FD_205038 | JGI IMG/M metagenome (GOLD analysis project Ga0315286, IMG submission 205038) | Sediment microbial communities from Yellowstone Lake, YNP, Wyoming, USA - YL17G10_0 | ecosystem: Environmental > Aquatic > Freshwater > Lake > Sediment | place: USA: Wyoming | collected... | reverse complement strand
GGACCGGACAACTGCACGAACTGTTCCGCAGCCGCCAGACGCCCCAGGCCGCGTACTCCAAGAAGTGCGAAAGCTGCTCGCTGCTCGAACGCTGCATGCCCAAGATCACCGGCATCAAGAAAAACATCCGGCATTACCTCTCGCAAGCGGGGATGGACGAATGAAGCAATTGCTCAATACGCTGTTCGTGACGACCCAGGGGAGCTACCTGTCGAAAGAAGGCGATACCGTGCTGGTCCACCAGGAGCAGGAGGTCAAGCTCCGCGTGCCCATTCACAACCTGGGGTCGATTGTCTGTTTCGGCAATGTCCTGTGCAGCCCGTTTTTGCTGGGGCTTTGCGGCGAGCGGAATGTGACGCTGTCGTTCCTGACAGAGAACGGCCGCTTCCTCGCCCGCGTGCATGGTCCCGTCAGCGGCAACGTCCTGCTGCGACGGGAGCAGTACCGCCGGGCGGATGATCCGACCACCAGTGCCGAGATCGCCCGGTCTGTAGTGACCGCCAAGATCGCCAACAGCCGGATCGTCCTGCAAAGGGCGATGCGGGATGGGCCGGACCTTGCGGATTCGACTCCGATGAAGCAGGCCCTGGAGGATATGCAGCAGTGCATCAAGATCCTTCAGGAGCAGCCGACCGTCGATCAGATTCGGGGTATTGAGGGCAGCGCCGCCGCAACCTACTTCGGCGTCTTTGACCATTGCATCGGCTCGAACAAAGAGCATTTCTTCTTCAAGGAGCGTAGCCGCCGGCCGCCGTTGGACAATATGAACGCACTGCTCTCGTTTCTCTACACACTGCTGGTGCACGATGTCGAATCGGCCTTGGAGGGAGTCGGGCTTGACCCGGCTGTGGGGTTCCTGCATAGGGATAGACCCGGCCGGCCCGGCCTGGCACTCGATTTGATGGAGGAGCTGCGGGCCTATCTCGTTGACCGTCTGGCCCTCTCGCTCGTGAATCGCCAGCAGGTCAAGCCGGAAGGGTTTACCAGGACCGAATCCGGGGCCGTGATGATGGACGATGAGACCCGAAAGGCTGTGCTCGTCGCGTGGCAAAAGCGTAAGCAGGAAGAGATCACGCACCTGTTCCTGCAAGAGAAGGTCTCGCTCGGTCTGCTCGCCCATATCCAAGCCCAAATTCTGGCTCGCTATCTGCGCGGGGAGCTTGAAGGCTATCCGCCATTCCTATGGCGATGAAAGAAGGTCAGATGCGATGATGGTTCTGGTAGCCTACGATGTGAATACGGAAACGCCCGACGGCCAGAGCCGGCTTCGGCACGTGGCCAAGCTCTGCGAGAATCGCGGCCAGCGGGTGCAGAACTCGGTCTTCGAGTGCCTGATCGACCCGGCCCAGTGGGTCGAGCTGAAACGCAGGCTCATCGACACGGTTGACCCGGAGAAGGACAGCCTACGGTTCTATTATCTGGGCAAGAATTGGCAGAAACGCGTGGAGCACTTCGGGGCCAAGCCGGGGTACGATCCGCAAGGGCCTCTGTTCGTTTAGAAGCCCCGCCGCGAACCCCAAGCGCCCGGCGTTTTCCGGAGAGGTTCGCGATTCTTGTAAGTGCTTCATTGACAAGTACATAGAGACCTGCGAGTGACTCCAAGGCTGCTTTCGGTCGCTCGATTTACTCAGGTTCGCGATGACCATTGCCTAACTCCATGTTTTTGCTATACTTGTAGATGCAACAGTCACCCGCTTCACGCGGGTGTGGATTGAAACAAGGGCCGGGCCGGTTCTGGCCCGCCGCAATCGTGTCACCCGCTTCACGCGGGTGTGGATTGAAACCGGCGCAACGCCCGCGTCGTGCCGATGGCGGGCGTCACCCGCTTCACGCGGGTGTGGATTGAAACGTTATGGCCTGCGCCGAGCAGGGCAAGATCAGCGGTCACCCGCTTCACGCGGGTGTGGATTGAAACACCGGAATCGCGGGCGCCCTGCGGGCCGTCGATGTCACCCGCTTCACGCGGGTGTGGATTGAAACTCATCGCTCCCATCGTGCAGCATGGTGCCCCAGAGTCACCCGCTTCACGCGGGTGTGGATTGAAACAACGATGAGGTCGAGCGGAGCGTGGTCGCCCTGCAGTCACCCGCTTCACGCGGGTGTGGATTGAAACCCTTTTTGCCCGCGACGTAGAGCCGCTGCTCGGAGTCACCCGCTTCACGCGGGTGTGGATTGAAACATCTATATGGATGTTGAGCGCGGTGAATCCCTTGTCACCCGCTTCACGCGGGTGTGGATTGAAACGCTATCGTAAGGGGGTCCTGCCGACCGACCGGCGTCACCCGCTTCACGCGGGTGTGGATTGAAACCGGCACATCCCGCTTGAATTGGACGTGGAGACTGGTCACCCGCTTCACGCGGGTGTGGATTGAAACAAGGGGCGGCTCGCCTACGGCGCCTTGGACATCGTCACCCGCTTCACGCGGGTGTGGATTGAAACACTGCTGAAGTCCAATCATAAATCGTAAATCATGTCACCCGCTTCACGCGGGTGTGGATTGAAACGATAATCCATAAGACACCTACGCTACGTGTTTGGTCACCCGCTTCACGCGGGTGTGGATTGAAACAGCGTGAAGGTAATTAAAAAACCGGGCGGGCCGGTCACCCGCTTCACGCGGGTGTGGATTGAAACTCAACGATGCGTAAGTCCCCGTCGCTTCCCCGTCGTCACCCGCTTCACGCGGGTGTGGATTGAAACCCCGTCACCGGGCCGTGAAATCGGAATCATCTACGTCACCCGCTTCACGCGGGTGTGGATTGAAACCCGGCCGAGTCGCAACTGATGATGTCCTCCGTGGTCACCCGCTTCACGCGGGTGTGGATTGAAACGACACCTGCCCATGATTGCCGCCGAGCGACGGCAGTCACCCGCTTCACGCGGGTGTGGATTGAAACAACGCTACGCGCTGCCTTCGCTCCTGCGGCAGACGTCACCCGCTTCACGCGGGTGTGGATTGAAACATGATTGGAATTCGGCAGTGAGGATCAGTTTCCAGTCACCCGCTTCACGCGGGTGTGGATTGAAACACGTTCCACCCGGTGATCGACAGCACTAGATGGGGTCACCCGCTTCACGCGGGTGTGGATTGAAACAATCGAGCTAGCAGCGGAGGCGAACCGAGGCGGGTCACCCGCTTCACGCGGGTGTGGATTGAAACGCTGCGCCCGCTCCGCACGCCGGCCCCGCCAGACGTCACCCGCTTCACGCGGGTGTGGATTGAAACGGCGATCACTGGGACATCATCAGCGAGCCCGCCGTCACCCGCTTCACGCGGGTGTGGATTGAAACGCGATCACTGGGACATCATCAGCGAGCCCGCCGGGTCACCCGCTTCACGCGGGTGTGGATTGAAACACGTAAAGGCGGCACCCAATCGGACGCGATCTGGGTCACCCGCTTCACGCGGGTGTGGATTGAAACGATGGGGGACAATGCCGCCGCGGCGAAACGAGGTCACCCGCTTCACGCGGGTGTGGATTGAAACCCGACCTGGCATTGGGCGCACTGGCGGCCCGCGGGTCACCCGCTTCACGCGGGTGTGGATTGAAACGACGGTCCCTACGATTGTTGCCATGATGGCTCCTGTCACCCGCTTCACGCGGGTGTGGATTGAAACGACGGTCCCTACGATTGTTGCCATGATGGCTCCGTCACCCGCTTCACGCGGGTGTGGATTGAAACATCTCATGATCAAGGGCTTTGGCATCGACGATGTCACCCGCTTCACGCGGGTGTGGATTGAAACGACACGAGCCCGGCCGGCGTCCCGTTGCCGCAGCGTCACCCGCTTCACGCGGGTGTGGATTGAAACTAGGTACTCCGGTAGATCGTCTGGTCGAACCCGTGTCACCCGCTTCACGCGGGTGTGGATTGAAACCAGGTACTCCGGTAGATCGTCTGGTCGAACCCGTGGTCACCCGCTTCACGCGGGTGTGGATTGAAACGTCGCGACGGCGGGGGCCGCCCAAGCCACCCTCGTCACCCGCTTCACGCGGGTGTGGATTGAAACACCGTCACCAAGGCGGCCGCCGCCGCCCATAACGTCACCCGCTTCACGCGGGTGTGAATTGAAACTGGTATGGTAAGCGAGGTTCAACAACGGATCGTGTCACCCGCTTCACGCGGGTGTGGATTGAAACGGACAGAGGCCGGCCCGCCCCCACGCTCTTTGGGTCACCCGCTTCACGCGGGTGTGGATTGAAACATCGATCGTCAACCATCTCGACAAGGATGCCCGCGTCACCCGCTTCACGCGGGTGTGGATTGAAACCGGGTCCCTCGATCTACCCGCAGCAATGGTGGAGTCACCCGCTTCACGCGGGTGTGGATTGAAACATTATGCCTCATCGAGCACGGCCCGGGCCGCACGTCACCCGCTTCACGCGGGTGTGGATTGAAACGGACCCGGCGTTGCGGAGGCCGGTCCCGCGTACGTCACCCGCTTCACGCGGGTGTGGATTGAAACGCGATCGCGCATGTGATCCCTTTGTAGGCCGGGATGTCACCCGCTTCACGCGGGTGTGGATTGAAACAATCGGCAGGTGCAACTCCAGCGGGCGGTCGATGTCACCCGCTTCACGCGGGTGTGGATTGAAACTTCGCGACGGCCAAACGACGCGCGGCGGAGGCGGGTCACCCGCTTCACGCGGGTGTGGATTGAAACACCGACGGCTTCCGGTCCGTCACGCGGGCCATTGTCACCCGCTTCACGCGGGTGTGGATTGAAACATTCAGCCCGGCGAAAATGTAGCCCCCGCGAGCGGTCACCCGCTTCACGCGGGTGTGGATTGAAACGCCATAGCCGATAACGCCGCGGTCCCGCGCAGCGAGTCACCCGCTTCACGCGGGTGTGGATTGAAACTCTTGAGGACGGGCATCGAGAACGGCTTGACGGAGTCACCCGCTTCACGCGGGTGTGGATTGAAACACCCCCACGAACGGCGTCTTCTTCCACGTTACCTGTCACCCGCTTCACGCGGGTGTGGATTGAAACAGGGAGATGGCCTCGGCACTGCTGATTGAGGCCTGTCACCCGCTTCACGCGGGTGTGGATTGAAACAGGAAGGCAAGGATCTCGGCGAGCGTGGCCTCGTGTCACCCGCTTCACGCGGGTGTGGATTGAAACATGGGGTGGTGTCCTTTCTGTTCTGTTCCATGGGTCACCCGCTTCACGCGGGTGTGGATTGAAACTAGTGCAAAGATTTACCCGCCCGCGCCCACGCGCGTCACCCGCTTCACGCGGGTGTGGATTGAAACAATCGAGTCATCAGCGGAGGCGAACCGAGACGACGTCACCCGCTTCACGCGGGTGTGGATTGAAACCGTTGGCGTCGATCCTGCTCGGCGACTACGACGTGTCACCCGCTTCACGCGGGTGTGGATTGAAACGAGGTCGGTGTCATCCACCTCGCCGATCGTCACCGTCACCCGCTTCACGCGGGTGTGGATTGAAACCCGCTATCTTGGTCTTCGCGCGGGCCTCTCGCGTGTCACCCGCTTCACGCGGGTGTGGATTGAAACTTTCTCTCCTTCCGGGCGAAGCTCTTTTGGCAGGTCACCCGCTTCACGCGGGTGTGGATTGAAACGTAGCACACGGAGCAGTAGTGCGCGGGCAGCAGGTCACCCGCTTCACGCGGGTGTGGATTGAAACAATCGAGTGTGGGAATGGTCTTGCGGCCTTTGGGCGTCACCCGCTTCACGCGGGTGTGGATTGAAACGAACCCGGCATGGACGCTGTCAGCTGCACCGGGTCACCCGCTTCACGCGGGTGTGGATTGAAACATGAGCTGCTGACGACGGTGGGCGACGTCTCGATGTCACCCGCTTCACGCGGGTGTGGATTGAAACCGCTAGTCGGGGCCGCCTCGGCTGGAGGGGGGACGTCACCCGCTTCACGCGGGTGTGGATTGAAACGTTTCTCCTTTGCAACGATGAGCTGCGGTTTCGGTCACCCGCTTCACGCGGGTGTGGATTGAAACGGTGTAATCTCGGCCCAATTGTCCCCGGAATCGGGTCACCCGCTTCACGCGGGTGTGGATTGAAACATGTACGGCCATTAACGGAACCAAGATTCGCATCGTCACCCGCTTCACGCGGGTGTGGATTGAAACCGTATCGAAGTAGATCGCTGTCGTCGTGATAAGGTCACCCGCTTCACGCGGGTGTGGATTGAAACAAGGTATTCCGCATAGGTGGCGAAGCCGAGTTGGTCACCCGCTTCACGCGGGTGTGGATTGAAACATGGTCCTGCGTTACTGCACCGACGATCACATGCGTCACCCGCTTCACGCGGGTGTGGATTGAAACTAAAGGTAAAGCAAGGACAGGAAGAACCGCTCAGGTCACCCGCTTCACGCGGGTGTGGATTGAAACTCATTTCGCCTGACGCTGACCCCGACGAGATTGGTCACCCGCTTCACGCGGGTGTGGATTGAAACTGCACCGTGACGGGCGGAGCGTCACGACCGCCTACGTCACCCGCTTCACGCGGGTGTGGATTGAAACATGTACGGCCATTAACGGAACCAAGATTCGCATGTCACCCGCTTCACGCGGGTGTGGATTGAAACTGAAGAGCCTGCCCCAGGCCGCGCAAACGGGCAAGTCACCCGCTTCACGCGGGTGTGGATTGAAACAGGCTACAACGTGTGGCCCTAATTTCCCGATTCCGTCACCCGCTTCACGCGGGTGTGGATTGAAACATAAAGCAAGACTCCTGATCGGCACAATTGCCGGAGTCACCCGCTTCACGCGGGTGTGGATTGAAACGCGGTGGGTGGCGTAGAATTGGCGTATCCGTGCTTGTCACCCGCTTCACGCGGGTGTGGATTGAAACAAACCCGCCGCCGGGAATCGGACCCGGCGTAGTCCGTCACCCGCTTCACGCGGGTGTGGATTGAAACGCATGGTTATCGTGTGCGCATAGCCCGTCCCATGTCACCCGCTTCACGCGGGTGTGGATTGAAACATGGTGCTCTTGTACCTCTTGTTATCAGATTGCCGTCACCGCCGGACCAACGCTCGACATAGGAATCCAGCGCCTTCCAGCCACGGAGATTGAAATAGCCGACACAGAAATCGGCCCGGTCAGACAGTGTTATCGTCTCCGTCAGGACCGGTAGGAGTTTTTCCTGGATGTTGTCAAAAATGCGCGGCACAAGGCTGTCTCCTTTCCTTTAAGGAACCTGTTTTCGCGTCCTCCATTGCCAGCTTCGTCCAAGAGCGGGCGGACCAGTCATGTCCCCCCGGTTGTCAATGATGACCGGCAACTTCTCCGCCATGTCGCGGCCTCCCAACCTTGTCACTGCTCCTGGATTCGGCTGAATCCTACCGCTTGTCGTCGGCCGGAGCAAGGGGATTCTGAAAGCCAAACCGTGCCAATCAGGGCCGATAAATACCCCCCGTGGACGGCACCCCCACCCTCAAAACCCGTGAATTCATGCGCACAGCGCACCGCCTGGGCATCAAAACCGCCTCTCCCAGACTGTCGGTCTCCCCACTGTGGCTTACCCCTCAACTGGCCCAACTCTGTGCCCACGACAGGTCCTTCACGGCCTCAAGGGCGTTCTCCTCTGCATCCGGCAGTTGCCAGAAGAAATCCAGGCCGCTCCGCTGCTCTACGTCGTCCCCGGTCTCCAGGTGGTCGATCAACGTCTCTTTCGACTGACCCCAAGCCGGGTAGGCTGGCGGGCCGGCTTGAGTTTCTTCGGATACTCTGCCCCGATGGCGTCGATGGCCCGGCGGCACCGTTTCTCATCCCGCACCAGTTGGGCCCGGAGGCCCGGCCGATTCGGTCCCACGCGTGTCAATCGCCGCTGGATCGCCCGCTGAATCTGAGCGAGCGTCCCCGCGCCATATCGGTCCGCCAGTGCCTTCCACACCTTCTTGGCATATTGCCGCCGCATGGCGCTCTTCCTCTTTGACTCGGTGTACCTCTGATTTGCCGCCCGTTTGAAAGCCTTGCCCTTTGGCGATGCGAGATACCGGGCATACGCCGCTTCGCCCTTCTTGGACTTGCGGTATTTCTCGTTGTCTCGGCGCTTAGCCTCCTTGCCCTTGGGGGACGCAAGGTACTGGGCACGCACCGCCTTGCCCTCGGGGGACGCGCGGTACCGGGCACTCACCGCCTTGCCCTTCTCGGACTTGCGGTATTTCTCCTCCGATCGGCGCGTAGCCGCCTTGCCCTTGGCGGTCCGCCTGTACTGCCGCAACCACTCCCGCATCTTCTCTAATCTGGTGGATTCGCTGGTTTTCGTGCGTTCACTCCTGACAAGATATTGTCGCCGTAGGGCTTAGGTTTCCTTTGGACCATTGCTATTGTACCTCCCACGATGCAAGATGTCGCGTCCAACGCCTCCGGGAAATCGTCGGTGTGGTCATCGCGCCGCTGCTCACGCCGGCGCGGGAATTGCCTCAGATTCGAGGCGACATGGCTACGTGCTCCTTGGCCAGCAGACGGCAGCGGGTCCCAAGGGTGTTTCTCTAACTCGCTGGTGCCCGGCGTCTGCCCTATCCACTGCCCCCGGTTGACTGTCCGCATGGTGTCCCGCACAGATCGCGATTGCTCAACGCGCCTTGCCGGCCATTTCGACCACTATTTCGAAGGCTCGCTCCAGATCGAACTGGGCAAAATCCTTGCTTCGCAATACGGTTTTCAACTGCGGCTCAAGCTGTTGCCGCAGCATTGCCAGCCGATGTTCGGAGACATTTGCTGCTTCGTTGCCGGGCACAGCAAGCTTTCGCCGGACCAGTTCAATCAGGGCAGGGTCTTGCGGTCGAAGGTCCAACCGGCGTACGGCGTAGTCGATATCGTAGAAGTCACGGATCGCCACCTCGCGGCGCGACAGGGCGGCCCGGAACTTCTCGGCAAACGCCTCCATCCGGGAAATGCAGCGTAGCGTGATCGGCGGAATCATCGGCTGGCCCGACACGGGATCGAGCAGAACGGTTCTCGCGGCCCCGCCGAACGCAGGCGTCAACAGCGGCTCACGCAGGCCGATCTCAATCTTGATACTGTCCTGCTGTCGGCCGAGCAGGGAATCATAGCCGATGACCGCCACGTATTGCGTCGAACGGTTGGCCCCAGTCAGCGGCTCGACCACGCGGAAGACATCGAGTCGCTCTGCAAGCTCCGTGACCGCCTTCTTCACCCCCGCTGCTTGCACCTTGCGTTCGGCATACTTCGCCTCACAGGGCATAGGGATGACGAAATCCAAGTCCTCGCTCAGTCGGTAGAACTCTCCATGCACCTTGGCCAGGCACGTCCCGCCCTTGAACACGAGCACACCGGCCATCGCCAGATACTGCAACAGCACGGTGCAGAAGTAGTCCTTCTCAATGAGCCGGGGCGAGAACCCCGTTTCCGCCGCTGTGAAATTCACCGCTTCCAGGAACCAATCCCGGTCTTCATGGGCGCGAATGGCGGTTGGATCAGGCTTGCTCATTGAGCACCACGCCCCATCGCCGGTTCACTGTACCCCGCTTGGGCCTCGTAGGAATCCACGGAATCAAGCTGGTGGTCGGTTTCAGAGCCCGCTCCAGTCTTCGGAGCAAGGCATCGTCCACCTTTTCACGCTCCAGCAGGACACCGATCCGACGGATTGCGCCCGTGTCGCCATAGCGCAGGGTGGTCTTCACCAGCCCGGCCGCACTGACTCGCCGGGCTATCAGTTCGCGGCGAATCCATCCATATCCGCGCGGCAGACTGTTGAACCGCGACCAATCATACACGGCATCCACGAGCGTCCGGGTGCGCGACGCATAGACCGCGATCCTGCCGTCCGGCATTTGAACTTCTTCCGTATCCCCAAGCCGTTCATCAGCTACCTTGATGAGCGTCAGAGCCACCATCCCGATCTGGCGCTCGCCCGAAAGCCGGTTGTTGTAGGCGTACACACGGGCTGGGATTTGCTCATCGAACCCGTAGCGATTGAAGGCGTTCGGACCGCAAATCTGATAGCGGCCCTGCTTCTCTGTCATCAGCGCGTTCAGTGCCAGAGCCTCATCAGGGCTCCATTTGCCTCCCAAGGGTAGTCGTGGTGGAACCAGGTATAGACCCCGGCAGGCCCGTGCGATCAGACCTGCCCTCTCCAGCCGGCTCAGCAATTCCCGCTCCTGAGCAATGGTCAGATGCAATGGGTCTTGCAGTTCACCCGTCCGTAAGGTCGTCAATCCGCGCAACTGGACGTAGGCGAACAGTCGTGTCTCAAGTTGTCCCAGGCGTTTCTTCATGGGTTGCATTGTATAACGGGCATAATTGCCTTACAAGCAATTATTCAGAAATAGAATGCACACCTGCTCGGCAGCATCAGCCGGTACTGCGGGGACCCCACGGGGGATAGGGGAGGGTCCCCCCGGCCGACTTCCATACTCTCCTGTTGTCTGCTGCTCCTCGGTCGATGGTACGACGCCCTCGACACAAGAGGGACTCCACTCCCTTATCGTGAAAGATACGGCACCCCTGGTCATGGGGGCTGACGGGGTCCCCCAGAACGCAATGTATCGAGACCACACCTGTCCTTGGGGTACCTCGGGTGGTGACAAAGTTCGATCATACATGCGCGTGAAGCGAGTCATTTTCCCCCATACCCCCCTATTCTCTGGGTCCCCTTTTACCGAGTCTGCGTATCGTATTTGTGACTGCATCACAGTCAAGTCGCCTGCCTTTGGGGCCGGTTTGGACGCGGTTTTAGACCGGCTTTGGAAGTGGCTATAGCCTTGTTTTCAAGCGGTTTCAACGTACTACGGATTGTCTCTATCCTCTTTGTCTTGTTGGTCTGTTTGTCTCACTTCGCCAGATGTCCTATTGCACGCAAATCGACGGGCCGAAAGATTTTTTATCTCCATGCGTTCACGCAAGTTACGGCAATTCTGGCTATAGAGATAGTACAAATCTTCTTGACTTGCGGCTGCTCTGGCCTATATATTAGTGGAGTCACAAGTATGTTGTCTGGGCAGACACAATCGAATAGAATATCCATCATGGCCGGTACGGTGCGTTCTAAGTCTGCCCAGACTCCCGCATTGTGCCGGCCGCTTTTGTTAGGAGTCTGGGCTATGACAACGCAAGAACGTAGAGCAGAAGCGCTGACAAGGGCCTGCACGGGCCAAACCTTGTCGAACTATCCCGCCATCTTTCAGGGATTCATGGCAATGGGAATCCCGGAATCCGACATCAAGCCGCGTGAGAACGTGTTCACCTATGAGGCATGGAAAGCGCTCGGCAGGCACGTTCGCAAGGGCCAACACGGAGTCAGGGTCATAACCTTCATCACGACGGAATCTGGCAAGAGCAATGAGACCCAGACCGAGACTCTTGACGGCATGGAAGCGCAGCCGAAGAAGTCGGCACGGCATAACCGGCCTTGGACTACGACCGTATTCCATATCTCGCAGACCGAGCCGGACGAACCCAGAGGCACACGCGGGCGCACGTTGCCGACAAGCATAGCTGAAAGACCAGATAGTCAATGGCTTCCCGTCACTGCGTAGCGCGCCGACCTTCGCCCCCGGTAGCACGGGGGCTTAGGACTGTGCGAAAGGCAAAGCAAAACCACTTTTAAGGAGTCTGGGCAATGTTGTACGAAAAGTATCGACCACAGACGTTTGAACAAGTATTGGGACAGGACAAGGCCATCCGGCAGATTCGGCTTGCCGGCAGGACGGGTTTTGGTGGCAAAGCCTTCTGGGTATCCGGGCCGTCCGGTACGGGCAAGACCACGTTGGCGCGGATCATCGCGCGCCAGATTGCGGACGACTTCTGCATCGAGGAGTATGACAGCGCCGACAAACTGACCGCCGAAGAACTCCGCAAGATCGACGATCAAATCGGCATGTATGGATGGGGACGCGGGGGACGGGCTATCGTGGTGAATGAGGCGCATGGCCTGCGAGCGCCGATTGTCCGGCAACTTCTGGGGCTTCTGGAGCGCCTGCCAAGTCACGTCGTTGTGATCTTCACCACAACGCGGGACGGCGAAGAAAAACTCTTTGACGATCAGATCGACGCCAGCCCTCTACTCTCACGGTGCATCGAAGTCCGGCTGACATCGCAGGGCTTGTGCAAGCCGTTTGCCGCGCGATGCAAAGAGATTGCCGAAGCAGAGGGCTTGGATGGACAGCCGATAGCCCGGTACGAACAGCTTGCGCGGGACTGCAAGAACAACCTGCGGCGCATGCTGATGGCCGTCGAGTCTGGCACGATGATTGCCGACTGACAGGGAGAATTCGGGCCGGATGGGAGTCACGCCGTCCGGCCCTTCTTTGGGACCACGTTGTTCCGCAAGGGAACCGATGGATAACAAAACAAGGGAGAATCGCTATGAAAACCAGACCGAAAGCCGCCGTAGGGTATAGGCGCATTGACATACGAAGTGCAACAGAGCCTGACGATCGGGAGCCATCCGGTCGCCTATTGAGTTTTGTACGTCTGGGGACGCTGTCCCCAGGCCCCTGGGATTTA
>Ga0315286_10005273_pt1 | contig 12464 bp, 8 predicted proteins | sample YL17G10_0_MG_FD_205038 | JGI IMG/M metagenome (GOLD analysis project Ga0315286, IMG submission 205038) | Sediment microbial communities from Yellowstone Lake, YNP, Wyoming, USA - YL17G10_0 | ecosystem: Environmental > Aquatic > Freshwater > Lake > Sediment | place: USA: Wyoming | collected... | reverse complement strand
TGCGCGGAGGATCGAAGCCCTCACCCGGGCTGCGCCCGACCTCTCCCGCAAACGGGAGAGGTGAAGAGCCCTCACCCGGGCTGCGCCCGACCTCTCCCGCAAACGGGAGAGGTGAAGAGCCCTCACCCGGGCTGCGCCCGACCTCTCCCGCAAGCGGGAGAGGTAAGAAGATCAGGCGACGCGGTGAGCCGCGAGGGGCACGGGTTCCGCATCGACCAGCGAGGCGAGCACCTCGATCGGCTGCGGCGCCGAGATGAAGTGCCCCTGTGCGTACTGCACCCCGATTTCCGCCAGGCACTGCAGCACGCCGCACGAATCCACCCGCTCGGCGATCGTGGCGATGCCCATGGCATTGCCGATCTGTGCGATTGCCTCGACCATGCTGCGGTCGATCGGGTCGTTGGCGACGTTGTGCACGAACTGCCCGTCGATCTTCAGGAAATCGACTGGCAGGTTCTTCAGGAACATGAACGATGACAGGCCGCTGCCGAAGTCATCGAGCGAGAAGCGGCAGCCGCGCGCGCGCAGTTCCCGGATGAAGTGGGTCGACGCCGCCAGGCTGGTCATCGCCGCGGTCTCGGTCAGTTCGAAGCAAAGCGCTCCCGGGCTCAAGTCGGCCGCCGTGATCTCGGCGATCACGAAGTCCAGGAAGTGCTCGTCGTTGATGGTCGTCGGCGAGACGTTGATCGCCAGCGTGAACGGCGCGCGCCGGCCCACATCGCTGCGCCTGTGCGCGAGGCTCGAGCAGGCCTGCTTCACGACCCAGCGATCGATGGCCGGCATGAGGTTGAAGCGCTCGGCGGCGGGGATGAATTCGGCGGGCTGGATCAGGTTGCCGGTCTCATCGCGCATGCGCAGCAGCAGTTCGAAGTGCCGCAACGGCTCGACACCCGGGCGAATCGGGACGATGGGCTGGCAAACCAGTACCAGGCGGTTTTCCTCGCGGGCCCGGTTGATGCGCGAGACCCACTGCATCTCGCGGTGGCGCTCAGGTGCGCGGCCCTGCTTGTAGGTCTGCACGCGGTTGCGACCCGACTCCTTGGCGGAATAGCAGGCCACGTCGGCCGCACTCATGACCGCCGCGGGCGTTTCGGCGAGACCGTTGACTTCGGCGAGGCCGATCGACACGCCGACGTTCATCACGCGGTCCTCCCAGACAAAGCGGAAATCGCGGATGGCCTGCCGCAGGTTCTCCGCGATGCGACTGGCCGTATCGAGATCGCAGTCGTGCAGCAGTACACCGAATTCGTCGCCGCCGAGTCTTGCCAGCGTGTCGGTCGTGCGGACTCGCGTCTGCAGGACGCTCGTGATCTGCTTCAGCAAGCGGTCGCCGGCCTGGTGACCGCACGTATCGTTGACGACCTTGAACTGGTCGAGATCGAGGTACATCAAGACGTGGCTGGAGCGTTCGTCGGCACGGACTGTCAGCAGAACGTCGTTCAGCCGCTGCTCGAACTCGCGCCGGTTGATGAGTCCGGTGAGCGCGTCGTGCGTCGCCTGGTAGGTGAGCGCGCGCTGCAGCCTTCGCTCCTGGCTCACGTCGTGGAAGACCATGACCACGCCGATCAACCCGCCGCTGCGATCGCGGATGGGGGCCGCGGAGTGCTGGATCGAAATTTCCTGTCCGCGCCGGTTCACGAGCACCGAAGGCTCCGCGATCTCGACGACCCGGCCCTCCTGCAGGCAGCGCAAGATCGGGCTGTCGATCGGCTGGCGGCCGCTTTCGCTCAAGACCTGGAATACTTCGCTGACCGGCCGGCCGGCGGCGTCGCGGGTCTCCCACCCGGTCAGTGCCTCCGCCACCGGGTTCAGGTACTCGATGCGCCCGTCCGCGTCGGCAGTGATGACGGCATCGCCGATCGACTGCAGGGTGACCTGGGCCTTTTCCTTTTCCTCGTAGAGTTGCAGCTCCGCGCGCTTGCGCACGGTGATGTCCGCGAACGTGCCTTCGTAGCCGGCGATGCGGCCGTCTGCATCGCGCACGACGCGCGCGTTCTCGACGACGGTGATGAGGGTGCCGTCGCGCCGCCGCATCTGCGATTCGGCGTCACGCACGACGCCTTCACTGTCCAGCGACGCAACGCTCTGCTCGCGCTCGATCGGGTAGGCGAAGATCTCGCGCATCGAGGAGATGGCGAGGAGCTCCTCGGTGCTGTCATAGCCGAGCATCGCCACGAGGGCCGGATTGACAGATTGGAAGCGGCCGTCTGCGGTGGAGCGGTACACGCCTTCGATCACGTTCTCGAACAGGCCGCGGTATTGGGCTTCGCTGCGTCGCAGCGCCTCCTCGGAACGCCTGCGCTCGATCGCGATCGCCGCGAGGGCGGTGAGGCGGCTCATCAGTTCGAAGTCGCGTTTCAGCGGGCTGCGCGGCTGTCTGAAATACAGCGCAACCGTGCCAAGCATTCGGCCATCTGACGAGCGAATCGGCGTGGACCAGCACGCGCGCTGCCCCGCTGCCAGGGCTGCTGTGCGCAGATGTTCCCAAAGCGCGTCGCGAGAGATTTCGGCGACGATGACCTGGCGTTGCAGAAAAATGGCGGCGGCGCACGAGCCGTTGCGCGGGCCGACGTCGACGCGGTCGAGCGCGGCGATGTACGCGGCCGGCAGTCGGCGGCCGGCGGCATGTCGCAGGACGTTGGCCTCCGCATCAAAGATCGAAACCGTGCAGGTCGCATCGGGCGTAACTCGCTCCGCCGTCTCGGTGATCATTTCGAGCGTGACGCCGAGGTCGACGTTGCCCGTGATGCGCTCGAAGACGCGGCGTTCGCCGGCCGAGAGAAATTCGCTGCGCTTGCGCTCGGTGATGTCCGTGATGCTGCCACGGATCAGCCGCCGGCCGGAGGAGGGCAGTCGCACCAGGCGGACTTCGCAGGTGATATCGTGGCCGAGCGCGTCGCGGTGGATCCATTCGAAGCTCGGCGCCTCGCCGGCCAGGGCCCGATCGATGTTGCCGCGCGCCACGCCGAATGAAGGCGTGCCGTCCGCCTGCTCGGGTGGGCTGATCTTCTCCGGACCGATCGACAGCAACTCGTCACGCGTCATCTTGAAGAACCGGATCGCGTTGTCGTTGCACTCGACGAAGCGGCCGGCATCCACATCGAGGACGACGATCGCTTCGGGGGCGTTTTCGACCAGCGTGCGGTAACGGGCCTCGCTCTCCCGGATGGCGGCCTCGGCCAGCTTGCGGTCGGAAGTGTCACGCAGGCAGACGATGAAGACTTCGCGCTGGTCGAGCCTGACCTTGCTGACGCCGATCTCGGCGTCGAACAGCGCGCCGTTGCGATGCCGTCCCTTGGTCTCGCGCGGCGCGAGGTCCACCTGGGTGTTCTCGAGCGATTCGGCAAGTTCCTCGAGCGTCTCGGTGATACGCGGGCGCCGGGCCAGCGACGGAATGAGCATGTCCAGTTTGCGGCCGTGCACATCGGCTTCATCGAAGCCGAAGACACGCTCGCCGGTGGTATTCAGCGTTTCGATGCGGCCCGTCTCGTCCACCGTCAAGATTGCGTCCTTGACGTGGTCGAGGATCACCTGCAGCTGGGCGGCGGCGCTCTCGCGGACTTCGCGCGTAAAGGCGCTGGTCTCATCTGCCAGGAGGCGCATGGAGCGGACGACGCCGCGCCGCTCCTCGTCCCACTCGCCGTAAGCCCCGCTGATCAGCTGCAGGAGCTTGCGCAAATCGAGCGGACCGCCTTCCTCGCGGGAGTCCGCGAACTGCTGCTTCAACAGGGGGTGGAGGCTCATGGAGCGGCTGGTTTCAGCGGGGGCAGTTCAATGGCAACGAGAAATTTGGCGCGACCTGTTGTCTTGCGGGCCTGGTGGCGGCGATGGCGCGCCGCTCGGCCGCACGCACCCCATCCACGGGTCGGGTTCCGAACCAACGCAGAGGATGCCCGTTCCGGGTCGTCTTGTCGAAAAGCCGATTCATCCCTGTGGCACGAGCCTCCAAGGCCAGCAACGGTCAAGTACCCGGCGGATGGTAGGTCGGGGTGTCGACGAGCGGTGTGAATCGGGTCACATCCAGGGTCTCTGTACCTCTCCCGCTGCAGCGGGAAAGGTCGGGCAATGCCCGGGTGAGGGCTCCGGAAACCCTCACCCCCTCGCGACCTGACTTCCGCCGCATCGCCCGTGCCCTCTCCCGAGTTGCGGGAGAGGGTATCCGGTAAACTAGCGGCCATCTTCCGCTCCCGCACGGACGACCTTGGACAATCCGGACCACCTCCCAGCCTGCGCGCCGCTCATTGGCCGCGATGACCCGCCCCCGTTCGTGGTCCTGCGCGAGCACGGGGCCGCCCCCGCCCTGATCGTCTGTGATCACGCCAGCCGGGCGTTCCCGAAGGGCATGAACCGCCTCGGCCTGCCGGAGCTGCCGACCTGGCAGCACATCGCGTGGGACATCGGTGCGGGCGAGCTCGCTCGTGGCCTGTCGAGCGCCCTCGACGCACCTGCCGTCCTGGCCGGCTATTCCCGACTGATCGTCGACTGCAATCGTCGCCCGGACGACCCCGAGGCCTTCCGCAAGGAGAGCGACGGCTGGAGGATCCCCGGCAACCAGTCCCTGACCGAGTTCGATCGTCGGGTCCGGCTCGGCTGCCTGTTCGATCCTTACCACGAGTGCGTTGCCGCGATGCTGGCCGGCTTCCGCGCGCGTAGCGTGGTGCCGCTCATCGTGTCCGTGCATACGTTCACGCCGGCGATGGCGGGACAGGACCGGCCATGGCACATCGGCGTGCTCTGGGACAAGGATGAGCCTAACGCTCGCCGCCTGATGCGGGGATTGTCCGCCATCGACGGCATCGTGCTCGGCGACAACCAGCCATACAGCGGCAAGCACCCGTCGGATTACACGATCGATCACCACGCGGAGCAGTCCGGGCTGCCGCACGTGTGCATGGAGGTGCGCCAGGATCAGATCGAATCGCCGGCGGGCATGGAGCGCTGGGTCCGGGTACTCTCAAGGCTCATTGGCGAGATGCTTGGTGATCCGGCCGTCCACCGCCTGCTGCACAGGGAGTCACCCGCATGGCGACACGCGAGCCACCGCTGACCCTCGGCGTCGAGGAGGAGTACCTGCTCGTCGATCGCGAGACCGGTGCGGTTGCGAGCGAACCGCCCGCCGAGTTGTTTGCCAACCTGCATGACCGGACGGCCGGGCGCGCCTTTCCGGAATTCCTGCGCTCGCAGGTTGAAGTCGCGACGCCGGTCTGCAGGACCGTAGCCGACGCTCGCAGAGAACTGACTGGCCTGCGGCGTGCCGTGATCGAGGAGGCGGCACGCTTCGGGCTTGCGCCGATCGCCGCATCGAGCCATCCGTTCTCGCTGAGTTCGACGCAGAAACGTACCGACAAGGAGCGTTACGTCGCGTTGCTGGAGGAAATGCAGGGCGTCGCGCGCCGCATGATGATCTGCGGGCTGCACGTGCACGTGGGCATCGAGGACGACGAACTGCGCATCGACCTGATGAACCAGCTCACGTATTTCCTGCCGCACCTGCTGGCCTTGTCCTGCAGCTCGCCGTTCTGGGAAGGCGAGCGCACCGGACTCATGTCGTTCCGCCTGATGGTGTTCAACGGCGTGCCGCGCACCGGCCTGCCGGAGCGCTTCGACAGCTGGGGCGAGTACCGACGACACACCGACACGCTGGTCGAGACGGGCGTGATCGTCGATACCTCGCGCATCTGGTGGGACCTGCGGCCGAGCTTGCGCTATCCCACGCTAGAGACGCGAATCATGGACTGCTGCACGACGCTCGAGGACGCCGTTCGCCTGGCGGCCCTCAACCAGTGCCTGCTGCGAATGCTCTATCGCCTGCGCCGGGGCAATCAGCGCTGGCGCAGCTACCCGAACCTGCTGGTTGGCGAGAATCGCTGGCGGGCGATGCGCTATTCGTACGATGCGGGGCTGCTCGACCTCGGCCGGCAGCAGATCGTGCCGTTCGCGGAACTGCTGGAAGAGATGATCGAGCTCGTGCGCGAGGATGCGGTCGAACTCGAGTGCTCGGCGGAGATCGAGGGTCTGCGCGAGACGTTCACGCGCGGCACGAGCGCGCATCGGCAGCTGAAGGTGTACGAGGCGGCGCTGCAGGCGGGGGCATCCGACGCAGTGGCCCTCAAGAGAGTCGTGGACTGGTTGATCGCGGAGACGGCGCGGATATGAGGCGTGACGAGGAGGCCCTCACCCCGACTGCGTCGACCCTCTCCCATGCGCGCACGGGAGAGGGTGCACTCACCTCACACGCTGCAGCGGGAGAGATCCGACCCAGTCGGCGCGAGGGCTCTCTCGACCGCCGGTTGGCGGTCGCCCCCATGATGGATTACACGGACCGCCACTGCCGCTACCTGCTGCGCCTCCTCAGCCCTCATGCATTGCTCTACACCGAAATGGTGACAGCCCAGGCGCTCGCGCACGGCGATGTCGAACGGTTGCTCGGTTTCGATCCGTTGGAGCACCCGGTCGCGCTGCAACTGGGCGGCTCCGATCCGCAGCTGCTGGCGCGTGCCGCGCGCATGGGCGAGGAGCGCGGCTACGACGAGATCAACCTCAACGTCGGTTGCCCGAGCGATCGGGTGCAGAGCGGCCGCTTCGGCGCGTGCCTGATGGCAGAACCCGAGGTGGTCGCGGACTGCATGCGCGCGATGAATGAAACGGTGAATGTCCCCGTCACCGTGAAATGCCGCATCGGCATCGACCAACTGGACGACTACGCGTTCTTCGAGCGCTTCGTGTCGGTCGTGCGTCAAGCGGGCGTGAATGTCTTCATCGTGCACGCGCGCAAGGCGTACCTGCAGGGGCTGAGTCCGAAGGAGAACCGGGAAGTGCCACCGCTGCACTACGACATCCCGGTCCGCCTGAAGCGTGAGCACCCGGACCTTACCGTCGTGCTGAATGGCGGCCTGAAGTCTGCGGCCCAGGTGCGCGAATGGTTGCCGCGGCTGGACGGAGTCATGCTCGGCCGGCAGGCCTACCAGGAGCCGTATCTGCTGGCCGAGCTGGATGCCGGGTTGCTGGCACCGGGCAGCAGGCTGCCGCGGCGCGAGGCCGTGATCGAAGCGTATGCCCAATACGTGGAACGCATGCTCATGCAGGATCATCGGCTGCAGGTGATGTTGCGGCACGTGCACGGTCTGTATGCAGGCCTGCCGAACGCGCGATCCTGGCGTCGCTACCTCAGCGAACAGGGGTATCGGCCGGGTGCCGGTGCGGAAGTATTGCGTACGTCGCTGCAAGTGTTCGAGCGGGCAGCCTGAATTCTTCACCTCTTCCGATTACTGGAGAGGTCGCCCGTCAGCCCGGGTGAGAGTGCTCCACCTCTCCCGCTTGCGGGAGAGGTCGCCCGCCGGGCGGGTGAGGGCATGGAAATCCCGGACCCTCACCCCAACTCTCTCCCCGTGGGTGCGGGGAGAGGGGGCAAGAGCGTCCTGTATACTCCTGCAACTGTCGTCGACCTGGTCAGGACTGGCCGGGCAATGGGGTATGTGTGTCGAGCACCGAGACGGAAGTTGCCGTCCTTTTCGCAGACGTGGTCGGGAGTACTCGATTGTACGAGTTGCTCGGGGATCACCGTGCGCGCGAAATGATCGTCGCCTGCATCGGGTTGATGCGCGAGGCAACCGAGCGCAACCGCGGCACCGTCATCAAGACGATCGGCGATGAGATCCTGGCAATTTTCCCGACGGCGAACGACGCGGTGAATGCCGCGGCGGAAATGCAGCATGACATCGGCGCGCACCCCGAGCTTGCCGTGCAGGGCCAGCACGTGGCGATCCGCATCGGTTGCCACTTCGGTCCGGTCGTGCTCGAGAACAAGGACATCTTCGGCGCGACCGTGCACACGGCGAACCGCATGACGAGCCAGGCCAAGGCCGGGCAGGTCATACTCTCGGGCGAGACTGCCAACCGGCTGTCCGCGGAGTGGCGCGCGGTTTCGCGCCGCGTGGACGTTACGTCCGTGCGTGGGCTGGCCGATGACCTGGAACTCTATGAAGTGCTCTGGCAGCAGGAAGACGCCACCAGCATGCTGCCCTCGATCGAGCTCGACGCGCGCAAGGGCCATCGGGCGCGCAAGGTGCGGCTGCGCTACCTCGGGCGCGAGTACGTGATCGACGACGCCAAGAAACTCTTCACGATGGGTCGCGCCGAAGAGAACGACATCGTCATCAAGGGCACCCTGATCTCGCGCCTGCATGCCAAGATCGAGGTCCTGCGCGACAAGTTCCTGCTGGTGGACCAGAGCACGAACGGTACCTTCGTCACCAACCAGGAAGGGCGCGAATCGTTCGTGCGGCGCGATTCGGTGCCGTTGCAGGGCAAGGGGTTCATCGGGCTGGGCAAGCTGCCCGAGGCGAACGCGCCCGACGCGATCCGCTACCAGCTCGAAGACTGATTTCACCTCTCCCGCAAACGGGAGAGGCGGGGAACTCAACCGAGCGCCTGCTTGACCTTCCGGCACTGCTCGCGCAGCGCGGGCGGCGAGCGCACGCCGAATTCCTCGAGGTACTTGCCGATATCGTCGATCTCGGCATGCCAGGCGGCGTGATCGAGGTCGAGCAACTGGTGCAGCGCGCCCTCGGGCAGGTCGAGCCCCTCGAGGTCGAGGTCCTCCTTGCGCGGCAGGTAGCCGATCGGCGTCTCCTGTGCGCCCGCGCGGCCTGCGCAGCGGTCGATGATCCAGGTCAGCACGCGCAGATTGTCGCCGAAGCCCGGCCACAGGAACCTGCCGTTCTTGTCCTGGCGGAACCAGTTGACGTGGAAGATCTTCGGCAGGTACTGGACGCGGCCTTCGAACGACAGCCAGTGCGACCAGTAGTCGGCGAAGTTGTAGCCGCAGAACGGCTTCATCGCCATCGAGTCACGACGCACCACGCCCACCTGGCCGACTGCGGCCGCAGTGGTCTCCGAGGCCATGCCCGCCCCGATCATGACGCCATGCGTCCAGTCGCGGGCTTCGTAAACGAGTGGCGCGACCTCGCGGCGGCGGCCGCCGAACAGGATCGCCGAGATCGGCACGCCGTCGGGGTGCTCCATCAGGTGGTTGTAAGCCGGGTTCTGCTTGGCCGACACGGTGAAGCGTGAGTTCGGGTGCGCGGCGGGGCCGTTCGCCTTGTCGTACGGGCGTCCCTGCCAATCCAGCGCCGGGGCGCCGGTGATGCGGCCTTCCCACCACGGCTGGTTGTCTGCCGTCATTGCGACGTTGGTGTAGATCGTGTCGTGGTGAATCATCTCGTAGGCGTTGCGATTGGTCTTCGGGCTGGTGCCCGGGACCACGCCGAAGAAGCCCGCTTCCGGATTGATCGCCCGCAGGCGACCGTCGGACCCGACGTGCAGCCAGGCGATGTCCTCGCCGATGGTCCACACCTTCCAGCCCGGCATCGTCGCGGGCGGGATCAGCATGCCGAGGTTCGTCTTGCCGCAAGCCGACGGGAACGCGGCTGCGATGTAGTGCACCTCGCCGCGGGGGTTCTCGATGCCGACGATCAGCATGTGCTCGGCGAGCCAGCCCTCGTCGCGCGCCTGCCAGCTGGCGATGCGCAGCGCATGGCATTTCTTGCCGAGCAGCGCGTTGCCGCCGTAACCCGAGCCGATACTCTTGATCGAGAGTTCCTCGGGGAAATGCATGATGTAGCGGCGATCCGGGTTCAGGTCGCCGATCGAATGCAGGCCCTTCACGAACTTGCCCTCGCGCTCGATGCGCTGCAGGGCGGCGGTGCCCATGCGCGTCATGATGCGCATGTTGAGCACGACGTATGGACTGTCGGTGATCTCGACGCCGCAGCGCGCGTACGGCGACCCGATCGGGCCCATGCAGTAGGGCACCACGTACATGGTGCGGCCCCGCATGGCGCCGGCGAACAGCGCGTCGATCTTGCCGTGGCCCTCCGCGGGCTCCATCCAGTTGTTGTTGGGACCCGCGTCGTTCTTGTCCGCCGTGCAGATGAAGGTCAGGTGCTCGACGCGCGCCACGTCCGACGGGTGCGAGCGGTGGAGGTAGCAGTTCGGGAAGGTGGCCGGATCGAGCTGGATCAGGTCGCCGCGCGCGAGCATCTGTGCGGTCAGTTCGTCGCGCTCGGTGTCAGTGCCCGTGCACCAGTGGATGCGCTGCGGCTGGGTCAGTTTCGCGGACTCGGCGACCCAGTCGCGGAGGGCGGTGTTGGTCGTGGTCATCAACCTGGTTTCCTTGCATCGTCGCTGGCGCAGGGCCGGTGCCGGAGCAGGATTTGTCGGCTCCGGCACGCCGATTATAGCGGCGCGCCGTAACCCTCGCGCTGCATCGCGACAAAAGTCTTGGTCGGAGCGGGAAACGGCAAAAAAAAGCGCCCTCCGAGGAGGGCGCAATCAGGGGGAGAACGGTAGGACGTCTATTTCTTCGTGTCGCGTCTGGGGACGATCAGGCAGCCTTGCGGGTGCGGGTGGTCGTCTTGCGGACGGCACGCTTGACTTTGCGGCGTGCCACCTTCACTTGCGGAATTTCCTGCTCAGCCGTCTCGACGACCTTCGCGTAGGTATGCGTCGCGACGATGCGCAGATCACGGCCGGCATCCTTGAAGATCGAGACCGCGCGGGTCGCGTCTTCGACGATGCGAGCGCGAGTCGCCGGCAGCATGTCGAACTGGTCTTTGACGAGGTCAACGATGCCATCGGCGCGGGTCGCGCGCTCGAGGCGCAGGGCCATGTCCGTCAGGGCCGACGTGATCATTTCCGACTGCAACTCGATCAGGTTCTGCACGGCGGTCTGCGAGACCGTCGTCACCTTGATGCCCGAACGGGCAAACAAGCGGACGGGGCTCTTGAGCGCCTTCAAGCTCTCGGCGGAGCCGCTCACGGCTTCGCGCACGGATACCGCGGACTCCTTGCGCATCTTCTGGACCTGTTCGGCCAGGGCCTGCGTCCTCTCGCTCACGATTTCTTGAATCTGGCCAATCATTGTCTGCTCCTGGTGTTCAGCTGCTGCAATGCAGCATTTGCTGCAGTGCACAATAACCCAGCTGGACTACACTGTCAAATCGGGGGAAATGCGGACCCACGAATGGCCGCCAACGCGGCCCGAATGGCGCTTGCCTCGTGCTGCGGCCTCCCGCACAGTCCGACCCCCATGCGATCTACCCCTGCAGGCAACAGGCGATTCACGTCGGCCCGTACCGGGAGCCTGCTGGTGGCGCTGGCGCTCGCGGGCGCGCCCGTCGCGAGCCAGGACAGGGCTTCCTCGGGAGAACAGAGCACTCCGGTCGCGACCGGCAGTGGACCGCTCGAGGCGACGATCGTCGCAGAGACCCAGCAGGTCGAGGAACAGGCGAACGGATCGACCGTCCGCACCTGGCTGCTTGCCACGCGTCTCAGCGCGGGCGACGAGGTGTACTACACGATCCGCGTGCGCAATCCGGGCAAGACCCCCGTGACCGACGTCGTCGTGACGAAACGGCTGCCATTCGGCATGCATTACAAGCGTGGCTCCGCCGTCGGACCGGCGTGCGAGGTGCAGTTCTCGGTCGATGGCGGCATCACGTTCGATCCTGTCGCACGCCTCGGCAGCGGCGTGGACGGTCAGTCGTCACGCAAGATGCAGGCGACCGACTACACGCACGTGCGCTGGACTCTCAGCCGGCCACTCGCACCGCGCGCCACCGCGCTGCTGCGGTTCCGCGCCACGTTCACCTGACCGCACGGCCATCGCTCGTGTCCGGAACGCTTGCTGAAATCTTCGGCCCCGACGGGCCGCTCGCCGCGGCGCTCGCGGGCTACACCGTGCGCGATCAGCAGGTCACGATGGCCGAGCACGTGGCCGCCGCGCTGGCGGGTCATGCGCAACTCATCGTCGAGGCCGGGACCGGCACCGGCAAGACGTTCGCGTACCTGGGGCCCGCTCTGCTCTCAGGGCGCCGCGTCATTGTCTCGACCGGCACCAAGGCGCTGCAGGACCAGCTGTTTCACCGTGACTTGCCCGCCATCTGCTCCGCGCTGGGACGGCCCGTCCGGGTCGCGTTGCTGAAAGGCCGCGCGAACTATCTCTGCCGCCACCGGCTCGACGTTGCCGAGCAGCAAGCGTATGCGCGCGGACTGCGACGCGAAGTCGCCACCGCGCTGCCGAAGGTCAAAGCCTGGTCTTACATCACCAAACGCGGCGACGTCGCGGAATTGCCGGGCTTCGGCGAGCAGGACGCCGTGTGGCCGTGGGTCACGTCGACCCGCGAGAACTGTCTCGGCACGGAATGCGCGAAATTCGACGAATGCTTCGTGCTGGCCGCGCGGCGCGAGGCCCAGGCGGCCGACATCGTCGTGGTCAATCACTACCTGCTGATGGCGGACCTCGTCCTCAAGGAGGAGGGTTTCGGCGATTTGCTGCCCGGCGTGGATGCGATCGTGATCGACGAGGCTCACCAACTGCCGGATGTCGCGGCGCAATTCCTCGGTTACAGCGTCAGTACGCGGCAGCTTTCCGGTCTCGCCCGGGACCTGACGGGCGAGCTGTT
>Ga0315286_10005272_pt1 | contig 12467 bp, 7 predicted proteins | sample YL17G10_0_MG_FD_205038 | JGI IMG/M metagenome (GOLD analysis project Ga0315286, IMG submission 205038) | Sediment microbial communities from Yellowstone Lake, YNP, Wyoming, USA - YL17G10_0 | ecosystem: Environmental > Aquatic > Freshwater > Lake > Sediment | place: USA: Wyoming | collected... | reverse complement strand
TCGAGCGGAGGCTTCATCCGCGTCAACGATGGCGAGGGACCGTACCCGGCAATCAATGTGCTGGCGGGAGGCCTGTTCGACATCCAGGCGGACTCATGGACCTTGTACAGCGACGCCGGCAGCGGAACACTGAGCAACGCCGGGACTCTGCGCAAGAGCGCAGGGACGGGAACGGCGGAGATTCATTCCCGCTGGACATTCAACAACCCCGGCGGGACGATCGACATTGCCAGCGGGAGGTTGCAGGTCGATGGGCCGTTCAACAGTTCCGGCACATCCAGCTTGAGCGGCGGTGGAACCCTGATCCTGGGCGGCGGTGGGACCAACACCGGCACGTTCACGGCGGCGCAAGGGGCGACGCTTCAGTTTGCGGGAGGCGCCAGCACATTTGACGGTTCGTACCTCTCATCTGGGACGACGCAGATCAGCGCCGGGACGGCGAATTTCAACGGCGCGGAGGCCCGAACAAAGAAGCTGGAGTTGTCCGGCGGGACGCTGGGCGGAACAGGTCCGTTGACGCTCACCGGCCCCGACTCGACATGGACGGGCGGATCGATGACCGGAGCCGGCTCGACCAACATCGCCAATGGGGCGGTGCTGAGTGTGACAGGCGGCAACGATAAGTACCTTGCCGACCGGACACTGAACGTCCAATCCGGCGGGAAGCTCATCTGGAGCGGGGGCATCATCCGGGTCAACGATGGCGAGGGACCGTACCCGGCGATCAATGTGCTGGCGGGGGGCCTGTTCGACATCCAGGCGGACTCGTGGGTTTTGTACAGCGACCGCGGCACCGGAACACTGAGCAACGCCGGCACCTTACGCAAGAGCGCAGGGGCGGGAACGGCAACCATCGTTTCCGCATGGACATTCAACAACCCCGGCGGGACGATCGACATTGCCAGCGGGAGGTTGCAGGTCGATGGGCCGTTCAACAGTTCCGGCACATCCAGCTTGAGCGGCGGTGGAACCCTGATCCTGGGCGGCGGTGGGACCAACACCGGCACGTTCACGGCGGCGCAAGGGGTGACGCTGGCCTTCGCCAGTAGTTACTTGCATGCTGCGGCCGCGACGCTCACAGGACCTGGGACCATTAAGATAACCGCGGGCACCCACACCTTTGCCGGTCGGATGCTCGATGTGGGCATGCTATCAATCACCGACGCACGGCTAAACGTGACCGCTGCTGAAGGCCGAGCACTGTCGACTCACGGGCTGTGGCTCAATGGCTCCGCCGTCCTCGATCTGGGAGTGGACGACCTCATTGTTCGCACCAGCAACGAAACCCGCCAGAGTGTGCTGGACGCGGTCGCCACCTGGATCAAGACGGGTCGTGGAACCGGCGGCAACCTCTGGCAGGGATACGGCATCACCAGTTCGGCCACCAAGGACAATCAATACACCGGCGTGGGCGCGATTCTGAACGACGACGGGAGCGGCAACCTGGTCCATCACACGTTCACCGACGTAGCCGTGGATGCCAATTCCGTTCTCGTGAAGTACACGTGGAACGGCGACGCCAATCTCGACGGCCTCGTCAACGCCGACGACTATTTCCTGGTTGACTCCGGATTCATCACGCAAAAAGGCGGCTGGTACAACGGCGATTTCAATTATGACGGCATCGTGAATGCGGATGACTATTTTCTGATCGACAGCGCCTACATCGGGCAGAGCGGGACTCTGTCACGCAGGATCGCGGCGGTGCCCGAGCCGGGGATGCTGGGGGCATTGGGCTTGGGGATGATGATGCTGGCTGGGCGGGTGCGGAGAAGAACGCGGACGCGGTAAGCCGTTCGCCACGAATTCACACCGGGGGAACGCGAGCGTAGTGATTCGCGCGAATATCGGCTCTCTTTCGTGCGAGATACACCGCCTCTGCATTCCGTATCATAGCCGTACGGCAGTAAATTTCCGATTGCTTGTCAAACAGTCGTTATGAAGTAGAGTAGGGTAGCTCATCTTATTGGACAGGGGGGCATGGTCGGATGAGTGGTTGAGGGCCAAGTCTGCCAGGAACTTGAGGTAGGAGAAGCATGTTATCCAGATCTAAACGGCGTGTCGTTCTCGGTTGGGCGGTCTGCGCGGCGTTGTCGGGCGGGGGCGTCTGTACGGGGCAGGCCATCAACACCAACGTCCTGTTAAACCCCCTCTTCGAGCAAGGAAGCGCAACAGACCCGGCCGGGTGGAGCGTGTCCCTTGGAAACTGGGGACTACGCACGAACACGCCGGCTCCGCACTCGGGATCGCGCTACTACCAACCCCTCGATTGCCCTGCGGCCAAGATCTATCAGGATTGGAGCGTCGCTGGCCTGGATTCATTCCGGTTGAGCACCGGAGGATATTGCATCGAGTACGGCGGGTACCAGATCAGCTACAACCAGGGGTGGCCGTGGCCAAACGACGAGGGCGCGATCGGCCTGGAGCAGTACACCGGCGGCAGCAGCACCCCCACCAGCATCGTGGACCTGGGCTCGTACACTTCCGCTTCCGCGTGGGGATACAAGGATGGTTTCGCCCGTCTGAATCCGGCCACCACAACGGTTCGTTACACGTTCTCCGCGCTGCGACATTATGGCGTCAGCAACGACGCCTACCTCGACGACGCTTTCATGATGGTCCGCGAGTCGGACATCTGGACCTGGGGCGATGCTCCGGAGAAATGGGGCAAGGGCAACTGGAACACTGGCGATGTAACCATCGGAAATAACTCGGCGGGAAATCTCCGCATCACAGGTGATGCGACGTGGACATCCGGCGGGGCTGTATTCCTTGGCCACCAGACCGGAGTGACTGGAACCGTGGATATTGTCCAAGGCAATTGGGTGGCCCAGGGCGCACTGACCATCGGCTTTTTCGGCAGCGGGATCGTGAACATTGCCAAGCAATGCCAGTGGAACACCAGCGGAACCACCTGGCTGGGCTATACCGCAGGCGGTGAGGCTGTGGTGAACGTGGCCGGTGGAACCTGGAATGCCACCGGCCCGGTATCGCTTGGCCAATACGGATGGGGAACCGTGAACATCACCGACGGCGGCGTATGGAACAGCCAGTCCGTTGTGGTGGGCAACGACAACATGTTCCGTGAGGGGAGCATTATAAGAATCACCGACGGAACCTGGAATGCCAACGACACGATCACCGTGGGCAACCTGGTCATCGGCGTGGTAACCGTCGGCGCCGCCGGGAAACTGAACACCAAAGGCCTAGTTCGCGTGGGAGGAACAGACCCTAACAACTGGGCCAGTTGGGGCGAAGTCGATGTCAAGGGGGGAACATGGACGTCCACCGGCCCCGTGCAGATTGGAACCGGCGGCTACTTTGCCGCCTCGACTGTCTCCGCAGGCGGCCATTGGAACAGCTTCGGCAAGGTCAACGTCGGCGGCGTCTCCGAGGGCAAGGTGTACCTCTCCGGTACAGGCTCCACATGGTCCGCCCAGTCCGAAGCCGTCCAGGTCGGCGGCGACCAACGCGGATACGTCAGCATCACATCCGGCGCAACCTGGATCACCGGCAAAGGGGCAGTTGTCAACGGGAAAGGTGCATCCGCTACAGAGGTGAAGGTGAACGGCGGCACATGGAGCGCCTCGACCAATGTGACCATCGGCGACAACGCCGCGGGCCTCGTAACCTTGGCTAATAACGGACAATGGACCAGCGACTGCCTGGTGGCCCTCGGAAAGCAGGCTGCCGGCACTGGGACCGTGAATATCTCCGGCGGCGGTGTATGGAACGCGGCTGGAGATGTATACGTCGGGGACAGCGGAAACGGCATCGTGACGGTGGGCGCCGGCAGCACATGGAGTTCGAATGTTGTTAAACTAGGAAATAACAATACGGGCGTGGGGACCGTGAACCTCGCCGGCGGGGCGTGGACTGCGAATGGGAACGCGTACATCGGCTACCACGGCAACGGCACCCTGACGGTGGATCCCGGCAGCACGTGGACAACGGGCAAGGACATCCTCATCGGCGTCGACGTCAAGGCCAAGGGCACCGTCAACCTCACCGGCGGCGTGTGGCAGTCCAACGGAGTGGCCCGTGTCGGCGGATTCGGGTCGGGGGAAGTCCATGTCGACGGCGCCAGCAGCCATTGGATCAGTCCGGGCGAGGTCTGGATCGGCGACTACGCGGGTGGCAGCGGTCTTGTGGTGGTGCAGAATGGCGGCATATGGAATGCCAACGGGAATGTGTACGTTGGCCGTGCCAGCGCAGGGATTGTGAACATCAGCGGAAGCACGATGATTGTTGGGCCAGGGGCGTTCCTGTCACTCGGTCCCCCGGGCACGTTGACATTCGATGGCGGGCGGATTGCCTGTCCGGCTTTTTACAACGGCGGCGGGACATTCAACTGGAACAGCGGCACGCTTGCGCTTACGGGCGGGCTGGTCGTCGAGTCCGGCAGCCCGTTTGGCGCTGTCGGCGGCGACAGGATCACGGCTGCGCGTATTCTGGAGGTGGCCGGACCGCTCACGGTATGGACCAAGGGCGGTCTGACGCTGGACGGCGGACGGATCGTCTGCGCCTCTATCGATAACAGTAGAGGCGGCACATTCAACTGGAATAGCGGCACGCTCGCGTTTTCCGGCGGCCTGGCCGTCAACTCCGGCAGCCCCTTCGGTGCTGTCGGCGGCGATGGGATCACGGCTGGGCGCATTCTGGAGGTTGGCGGCACGCTGGCGGTGGGTTCTGGCGGCGCGCTTGGGCTCAGCGGCGGCCAGATCACCGCGGGTGACGTGGAAAATACAGGGACTATGGGTCTCGATCATGGCACCCTCACGGCCACTAACGCGTTGACCAACGGCGGTTCGATCACCGTCTCGGGTGCGCAGATCGCCGCTGGGGGCTTGATCAACCAGGGATCGATGTCGATCAGCAATGCCGACATCAGCGCCGGTGTTTTGATGAACGGCGGAACGATGAGCGTCACAGGTGGCCAGACGACGGCCCCGACGTTGATCAACTTCGGCTCGCTCGCGATCAGCCACGGCAGCGTGGCCACCGCGGGCTTGATGAACCCCGGGACGATTGATGTCGTTGACAGCTTGGTCGTGCAAGCCACGGCCGATCCGCAGGGCCTCAACGCCGTTATCGTTGATCAGATCAAGCTCGCTCGCGGCGCGGCGGGCGGCGCTTGGACGGGCCCGGGCATCACGAGCCTGGCGGCCGTCGGCAAGTCGTACGAGGGCGTCGGCGCCTTCCTGAACGATCGCGGCGACGGCACGCCGATCATGCCCACCTTCGACGGCCGGAACGTGGATGCCAGCAGCATCCTCGTCAAACACACCTGGAACGGGGACGCCAATCTCGACGGCATCGTCAACGCCGACGACTATTTTCTGGCCGACTCCGGCTACGTCACGCAAAAAGGCAGCTGGTACAACGGCGATTTCAACTACGACGGCACCGTGAACGCCGACGACTATTTCTTGATCGATTCAGCGTTCATCGGCCAAACCGCGGCGCTTTCTAACGCATCACGCATCACGCATCACCTATCACCCATCCCCGAGCCTTCGTCGCTGCTCTGGGCGGTCGGCACACTGGCGCTCTTGCGACGGCGCAGATGCACCTGAGACGCCAAAAAGCCCACGGCGGCGCCGTGGGCTTTTCGTTGCTATTTCTCTGAACACAATCTAAAGGCACATCAGATATCGCACAGTTTCGCCGCCGCCGTCAGCGACGCGATCGGGTCTTTCTTGGGGATGAATTCGTGGGCGACGTAGCCCTTGTAGCCGGTCTCCACGATCGCCTTCATGATGGCGGGGTAATAGAGTTCCTGGGTTTCGTCGATCTCGTTGCGGCCGGGGACGCCGCCGGTGTGGTAGTGGCCGATGTACTGCTGGTACTGCTTGATGGTGGCGATGACGTCGCCTTCCATGATCTGCATGTGGTAGATGTCGTAAAGGAGCTTGACGCGCTCGGAGCCGACCGCCTTGCACACGCCGGCGCCCCACGCGGTGTGGTCGCACATGTAATCCCTGTGATCGCGCTTGCTGTTGAGCAATTCCATGCAGAGCGTGACCTTCTTCTCTTCCGCGAAACCCGCGACCTGCTTCAGCGCCTCGATGCAGTTTTTCGCGCCCTCGTCGTCGGCCATGCCCTTGCGGTTGCCGGACATCACGATCACATTGGGGAAGCCGGCCTCGCTGGTCACCTCGACGGTCTTCTTGATCATCGCGATGTGTTTTTCGTGGTTTTCCTTGCGATTGAGGCCGGGGTCGATGGGGATGCAGTTGACGATGCCGCACGCCAGGCCGTACTTTTTGAGGGTGGGGAACGAATCGGGATTCAGGAGGTCGATCGCCTTGATGCCGATTTTGACGGATTCCTGGCAGAGCTGATCGAGGGACAATCGGCCGTAACACCATGCGGAGACGGATTGGTTGATGCGTCCCTTGGTGATCGCGGGCTGGGCCGCGGAATCCGCCGCCACCGCCGTCCGGTCACCGCCGAGCACCGCCGCCGCCGCCGCGCTTCCTGCCGCTGCCATAATGGTCCTCCGAGAGAGCTTGTTTGAACCGTCTTGCCTATTGATTGCCATACATCCACTCCTTGGGTTAATGTCGTGTCATGATACCAGCGGCCGGGCTTTAGTCGATACGGCACGAGGGACTTTCCAAGACGCATTTCGCGTGGTACAACGACCTTAACAAGTGCCAAACGATCGCGGTCTGCAAGGACGTTTCATGGATTTTTCCTGGCTGAATTCGCTGAACGAGCAGCAGCGTGCCGCCGCCACGTTCGGCGATGGACCGCTGTTGATCATCGCCGGCGCCGGCACCGGCAAGACCAACACGCTGGCGCACCGCGTGGCGCACCTGATCGCCACGGGCATTAAGCCGTCGCGGATTCTGCTGCTCACGTTCACCCGTCGCGCCGCCGCGGAAATGCTGCGGCGGGTGGACAATCTGCTCGCGGCCGCCCGCGCGGCGATCCACGACGGCAAACAAAGCGGCATCTCCTGCCGCGTGTGGGGCGGGACCTTTCATGCCATCGCCAATCGCCTGCTGCACATCCACGCAAAGTCGCTGGCGCTTGGCGACAATTTCACCGTCGTCGACCGCTCCGACGCCGAGGACCTGCTCAACACCGTCCGCAGCGAACTGGGCTTCGACAAGGCTAAGACACGCTTTCCGCGCAAGGGCACCTGCATGTCGATCTACAGCCGATGCGTCAACGCGCAGGAGCCAATCGAGAATTCGCTCAAGGCGCATTTCCCATGGTGCTCGGATTATCCCGACGAGCTGAAGCGGCTTTTCAAAGCGTATGTCGATCGCAAGCAGGAACAGAACATCCTCGACTACGACGATCTGCTGCTCTATTGGCATCACCTGATGCAGGATGACAACCTCGCGGCCGACCTGCGCGAGCGCTTCGACGCGGTCCTCGTCGATGAGTATCAGGACACCAATTCGCTGCAGGCGCAGATCCTTCAGCGATTGCGGCCGGACGGCTGCGGCCTGACGGTCGTTGGCGATGATGCACAGAGCATCTACTCATTTCGCGCCGCGACCGTGCACAACATCCTCAATTTTCCCAAGACTTATCCGGCGGCGACGGTGCTGAAGCTTGAAGAGAACTATCGCTCCGTCCAGCCGATCCTCGATGCGGCCAATGTCGTGATCGGGCTGTGTCCGAACCGTTACAACAAGGACCTGTTTTCGCACCGCCTCAGCCAACAGAAGCCGCGGCTGGTGAATCTGCTCGACGAGGACCAGCAGAATGACTACCTGATCAAGCGCATACTCGAGCACCTTGAGGCGGGGATCGCGTTGCGAAAGCAGGCGGTCTTGTTCCGGGCGGCGCATCACAGCGACTCGCTCGAAGTGGAATTGGCGAGGCGGAACATACCATTTGTAAAGTACGGCGGATTGAAGTTCCTGGAAGCGGCGCATGTGAAAGACGCGTTGGCTATCTTGCGCGTGGCCGACAATCCGCGGGACACCACCAGCGCGTTTCGCATCCTTCAGTTCATTGACGGGATCGGCCCGGCGCACGCTCGGCGGGCGATCGAGCACCTCGCGGCGCACCGGTACGACTTGCGCAGTTGGGCCGACCATACCCCCCCTGCCGCGGCGGCCGGGCAGTGGCCGGATTTCACGTCGCTTCTTTCGCTGCTGGGCGGTGATCGATCAGCGCTTTCTCTGCCCGATCAGGTCGCCGCCGTCCGCAAGTTCTACTCTCCCATCCTCGAAAGACGCTACGACCAGGCGCAGATTCGCAAGCGCGATCTCGAACAGCTCGAACAGATCAGCTCCAACTTCGCCTCGCGCTCGGCGATGCTGACGGAGCTGGCGCTCGATCCGCCCAACAGCACGCAGAACCTCGCTGGCCCGCCTTTGCGAGAGGAGGACTACCTCATCCTCAGCACGATCCACTCGGCCAAGGGCTGCGAGTGGGACGCGGTCTATGTCATCCACGCCGCCGACGGCAACATCCCCTCGGACATGGCGGCCGGCGATGACGAGCAGATCGAAGAGGAGCGGCGGCTGTTTTACGTCGCCCTCACCCGCGCCCGCGACTTTCTGGAGATCTGTTTTCCCCTCAAGTATTACCACAAGAAATGGTCCAGCAGCGACCGGCACTCGATGGCCCAATTGACGCGGTTTCTGCCGGAATCCATCCTCGATCGCTTTGAACGGATCAGCCTGAACGCCCGGCCCGCGCTCGATCAACCCGCCTCGCGGCAGCCCGCCAGCGACATCCGCAAGAAAATCGGGGCGATGTGGTCATAAGCCTGTCTCGCCCGCATTGCGCCGGGCTGTTGGCTGAGTTCGCCGGCTGCCAGGTCGCTTTCTTGAATCAACAAAACGAAGTTTAGTGCATCAGTACGCCTCAACTGGAACGCGATTAGCTTGCCATCTTCCATTGGGTCTCCGCGTCGGTGTTCACGTCACTGACGGCAGTCCCGGCTGTTGTAGTGACAGATGGGCTGTCGCTTCCGGCTGCCCCGGAGCCAGACGAAAGGGAATAGCTATGACAGAACGACGTATGAACGAACCGGTCGGCTCGAACTACCCGTACGGAACCACACGCTACAGGCTTATCGATCGCGTCCGCTGGAGCGCCGTGGTCGCAGGGCTGGCGGCTGCTTTGGCAACAATGATCGTGCTGAGCTTTCTCGGCTTGGCCATCGGCCTGACAACCTATGACGTCGGCGACCGCACACAGCCGTTCAGGATCGGAGTTGGCGTCTGGGCGCTCATCAGCGGGGTCATCTCCTTCTTCCTCGGCGGCTGGGTCGCGGCCCGCACCGCCGTCGCCACCGGCGACAGCGGAACCCTCAATGGCACCATGGTCTGGTGCGCCGCCATTCCGCTCATGGCCCTGCTCTTCGCCAGCGGGGTGGCCTCCATGGTGGGCACCGCCGCTTCCACCAGCACCGGCGAACACGTCATCCGCGCTGCCAGCCAGATGCCTGGCGCCGAACCGGCGACCGGTGCCGACGCAACCGGAACCGCCACCACCCCCGGCACAACCACAGACGCTCAGCAGGCCAAAACCACCGCCACCAAAGCAGCTTGGTGGACCCTGGCTTCCCTCCTGGTTGGCCTGGGCGCTTCGGCCATCGGCGGCTATGCCGGCCAGCGATCCGATCACTCTGAGAGGACCACCACCACTCTGCCCCCCCCAATAACCCCTGGGTAGCCCGGTAGATTCTGTGGATAACCTTGGCGGAGGAGCCTCGCCTCCTCCGCTGTTTCTTCCGCCGCGGAACTCGTCACCCGCCCCGCCGCTTGCGATGGCTCGACTGATACTCCGCCGTCACCGTCCCCGCCGTTCCCCCGCGCACCGCAAACGCCCCTGCGACCGTCATCCGCCTCGGCTTCAACACCGCCACCAGATCGTCCAGGATCGTATTGACCACGCTCTCGTAAAATATCCCCTTATTGCGATATGAGAAGTAGTAAAGCTTCAGGCTCTTCATCTCCACGCACAGCCGATCCGGCACATAGCGAACCGTAATCGTCGCGAAGTCCGGCTGGCCTGTCACCGGGCAGACGCTGGTGAACTCCGGAAACACAAACTCGATCTGGTAATCCCGCCGCGGCTTGGGATTGGCGAACGCCTCCAGAATCGAGCGCGGATCGTCGATCTGTTCCTGGCTGAGGATAGACTTGCGGCCTGGCTGCTTAAACGCGCGATTCACGATGCTCCGCCGGTTCATTCCATGCCCATGCCGGGCATCATCCCTGGCCCGCTCGGCAGCTTGGGCGCCTCAAGCTTGTTCGCGAAATCCTTCGTCAGATCCGCCGCAAACGCCGAGTTCAGCTCGAACACCAGGTTCTTGTACTGCCCGATCATCGGCTTGCCGTCGCCCGGATCAACCAGTTGGATTTTATGCACCACCGGCTCAACGCTGCCGGCCGGCTGCAACGTAATTTCAATCGTGTAAGTCGCCGCCGGCTGCGTCGCCGGGAATGGCCCGGCCACATACTTGTCCGCCCGCAACGGCGAAAATTTCCTCAGAAGCGCATCCACCTCCGCCTCGCTGGCATCGGCATCCGACGCGCTCTTCAGCGCCCAATTCGTCGGCGGTAGCGCCGGCTGGCTCGCCGGCTGTGTCGCCGCCATCGTCGTCGCGTTGGTGGTCGGTTTCGTCGCAGCCACCGACTGCTTCTTCCGCTCGATCACCACTTCGTTCCGGCTGGCCGGCTGAGTCGTCGGCTGCGTCGTCGCCGGCTTGTCCGTGACAACCAAAACCCGGCTGACCTGGCCTGGATCGATCTTCATCACGTTCCGATCACGCAGATCCAGCGGTTTCTTGTTGAATTTGTCCATCGAAGCCGCCGCCACCTTCGCCAACGCCCCCGGCTCCGACACCGCCACATACACATTCTGCTTCAACACCGTGTCATACCCGCCAAACCGGATCGTCACCCCGCCCGGCTGCGTCGAGGGCGGCGCCGAGGGCTGCGTCGCCGGCGCTGCCGCGCTGAGCCACACCGTCATCCGCGCGCTTTTATTGGGCAGGAGCTGGGCCGGCACATCCGCCTCATTCACATACTCCGCCGCCGACAGCCCCGAGATCGCCGCCGTCATATCCGATATTTCCGACGCCTCCGCCGGCATTTTCTCGGGCGAGACAACCTGCCAATCCTCGCCGGTCTTGTTCAACACAATTTTCCCGTCCGGCCGCGTGATTTCGATCTGCTTGATGTCGTTCGACGGCATCGCGACAAGTTTCATCTGCCGATACGACATGAACGGCTTCTCAAGCTGGTCATACACCTCCGCCGCCGCCACCACATCCGCCTTGCTTCGGTCGTCCAACTGCACATACAAATTGTCGCCCACCGCCGAGCGGCTTCCGATCTTCAGCTTCACCGTCTTCGTCCCCGCCTCCATCTCCACCTGATATCGCGGCGGATTCAAATTGATCGTCGAAGCATTCTCGCCCGTCAGCGCGATCTGCCCGCGCGAGCGAAGCTCCGCCAGCCCGCGCACCAGCGAATCGACCGCCCACAGGTCCGCCGGCGCCGCGATCGGCTCCACCAGCCGCCATTCGACGCCCTTCTTTTCAAGCACCAGTTGCTTGCCGTCGGCGGGCGTGACGATCACCTTCGTGATGTCCTTCGATTCAACATCGATCAACTTCGCCTCGCCAGGCGTGCTGGTGTCCTTGGGCGCTTTCTCGCCGCGGTTCACAAACAGCAGCGCCACGCCAACCACGATCAGCACACACAGCAGGATGAGGGTCGTTCTATAGTTCATGGCCTGTTTTCTGCCTTCTAACTTCTGCCTTCTGTCTTCTCTGCTTCCTCTGCGATGAATCGGCCGCCTAATCGCGCCTCGCCACATACACCAGCATCCCCGCGACGATCACCAGCCCCGGCAACAGGATCAACAGCACGCCGACCCGCCAGGTGTTCAGCACCGCCGGACTCATCTCCGCAATCCGGCTGACTTCCATCGCCGACGGGCTGATCGCCAGCATCGGGTCCATCTTCGCCAGCCAAAAAACGCTGTTCATGAACAGCTCGCCGTTGGCGGGGAAGCGCGAGACAAAGATCCCCTGCTTGGCCAGGACGGGATCGGGATAGTTCAGCATCTGGTTGAAGATGAACGTCGCGCTTCCAATCGCGACCAGGCGCCCGGCGCCGTCTTTCTCAACCGCCGCGCCCGCCCAGAGTGGCCCGGGCAGATCGCCGTCCGCCGACGCGCCCTTCGGCGCGTTGTATTCCGCCGTTCCCGTCCGCATCAGCGATTCAACGCTCGTCTCACCCCACGTCTTGAGTGTCTGCGGGACCGGGAGTAGCCGTGAGGCCTTGTAGGCCTTCTTCTCCGTCACATCGACAACGCACATCGGCACAAGCACGCCCTGCAGCGACTTCAGCGGCTTGGTGATCGGATGATCGCCGTAGTCCTTCAAAAAGAAAATCGTCGGATCACGCTGCGCATCCTCGATTTGATCGGCCGCCTGCCCGGGTCCGCTCTTGACCACCTCGTGCACCGGAACCACG
>Ga0315286_10005271_pt1 | contig 12467 bp, 6 predicted proteins | sample YL17G10_0_MG_FD_205038 | JGI IMG/M metagenome (GOLD analysis project Ga0315286, IMG submission 205038) | Sediment microbial communities from Yellowstone Lake, YNP, Wyoming, USA - YL17G10_0 | ecosystem: Environmental > Aquatic > Freshwater > Lake > Sediment | place: USA: Wyoming | collected... | reverse complement strand
TGCATAAACACGATCTGATAATAAGCCCTCACTTTTTCCAAAAGGTCTAAATTTTTTATTCTCGTAAATATAAACTCCTACCGTATCGGTCTCAATTGAAAACTCTTTCGATAATCGTAAGAACCAGAGTCTCCCATGTCTATCTTTTCTAATTTTATGAAATCTCAGCCACTGAATTTTTTTATCGACCCTATAATATTTCCAACTTGATCCATCCCAACGATACGTTCCATCCAATGAAGAGCCGCTCGATATCCAAACATTTCCTTCATCGTCCTCGACTAAACCAGTTACCTCGTATATAGGTTGTCCATTGATATTTGTGATATTCTCTATTTTCCCGTCAGCAGGATGAATTTCAACCCCGTCAGCTGTTGCTAACCAAAGTGATCCGTCTTTGGTTTTCATTACCTCGAGCACGCGATTTTTAAAGGGCGGATTTTGTTTTACATATGTCCATCGAGTTGAATGTTGATTAAAAAGAAATAAACCACGCCTTGCTCCCACCCATAGATCACCATTAGCTCTGAATTGTAGAAACTCAATATTTTTCATCTGAGGCGGCAAAGGAGTAAGCTCGGCCCATTTTCCTAAATCCCGAATCAAAATCTCGCCTGATCGATATAACGCCAGTACCTGTCCGTTAGGCGCAATATCCATCGCTTTTATCCAATCACCTTTTTCCGTTGGATTGAGAACGGGTTGTGATTGTTTATACCATTCCCACAATCCCCTAACTCCGAAGGGATTGCCTATTGACGCCAAGCCGGTCCCTTTCTCGTCTTCAATTAAACAATTAATAGATAACTCACCCATTATTGCTTGCATCCTGCATCGCCAGGCGGTATTCACCCATTTGTATAATCCTTTTGGTGTGTTCAGCCAAACGTTATCCCCTTTGGTCATGAACAAATGAGGAACATTAGAAACTTTAGCTATTAGGTTTCGTGATGGATCAAATATTTTTATTTTACCTTCTTCATAAAAATATATAAGTGTGTCAACTCGAAATAATAATCTATCGTATCCAAAAGGAACGATCTCATTTGGGAATTTACCCTTGAGGTCTATATACCGAAAACCATTTTTATTTCCTCGATAAATCGAGCCGTCTTCAAATTTTACAACGATTGAATTCATCCAGCGATCAAGGGATGAAACTGGCTGTTGCGGCAATCCAAGAGAGGGATCAATAGGATTCCAGAAATATCCATCATACCATGCGACCCCCGCAGCAGTGCCGACCCATATATTTCCATCACTTGTTTCAACGAGTGAATTGATTTGATCGGATGGCAAACCGGATTCGGTTGTAAATTCAACCCAACGCCATTCTTCACTTAGAGTTGTCTCATCAATGTGTACACCTTGACTTTTTTGCCCTAGGCAGGAACAACTCACGGCAAAGATCAACATGGCGTAATATATACATGCCCTTTTATTCTTTGTGGGTATTATAGAATCAGTTTTGCAGTGCATTTAAGATGCGCTTAATATTGATAACCACTATGTTTCTAGAGTGTAAACCTTTACAGTTATATGAAACGATATCATTGAATATCAATCAAGTTGTTTAATTTCATCTGACAAGGACCATTTTCTTTGATTGGGAGAAAAGGAGTTTATTCCCTTCAACCTCTTCAGCAATAATTCGGTAGAAATAAATACCTGAAGGTATATTTGAACCATCAAATTTTATTTTCACTTCTTCCACCCCATTGTAATATTTTTTATCAAAAAAAGTCATTATTTCTTGTCCAAGGAAATTATAGATTTTCAATGTGATTAAAGAATTTTGACCAGTCATAAAAGAGATTGTCGTACCAGCGTTGAATGGATTCGGATAATTTGGATTGAGAGTAAAAATTTTTGGGATGACAGAAAGAATAATGGTGGTATCGCTACCTCTGGTCTGTGCATCAGTTACATATATGACGAGATTCTTTGATCCCGGTATCGTGCTGGGTGCGATTTTTGCTTTGAATGAAAAAATATTATCGCCATTAGTTATATCACCATGGGATCCATCATCAAAAAATGGTTGTGATTCTAAACCACCAATTAAACTCAAATCACCACTTACTGACATTCCCGTGCTAGTCGGATTTATACCTGGTGTTACTGCTGCTGAAAGTAGTGTCGAATCGCCTAGTGAAACCTCTGATGGACTTGCCGTCCCTACTACAGTCGGATCAGTCGATAATCGAAATACTGAATCAGACTTGAACATACCACGACCGTGCGTTGCAGCATATAGATAACCATCCCAATTCAAATCGAGATCTGCAATGGAAACATTTGCCAGACCATTATTTTGCTGAACCCAATTAACCCCACCATTGATTGTCTCGTATACACCAAGGTCTGTGCCAACTATGATATGACCAGGATATAGACGATCAAGAACTATTGCGTTAACAGGAATATCGGGCAAGTCACCACTCATATTTAACCAGGTACCACCTTGATCCGGGGAGAGAAAAATGTGTCCGGGAGTTGATGGAGTTTGAGTATTGTAACCAGAATAGCCAACTAATACACTATCTGGATTGTTTGGATTTACCACAATCGCTTTGACATATCGATTTGGTAAGAGTGGCTTTGATATAGTATCCCATAATGCGCTGGAACTTGTTCCATTATTTGTAACACAAATAAGTGAAGTTGACCTTTCACTACCACTTGTGCCAACATAAATAGTAGATGACGATGATTTTGATATTGCTACAGCAGATATGCACGAACCTTGATAACCGATACTAACGGGTCCATCTCCGGTTAAATCGCTACTGATGGGTACCCATAAATCTGCTCCATTTGTTGTCCTATAAACTCTATAAGTACCTGCAACCAAAATTTTTGGATTAGTCGGATCTATCACAAACGGTGCGATGAATAAACAACGATCTGTTGTTCCTTTGTATGGATCGGATTCGGATGCTATACCGTTCATTTTCGGCGACCAATCAGCTCCAGAGTTGGTTGATTTTTGGAAAGCTAAATTAACGTACTCGGTATAAACTATAGTCGGGGTATTATAATCGACCGCTGTTGCGCCGCCATCACCAGGGAACACCTGAGTCCAGTATGGTTGTGCAATGGTACGTAATGTTCCATTATCTTGTGTTCCACCGTAATATATTGCTTGTGTTGGATGAACTGCCCCGCTATAAAATTGAACTGTTCGAAAGCCAGCATTCATATCTGAAAATGAACTGCCACCATCTGAACTTTTCCAGATACCACCATCATTACCGGAGTACATAATCGAGCTGTTTAAAGGATCAAACATAATTGCATGATGATCGACATGAACATTAGTTCCAATCCGAAACCATCCCGAACCACCATTAGTCGATTTAAATAAATTAATTCCTCCGGTGTAAACAATATTGGGATCAATAGGATGAACTTTTATTACATTATTATACCATCCCTGGCCCCCCAAATGAGTTTTACTAATAGATGCATCGTAGGGTGTTCCCACGGCAAACCAGCTATTTCCGCCGTTGGCAGATTTTTGTATGCTGTGAGTATTATAATTAGAATCTGAGAGGCAGGCATAAATAACATTACTATTGCTTGGCGCGATTGCTAAACTGATTCTATCGTACCTGGTTGTTGGTGAAGGAAATCCAGTGGTCTTTTTAATCCAAGTATCGCCACCATCTATCGTCTTATATACTCCATCTGTTTGAAGGGGATCAAATGATTGATGAAGACCAAACGCCGCATACATGATGTTTGCATTAGTTGGATCCATGACCAAATCGACACAACGTTTTGAAGATGTTTTTGGTAATATCCCAACTTTAAACCACCTTACACCAGCATCTGTAGATTTCCATATTCCTTCATCAGTCTTTGAGGCGGTTAACGCTGCAAAAAGGATACTTGGATTATCTGATCGGATGACAATCTTATTGATAAAATAATATTTATATGGGTCACGAGAATCGTCAAAATTATTAAGAACATTCCACGTTGCACCAGCATCGGTAGATTTTAGAATTCCAATTCCGCGAAGTGCATCCACGTTAAAATAACCTTCACCTGTTCCGGCATAAATGGTATTTGAATTTGTCGGATCGATAGTGATACAGCCAATCACCAAGCTCGACGCAAAATCAGTTAATGACACCCATGCACTACCACCATTAGTGCTTTTCCAAATTCCACCGCTTACAGAACCGCAATATACGATGTTTGGATTTGAGGGATCAACAGCGATGGATCGAACACGACCGGAAATATTATCCGGACCTATGGATGTCCAAGAAAATGGTCGAACAGAACTAAATTTTAATAGATTGTTTTTCTGTATATGCTCTTTTGCTTTTTCTAACCAATCCGAAGGTATTCTACCAGTTGGAAATGCCCGCTGATTATTGTACCAGCGCATTGCCTCCATTGCTCCGGTGGCTTTGAAAGTAGTTAGCCCATCACCCTCGGTTGAATTTGAGACATAAGTACTCGTTTTTCTACGGCAGCAATTTGTTGCAACTTGCTCATCATCGTTGATAGGTGTTGAGACGCCTCGTGGTTGGTTTACAAAAAAATGGATGATTATAACCCACGAAGAGATGAATACAAATAATGAGATAATGAGTCGGATAATATATGATTTCATGCTGGTCTCAGAAAGAGATAATATTTATTCTTTATAATACCGAAAAAATTAGCTAAGGCGTCCAATATCAACATTGTGATCGAAAAAAGATCTAACTAAACAGAAATTTAAACACATCGCGAATTGATATATTCTTGTTAAATATGCTCACTATTCCGTTGAAAATCAAGAGTTCGCGTATCGATGAATTTGGATAATGCTCATTAAAATCGTATTATTAAAAAATTACGGCAAGGGACACTAAGTTTCCCGCCAAATAAAAGTTTCAAAAAGAAAGGAATTTTAGATGAAACACCTAATGGTGGTGGTACTCTGCTTCGGACTTTTTGCTTGTCAGAGGAGTACTCAAAATGATGTCCAGTTAAAAAGCCAAAAGGACAGTATAAGTTACAGCATTGGACTGAATATCGGTAACAATTTGAAAAGCCAAATGATTGATATTGAACCGAATATTGTTGCACAAGGAATAAAAGATATTGTTGATAGTAATAAAACACTCCTAACTGAAGATCAAGCGCAAGCAGTTATAACAGCATTCCAACAACAGATGATGGCGAAACATGAGCAGGTAGCGAAAGAACAAGCTGAGAAAAACATAAAGATTGGTGAGGCGTTCCTTGCTGAGAACAAGAAAAAGGAAGGCGTAGTTACATTGCCAAATGGATTGCAATATAAAGTAATTAAAATGGGAACCGGAAAAAAACCCAAAGCAATAGATACTATCACTGTGAATTATCGAGGTACACTTATCAATGGCACTGAATTCGATAACTCCTTTAAGCGCGGTCAGCCGTGGACTGCCCCACTTAATAGTTTTATCCCAGGTTGGATTGAAGCTGTGCAGTTAATGCCCGTCGGTTCGAACTGGGAAATATATGTCCCACCCCAGCTTGCTTATGGAGAGCGTGGAGCGGGGCAAATCATTCAGCCCAATTCAACACTATTTTTTGAAATTGAGTTACTCGCGATAAAGTAATATAAGTTGTCACACTTGTAAGCTAAATAAAATTTCAAGTTGTGATTAAAAGAATCTTTTTCATAGTTCTTGGAATATGGATCAGTCTCAATTGGGGTTTCGCACAGGAACCCCAGACTGATATATTAAAGAACCTCTCTTTCGGAAAACCAGCGATAAAAAGTGCCGATTGGGTTAAAGATGCAATTATCTATTGTGTTTACCTCCGCTCTTTTTCACCTGAAGGTACATTCGATGCTTTGGAAAAACGCATCCCTGAATTAAAAGATTTGGGTGTCAGCGTGATATGGCTGATGCCAATTCATCCTGTAGGTGTAAAAAATAGAAAAGGCAAGCTCGGAAGTCCTTACTCCGTCCGAGACTACTACGCTACTAACCCTGAATTCGGAACGATTGTTGATTTTCAAAAACTTTTAAACACAGTTCACAAGAATAACATGAAGTTGATAATCGATCTTGTGGCAAATCATACATCTTGGGACAGTAAACTAATTATCCAGCATCCTGAATGGTTCACAAAGGATGCGAATGGAAATATCATTTCACCACGCTCGGATTGGACAGATGTCGCCGATCTCGATTATTCAAAAACCGGTTTACGAAAGTACATGCTGGAGATGATGGAATGGTGGATAAGAGATATTGGGGTTGATGGTTTTCGATGTGATGTTTCCAAACTTGTTCAGATTGACTTCTGGGAAGAGGCGCGTGAGCGGTTAGACAAAATCAAACCTATCGTTATGATTTCGGACGGATCACTTCCTGAGCATCACCTAAAGGCGTTCGATATCACCTATAGCAGGAATCTCTACGATGAACTTGATTCTCTGCTGGAGGGTAAGCAGTCCGCAATGATGATTGATAAAATACTTCACGATGAATACCAACGCTTCCCTATCGGCTCGCTGCAGCTTCGCTTTTGTACAAATCACGATAATAACAGTTGGGATACATCTCCTACTTTAAAATTTGGGATGGGTGGAATAAAACTCGCTACAGTTCTTGTGAATACAATGCCGGGAATACCGCTCATTTATAATGAAGAAGAGGCGGCGAACGGTAAGAAATTGAGTCCTATCGAAAAAGTTGATATCGATTGGAACAAATCACCTGAGATGGATATCTTATTCAGGACACTCTTCAAACTAAGGAATGAACACAAGGCGCTTTCACGCGGAAAGCTGGTTAAAGTATCAAAAACCAGTGAAAAGGATGTTTATTGTTTTTTCAGAATCGAAGGAAACAACAGAGTGTTCGTTGCACTTAATTTTTCTAAAGAACCCCGCTCTACCGATTTGGATATTCCTTTTGATGAAATATTCCCGAAGAAACAAAAATTAAGAATGAAAGATATATTCACCGGTACATCCATAACATTCGAGCAAGGGAAAACTCAGCCGATCTCATTAGAACAACATGGTTATCTTGTATTCGTTTTAGATAAATAAATTCAGTCAAAGTTAATAATCTTGCTTCTGTAACATATTCTTTTAATTTAAATGAAACTATTGAAAATATACCCATCATTTTAAATAAAGTGCTCTATGATTTCTCGATTGATAACGATATCATTATTTATAACTCTGGTTTTTCAAATCCTTTTCATCGGATGCGGGAAGAAGGAAAACTTCGACGTTACTGCATATAAAAAAGAGATTGAGGAATGGCGAACAAAACGTGTCGAGCGTCTTAAGAGTGAAAACGGTTGGTTAACAATTTGTGGATTGTTCTGGCTCAAGGAAGGTGAAAATAAATTCGGTACTGATTCTTCGAATGTAATCATCCTGCCATCCGGAAAAGCGCCGGAATTTGCCGGTTCAATTTTTCTCAAAGATAGCATACTCCGACTGCAGGCACAACCACGAGCGAATATTAAATACAAGGATTCGGTAGTTACTTCCATGATCATCAAATCTGATGCTGATGGTAATCCAACTGTTTTGAATCTTGGATCGCTTAATTTCTATGTTATCAAGCGCGGCGAGCAGATTGGTGTGCGAGTTAAGGATAAAGACAATCCTTCGCGTTTGAATTTCAAAGGATTAGAGTATTTTCCGACAGATCCAATATGGCGTTTTGAAGCAAAGTTTAAACCATACAATCCACCCAAAGTAATTCAAATCGTAAATGTTTTAAACAAGGTAAGTAACGATACCTGCCCCGGTGCCATTGCTTTCGAGTTCGATGGCAAAATGTTCCGGCTTGATGCACTCCGTGAAGGGAAAGAATTTTTCATCATTTTTGCCGATGAAACAAGTGGGAAGGAAACATACGGTATGGGGCGTTTCCTCTCGGCCGATTTACCTGATTCAAATAATACAGTCATTCTCGATTTCAACAAAGCATATAATCCACCGTGTGCTTTCACAGTATTTGCAACCTGCCCGACACCACCGAAGCAGAATCGACTGGCATTACGCATCGAGGCAGGTGAGAAAAAATACGCAGACAGTCATCATTGAGAAACTTTATTAGGAAGATCACTGATAGTTAAAATGAGATGAAGCGTTGAAATGGTACTCGACATATTTCATTATCTTGTTATTACTCTTTCAAAACATTCTTCAATCAGGGGAATGGAGCTCACCGATTGACTTGGCCAAGACCTCAAGAGTGCAATTCCGATGGCGGGTTGTCAAGCTCGATAGCAAGTCGAAACAAAATGAAATAGAATGGGGATTTAGAAACGCGAGCGACTCGACCGTGACGTTTAGTTACCTAATAGTAAGTGAGCGGAACGAGAGAATTATGGGCAGAGTTACAATACTGCCTCATCGCGTTAAGATAGCGGGCTGGACGCTTAGCGGTAAGAGTATTCTCAACACTCTTATCGATGACATTCATTTTGTAAATCCTCGGAGTGAAAATGGTTCGACAAAATAAAGCTCATACCGACCATAGTATCAGTACCGTTATTGACGATCCAAAGCATTCAAGAAATTTCAAGAAGACCGCAATCCTTTTATCATCGTTCGTCATTTCGTTGTACATCTTCAGCTCATTTTTCCCGGCATCTTTCCTTTGGGGTATAAACAATCTAACTTATCTCGATCCAGCATACCGTATCGCTCTTCTTGTGATTAGTTTATTACTTTTACTGCCTGCATTTTTAACAAAATATACAGTATGGATGGAAAGTGTATTACTATTATTATTCTCAAAGAAATTTATTTTCAGTCTTTTCTATATCATCATTGGCATCTTGTGTGGATACGGATTCTATCATTTTAGAATCTCCACCGATATGTACGGCGATTCTCGGACGCTGTTGACAATCCTGTCAAAAACAGTATATGGCACTTCCGATCTGTTCAATTTAAATGATTATGAGCCGCTCACACGCATGGTAAATCAGAGAGTAGCCCGTCTTCTGCAGATCGATCAAAAATTGGCTTACCAGATCGTCAGCTCAGCTTGCGGTGGAATATTTATTTCAACTATTCTCTTTTTCGTCAGGTCACTTAAAGAATCTGCCCTATGGAAAACTCTTATTATCATCCTGTTTGTTACTTCCGGGGCTAATCTGCTCTTTTTCGGTCATGTTGAAGATTACACACTTCCTTACATTTGTACTTTTTTGTATCTCATTACTGGATGGCTATATTTTGATGGTAAGAAAACACTTCCCGTCTTATTCATCCTTTTTCTAATTGGAATCCGGCTCCATTTTCAAATGCTGCTTTTTCTTCCTTCTCTGATTTATATTTGTCTCCATAATCTGAGCAATCGTTTTCCGGCTATTCACCCATTCCTTAAACCCAAAAAAATTGTACTATTTGTTCTGATAACCTTAGTATTGGCAGCAATTGCTTATATTTTCTATTTCAAGGCATATCGTTTGACCAGCAATGATCAAACCGAGAGGGCATCGAAAATATTTTTACCAATGGTGAATCCGTTGTCTCCTCCTCACAATTATTCTTTATTTTCGTCCAATCATATCTCGGACGTGTTGCAGGAATTTCTATTTACATTATCTCCTGGGACCATTATTCTTTTAGCTCTTACTTTTTTCTTTTCTCGCAATATTAAATGGCGGGATGCTCGGCTTGTCTTTTTTGGAATCAGCGCACTCTATTTTATTATTTTCAATTTCACAGCAAATCCGATTTTATCTATGGCAAGAGATTGGGATCTTTTCTCGCTCGCCGCGGCACCATTAACGTTTTTTGGAATAACCATAGCGCGACAATGGTTCAAGTTATTTAAAGATTTTTCAATTCATAAATTTATCATCGGGATTTGTATTGCCCCTGCGATATTATCGTGTGCAAATTTTTATATCAACTCACGTTACGATTATACATCCCGGCGACTCGAAAGCATTGGCGAATGGTCATATCACAGTTACTATTGGGGTGCATCCTATCTCATAAATGTTGGAGTGAGAGCTATAAAAGACACGACTGAGCGGATTGCTCGTTGGAAAGAAATCGTAGAGAAGCTGCTACCGTATAAATCAACTCCCGATTATGAGATAGCTTGCCTATATAGAAAAATTGGAGAAACATATTTGACGGATAAGAAGAATGACCTCGCCATTCAATATTTTCAAAGAACTCTCCTTAATGATCCAACACAAATAGAAGGTATAAAGTGGATTGCTCTTGCTCAATTGCGTCTTTGGAGGTTTGATGAGGCTGATCGAACCATTGAGGATTACAATATAAAAGTGAATCATCCAGCGGTAAAAGATTTTTTGGGGCTCCTGATTGCTCAGGAAACAAATTTTTTAAGGTTGTTAACATTAACGAAGATAGATTCTTCTGCCGTTCAAGCTCGAATGGATAAAATTGTCTCGTTTCAATCTCCCTCCAATTAAACGAGTAGCGGACTTATTCATCTTTCCTAGTTTCCGAATACCGTTTGCACGATTGAATATCCCAAGTAAAAGTATTTTATTGTTCAATAATTACTGATTTACTATAGCAATGTTTCATGTTTGTGAGTCGGTGATATTTTGTTTATCTTTAATTTGATCAAACGTCCTCGTTTATTGAAATGCTAGTATTCAACTTAAATGAAAGAACAAAGAGAAAAGATAGTACCATCTGTCACATTGGTATTTTACTTTTATTATTCGTGTTTTCTTTCCCTCGGACTCTTAACACTCAAACCACAGTCCGTTTCACTGTAATAGGAGACTATGGATGGCAGGGTCAAGCCGATCTTGATGTTTCTAACCTTGTTAAAAGCTGGAATCCGGAATTCATCATAACCACAGGTGATAACAATTACGACTACGGTGAAGCGACAACCATAGATCGGAATATCGGTCAATATTACCATGATTTCATTTATCCTTACACAGGAAGTTATGGTGCGGGTGCAACCGAGAATAGTTTCTTCCCGACGTTGGGAAATCACGATTGGGTTGCGGCGGGTGCCACACCATATCTTAATTATTTTACATTACCCGGCAATGAGCGTTATTATGATTTTGTGAAAGGACCGGTTCATTTTTTTGCTCTGGACAGTGATTTACATGAGCAGGATGGAAATTCGAGTACGTCTGTACAAGCCACATGGCTGAAGAATAAATTGAGTGCTTCAACTTCACGGTGGAAAGTTGTTTATTTTCATCATGCACCGTATTCATCTGGCACAATGCACGCATCAAACACAACATTACAATGGCCCTTCAAAGCATGGGGTGCCAGCGCTGTATTATCAGGGCATGAACATAATTATGAAAGACTTACGGAAAACGATCTCGTCTATTTCGTAAATGGATCAGGCGGCAGAAGTCTATATTCTTTTGGCACTGCCATATCAGGCAGCCAGATTAGATACAGTTCCGACTATGGTGCGCAGCTTGTCACAGCAAACGACGATACACTCACATTCAAGTTCATTACACGCACCGGCTCAATTATTGATACTTATTCATTAGTTGCCTCTCACCATAATTATTCACTCAGCGTTCAAAAAGGATGGAATCTCCTTTCGTTGCCGGTGAAAGTTTTGGATCCAAGGACAACAACATTATTCTCGACCGTTACATCTCCAGCATTTGCTTATAACGGTTATGGATACAGCGAAACTGATTCGATTCAGAATGGAACCGGCTTTTGGCTAAAGTTCAATACAGCCCAGTCTGTAGATATGAATGGCGATTCACTTCTTCAAGGTACGATTGATGTTGTGGCCGGTTGGAATATGATCGGTACGATTGTACAGCCAATTACTGTAAGCTCGATCATCCAAGAGCCGGCAGATAATGTCGCTTCCGGCTATTTTGGATATACAAGCAGTTATCTTGCAGTCGATACTTTGAAGCCGGGAATAGGTCACTGGGTCAAAATTAAACAGGATGGAAAATTAATTTTAAAATCGCCGACTCCTTAGCTTCCTCATCTCATTTAACTCGCCACAATTTTTAAATCCCGATTTGCCGGAGTCGAAGAAATATTATTGTGTGGGAGAAGTGGAATTGTAACATTCGCGCTAACTACCCTCTGCATTTCACCAGTTGTGTGAGTTAGAAACAGGAAATTATAAAATCTTATACACGGAATCTTCCATGTTGAAATGCTCCGTAAAAAACCCTATATTGCTCACGAATGAGTCAGAAAGGAGAAACGATATGACACAACGCAGCGAGCATGATTCAATCCAGGATCAACAACTTGATCACCTTATAAAAACCCAGCAAGATGTTTGGCGGGTATTCAGGGCGATGGCAGAATTTGTTGAAGGTTTTTCAACTCTATCGAAAGTTGGTCCTTGTGTTTCAATATTCGGCTCGGCACGAATAAGACCAGGAACCCATTATTACCGGCTTGCAAAAACAGTTGCAAAAGAATTTGTCAAAGCTGGCTACGGGATTATTTCTGGTGGCGGTCCTGGAATAATGGAAGC
>Ga0315286_10005270_pt1 | contig 12469 bp, 12 predicted proteins | sample YL17G10_0_MG_FD_205038 | JGI IMG/M metagenome (GOLD analysis project Ga0315286, IMG submission 205038) | Sediment microbial communities from Yellowstone Lake, YNP, Wyoming, USA - YL17G10_0 | ecosystem: Environmental > Aquatic > Freshwater > Lake > Sediment | place: USA: Wyoming | collected... | reverse complement strand
TCATTATTTTAGTGACTGCAAAACCGGCGCTACTATTTAAAACGATAATTTCACGCTGTAAGATAATAAAGTTTTCTCCCTTAAAAAGAACTGAACTAAAGGAAATCTTAAAACAAGATTATTCTCTGAACGATGATACGGCCCACTTTTTAGCTTATTTTTGTGAAGGAAGAATAGGCTACGCCTTAAAATTAAAGGAAACGGATATATTGAAAGAAAAGAATGAGATTATCGACTTATTTACTATTTTCAACAATTCAGGCATAGAGAATACGCGCCTGCAAAATAGAGAGAACCTGCGCAGTCAGCTTAATATATTAACCAGTTGGTTCAGGGACATATATTTAATCAAGACAGGTACAGCGCATTCAGAACTTATTAATTTCGACCGGAAAGCTGAACTTCTTAAGCACATGAACCGTTATACTTTGTTCGATGTGGATGAAATAATAAAATCTATTTCGGATTCAATGTTGTTCTTAGAGCAGAATGTAAATGTGAAGCTGTTGTTATCTAATTTAAAGGCGGAAATATGGAAAAATTAATTTTAGTTAGATTAAGAGATTCAGGCCAAACATTTTTTTATAACGCGCCGGAATCACTGGAACTCAAAGACGGTAATTATGTGATTGTGGAACACGACCGCGGCCTGGATTACGGGCAGATCGTTTCTCCTAAGGAGGCCGTATCTGAGGCTAAGTCAAAGGAACCGCTGAAGAAGCTGGAGCGAGTGGCCACCGAAGCTGATTTAAAACAAATAGTAGAGAACCGGGCTAAAGCCAAAGAGGCATTTGGCACTTGCGTCAAGAAGATAGGCGAACATAAATTGGATATGAAGCTGGTACATGCAGAGTATTCCTTTGACCGCAGCAAGATCGTTTTTTATTTTACTGCGGCAGGCAGAATCGATTTTAGAAATCTAGTCAAGGATTTAGCTAAGATTTTTAAAGCCAGGATCGAATTAAGGCAGATCGGGGTAAGGGATGAGGCTAAGCTTTTTGGAGGATTTGGTTCTTGCGGCAGGGAGCTGTGTTGCGCAAAATTCTTAAAAGATTTTGAGCCTGTCACGATAAAGATGGTAAAAGAAGAAGGGCTTCCTTTAAATCCGCCTAAGATCTCCGGCCTTTGCGGCAGGTTGATGTGTTGCCTTTCTTTTGAATATGAAACATATAAAATTTTATCCAAAGGCCTTCCGCGGGAAGGCGAACGCATAAATACCCCCGAGGGTAAAGGTAAGGTAGTCGGTGTTAATGTGTTTAAGCGGATAGCTACTGTGCAGTTAGAAGAGGGTAGGCAGATACAAATTAGTTATAAATGAGCTCCATGGGCTAAAGCCTTCGCCTGGAGCGAAATACTAAAGCGGCCTGCGATTATCCTTAGCCTTAAAAAGGTTAAGGTTTTCAGCCGCGTACGTATGAAGCCAAAATTTTATATTACCACACCCCTGTATTACGTGAATGCCTCTGCGCACATAGGGCATTCTTATACTACTATTGCCGCGGATGCTCTCGCGCGGTATCAGCGCAGGCTTTTAGGCGAGGAAAATGTCTGGCTTTTAACCGGTACCGACGAACACGGCCAGAAAATTCAAAAGGCAGCGCAAGAGGCAGGGCTTGAACCGCTGGCATTCGCCAATAAGGTAGTTTTAACATTCAAAGGCCTCTGGAAGGATCTGAATATTTCTTATAACGATTTTATCCGTACTACAGAGGAGCGGCATACCGCTTTTGTAAAGAAGGCCCTGGAAATACTTTATAAAAGGGAAGATATCTATGAGTCAAAATACGAAGGCTGGTATTGTACGCCTTGCGAAAGTTTCTGGACAGAGCAGCAGGTTGCTCAGGGAGGAGTTTGCCCTGATTGTAGTAGGCCGGTGGAAAAAATAGCAGAGACCGGTTATTTCTTCAAACTGGAAAAATACCAGGATTGGCTGGTTAATCATATTAAAAATCCGGCAAACGTTAAATTTATTCTTCCTTCCACAAGAAAGAATGAAGTCTTAAAATTTTTAGAGATTAACAAGTTAACCGATCTTTGTATTTCCCGTCCTAAGGAGCGGCTCAGCTGGGGGATACCGCTGCCCTTTAACCCTGACCATGTGACCTATGTCTGGTTTGATGCGCTGCTGAATTATATCAGCGCCGTCGGAACATTTAATAGCGAAGACAGATATATCTCTAAATGGTGGCCGGCGGATTTGCATTTAATCGGTAAAGATATTCTCAGGCAACATGCGATATATTGGCCGATTATGCTGCATGCTTTGGGTATTGAGCCGCCCAAGACAATATTTGCCCATGGCTGGTGGATGATAAATGATGACAAGATGTCTAAGTCGAGAGGCAATGTAGTTAATCCTATTGATATGGTCAACAAATTCGGTATAGATGCCTACAGGTATTTTTTATTGCGCGATGTTCCTTTTGGGCTCGACGGGAGTTTCTCGGAGGAAGCCATAATCAAAAGATTTAATAGTGATTTGGCAAATGATTTAGGAAATCTCCTCTATCGCACTCTTACTATGGTAGAGAAATATTACCAGGGGAGTATCCCGCAGATAGAAATAAATAAAATAAAATTTGACCAGGCCGGAGAGAATATTAAGAAGATAATAAGTACACTAGAAGATGTAGCTTATACCCCTTTGGCTATTAACTTTGAATTCAGCTTTTCTTTAGAGAAAATTTGGGAATTAATAAATATGGCGAATAAATATATAGAAGAGACTAAACCATGGAATCTAGCTAAAGAAAATAAAACCGATGAGCTTAAAAGTTTTATCCGTTTATTGGTGGATGTAATACGAGAGGTTGGTGAAGTAATTTTACCTTTTATGCCCAGTACCGCAGCGTCTATTAAGGAGCAGATCGGCCAAGACACAATTAATAAAGGCAAGCCTTTATTTCCCCGAATAGAGATCAAAACTCCTAACCCTTGATCGTTTGCAAGCTTATGATACATGAGCTAACAGCTGAATTAGCCGACACCCACTGCCATTTAGACTTCCCCGAGTTCAATCTAGATAGAAACGAAGTCATCCGGCGAGCTAAAGATCAGCGCCTGCGATACATTATAAATATCGGTTCAAGCCTTTCAGGTACCAGGAAGTCGGTTGAGTTATCTAAACAATATGGTTTCATTTATGCTACCTGCGGTATACATCCGCACGAAGCAGACAGAGTTGATGATAAAATTCTGGTAGAATTAAAAGAATTAGCCAGGGAAGATAAGGTGGTAGCTATAGGCGAGATAGGCCTGGATTATTACAAGAATTATTCTAAAGCAGAAAATCAAAGATCTTTATTTATTTCTTTAGTCAAGATGGCTCAAGATTCAGGGTTACCTTTAGTGATACATACTCGTCAGGCAGAGGAAGACACCTTAAAGATTTTAAAAGAGGCAATGCCGGTAAAGGCAGTGGTGCATTGTTTTTCCGGGGGCCAAGAATTTCTAAAAGAGTGCCTTACGCTAGGATTTTTTATCTCCTATACCTGTAATATCACCTATAAGAAAGCACAGACCTTAAGGGATTTAGTGAAGGCTACCCCATTAGAGAGAATTTTATTGGAAACCGATGCTCCCTTTTTGCCTCCGGAAGGATTTCGCGGCAGGAGAAATGAACCAATTTACGTCAAATATCTTGCCCAAGAAATTGCCAGGATAAAAGAGATTACAATAGAAGAAGTGGCAAGTGTAACCACTGAAAACGCGAAAACTTTTTTTGATTTAAAATGAAATCATCCATTTCTTTAGTAAGGTGCAATAGCTACGATCCGGGCTTAGTTTTCAGCGCAACCCGCAAGGCAGTTGATTTAATCGGCGGTATCTCTAAATATGCCCGGCCAAAAAGCAAAGTATTAGTCAAGCCGAATCTTTTAATGGCCAAGGGGCCGGAATCTGTCATAGACACGCATCCGGCGGTTGTGCGTGCGGTAGTAAAGCTCTTGAAAGAAATTGATTGCCAGATTTCTCTCGGGGATGGCCCTTCGGTCTGGGGAAGCCAGGCGGAAAATGTCGATAATGTATACGAGAAGTCAGGGATGAGGCAGATTGCTCAAGAAGAGGGCATTGAATTGGTGAAATTCCAGAAAAGCCGTTGGCGGGGCAATTTTCCATTGACTAGCTGGCTGGATGATTGTGATCACCTTATCTCTATACCGAAATTTAAAACGCACGACTTAATGACTTTAACCGGGGCAATCAAAAATTTATTTGGCCTGGTTTCAGGTTCCTATAAGACAGAATTACATAAAAAATATTTTAAGGAAGAAGATTTTGCGAAAATGCTGGTTGACATTTACGGCGAGGTTATGCCTGCCTTGACTATCGTAGATGGCATCGAGGCAATGGAAGGGGATGGCCCGGGAAGCAGCGGAAAATTACGTAATACAGGCGTACTACTGGCGGGTTCTGACGGTGTTGCATTAGATAGTGCTCTGGCTCTAATTATGGGGCTTAAGCCTCTTGATATTCTCACCACCAAGGAGGCCTCCAAGAGAGGCTTAGGGATTGCTGATATTAAATTTATAGAGATTTTAGGTGATAAATTAGAAAATGTTGTGGGAAAACCTTTCCAGTTACCCACCACCTCAATAATCAAGAAAATTCCGTCGCCGATTTTGAATCTAGCTAGAGATCTCATCCGTTTTTATCCAAAAGTAAATCATCAAAATTGCACCCGCTGCAATGCCTGCATTGCAATCTGCCCGGAAAAAGTCATGAGCATGAAGCATGACCGCGTGATTATCCGATATAGCGGATGTATTTCCTGTTTTTGTTGCCAGGAGGTCTGTCCAAGCTCAGCCATAAAAGTTAAAAAAAGTTTCGCGGCTAAACTAATAGGATTATAAGGCTTATGAAGATTAAAACCATAGAATGGCAAGACAATAAAATCAAGATTATCGACCAGACAAAGTTGCCTTTAAAATTAGAATATATTTATATTAAAGATGTAAAGTCTCTTTGGCAGGCGATAAAGGAGATGAAAATACGCGGGGCACCGGTATTAGGCGCGGCTGCGGGTTTAGGCGTATATTTGGGGATGAAGGCTGTAAAAGCGAAGAATTATCCGGAGTTTAAAAAAGAATTGGATAAAATCGCAACCTTTCTGGCTTCGAGCCGGCCTACTGCTGGAAATCTCTTCCGGGCATTAGAAAGGATGCAAAAAGTTACAGAAAAAAATAAAGATGAGTCTCTTTCTTCGATAAAGAAACTACTTTTCAAGGAGGCGAACAAAATAATCGAAGAGGATAGGTTTGCCTGCCGAAAGATAGGCCATTATGGGGCAGGATTGATTAATAATAAAGATATGATATTGACTATTTGTAATGCCGGAATTTTGGCGACGATTGATTACGGTACGGCATTAGGAATTATATATAAGGCCCATATCTTAGGAAAAGATTTTAAAGTATACGCTTGCGAAACCCGTCCGATGTTGCAGGGGGCACGGCTGACTACCTGGGAACTAAAAAGGAACGGGATTAATGTAACGCTTACCTGCGACGCCATGGCTGCCACTCTGATGCGTCAAGGAAAGATCGATAAAATTATCGTGGGTGCGGATCGGATCGCCGCAAACGGGGACACTGCTAATAAAATCGGTACCTATAATTTAGCCGTCTTAAGCCGTTATCATAAAATCCCTTTTTACATTGCTGCGCCGGCTTCAACCTTTGATTTAAAATTAAGCTCGGGAGATAAAATCCCGATTGAAGAACGTAACCCCAAAGAGGTCACAGAGTTATTTTTTAAAAAACCTATTGCCGCGCCGAATATTAAAGTGTTTAATCCTGCTTTTGACGTAACGCCGCATAATTTAATCACTGCTATTATAACGGATAAAGGTATCATAAGAGCACCCTATCAGAGAAATATTGCAAAGCTATTAGGAAGATAAAAATGCTAGTGCGCAAAATCGGCGAGTTTGGCTTAATCAACAGAATAAAAAAATTAATCAGGACTGGCCCTTCGGTGATCGTGGGGTTAGGCGATGATTGCGCGGTTTTAAAATATAATAAATATAATTATCAGCTTCTTACCTGCGATATGCTGGTTGAGGGTGTTGATTTTACGCGTAAGGATAAGCCGTTCCTTGTGGGTAGAAAGGCATTGGCTGTATCTATCAGCGATATCGCATCTTGCGGCGGCCTGCCCCGTTACGCCCTGGTATCATTAGGGATACCAAAAAGCAGATCAGTAGATTTAGTGGATAAGCTATACGGGGGAATGATCAGTTTAGCCAAATCATACAAGATAAATATCGTCGGCGGAGATATCAGCAGTGCTCAATCCTTAACCATTAACGTAAGTTTACTGGGTGAAGTTGAGAAAAAGAATCTTCTCTTAAGGAGTAGAGCATTACCGGGTGATTTCATATTTGTCACCGGAGAGCTCGGAGGTTCTATTTCGGGAAAGCATCTTAAGTTTACCCCGCGATTAAAAGAAGCCAGATTTTTAGTGAAAAATTTTAAAATAAATTCGATGATCGATGTTTCTGACGGTTTAGCTCAAGATTTAAGCCATATCTTAGAAGAAAGCAATGTCGGGGCATTCATCTACGAAAAATTATTACCGTTAAGCAACCAGGCGTGTGATTTAGCGGATGCGCTTTACACGGGAGAAGACTTTGAATTGCTTTTTACCATGCCGCGTAAGGAAGCAGGAAAGCTTATGCGTATGAAAAAGCGGATCAATTGCAGGCTGATCGGTGAAATTGTAGATAGAAAAGAAGGCTTAAGATTAGTGGATAAAAAGGGGAGCATAAAACTCCTTAAGTTGAGGGGTTTCAGGCACTTTTAGTTTATGATGAAGATAGTTTCTCGCTCTGTTGGTGATACAATTAAGATCGGTAGAAAAATAGCAAAGAATTTAGAAAAAGGCGATATTGTTTGTCTCATCGGTAAGTTAGGCTCGGGAAAAACAGTCCTGACTAAAGGTATTGCCGCAGGTTTAGGAATAAAAAAAGAGAAAATCATCAGCCCGACCTTTGTTTTGATTCGTCAGTACCGCTCTAAAATGCCGCTTTATCATTTTGACCTTTATCGGCTGGCAGCGCCAAAAGATATTCTCGTTTTAGGATATGAAGAGTATCTTTACGATGAGGGGGTAACGGTAATTGAATGGGCAAATAGATTAAAATACCTATTGCCGGAAGAATATTTAAAAATAGAATTATTGATTACGGGAGACAAGCTTAGGCTGCTTGAACTTAATGCATTTGGTAAACATTATAAGGAATCGTTAAAAAAGATCTATGAAGATATTAGGCATTGATACAAGCACGAAGTTTTTGTCTGTTGGGGTTTATGACGGAGCTAAGGTATACTCCTACAATCTGGAGGTAGGCAGGAGGCTTTCTTCTCTATTGGCTAAAACCTTAAAGAGGATACTTGATAGCTTAGGTTGGCAAGCATCAGATATCGATTATTTTGCTTGTGGCTTGGGGCCGGGTTCTTTTACCGGGATGCGCGTGGGAGTGGCTACTATAAAGGGATTAGCCTGGTCTTTGCATAAACCCATCATAGGGATCTCAACCTTGGATATTTTAGCTCGCAACATAAAGGCAGTAGACGCTAAAGTTGTTCCTATGGTTGATGCAAAAAGGAATCTGATTTATTGTAGTGTTTATAAAACCGAAGGCAGTATACAAAAAAGAATAACGCCTTATCTGCTTTTGACGAAGGCGCAGTTTCTAAAAAAAATGAGCGCAAGAAGCATAATCTTTGGCGACGCTCTCCCTTTATACAAAGAGGATATTTTAAGGAATATAAAAAACGTGATTATTTTAGACAGGGATTATTGGTATCCGCGCGGTCATAATATTATTGAATTAGCCTTGGAAAAAATAAAGCAGAAAAAGCTCAGCAATTCTTTTAAAATAAAACCCATTTACCTTTATCCTAAAGAGTGCCAGATAAAAAATGCAAGATCCAAGATTTAAGAACGATATGGGATACCGGCCGACCTGGGCAGAAATTAATTTAAATAACCTGGCCTATAATTTTCAACAAGTAAAGAAACTTTTAGCGCCGGACGTAAAAGTCATGGTTTGCGTAAAGGCGGACGCTTATGGGCACGGGATCATCCCTGTATCTAAAAAATTATCCTCCTTAGGCGTAGATTATCTGGGCGTTGCCTCTATTGATGAGGGGATAAGCTTAAGAGAAGAGCAGATCAATTTGCCTATTTTGGTCTTGGGTGCGATATTAAAAAGAGATATTGAGCCTTTAGTTAAATATGAATTAACCGCGACTATCTGCACGCAGGAGTTAGCCCAAGCCTTAAATAATATGGCGAGGTTAAGGGGTAAGCCAATAAAGATACACATCAAGGTTGATACCGGCATGGGCAGGTTAGGCGTTCTGTATAAAGATGCCTTGGGATTCATAAAAAAAGTTAAGCGGTATAAATTTATTAATATCGAGGGCGTATTTACGCACCTTGCCTGCGCAGATACCGATTGTGCCCTTACTTTGCGGCAAATAAATTTATTTAAAACTGTAATCTTAAAACTAAAGAAAGAAGGCATAAATATACCTTTGGTGCACGCCGCAAATAGTATGGGTGTCATCGGTTTCAAGGAGAGCCATTTTAATATGGTCAGGCCGGGTTTAGCCATCTATGGCCTTTATCCTAAAGAGGGCCTGAATATTGCGCTTAAGCCGGTATTGAGCTTAAAGACTAAAATAGTATTTTTTAAAAGAGTGCCGCCTAAATCCGGCATAAGTTATGGCCATAAATATATTACTAAAAGGGCTACCTCTATCGTAACGTTACCTGTCGGTTATGGCGACGGATATCCGCGTAATTTATCTAATCTTGGCATTGTTTTAATTAAAAACAGGCGCTTTAGGATAAGGGCAACCATATGCATGGACCAGATCATGGTAGATGTGGGAGATTTACCGGTTAAAATAGGCGATAGAGTGATACTTATCGGTTCACAAGGCAAAAATAAAATTACTGCGGAAGAATTAGCCCGCCTTTCAAAGACCATACCTTATGAGATTGTCTGCGGTTTAGGTAGCCGCATCCCGCGCCTGTATAATTAATTTTGCTTTTGCTTCACTAAGGCAGGTTATTTATCAGATAAAGGCTGGTTATAAAGAAGATAATATGGCTTAAGGACGCAGCCAGAATCGGCATAAGCATCCCGGTTTTGCCTAAGGCAATGCATATAGCGCTCAATACATAGTATAAGAATCCTACCATAATCGAAACGCCGAACGAAGAGAGCGCGGAGGCGCGATTTTTTATCATCAGCGCAAAAGGAATGCCCATCAGAGTAATAATTATACTCGTGAATGGCAAAGTAAATCTCTGGTAAAGGTCGACTTTCAGGTTTCTTACCGCAGCAGAGGCACCGCTATCAACTAATTTCCAGATATAATCGTTAAGTTGCGCGATAGTCATAAAGTCCGCGTGCTCTCTCTGGCTCAAGAATTCTTTGGGCGTTTCCGATATGAGCATTATTTCTTCTTCTAAATATCGCGGTTCTCCTTTTATCTGTCCATTATTGTCAAACTCATAAGTAATACACTGATAAAATCTCCATAAACCATCTTTATAAACTCCCCGGGTTGCCAATATTTTTTTAGTGACATTTTGCTCTCCGTCGTGTTCTAAGATCACTATGCCTTCCATCGAATTTTCAGCGGGGAGGAATCTATTCACGAAATAAAGCCTGTTTCTTAGCCCGTACATTGAAAGATTATCAATCGCTTCCTTCTTTTTTTCGGGCTTTTTTTCTTGCCCGCTTTCCATCTCTTCTTTAATCTTTTGGTTTAAAGATAAAGATACCGGCACAAATTTATCATTAATCCAAAATACGAATAAACTCACCAGTATCCCGAATATTATTACAGTTTTAGTGATCTGGAACACGCTTAAGCCGGAAGAGCGCATCGCGATAATCTCATTATTGCGATTCAATTTAGAAAACGTAAACAAGGTTGCCAGGAGGCAGGCAATAGGTGAGACCTGGACAAATATGATCGGTAAATAGGAGAGGTAGTATTGTTTTAAGATTGCTATATTGGCTTGTTGTTTTAAGATCTCGTCAAGATGGGAAAATACGTCAATGATAATATATAAGGAGAGAAACATAAACAGGCAGGTAAAGAAAACAGTCAATATCGATTTTAATATGTAGCGGTCTAATATGCGCATATCCGGAAGGTTAAAATTGTGCCTATGGCCCCAAGAATAATATTCGGTAACCACATCGCGATTTTAGGATCAAGATAGCCTTGGAGGCTAAGCGCCTCAGATCCCATTAAAAGCAGGTAATATATCCCTACAATAAGAAAGGCAATGCTAAAATTAATTGATTTTTCACGCCGGCGAGTGATGATTGCCAGAGGGCAGCCTAAAAGAATGAATACGAAACAAGAGAATGCCAAAGATATTTTTTTATTTATTTCTGTGATTAGGGGTGTGGGGTCGATACCCTCTTTCTTGAGCCGGCCGATTTCATCTTCCAGCTCCTGGATAGTCATATCTTTGGATTTTTTCTTGATCTGGCTTCCATCTTGCACATCAGCCAGATTTAAGGACATAAAATAAGTTTTAAAATTTAATTTGTAAAAGTTGTTTGGATTTTCCGGGTCAGGCTCATCAGACGTCCCATCGATTAGTTTTAGTTTTATCATATTTTTCTCCGGAATAGCGATAAACTCGCCCCTCCGTGCTACAATTGTCCGCGTAGGTTTTCCTTGGCCCTGAGGCTCATATATGCGCAGATTAGTAAGCTTATTTTCATCTATGCGGTAAATAAATAAAATATATTTTTGGAAAGAATTAATAAATACGCCGGGCTCAAGGGCGGCAGTAGGGTTTTTTATGCCCACTTCAACTAATGTTTTTCTTGTCGCATAATGCGCATAGGGAATGACCCGGTCATTAAATATAACCAGGACCAGGCTTAAGATTAATCCGACAATCAAAAGCGGCAATATTAGAGTGAATAAGTTTATCCCGCTTGCTTTTATGGCCACAATTTCATTGTCGCTGGATAGCCTTCCTAAAGCTAAAAATACCGCGGTGAGGGCGGCTATCGGTAAGGTATAAGTAAGCAAATAAGGCATCAAAAAAAGAAATAGTTTTGATACGCTACGTATGTCAACACCTTTTCTGATCACCAGGTCTACAATTTTAACCAGATTGCCCATGAGCATCACAAAGGTAAGTATAGCGAGTGCTAAAAACAAAGGGCCGATGAATTCTTTTAAGAAATAGTTACGCAGTATCTTCATTTTTAATGAGCTAAGGTTAAAACAAAGACGATATTCGCGCCGGCACTCTTTAGGGCATAAGCTGCTTCAGAAGAGGTTGCGGCAGTAGTTAATACGTCGTCAACCAGCAATATATTTTTACCTTTTATATCCTGGCCCTTATCTATAACGAAGCTGTCCTTAACATTTAAGAAACGCTCGTTTTCTTCTAATTCAGTTTGCGTCTTGGTGTAGCGGGAGCGCCTGAGATTATCAGGCATTACCTTTTTATCGAACTCAAGCGCGATATGATCACTTAAAATCTGAGCCTGATTAAATTCTCTTTCCCGCAGCCTGGTTTTATGTAAAGGTATGGGAATTATAAAGTCTATTAAATCTATGGGAAGATTATACTCTCTTATAAATTCCATCATTAATTTACTCAAAAATTGCCCCAGATAATCTTTGTTTTTATATTTAAACTCATGGATCAACTCCTTAAGGGTCCCTTCATATAGGCAAGGGCTGAAGGCACGGTCAAAATGTAATGTTTTTTTAATACAGTCCGGACAGATATTCTTAGTTCGAATATTCTTCTCTAAATGCCTGCCGCAGCGAGAGCAGAAAGGGGGTAAATTTCTTTTAATCTTACCCCAGCAATCTGCGCAAACCAGATTCTCAGTAGCTGGCTTATTTTTCAGCCTCTCTTTACAGATAATACAGGTTGCCGGATATACAATTTCTACTATCGCTTTTATAAAATCACCTAACACAACCCTATAATAGCAATGAAATTAAGATGTGTCAACGCTGAAATATCAAAGACGCCAAACTTGCATTAGACGAATGTGTTGACATCGCCGGATTCCAATAGTAAAATAAACCCACAATGAAGAAAAAAGCACAGCTAGAATTAAAGAAAAAATTACTGGCCCTGCTGAAAAAGCAGGCCTTTAAAAGAGGCAGATTTGTTCTATCTTCAGGCAAGATAAGCAATTATTATCTTGATGGCAGGATAATCACCTTAACTCCTGAAGGCGCGTATTTAGTCGCCAGCATTATTCTAGATAAGTTAAAAGGCGAAAAAATAGATGCCATTGGCGGCCCTACATTAGGAGCTGATCCTATTACCGGAGCCCTGGCATGCCTTAGTCATATTAATAAGAGTCCGATTAAGACATTTATTGTCAGGAAAGAGCCCAAAGGGCACGGCGGTGGACGTCAAATCGAGGGGCCACAACTAAAGAAGAAGAGTA
>Ga0315286_10005267_pt1 | contig 12473 bp, 6 predicted proteins | sample YL17G10_0_MG_FD_205038 | JGI IMG/M metagenome (GOLD analysis project Ga0315286, IMG submission 205038) | Sediment microbial communities from Yellowstone Lake, YNP, Wyoming, USA - YL17G10_0 | ecosystem: Environmental > Aquatic > Freshwater > Lake > Sediment | place: USA: Wyoming | collected... | reverse complement strand
CCTGGTCGACCAACTTGCGGGCCTCGGCCGTCTTGCCGTCCTTGAGGGCGGCCTGGGCCTGCGCGATGGCGGCCTTGGCATCGGCGACGGCCTTGGCATTGGCGTCGGCCTCCGCCTTGGCATTGGCGTCGGCCTTGGCCCTGGCCTCGGCGTCGGCCTTGGCCTTGGCATCGGCGGCGGCCTTGGCTTCATCGGCCTTCTTGGCCTTGGTCTCGGCGCCGACCTTGGCCTCGTCGTCCTTGGCTACCTGGAGAAGGGCCCTGGCGTTGGTGGCCGCCTCGTCGGGCAGGTAGTCGCTCTTGGCCGCCTGAGAGAGTTTCTCGATGGCGGCGGCATAGTTCTTCTTCGCCAGGGCGTCTTTTCCGTCGGCGAAGGCCTTCTCATCGGCGGCCTTGCCCGTGATGCCCTTCTGGGCCTTGTCGAGAAGGGAGTCGTAGGCGCCCTTCTCGAAGAAACTGAGGGCGGCCCGGTCGACCTGTTTCAGGCGCTCGAGGGCCCGGTCGTAGTTGTGGGCCGCGTAGAGCGTCTTGGCCTCGTCGAGGAGTTGCCTGGGCGTCGCCGTGGGCCCTTGCGCCACTATCTGCGACGCCACGAGCGCGAGCAACATCCCCACTAATGCAACGGCGATCATCGTCTTACCGAGTTTCAAGCCAGACCTCCTTCTCTGGGCTTGGACCAGAACGCCGCCCTCCACCCCGTCCGGGGTGATTCCCCTTCGTTCTCACGCTTGGGAATATATGTCGGCGATGTTCCTCGTCAGCCCCCTCCGCACCCGAACGTCTCGCTCAACCCAGGCCGATGATGTAACATAAAGAGTTATGAATTCCGATGTTGCAGCCTTTCAGTCACGGCCGAGCACTGTAACCAAACTGGAGCGGCAAGCAAGCAAAATCCGGCACGTCGGGCCCCGTTTCCGGGGCCTTCCGGCAGGGCCCTGCCCCCGCGTGCCTGGCACGCCTTGCCGGCGTACCCCCTCTCCACCGGCGGCCCAGCCCCGCTCACTTCCGCGGCGGCGAGGGCTTGGGCGCGGGTTTCGGCGGCGGAGGCGCGACCTCGACCGGCTTGACCGGCACCGCCTTCTCGCGCGCCGGCCGCGCATTGCGGGCGGCGTTCCGGTCGTCCCACTCGATCCGCCGGGAAAGGCGGCCCTGCCCCTCGGCATAGACCAGCACGTTCGTCGGAACCGCCCTGGGGTTGCCCTCCGGCCGGAACGGGAAGTTCCGGATGATATCGACCAGCAGGACGCCCGGGCTCAGGTCCACGTCGACGTCGCGGGTCTCGGCGCCGCCGGGGACGCGAATCTTGGTCCGCGCCTTGATGTAGATGACCGGCGCCCCGATGCTGGCCTGGGCGCTGGGCACGATGATCCACTGACCGTAAATCCACCGGTGGAGTTCGAGGTTGGGTCTGCCGGCGAACGTGCCGACGAAGAAGAACTGGGCCACCGGCGGAATCGTGACGTCCTTGGTCGGCTCGCTCCACTCGCCCACAAGTTCAGGAATCCAGCGGGCCTTCGCATCGGCGACCCTCCGCTGGCTGTAGACCGGATTGACGATCGACGGACGCATCTGGTACTGGTAGGTCTTGCCCGGCTCGACGGTGGCATCGTTGGCCCACAGGGTGGCCAAGACACGCCTGGCGCCCACCGGGGTAACCGGCTTGGTGGCAGGCTCAGTCATCTTGCCCGGCGTCGGCGTAGGTTGCAGGAGCCAGGGCGGCAACTCCGAGTCCCCCGTCTTGGGCGGAGGCGGCCCCGGAGGAGGCGTCCCCGGAGGGGGGGCCGCCGGCGCAGGACCGGCTTCCGGCTTCAGCCCCGGCGGTGGAGGCTGCTCCACACCCGTGATCGGGCCGGCCAGCGACTGGGCCGTCTGCCCTTCCGGGTCGGACGCCAGGAGCGCGAAGAAAGGCATGCGGCGGACGTCGACCTGGATGGCCCTCAAGGTTGAGGCCCACTCGCTGACTCCCTTCAAATCCTGCGGGTTCGCGGGGTCCTTGGGCCACTTGGCCAACGCGGCTTTCGGCGCCGCCGGCGCGACGGGCGCCCAGTCGGACCACGTGCCGTCGGGCTTCAGTTCCCGCCGCCGGAGTTCCACCTTGCTCAGTATGATCGGTTGATACGGAGCGTTGCCGGCCATGTAGTTCTCGAGTTCGGCCGTCAGGTCGAACTTGCCGACCACGCCGACCCACGCCACATCATAAATGGCGGTCTTGGCTTCGAGTTTGGCCAGGGGCTTCGGCACCACCTCGACTGTGCAGCCGCGACCCACGGCTGTCTGGAGGTCCTCAATCGCCACGACCTTGGGCAGACGCATCGGCTCTTCCACGACCACGGTCGGACCTTTTTCGGGCGGCGGTCCCTCTTCGACCTTGGTCAGGGCCGGCCACGGGGTGCCGAGGTCCTTCAGCATGGACTCGAAACCGGGAACCGTGAGGGCGGGCTGGCCGATGCCCAGGGCCACGCGTTCCTCCTTGGTGAGGGCGTCTTCAAGGGTGGCTTTGCCGATGCGGGTCGTGACATCGTCGACGCGGTGTTTGACGTCCTTGCGGAGGGCCTCCTCGGAGTGCGGCCGAATGACAAACCACCCGAGCGCGGCGAGGAAGATCGCCCCCGCGGCCGCCAGGACGATCTTCTCAAAATGTTTGCCCACGAAGGTCTGCGTCAGGTCGGCTGCCATTCGGAAACTCCTTTGACCTGCGGCTCGTCACGGCCTGCACGGCCCGCCGCCGGGCTGATCACTCCGCCTTCGCGCCGGCTCCCTTGGCGCCTTCCTTGGCGGTCGCCTTGCCGGGCGCGGCGGGGCCTTTCTTCTCCGGAACCGTCGTCACGCGGCCCCCCTCCAGTTGGAACGCCAGCGATTCCCCGACCACTTCCAGGCGAACGACCGCCTGCTTGCCGTAATCCTGCCTCGCCGAGGCCAGGAAATCGTGCCCCTTCTCGAATGCCGAGTCGGGGACCGGCCTGAGGCGCCACGCTTCGACGGTTATGAAGGTTTCCTGATCCTTGAGGCGGCGAACCATTTCGCCCACGTACCGCTGGTCGACGATCACGATCAGGCGGAACGCGAGGACCTGGTAGAATCGCGGTGCCGAGTACCGGCCGGAAACAGTGTGGGCCCGGGCTTCGCCCTTCTCGGTGGGGTGGGCCTTCGAAGACGTCGGCCGGTACCGGCCCGTGATGGCCGTCATCTTGGCCCCCGCCAAGATGGCGAAGTCGCCGCCGATGCGCAGTTCGATCAGTTCCTTGACCGGCGCCTCGGTTATGGGCGGCTTGTCGGCCTTCGTGATTTCCTTGTTCATGCCGGAGATGATGTCGACGAGGTTCTTCTGGAGCCAGAGGTTCTCCTGGCCCATGCGGATGAGCGCCATGTCGGGCGCCTCCTGCTTGTCGACCCAGTCGGGGCGGAAGAAGGAACGCTTCGGATCGGCGAACATCGTGGCCTTGCGGTTCTCCTCGGCGACGCCCGCGCGGTCCGCCTCACGCTCGGGAACGGGGGCCGGCAAGATCGCGTTCAGGCTGTCCATGAACTTCTTGAGTTCGGTGTCGTAGGCGGCCTTGAACGAGTGCCGGGCGATGTCGTTGCCCTGCGGGAACACGTCCTTGACGAGCGGGGCTCGCCCGGCCCCCAGTTTGCGGATGTAGTTCAGGAGATCGTCGTACTGCTTCTTCCGCAGGTCCACTTCCTGCGCCATCTTCTCGACCTGCTTGCCGGTGAAGATGGGGCTGGTCAACATCTCGTTGGCGCGGCGGCTGGTAGCCTGGAGTTGGGTTTTCATGACGGCGGCCGGCCGGCCGGCCGTGAAGATCGCTCCAAGGCCCAGCGCCGTGCCCAGCACGACGACAATGGCAACCAGGCCCAACAGGAACGCGTGGCGTTTCACCGTTTCCATCATCGTTCGGCTCCTTGCCGCGGCGGCCGCGCCGGCCCTTTCGGCGGCGGCTCGCCGTCCGGCGGGCGAGCACCTGGAACTTACTTCGGCGCCGGCGTGGATTCCCTCGGCCAATCCTTGATAACGCCTTCCGCGGCGATCTTTCCAAGTTGATCGCGGTCCACCAGCCAGACCTGGGCCAACGCATCCGCCTCGCGGTCGCGCTCCTCGAGTTTGCTCTGCAATTTGTCTTGCGCCACGAGGTCCTTGACGGCCCTCGCGTCGGCGTCCTTGAGTTCGCCCTGGTCCAGCATCTGCTTGAGGGTCGCCGCCGGGACCGCGACCAACGACGGGGCCGCCAGGCCGGTCTTGGCGACGATCCGGGCCACTTCCGGGAACACCTGGCGCCGCTGCTCCTCGCGCAATTGGCCGACCTCGACGACCCACTGGGCCTTGAACCAGAAATCGTCGCCCTTGCCGATCTGGGCCGGGGCCGCGGGCGCACCGGTGGTGCGCGGCGCGAAGTCCTGGTAGTCGGGCTGGTTCTTGAAGACCCCCGTAACGACCATCCGGGCCAGCACTTCCTTCTCGCCGCCCGCCGCCGGGAGTTCGACGGTACGCCTGCACTTCTTGAGGTTCGCCATGAGGTTCTCGTTGACGAACTTCAGGCCGTCCTGGCCGGTCTTGGGGGTAATGCCGTAGATCTCGACGACCATGCCCGGCAAGGGACCGCCCTTGGCGGGCGCCTGGGCCGCAGGCGTGGCGGGGGCGGCGCCCTCGGCGGGTGGCGTCTCGGGCGCCGGCGTGCCCGCGGCGGCCGCCCCGCCGCCGGCCTGCTCGGCGAACGCTCGGACGTCCGGCACATAGTGGGCCGTCATGCTGAGCATCTCGATAATGCTGAGCGAGGACCGCGGGGGCGTGTTGGTCGCCGGGTCGTAGGTCTCCCACCGCTTGTCATAGGGCCAGGCGTCCCAGACGGTCCGGAGGACCTCGTAGGCGTAGGTTTCATTGTCGACGAGTTTCTCGATCTCGCCGATCTTGGCCCGCTCCGCCAGGAGGGCCTTCTTCTGAACGTCGAACTTTTCCTTCTCGGCCGTGTTGTCTTTCATGAGGCCGTCGACCTCGCCGGCTAGTCTCTTGACCTCGTTGGCGCCGCCGGCCAGTTGCCCGTAGGTGGCGAACTGGTCATAGGCGAAGCAGCCGACCGCCGCCAGCACCGCCGCGCCCGCCGCCACGAAGAACGCCCGCTTCCTGCGCATGATCTTGGCGTTGAGGATCTCGGGCGGCAGAAGGCTGGTCTGGATCGACGCCAGGCCGCACCCCTGGATCGCCAGGCCGAAAACGACGCCGAACGACAGGACGTTCTCACGGAACAGGGGCGCCGCGAGCGCCTCGGCGTCCGAGAGGCTGCTGAACTCCTCGACCTTCACGACCTCGACGCCGAGGTTCTGCGAGATGAACTTCATCAGGCCCGCCAAGCGGAAAGCGTTGCCCATGGCCATGATGCGCTCGATGCGGCTGTCGCGATGGAGGCTTGTATAATACCCGATGGATCGCTGGATCTCCGTCAGGAGGTCGCCGAAGACCGGCCGCATCGCCTGGAACACCTGCCGCGCGTGCTTCGACTCGGCCGCGTGGCGCTTCAGGTTCTCGGCCTTCGAGAACGGGAGTTTGAACTCCTTGGCGAGGGCCTGCGTGAAGTTGTTGCCCCCCAGCGGCACGTTGCGGATCCAGACCCGGTCGCCGTCGGCGATCACGAGGTTCGTGTTCTCGGCCCCGACGTCGATCAGGATGGTGGCGCCGGTGGCGTCCTTGCGGTCGTACCGCAGGAAGTTATAGAGCGCCACGGGGGCCATCTGGACGATGTCGGGCTCGATGCGCATCGCCAGGAAGTCCGACACGTAGTCGGCCACGATGTCGCGCTTCATGGCGAAGATGCCGACCTCGACCTCGCGCGGGCCGGCCGACGGCGGGCTGATCGTCTGGTAGTCCCACACCACGTCTTCGAGGTTGAACGGAATCTGCTGGCGGGCCTCGTACCGGACGATCTCGGGAATCTTTCGCATCTCGACGGGCGGCAACTTGATGAACCGCGTGAAACTCGCCTGCCCCGGCACGCCGATCACCAGGGTGCTTCCCTTGATGGAGTTGCGGCTGAGGAACTTCGCCAGGGCGCTGCGGATGAGAGCCTGCTCGTCGGCGTCGGGCTGGCTGAGGATCTTGGCGTGCTCGATGACGTCGAACGCCAGCGCCCGCAACTTGTTGTCGCGCCACTGGAGTTTGATGGCCTTCAGCGCACACTGGCCGACGTCGATTCCCCAGACGGTCTTGGTGCTTGGCATAAGCGTTCCTCACCTGGCCGGTGCGACAGACGGTCCTGGCAGCCCCTGGAACCGGGCACGGCCCGTTCGGGCCCTGGTCGTCTCCGCCCCCGACGCCTGTGTTGGCCAAGCGGCGGGCCGGGTAGGCTGTAGGCACCGCCGCTTAGGCCTATTAAAACGACGTTAGGCAAGAACCGTCAAGGAAAAACCCTCGCTGGGGTGATTATCGGCCTCTCGGCCTCTCAGGACTGAGAAAACTTTGGGCATGGTTCACCCCCGCCGGCGATGAGCACCCAGTAAGCCCCCGGCACCGCCGGGGGATGCCTCAACCCGGTTCATCCCCACGCGGTGCGTGGGGCTTGTGAACCATGCCAAACTTTGCCCGGCGCCGGCGACGGCAGGGCCTGGTTCGCCGGCAGGCAGGGCGAAACGCCGCGCAGAGAGGCGGGCTTCCGCACTCACTTGCCGATGCAGAACCTGGCGAAGATATCGCCGAGGATGTCGGCGTCGGCCTGGCGGCCGGCGATGGCGGCCAGCGCGTCGAGGGCCTCGCGGAGTTCCACGGCTACAAGTTCGCCGGCGGCCTGGCGGCGCCGGGCCTGCCTCGCGGCCCGCGCCAGCGCGGGCGCCGCCCGCTCCATCTCCGCCCGGTGCCGCGCGGTTACGACCGGGCCGACCGCCTCGCGGTCGACCCCGCCGCCCTCGACCGTGCGCACGAGGGCCGCACGCAGCGACTCGATGCCTTCGCCGGTCACGGCGCTCGTGGCCACAACCTCGCTCTCGATGCCGCGCCGCTCCAGGTACGCCCGCGCCCGGTCCGGCGGCGCGAGGTCGCACTTGGTGATCGCGACGATCATCGGCGCCGCCACGAGGGCGAGCAGTTCATCGGTGGGCTCGAACGAGAGCGCACCGGCGTCGAGGGCCAGGATCACGAGGTCCGCGCGGCCGATGGCCTCGAGGGCCTTCGCCCGCGCCTTGCCTGCCAGTTCGTCGCCGGCCGCCGATCCGCGGGGTGGCATGCCGCGGGCATGTGCCTGATCGGCTGAAGCATGCCCGCGCAACGGCGGCGTGGGCATGCCGCCCGCCCCATGCTCGTGGCCACGCGAGGGCGCGCGGCCATGCCGCCCCGACAACTCGGCCTTCACGTCGTCGAGGCCGGCCACGTCGGAGAGGGCGAAGGTCATGCCGCCCACATGCAGCGCGGCACGGAGTTCGTCGCGCGTGGTGCCGGGGAGGGGCGTGACGATGGCGCGGTCGGCCGCCAGCAGGCGGTTGAAGAGGCTCGACTTGCCGACATTCGGCCACCCCGCCACGACGAGCCGCACCTCGCCGCCGAACGTCTCGATGCGGCGCGACCGCCGGCCGAGCGACGCCAGATCGTCGCGGATGGCCGCGAGGCGCTCGGCGATCTCGCGCGGCGGCGCGAGCGTGATGTCCTGGTCCGAGAAGTCGAGTCCGGCCTCGACGAGGGCGAGGACCTCGCGCAGGCGCTCGATGATCCCGCCGACGTCGCGCGAGAGGTGCCCGGCCAGGAGGTCGCCGGCCGCGCGGAGCGCGGCCTCGCTCGACGCGCCGACGACCGCTGCAACCGCCTCGGCCTGCGCGAGGTCCAGCCGCCCGCTCATCAGGGCCCGAAAGGTGAACTCGCCCGGTTCGGCCGGCCGCGCGCCGGCCCCGATCAGCCCTTCAAGGAGCAGAGGAATGACCGCGGGCCATGCGCCGACGTGGAACTCAACGACGTCTTCGCGCGTGTAGGATTTGGGCGCCCGCATCAGGTAGACGGTCGCGGGCACGGAGAGGCCCGTGCCGTGCGGCGCGAGTCGCCCCGTGTGAGCCGTATAGGTTGGCGCGTCGGCCAACCGCCGACCGCCGGCTGCATCCGCGGCAAACGCCCGGTCGGCGATCTCGACGGCGTGCGGCCCCGAGAGCCGCACGAGGGTCCTCTCCCCCGCCCCTGCGGGAGAACTGACGGCCACGATAGTGTCGCCCAGGTCCATGGATGGGGCAGGCAATGCTAAGTGTTGAATGTCAAGTGCCAAACGGGAGAGACCGTCCCCGGCCTTGTCGCTCGATTTAGCATCTGACATTTGGCATCCCGCATTTCCTATTTTCCCAGCGGCAGGATGCGCAGATTCCGGTACGCCACCGGCCCGTGGTCGCCCTGGAACATCAGCGGCCCCGCTGCCTTCTCGTCGTCGAACGCGGCCGCGCGGGTCGGGCCGGTCACCTCGGTGTTCTCGTGGATGATCCGGCCGTTGTGGATGACCTTGACGAACTTCGCGTTGGCGGTCTTCTTGCCGGCGTCGTCGAACCGCGGCGCCAGGAAGATGATGTCGAACGTCTGCCACTCGCCCGGCTGGCGCGAGGCGTTGACTCGCGGCGAATGACCCTCCATCTCGTGGTTGTCGACCCAGCGGGGGTAGATGCCGCCGCACTCGATGCCGGGGTACTGGTCCTTGGCGACGCCGAAACTGTCGTACACCTGGATCTCGTAGCGGCCCATGAAGTAGATGCCGGAGTTTGACTTTGCCGGGATCAGAAACTCGATGCGGGCGGCAATGTCGCCGAACTGGCCCTCGGTGAAGATGTTCGAGGTGCTCCCCTTGGGGCCATTATAGATGATGCCGGCGCCGGGCTTGACGGCCAGGGCCCGCTCGTTGGCTGCATCCTTGGCGACCTCGCCGACCATGGCCCATTCGCCGGTGCCCTTGCGCCAGCCCGCCATCTCGGGGCCGGGGATGAGTTGCCTCCATTCAAGGACCTCGATGTCCTTGAACCGCACGTCCATGTCGTTGCCGCCGTGGAGTTGCAGGGCGATCCGGCCCTCGGTGCGGCCGGGGTCGTTCAGCAGTTCCGCCGACTTCTTGCCGTTGACGTGAACGGCCATGTGCCGGCCGACGGCCGTCACGTCCATCTCGTTCCACTCGCCGGGCTTGTACCAGGTCTTCACGTCCTCGGGCTTGGGCTGGGCGACCCACGCGCGGCCGTTGGTCTCGTAGAGGCCGCCGGCGTCGCGGTTCGGGTCGATCTCGGCCTGGAAACCGGAGACGCCGCTGGCGCCCTTCTCCTCGATGCGGAAGTACAGGCCGCTGTTGCCCTTCGCGGCCTTGTACTTGACGCGTATCGTGAAATCCCTGAAGACCTTGTCGGTCACGAGGTGGCCGAAGTCGCCGTCCTTGGCCTCCTTGCGGCCGACGATGGCCCCGTCTTCGATGGTCCACGTGCCGGTGCCGATCTTGTGCCAGCCGTCGAGGGTCTTGCCGTCCCAGAGCGGCTGCCATTGGCCGAGGGCGATGCAGTCGTCGACGATGTCGGCGGGCGGCGCCGCCGGCGCCGCTTCTTCGGCGTAAACGGCCGTTGCCAGGACGAGAGTCATTGCCGCGAGAGTCACGAGGGTTTTCATGGTTGGCGCCTTGTCAGTTGTTACTGGTCGCTTGGGCTGTTTCGCGTTTCAGCAAAGAACGCACCCCGCCGAGCGGGGCGGCCAGATGTCGCCGGCCCTGGCCTATCGCCGTTGCCTTTCGCTTTCGCCGGTACTCAGGCACTAACGCACTTTTTTTCAGAGCCTCCACGGCGACCGCATGACACGCGAGAGGTACCGATCGGCCACGGGGTCGTCGATGAAATGCTCGGCGACCGGGTCCCAGCGGAGTTTGCGGCCAAGCCACATGGCGATGTTGCCGATGTGCAGCACCGTGCAGCAGCGGTGGCCGATCTCGGCCGGGAAGTACGGGTCCTGGCGGCTCTTGACGCTGTCGAGAAAACTGCGGTGCTCGCCCGCGGGGCACGTGAAGAGGTGGAGTTCCCCCGGCTCGATCCGCGAGTTGAGGATCTCCCTGGAACTCGCCTTCACGGGGGCCGCCCAGTTGTCGTTGCCGACCCAGCCGTCGGTGCCCTCGAACTTCAGGGCCACGCCCCCGCTGTCGACGAACATCTCAACGCCGTTGGCGTACCTGTACTTCAGGTGGTACTCGTGGAACGTGTTATAGAGCCCGTCGCGGTGGGCCTTGCCGACGCCCTCGACCTCGACCGGGCCGGTCCGCTCGGTGTCGTTGCCCCACTGGGCGGTGTCCATGAGATGGGCGCCCCAGTCGGTCAACTGGCCGCCGGAGTAGTCGACGATCCAGCGGAAGTTCCAGTGGATCCTGCCCGGGCAATACGGCGACCACGGCGCGGGGCCGAGCCACATGTCGTAGTCGAAGCCGTCGGGCACCGGCCGCGGCGTCGGGTCGCCCGGCGCGCCGGGCCCCGCCGGCAGCGTCACGTAGATGCGTTGGAGTTTGCCGATGCGCTTGTTGCGCACGAGTTCGGCCATGCGGTGGTAGCACCCGAGCGCCCGGTCTTCGGTCGACATCTGGAAGATCGCGCCGTAGCGGCGGACGGTGTCGGCCAGGAGGCGGCCACCGGCCACCGTCAGCGTCGGCTTCTCGCACTGGACGTCCTTGCCGGCCCGGATGGCCATGACCGACATCGGCACGTGCCAGTGGTCGGGGGTGGAGATCATGACGGCGTCGATGTCGGTCCGGGCGAGGATCTCGCGGAAATCCTTAGTCGCGTCGCAGCCGGCGTACCCGCCCGTGCGCGACTCGGCGGCATAGCGCTCCGCGACGACCTTCTTGCCCTCCGCCAGGTGCACCGGGTCAACGTCGCAGACCGCCAAGACCTGGGCGTCGCCCTGGCCGAGAAAGGCGCGGGTGTTCTTGCCCAGCCCCTCGCCGCCGAGGCCGATGCACCCCATCGTGGTGCGCTCGCTGGGCGGGGGCCGCCCCTCGGCGCCAAGGGCGGAACCCGGCACGACGTACGGCGCGGCCAGGGCCAGGCCGGCAGACTTCAGGAACTCTCGACGGCTGATGGGCATGGCGGCCTCCACAAGTCAGAATGACGAAATCCGGGCATGGTTCACCGCCGCCGGGGATGAGCACCCAGTAAGCCCCCGGCACCGCCGGGGGATGCCTCAACCCGGTTCATCCCCACGCGGTGCGTGGGGCTTGTGAACCATGACGAAATCCGAATGGCCAGTGAAACTACAGTGACGAATGCCGAAGGGCCAGGCATGAGAAAACCGGCGAATGTAGAACTCTCCGTGTCGTCACTGCCGTTTCGTCATTCATTCGTCATTGGGGCTTCGTCATTCGCCATTTCCGCCGGTTCTATCGTTTCCTGCGGTTCTTGCCTTCGCGGTCCTCGGTCTTCTCCTGCGGGCCCAGGTGCCGCTTGACCCACGACTCGATCCGCTCCGAGAGCGGCTTCTCACGGCCCCTGACGGAGGACTGCTGGCGGGCCTCGGCCTGCGGCTCCTTCGGGGTCTCGGCGTCCTGGGGCGGCTGGGCCAGGTGCTTCTTCAGATACCGCTGCTCGAAGAACCCGAGGACCGACGAGGTGACGATATAAAGGCACAGGCCCGACGGCACGCTGTAGAGCATCACGGCAAAGAAGACCATCATGAAATTCATCATCTTGCGCTGCTGGTCCATCTGTGGGCTGGTGGCCACAGGCTGGGGCGTCATCTTCTGCTGGAGGTAAAAGGTCACGCCGACGAAGATGGGCAGGAGGTTGAAACTCGTGATGCCGCCAGGCCCCCCGGCCAGCATCCCCTGCAGGCCGCCGATGAGCCAACCCAGGAGCGGAATCTCCTGGCCCGGGATAAAGAGCGGCGTCTGCCACCGAATGAGTTCGTCCGGGGCCGAGAGGTCCTGGAGGAAGAGCGACCCGCTCGGCAGCCACGAACTCGGCAGGAACGCCGCATGCCGCAACTGGATCGCCGCGTTCAGCGCCCCGTACAGGCCGACCCAGATGGGCATCTGGATGAACATCGGCAGGCACCCGCCCATCTGCTTCAGGCCGCCGATCTTGGCCATCTCTTCCTGCATCCGCTTCGGGTCGTTGGCGAACTCCTCGCGTATCTTCTGCATCTTCGGCGCCATCTTCTGCATCTGGAGCATCGACTTGGTGCTCCAGCGGCTGATCGGGAACATGACGACCCTAAGCACGATCACCAGCAGTATGGTGGCAATGCCGTAGTTCTGCACGAGCGCATAGAACCCGTCGAGCACGGTCACCAGGAACCGGCCGATCGTCTGGAGACCAGGGATAGGGACGCAGCATTGGGCCCACACGATCAGGTCCGGCAGCCCGATGCCGCGGTAGTATTTGTCGAGGTACCCGTGGTCCTTCGGTCCCGCGAAGACGGCGAACTCGTTGACGACTGGGGTGCCCTTGGCCACGGGCAGTTCCTTTGAGAGGATCCGCACGTCGGCGATCGCCGTGTCGTAGGTGACGTCCTTC
>Ga0315286_10005265_pt1 | contig 12478 bp, 11 predicted proteins | sample YL17G10_0_MG_FD_205038 | JGI IMG/M metagenome (GOLD analysis project Ga0315286, IMG submission 205038) | Sediment microbial communities from Yellowstone Lake, YNP, Wyoming, USA - YL17G10_0 | ecosystem: Environmental > Aquatic > Freshwater > Lake > Sediment | place: USA: Wyoming | collected... | reverse complement strand
CCATGCGGAGGCCGTACACATTCGAGTGCTATCGGGACCTGGTTGACCAGATTCACACGCGGTTGCCGCACGCATCGATCGGAAGCGACCTGATCGCGGGTTTCCCCGGCGAATCGGATCGCGACGCGGAGATGATGGCGCTGGCCGTTGAGCGCATGCCGTTCGGATACCTGCACGTGTTTCCGTATTCGGATCGTCCCGGCACTGACGCTGCCGTGATGACGCCAAAGGTGGATGCGGCAGAGGCCAGGACGCGGGCGAGACGGTTGCGCGACGTCGCGAGGCGGCTCACCGGCCGATTCGTCGCCTCGCAGGTCGGATCGGTCCGTCCGGGGCTGACGCTCGACGACGGCACGGTGGTGCTGACAGACAACTATCTGAAAGTCCGCATCCCGCCAGGTCTGCCGCGCAACACGCGCGTGCACGTGCGGATTGACTCGCCCGCGCTCGACGGCACAATCGAATCAATGCCTTGACGTCGCGACTCCCGGCGCGGCCCTTGATCTTCCGCACGTGCAGGCGGCTCTCGGGTGGTGCGGCAGCTTGCGGCTCGGCCCCTCGAACCGGCAGGGGCGCGATTCATCGCGCCGGTGTGCGCGGGAGGGCGGTTCCCTCCGCGTCCCCGCTCACACAAGCCGGCAAAACGCGCCTTACCGGACTCGTCGCCGGTCGGGAAATGGGGTCGGACCTATCTTCGCGAGGCCGGCAACGAAAATAGGTCCGACCCCATTTCCCGGCCTGGCCCTTACGGCACGTTTTGCATACTTCGCTGTCGGCTTGGTTCGAGGGGCCGCTTCGTGAACCATCCTCCCGCGCCAGACAGCGTCGTTCCGCCGCTACTCGATCGCGTCGGCCCGTTTCTGCGCGGGTAACTGCCTGCCGCCCTCAACGGCGAGTTGCCCGCATGCGGCGCGGATGTCGCGTCCGCGGCTCTTGCGCACCGTTACCGTCACGTGGTGCTCGGAGAGGATGCGGCCGAACTGGTTGATGCGCTCGTCGGAGGGTCGCTCAAACTCGATGCCCGCAGCCGGGTTGAGCGGGATCAGGTTGACCTTGACCCGCAGGCCCCTCAGCAGTTTCGCCAGTTTCCGTGCTTCGGCGTCCGAGTCGTTGACGCCGGCGAGCAGCACGTATTCAAACGTGATGCGGTCCCGGTGTTTCAAGGGAAACCGCCGGCACGCCGCGAGAATCTCCGCGATGCCGTACTTGCGCGCCGACGGCACAAGCCGGGCCCGCATGTCTTCCGACGCTGCGTGCAGCGAGATCGCGAGGTTGGGCATCAGCGGCTCGGTCGCGAGCCGTTCGATGGCCGGCACAAGCCCGACGGTGGAAAGCGTGATCCGTTTTGGCGGCAGCGCAAATCCCTTCTTGTCACACAGAATCCGCAGCGCCGCCATCGTCTGGTCGTAGTTGTGAAGCGGCTCGCCCATGCCCATCAAGACGATGTTGAAAGCCTTGCCGCGCAGGGCGACGGCGCCAGACAGCACGCGCACCTGTCCGACGATTTCGCCCGGCGAGAGGTTGCGCACCAGTCCCATCGTGGCCGTCAGGCAAAACGTGCATCCCATTGCGCAGCCCACCTGCGTCGACACGCAGAATGTCTGAGAACCTGAGTCAGGGATGAACACAGATTCGATGTGGCGTCCATCGCGCAACGAGAGCAGGAACTTCTCGGTGCCGTCTTCGGAGACGTCGTGCCGCGCGATCGCCAGCGTCGAAATGTGGAAGTGCTCCGCCAGTGTGCGGCGGACGTCCTGCGACAGGTCCGTCATCGACGCGAAGTCGACGACGCCCCGCTGGTAGATCCACTGGAAGAGTTGGCCCGCCCGGTACGGTTCGACACCCAGGTCGCGAAGGGCCGATTCGATCTCGGCGCGCGTCAGGTCCGTGAGTTCGATGGTGGGCATGGTGACAGCCTTTTTCGTTGCTGCGGCTTCGTGCGCCATGCTATCATTGTCAGCGTCAGATGGCTGCAAGTTATTGGCAGTAAACAGCTTGCGGCCTCCATTTAACGCACCACTCCAGCCGAAATCTTGCCGATGATTGTTCGCGATACGCTCGACAACGGTCTCCGTCTCTTGACGGAGTCGATTCCATACGTCCGCTCGGTGAGTTTCGGCGTCTGGCTGACGAGGGGATCGCGACAGGAGGGGTCCGCCTGGCCAGGCATCGCGCACTTTGTCGAACACATGCTCTTCAAGGGATCGGAGAACCGGTCGGCCGAGGCCATCGCGCAGGCGGCGGACTCGATTGGCGGCCAGATGGACGCGTCAACTGGCAAGGAGAACGCCAACTACTCGATCAAAGTGCTGGACGAGCAATTGCCGGTGGCGGTCGACATTCTGTCGGATGTCGTGCTGCACCCGCGGTTTGCCGATGATGACGTGCATCGCGAGAAGAACGTCGTCCTCGAAGAAATCAAGATGGTCGAGGACACGCCGGACGACCTCGTCCACGAACTCTTCCTGCAGCGATTCTGGAGCGGGCATCCACTCGGCATGCCCATTCTGGGCACGCGAGACAGCATTGAAGCGCTGACGGCGCAGGCCCTGCGCGACTACTTCGCCGCTACCTATACCTCCGACAATCTGATTATCGCTGCGGCCGGCAATCTCGAACACGCGTCGGTGCGTGAACTGGTGGAGCATGCGTTTGGCGGCACACGGGCTGGCCGCCCTCAACCGGATGACGGGCCACCCACCGACAACGCGCTGGTCATCATCCGCGACAAGGAACTCGAGCAGAGTCACATCTGCCTGGGTGTGGGCGCGTATCCGCAGAATCACCCCGAGCGGTACGCCGCGCTTGTGCTCAACACGGTGATGGGCGGATCGATGAGCTCCCGGCTGTTCCAGAACGTTCGCGAGAAGCGCGGGCTGGCCTACTCGGTTGGCAGCGGTCTCAGTGCCTTTCGCGACGCCGGCCTGCTCAGCATCTACGCGGGCTGTTCGAACGACCGGGTCGGCGAGGTGATCGACGTCATCATGAACGAGCTGCGCGAGCTCGCGACGGCGCCGATTGAGGCCTCCGAGTTGCAGCGCGCCAAGGACAACGTGAGGGGTGGCCTGCTGCTCGGGCTCGAAAGCACGTGGCATCGGGCGGCGTACCTGGCCCGGCAGGAGATGTACTTCGACCGGATGTTCACGATCGATGAAACGATCGCCGGAATCACCGCCATCACCATCGAGGACGTCGGTCGTGTCGCGCGTGAACTGCTGACGCGGACGCCGCTGTCGGTGGCCGTGCTTGGCGCGGTCAACGGTTTGAGCTTCGTTCAGGATCGACTGCGAGTGGTCCCATGATTGCCCGTTATACGCATCCCGAGATGGGGCGGATCTGGAGTGACGAACACCGGTACCAGACCTGGCTCCGGGTCGAGGTGGCCGCGGCCGAGGCGATGGCCGAGTCCGGCATCATTCCCGCAGATGCGGCCCGCGCGATCCGCGAACGGGGCGCCTTCGACGTGTCCCGCATCGATGAGATCGAGGCCGTCACCAGGCACGACATCATCGCATTTACGACCGCGGTGGCCGAACACGTGGGGCCGGAGGCGCGCTGGCTGCACTTCGGGCTGACCTCGTCGGACGTGCTCGACACGGCGCTCGCGCTGCAGCTCCGGGACGCCTGCGACCTGACGCTCACCCGGATGACGGCCCTGCGCGTCGCGGTGAAGACCCGCGCGCTTGAACACCGGGCTACGCCGATCATCGGCCGCACGCATGGCGTGCACGCCGAGCCGACGACGTTCGGGTTGAAACTGGCGGTCTGGTACGCGGAGCTGGGGCGTGATGTCGCGCGGATTCAGCGGGCCCGCGAGATCGTGTCGGTCGGCAAGATCTCGGGAGCGGTCGGCACCTACGCCCACCTGGAACCCGCCATCGAGCGGCTGGTGTGCGCCAGGCTCGGGCTTCAACCCGCGCCGGTGTCCTCGCAGGTCATCCAGCGCGATCGGCACGCCGAGTTGATGTCGGCGCTCGCCATCACGGCGGCGTCGCTCGAAAAGTTCGCGCTGGAGATCCGCGGTCTGCAGAAGACCGAGATCGGCGAGGTCGAAGAGCCGTTTGATCGAGGACAGAAGGGCTCATCGGCCATGCCCCACAAGCGCAATCCCATTGGCTGCGAGCAGATCGTGGGGCTGGCCCGGGTGCTGCGCGGCAATCTGGTCGCGGCCATGGAGAACATCGCGCTCTGGCACGAGCGGGATATTTCGCATTCGTCGGTCGAGCGGATCATCCTGCCGGACAGCTTCATCGCGCTTGATCACATGCTGCGGCGATTCACGCGCATCGCTTCCGACATGGTCGTCTACCCCGAGCGCATGATGCGCAACCTGGAGCTGTCGCGCGGCGTGGTGTTCTCCGGTTCGGTGCTGCTGGCGCTGGCCCGCAAAGGCGTGTCCCGCGAGCAGGCCTACGAATGGGTGCAACGCAATGCCATGCGCTCGTTCGACGAGCGCCGCGATTTTCGCGAATTGATCGGTCACGACGCCGACGTGACGGCAGTGGTCAACGCCGCCGAACTGGATCGCCTGTTCGACCTGGATCAGCATCTTCGGCACGTAGACGAGGTCTTCCGCCGGGTGTTCGACGAGGAACGCACGTAAGACATGCTGGACAAGTTCAAGGATGAGTGCGGCGTCTTTGGCGTCTTCGGCCACCCCGAGGCCGCCAAACTCGCTTACCTGGGCCTCTACGCCCTGCAGCATCGCGGGCAGGAGAGCGGTGGCATTGTCGCGTCCGACGCCGCCACGTTGCGCGCCGAGCGGGGCATGGGCTACGTCGCTGATATCTTCGTCGAGGGTGTCCTTGGGAAACTCGTCGGCACGAGCGCGATCGGGCACGTGCGGTATTCGACCGCCGGCGAAAGCGGCCTGGCCAATGCGCAGCCGCTGCTGATCGAGTGCGTGCACGGCCAGATCGCGGTGTGCCACAACGGCAACCTCGTCAACCAGCGCGAACTGCGGGAGGAGTTGTCCAGGCAGGGCGCGATCTTCCAGACGTCCAGCGACACCGAAGTCTTCCTGCACCTGTATGCGCGCTCAAAGGCGCGAGACGTCGAGCAGGCGCTCGTCGACACCGTGACGCAGGTGCAGGGCGCGTTTTCCCTGTTGTTCCTGACCAGAGATCGGCTCGTGGCCGTCCGCGACCCGCACGGCTTCCGCCCCCTGGCGCTCGGCCGGCTGGACGGCGCCTGGGTCGTGTGCTCCGAGACGTGCGCGATGGACCTGATCGGCGCGACTTACGTGCGCGACGTCGAGCCCGGCGAGGTGCTGGTCGTCGGGCCAGACGGCCTGAAGACGATCCGGCCGTTCGCCACGGCGCAGATCTGCCATTGCATCTTCGAGCACGTGTATTTCGCCAGGCCCGACAGCCTCGTGTTCGGCAGAAGCGTGAACGAAGTGCGCACCAATCTCGGGCGATTCCTGGCCCGCGAATCGGCCGTGCCGGCAGATGTCGTCGTGCCCGTGCCGGATTCGGGCGTGTGCGCCGCGGTGGGTTACTCCGAGGTGTCCGGCGTGCCTCTGCAGTTCGGCCTCATACGGAATCACTACGTGGGACGCACGTTTATCGAGCCGCGGCAGTCCATCCGCCACTTCGGCGTCAAGATCAAGTTGAACCCCGTGCGCAGCATCCTGCAGGGGCGGCGCGTCGTCCTGATCGACGACTCGATCGTGCGCGGGACGACGAGCCGGAAGATCGTGAAGATGATCAAGGCGGCGGGGGCGGCCGAGGTGCACGTGCGCATCAGTTGTCCTCCGACGATCTCGCCGTGCTTTTACGGCATCGACACGCCCAGGCGCAGCGACCTGATTGCGGCGACCCATACGCTCGAGGAAGTACGCAAGTACATCGAAGCCGACAGTCTCGGGTACTTGAGCTACGAAGGATTGCTCCAGTCGGTCAACTCGCATCGCGATCGGTACTGCACGTCGTGCTACACCGGTTCGTACCCGGTGCCGTTCCCGCGCGAGGAAGCGGTATATCTGCAATTGCCGCTGGCCCTGGACACGCGGGGGCAGATTGAGCGGTGAGGGGAGCTTCGCTGGGGGGATTCCAGAGTCGGGATTCGAGGGCCCGGGATCGTCTGGTGTCAGCGTGGCTCAAACGCGCCGCAGGGTTGTCCGATCTGACTCGAGCCTGGGATCGCCGGGCTCCAGCCCGGCTTCGAGGCGCAGTTGCTGTCCGTATGGAGGCCGGGTCTTCAGACCCGGCGATCAGGTTCATGGACTACAAACAATCCGGCGTGGACATCGACGCCGGCAACGAGACGGTCCGCCGCATCAAGGGGCTGGCGCGGGCCACCTTCACGCCGGGCGTGTTGTCGTCGATTGGGTCGTTCGGCGGGCTGTTCAGGCTCGGCGCCGACTACCGCGATCCCGTGCTCGTGTCGAGCGCCGACGGGGTCGGCACCAAGCTGAAGGTCGCGTTCCTGACCGGACGCCATGGCACCGTCGGGCAGGACCTGGTCAATCACTGCGTCAACGACATCCTGGTGCAGGGTGCCGTGCCGCTGTTCTTTCTGGACTATCTCGCCACCGGCAAACTCTCACCCGAGATCGCGGGCGAAATCGTGGAGGGCGTCGCCGCGGCGTGCCGCGAGAACGGGTGCGCGCTGATCGGCGGCGAAACGGCCGAGATGCCCGGGTTCTACTTGTCGGGAGAGTACGACATCGCCGGCTTTGTTGTCGGCGTCGTCGAGCACGATCGCGTCATCACCGGCGCACGCCTGCGGGTTGGCGATGTGCTCGTTGGCCTTCGCTCGTCAGGCCTTCACACAAACGGGTACTCGCTGGCTCGTGCGATTGTGTTCGACCACCTCGGTCTGACGGTCGATGCCGAGGTACCCGAACTCGGGTGCACGGTCGGAGAGGAACTCCTGCGGATTCACCGGTCGTATCTGCCGCTTCTCCGGCCGCTGCTTGACGCGGGCCTGGTGAAGGGCATGGCGCACATCACCGGCGGCGGGATCACCGAGAATCTCCCGCGCATCCTCCCGCCGGGCGTGGCGGCACTGATTGACAGGTCGACCTGGAGCCCCAACGCGGTCTTCCGCTTTCTGCAGCGGTCCGGCGGCGTGCCAGACGCCGACATGTACCGCGCGTTCAATATGGGGATTGGGATGATTGTCGGCTGCGCGCCCGACGACCAGGCGCGGGTGCTCGCGATGCTGCAGTCGGCCGGCGAATCGCGCGCCACCGTCGTCGGAAAGATTATGGCCGGCGATCCCGGCGTTGTGTACGGCAGCCTGTAGCCAGACGGCGGCAGTCGTCAGGCCGCTTTCACTCTGATCAGTCGCCGGAGATCAACGGCGAGCACCAGCAACCCGACGCCTGCTGCAAACGGCAGGGCCCGCGACGCCCACATATTGATCGCGTCGGCGATCTTCTGTCCGTTCGTCGCGCCATCGACGGCCAGGCTTATCGTGAGCAGGATGTCGGACTGGCACAACACGCAGAACAGCGCCGAGCCGCACAGGTTGGTCACCAGCCGAAGGCCGGCCGTTGTTCGCGTCCAGTTCGGCTGGAGCAGGTTAGCGCCCGCCGTCGCGATGTTCGCCGCTGCCAGGATCAGATAGCCCCAGAAGAAATAGATCCACCCCGGCGCCAGCGTGATCTGGATGTCCGGGCGATTCAGAACGGTGGGTGTTGACATGAACAGGATCCACCAACTGGCGAACACGATATTCACCGCCAGTTCCAGGATTGAGGTGCCCCGGGGAATCCGGTTTGGGTCGCGAACCGGCGGGAGTCTTCGCGGGTTCCAGTTCTCCAGGAACTCCGGCTTCGACGCTCCTCGCTCCAGCGCGGCGAACACCGCCGTCACTGCGCCGGCGGCCACCAGCGCCGTCATCCAGAATCCGCCCCAAATCGTCCCCAGCGCGCGAAACCAGCCACCGCCGTGCGCCGCCCGATACCCGGGGCTGTAGAGCAACAGGCCGATGCCCACCAGAATCCAGGGCACCAGGTAGCACGCCGTCACGATCTTCAACACGAACACGTAGATCGGAAACAGCGCAGGGCCGATCAGGTGGCGTTGGGGGAGGTAGCGGCTGGCCACCAGCACCGGGCGCCCGATCCGGACCAGGGTGGCTTCGATCTCGGCTTCGGTCAGTGCTCGCCCGAGCTCCGATTCCTTGTCCTCGATTTGCGACCGGATGTCTTCGGACAATTCCGACACGATGTCCTGCCGCTGCGCTTTGGGCAGCCAGAACTTCACCGCGTGCAAGTAGCGATCGAGAAGATCCACGTCGTTGCTCCTTAGAGGACTGCGCTCAGTGACGCGTTGATACCCTGCCAGTCGGCCAGCAGTTGTTTCAGGACGAGCTTTCCGTCGTGCGAGAGGCGGTAGAAGCGTTTGTTCCGTTTGTCCTTCTCGCGCCATTCGCTGACGAGCAGGCCCTGCGTTTCCAGTCGTCTCAGGAGCGGGTACAGCGTGTTCTCGTCGATCGCCATCCCGCGGTCGGCGAGGATCTTGCGCAGCGAGTACCCGTATTGCTCGGCGCGGAGCGCCGCGAGCACGGCCAGAGCCAGGCAACCGCGACGCAGCTCGAGCCGGAGGTTTTCGTAGGCGCTGGAAGTGTCTGTGACGTGTGTCATATAGTGTATGACACACACTATATGACGCGCCTTATTGGTTGTCAACACCGGAATATGCATGGAAGTCGGCTGCGCAGGCGGCGATGCCGATGGACGGCCAGCGAAAGAGCCAGAGGCCCCGCTTGCTGACTGCGATGTTGGTCATGTAAAATGACCAACAGGAGCAGGAGCTATGACGCGAGTGAACATCGCCCAGGCGAAGGCCCGCTTCTCAGAGTTGGTCCAGAAGGCCATGTCCGGGGAGGACGTGGTCATCGCGCGAGACAACAAGCCCCTGTTGCGGCTCGTTCCATTGACGGCGAGCCATGTGCCTCGCAAGCCAGGAGGCGCCCGCGGGAAGATCTGGATGGCTCCCGACTTTGACGACACCCCGGCCGATTTCAAGGAGTACCTGTAGGTGAGGCTCCTGCTCGACACACATGCCTGGCTTTGGTGGAATCAGGACGCGCCTGCGCTTACTGCCCGAGCCCGGCATGCCATCGCCGACCCCGCGAATCAATGCTGGTTGAGTATGGCGTCCGCGTGGGAGATGGCCATCAAGATCGCCAGCGGGAAGCTGACCCTGGAGTCGAACCTTGAACGGTTTCTGCCGGAACAGTTGGCGTCAAACGGAATCGCGCTTCTCCCGATCGACGTCCGCCACATCGCGAGGACCGTCAAGTTGCCGTTCCATCACCGGGATCCGTTCGACCGTCTCCTTGTTGCCCAGGCTCTTGTCGAGGGATTGACGGTTGTGTCAGCCGATCGGGTGTTCTCGAAGTACCGCGCGAAGCGTATCTGGTAGGGAGCCTGGCATGAACCGCAACATCGGCGTGTTGATTTCCGGGCGGGGGTCGAACCTCCAGGCGATTCTCGACGCCACGCGCGATGGCCGCCTCAACGCGCGGATCGCGATCGTGATCTCGAACCGGGCGGATGCCTACGGTCTGCGCCGCGCGCAGGATGCAGGCATCGAGACGCTCGTTCGCGATCACAAGACGTATCCCTCGCGCGAGGCCTTCGAGCAGGTGCTCGTCGACGGCCTCCGCAGCCGCCAGGTCAGCCTCGTCTGCCTGGCCGGCTTCATGCGATTGCTCGGGGCGACGTTCGTCGATGCGTTCCCGAATGGGATTCTCAACATCCACCCCGCGCTGCTGCCGGCGTTTCCCGGCCTGCACGCGCAGCGCCAGGCCCTCGAGCACGGCGCGAAGATCTCCGGTGCCACCGTCCACTTCGTCGACACCAACCTCGATGCTGGTCCCATCATCCTGCAGGCCGCCGTGCCCGTCCATGATGCCGACTCCGAGGACACACTGTCGGCGCGTATCCTCGAGCAGGAGCACCGCATCTATCCCGAAGCCATTCAGCGGATTCTCGATGGCCGCTGGACCATCCAGGGACGCCGCGTGGTCTTCTCCGAACGATAGAACATCAGCCTGGGCGAGGTGACGCGGCGATTCGCGGGGCGTCCCCGCTCACGCAAGCCGGCAAAACGCGCCTTGCCGGGGCGTGTTGCCGGACGCGCGTGGGGACCCCCATCCCCACGCCTGTCTCTGCCCTCACGGCACGTTTTGCAGACTGGCGCTGTCGGCTTGGTTCGAGGGGCCGCGCCGCGAATCGCCGCGTCACCTTCGGCCGCCGACACGCTGTCCCCGGAGCGAGGCGGACCGATTCCGGAGCAAGCCACACGAGCCCGAGCTCGTCCGACGACATTAGGAGACACGCTGTGATTGAGCGGGAGGACGGATTCCCGAAGTGGCCCCTCGAACCAAGCCGACGGCGTCAGTTCGCAAGACACGCCGATAGGGCCGAGACACGCTGCGCGAATAGCGCGACCGTAAGGTCGGCGACGAGTTCCCGATAGGCGTGTCTTGCCGGCTTGTGTGAGCGGGGCCGCGGAGGGAAACGTCCTCCCGCGGGCTCCGGTGTCCTTGGACCCCGGGTATAGTAGAGGGCCTGGAGTGTATGCCGATGGCAAGCGATGCGTTCAGCGAACTCGAATGGCGGGGCCTGGTGTCCGACTCGACAGAGGGTCTGCGTGACGTGCTGTCGCGCGAGAAGGTGACGCTCTACATCGGGTTCGATCCGACCGCGGCCAGCCTGCATGTCGGCTCACTGCTGCCGATGATGTCGCTTGCCCGCATGCAGCGGTGCGGGCACGCGCCGATCGCGATCGTGGGCGGCGGCACCGGGATGATTGGCGATCCGAGCGGTAAGACGGCCGAGCGCCAGTTGCTCAGCGTTGAGCAGATCGACGCCAATCTCGAAGGCATTCGGGGACAGTTGTCGAAAGTGCTCGACTTCGACGCGCCATCGAATCCGGCGCGCATCGTGAACAACGCCGACTGGCTCCGGAAACTGGATCTGCTCGGGTTCCTGCGGGACATCGGGAAGTACTTCACCGTCAACTACATGCTGGCGAAGGAATCGGTCAAGCGCCGCCTCGAATCCGAAGACGGGATTTCGTACACCGAGTTCAGCTACCTGATGCTGCAATCGTACGACTTTCTCGAGCTGTTCGACCGTTACGCGTGCACGCTGCAGATGGGCGGGACCGATCAGTGGGGCAACATCACGGCCGGATGCGACTTGATTCGGCGGCTGCGCGGCGCCAGGGCCCACGGCCTGGTGATGCCGCTGGTGACCACGGCATCGGGCGTGAAGTTCGGCAAGACGGAGGCGGGCGCTGTCTGGCTCGATCCGGAAATGACGTCGCCTTTCCGGTTCTATCAGTTCTGGCTCAACACCGATGACCGCGACGTCGCGAAGTACCTGAAGTTCTTCACGTTCCTCGGGCGAGACGAGATCGCGTCGCTTGAAGCGGCACTATCGGCGGCGCCAGAGAAACGCGAAGCCCAGCGTGTGCTGGCCCGCGAGGTGACGCGGACCCTTCATGGCCAGGACGCGGTCGATCGGGCTGAGCACGCCTCGGGGTTGCTCTTTGGCGAGCGGATCGGCGAACTCGACGCCGATGACATCATTGCCGTGTACGACGATGTGCCGTCGACCGAACTGGGGCCGGCCATCTTCGGCGGAGACGGGCTGGCGATTGCGGACATGCTGGTGGCGACGAAGCTGGCGGCATCCAGGGGCGAGGCGATGCGACTGGTGAAGGGCGGCGGCGTGTACGTCAACAACCGGCGGGTTGGCGACGAGCGGGCCAGATTCACAGTCGGGCAGGCGATTGCCGGCCGCGTGTTCGTGCTCCGCAAGGGGTCCCGGCAGTACCATCTCGTCCGGGTTGGCCACACCGCCTGATCGAAAGCCGTCAGCGTTGATCCAGACATCGGCAGACATCTTCCGGGGCCAGGTTGTTTGACTTTTTCGGCCCGTTTGGCTATTATCAACAGTCCGCCGGTCAGTGATCGCGCTGGCCGAAGGGTTCCCCGCCGCGTACGGCGGACGGCGGTTCCAGGGTTCGTGCCGGAGCCGCCTGCAACCCCCCCTGACGCTGACGGTCGATGGGCTCCTGATGGGTCTGTTGGGCCGTCTGAGGAAAAGTCAAAAAAAGGGTTGACAGAACCAGCGGGCGATAGTAGCATTGTAGGGTTCCCCTAAACGAGACCGAAGGCGGGATCGCGGCGGGGGACCGGGTCGGTTCTTTGAAAACTAGATAGTGCGCGAAGATACAAACCTGTGAGTATCAGCCGGGTCGGGACTGCGCGGCCTTCGGGCCGGGCGAGCCGATCCACAACTGATAGTTAAGAGAACAACGCCAGAGCTAGTCAACTTTGGTTAAGGTCTCGCTGGCAACCCGCAAGGGGAGCTGGCAACCGCTTTAACATGAGAGTTTGATCCTGGCTCAGAATCAACGCTGGCGGCGTGCCTAACACATGCAAGTCGAACGCGAAAGGGGCTTCGGCCCTGAGTAGAGTGGCAGACGGGTGAGTAACGCGTGGGTGA
>Ga0315286_10005264_pt1 | contig 12478 bp, 7 predicted proteins | sample YL17G10_0_MG_FD_205038 | JGI IMG/M metagenome (GOLD analysis project Ga0315286, IMG submission 205038) | Sediment microbial communities from Yellowstone Lake, YNP, Wyoming, USA - YL17G10_0 | ecosystem: Environmental > Aquatic > Freshwater > Lake > Sediment | place: USA: Wyoming | collected... | reverse complement strand
GCTCCGCCCACCTTGAAAGGGCTGGTGTGTTGGGCCAATGAACCCCCTCCTTACCAAGGAGGGGGCGAGGGGGAGGTTGAGCACCGCGGCATTCCAAACCTCCCCTGACCCCTCCTTCGTAAGGAGGGGAACCTCTACCGTACGGTTCATTGGTAGCGGCTGCGGGTGCTGCGAACAGCACGGCCAAAAGGCCAAACACGATCAGGGACTGCGCCCAGGAACACCCGGAACGACGCCAGCGGACGAGTGTGCCCGTGCAGAATCTGCTTGACATTCGGAGCAGGCCTCACATATGGGAACGCAGTCAAACCGAATATAGCTCGTGTACGGCGTGGGCGCAGTGGAATGTAAGCGGAAAGCAAAGAGGAGGTCCCCCCAATGGTACGAACTGGGCTGAAGGCTTGGGTGGTAGCGGGCGTGATGGTCCTGTCGCTGCTCGCATTGCGGGTCCGTAGCGAGGCGATCTCGCTCGACAGCGATGGTGACATCAAGTTCGGCGCGCGGACGACCGTGAACGCGCGAGTTGGGACTGAGAATTCGCATGACGGCGTGACGCTCCGCGGCACCGATCCAGCTACGGGCGAGTCCGTGACGACCTCGACCTCCGCCACCTTCCCGCACTCGAATGCCGGTCATCTGCGACAGAACCGTGTCTTTATCGAGCTCGAGTTGAACCACGACCTCGATCGACTTGTGAAGCAAGGCGTCGGCCCGTTGAGCCTCCTCAAGGAGCTGCCCTTCAAAATAAAGGGGCTCGCGTATCACTTCACATTCCGCGGCGAGGGAGAAGGACTGTACGACTGGGGCCCCAGCGAGTACAGCACGGCACGGTCGATCGAGGAATTGAGACTCGCAGTGCCCCCCAACCCAATCGTCTTCAACCTCCAGCACGCAGACTGCAGCAAGGACCCGCGTTGTGGCCGCGAAGGCTTCGTCAACGTCGAGAAGGAACGGGCGAAAATCCGCAACCTCGGTACGGATCGGGAACGGCTGTTCCAAGCCTACGTCCAAGGGAACGTCGGGGATTTATTCGTGCGGGTGGGGCGGCAAATCCTCTCTTGGGGTGAAACGGATAGCTTTCGACTCCTCGATCAGATCAACCCGACAGACAGCAGCTTCGGAGGATTCCTCATCCCCATTGACGAACGGCGTGTCCCGCTCGATATGGTCCTGGCCAATTACTACATCGGTGATTACGGGCCGTTCTCAGAGATGCATCTGGAAGGCTTTGTGGCCATCGATAACAAGGTTAGCTTCTATCCAGGCGGGACCAGCGTCTCGCCGTGGGGTCTGCCGAGCAACACCGCCCCAGGCACCGACGCCAGAGCCCTCCTCATCCGGCCTGCCCGAACCATCAACAACACACGCGGCGGATTCCAGTTGAAGTTCAACGCTCTGGACGCCACGTTCGGCCTCGCGCATTACTACACGTACGCTGACACCGAGACCCTTCAGGTCATCCTGAATCCGGTCAATCGAAACAATCCAAATAATCCAGCGACGTACGGCATGAACGGTCTGTTCACCGCCTTCAATGATGGGATTCCGTGCCCAGTGGATCCCAACAATCCGAGCAAAGGCGAGAATACATCCAACCCTAATTGCGGTTATCCGGTACACGTGTATCACATCGCGCCGAAGATTCAGGTCACCGGGGCCTCGACGACGTTTGCTCTGCCGCAGTTTTACAGCGTGTTTCGGAGTGAGTTCGCGTACTTCAAAGACGAGGCGCATTTCACGCAAGGCCAGCTCGACCCCTTCCTCATCAGCAACCCTGCGGGGGTTGGAAAGGCCGTGCATCTTACCACGGGAGGCCGGCGTCACCGAGACTCGCTCAATGCCGTGGTGGGCCTCGACAGCAACCAGTGGATCCGGTTCCTGAACCCGTATCAGACCTTCTTCATCTCGACGCAGTTCTTCTACAAACACATTATCGGCGCGGGGGATCACAACATCTTCAACAAGGACGGAAGCCTCAACCCGAATCGAGAAGTCCTTCCGCTCTACTTGGATATGAAGGATTACATGTTGGGTGGACGATCTGCCGGGCGGCTGGAGCCGATCTTCATCACCAACCCGGCGGACTCCTTTCTCCACACCCTGTTCATTAGCACCGATTTCCGGAGCGGCACGATCTCACCCAGCTTTACCTTCTTCTATGACTGGGGGGGCGCCTTCGTGTATCAGCCTGCGGTCACGTTCAGCCACGATCCATTCCGCTTCGCGATCGATTACAGCATCGTCGACGCGCATATCTACAAGGGTGGCAGCGGCGTCAGCTTGCTCAAGGATCGCGACAACATCCAGTTTCGCTTCGAGTATGTGATCTGATTGGTGCAGCGTGTGTCGGACGGACAGGCGCAGCGACGGAATTCCTTGTCGAGTGATCCGTAGCGCTCTGGAGCGCCTGGTAATCGTCTGCGTCATTCTGCGGCCTTACGCGGGCGGCGCGATATCTTTGGATGAGAATGGCGACATCAAGTTCGGCGCTCGGACTTCCGTGAATGCCCGTGTCGGCACAGAGAACACGCATGATGGTATTCTGCCGGTGGGGACCGGCGGGCAGACAGTCGTCGGTACCTTTCCACACTCAGATGGTGGGAATCTGCGGCAGAACCGGTTGTTCCTCGAACTGGAGATCAACCACGACCTGGATCGCCTGGTCCAGCGGGGAGTTGGTCCGCTGACATTGCTCACCGCACTGCCCGTGAAGATCAAAGGTCTTGCATACCACTTCACGTTTCGCGGTGAAGGCGAAAGCTTGTACGATTGGGGACCGACCTGCTACAGCACGGCGACTGAATTTCGGAGAGCCGCGGAGCATACTCCCATCTTCCCCGGCAGCATCACGCCCCCGGCGATCGACGTGGCCGGTGATCGCCAAAGGCTGCGCCACCTCGGCACCGACCGCGAGCGCTTATTTCAAGCGTATGTGGAAGCGTATGCCGGCCGTTTGTTCCTACGCCTCGGCCGGCAAGTCCTCTCATGGGGCGAGACGGACGGCTTTCAGCTCTTGGATCACATTAACCCCCTGGATAGCAGCTTCGGGGGCTTTCTCATTTCCCTCGACGAGCGGCGGGTGCCGCTCGATATGGCCCTGGCGAATTACTACATCGGGGACATCGGCCCGGCTTCGGAAATTCATCTGGAGGGCTTCGCCGCCATCGACAACAAGGTGGGCTATGTGCCGGGGAGCGTCAAGGGGTCGGCGTGGACGTTGCCGGGCCTCGGTGCGCTAAGTAACACCACCTTGAGCATCTCTGAGGCCCCTGCGCGGACGGTCGAGAACACCCGCGGCGGCGTGCAGCTGCGATTCAATGCGTTGGACGCCACGTTCGGGGTGGCCCACTATTACACCTATTTCGATACGCCGGCCGTCCAAGTCTTCACACCGAAGGGTGGTATTGGCAATCGCTTTCCGGATGGTCTGCCGTGCGCCGACGGGTCGGGGAATGACTGCGGGTATCTGATCCATGCCGTGCAAACCGCCCCGAAAGTACAAGTCTCCGGGGTGAGCACCACGTTTGCCCTGCCGCAGTTCTACAGCGTGTTCCGGGGCGAGGTGGCTTACTTCAAAGACGAGCCCGCGTTCACGCAGGGGCAGCTCGATCCGTTCCTTTTCTACTTCAAGCAACCCGGGCGAAAGCTGGTCTTTCCGCGGGGGACGACCGGCGGCCGCCGCCTCAGCGACTCTATCAACGCCGTCGTCGGATTGGACACAAACCAGTGGATTCGTTTCCTCAATGCGAACCAGACCTTCTTCATCTCCACCCAGTTTTTCTACAAGCACATCAATCACGCGGCGGGCCACCGGGTGTTCCTTGCGGACGGCACGCTGAATCCGGATCGCGAAGTACTGCCAATCCCGCAGAATGTGGTGGTAGTTCCCGCAATTCCGAAAAGCACGCCGCTCAACGGCGTGCGAGTGGAGCCGCTGTTCATCCAACAACCGGCCGATCAGTACCTGCAGACGTTCTTCATCGGCACCTCGTACCACAGCGGCGTCATCAACCCGAGTCTCACCGTCTTCTACGATTGGGGCGGCGCGCTTCTCTATCAGCCCGCCGTCACGTTCAGCCGCGATCCGTTCCGCTTCGCCATCGACTACAGCATTATCGACGCGCACAGCCCCAAAGGCGGTAGCGGGGTGAGTCTGTTGAAAGACCGGGACAACGTGCAGTTCCGTCTGGAATATGTGATCTGATTTGTGGTAAATGCTGCTGGCCGCCTACGGGGCAGAGCGACCTTTGCGTCAGAAGAGAAGAGGGAACAGCGTGTGAGATATCTAGTATGGGCCGCCGCCGCGCTCTTGGCGAGTGCGAGGGGCGTACTGGCAGCGGAAACACTTCCGGCCGCAGAGATGCGGCAGGATTTGCTGTCGAGCTGCTTCGTCGATCTCAACGAGGGGTGGGTCGCCGCCGATCTCGGCCGCGTCTTCCATACCGTCGATGGAGCCAAGACGTGGGAGAAGCTGGAGGCCTCGAAAGACCAGCGCTCCTTCGTGGCGCTGAGTTGCCTGGACAAGGGCCATCTGTGGGCCGCCGGGCAGGCGGGACGGATCGGGTACTCAACCGATGGCGCCCACACGTGGACGATGCAAACGAGCGGCACCGATCGCCAGCTTCTCGACATCGCGTTTGTGAATACGCAGCGCGGCCTTGCCGTTGGCGATTTCGGCACCATCGTGCGCACCGACGACGGTGGGGCCACCTGGACGAAGATCCCCCTGCCCAAGGATACCAAGTTGCCGCCGGATATTGCTGAGGTCGTCGATCCGGGCGACGTGGTGCTCTACGCTTTGTCTTTTGTTGCGCCCGAGCATGCGTGGGCGGTTGGTGAATTCGGAGTCATCTTAGAATCCACCGATGGCGGCTTGACGTGGCACGCGCAAGACAGCCCGGTGGAAACCAGCCTCTTCGGCGTTTCCTTTACCGACGAGCAACACGGATGGGCGGTGGGACTCGAATCGACTCTGATCGCGACGACTGACGGCGGGGCGACGTGGCGCAAACAGGAGATCGAAACGCCGAAGGGCTTTTCGCTCGCCCTGTATGATGTCGAGGTACGCGGCAGCTACGGGTGGGCCGTCGGCAACAACGGGTTGCTGCTGCACAGCAAGGATGCTGGGACCACCTGGCAGCTCACCAAGGTGCCTGTGCAGATGGGCAGCAGCTGGTTCCGCGGTCTCTGGCTATTTCCCGACGGCCGTGGTTTTCTTGTCGGGTCACGCGGCCTCGTGCTCGCCACCGATCGCGACACCTTCACACCGCTGAAGCAGCGGTTCTAATCGGGTTGTTCAAGGAGGTTCCTCGGAAATGTTTCCGCAGCGATGGATTGAAGCGTATCTCCATTTCTTGCTGCGCTATCGACGCTCGGTCGCGGTTGTCGTGGCGTTGATGACACTGTTCTTCGCGTTCGCCCTCAGGAACACCCGGCTGCATACGGACTTCTTCGATTTCTATCCGCGCCGGCACCCGTACATCCAGTTCTACAACGAGTTCCGCAAGATGTTCGGGACCGCCAACATCATGAACGTGATCTTGGAGGTCAAACAGGGTGACATCTACAACCCGGCCACCCTCCAGAAGCTCGATCGCATCACGAAGTTCATGATCAACACGAAGGGGGTCGTCCCGTACCAGATCCTGTCGATCGCCCACCCGGGGGTGAATAGCGCGACGGTGACGCAGGGCGCCGTGCAGGTGCGGCCGGTGTTCTACCCCGGGGTCCCGCAGACGCAGGAGGACGCCGAGCGCGTCCGCTTCTCGGTCTACGCCAATCCGAACATTCGTGGTCTCTACGTCGCCAACGACGACACCGCAGCGGTGGTCAACGTGGGGTTTTGGGAAGAGGCCTTGGACTTCCACTATCTCCACGACCGCATGATGGACCTCAAGCGGACCGAGGAGGACGCCAACCATCGGGTCTACATCACGGGTTTCCCGTGGTTGTATACCTCGGTGCTGCAGTACACGAATCAGCTGTTCGTTGTCTTTGGGCTCGTCGTGGTGGTGCTCTCGTTCCTGCTCTACTCGTACTTCCGCACCTGGACCGGGATTTGGGTGCCGATCTTCTCCGGGCTCCTTTCGTGTGTGTGGGGGCTGGCCATCGCCGCGTTACTCGGCTTCAACCTTGATCCGCTGGTGCTGGTGATTCCGGTCTTTCTCACGGCGCGGGCGCTCAGCCACTCCGTGCAGTCGATGGACCGCTACCATGAGGAGTACTATCGGTTGGGAGACAAGACCGAAGCCATCGTCGTCTCGTACTCCCACCTGTTTGCGCCTGCGATTGCCTCAATCGTCACCGACGGTATCGGCTTGCTGATCGTCGCCGTTGCGCCGATTCCCCTGATTCAGAAGGTGGCGATCTTCGCGAGCTTTTGGGTCGTGTCGATCTTCATTAGTGTGGTCACGCTCCATCCGATCATCCTGTCCTACATCAATCCGCCGCCGCAGCACCAAGAGCAAGTGCGCTTCCGCGAGCCGGTGGGTATCGGAGTCGCCACCCTGATCCTCGCCGGCGTCGGCATCGCGGCATTTGTGCTTGCCCGTGCCGGTATTCTCCCCAGCATGATCGCGTTGCTCGGTACCGTCCCCGTTATGGGATGGTATTGGCTCACGTACGCCGAGAAGATCTACCCGGCATTAACCCAGCTCGTCATCGATGCCACGGAAGGGTCGAAACGCTGGGCGGTGGTTGTGTTGACCGTAGCGCTCTATTTCACGCTGCCGATTTGGGGCTGGACCCTCAAGGTCGGCGACATGACCCCAGGGGCAGCGTTGCTGTTCAAGGACCACCCCTACAACGTCGCCTACGAGAAACTGAACGAGAAATTCCTCGGTGGCAGTCAGCTCATTGTCATCGCGGACACCATGAAGCCCGATGGCGTCAAGGGCTTTGCGGCGTTGACCGCCATGGAAGACTTTGCCGATCACATGGCGACGGCAGAGGGAGCCAGCGGGTCCATTACCGTCGTCGACATCGTGAAGCAGCTCGAGCGCCTGCAACACGAAGGCGATCCGAAATGGGGCTTGGTGCCTGTCAATCCCAGGGAGATCGGGCAGGTCATTTACAGCTTCCAGGAGAAAGCTGCCGTGACCTCATTGAATCTGTTCATGGACGCCAGCGCGCGCTATGGCTCGATCATCACCCTGTTCCGCGAGCACTCGCACGACACCATCATGCATTCGATCGCGCTCGCCAAGACGCTCGCCAACCAATATACCGGGGGCGAGGTGCAGTTCCGCCTCGCCGGCGGGCTGTTCGGCATCCTGGCTGCGGTGAACGAGAAGGTGGAAAGCTCGTATTGGGTGAACCTGGGCTTGATCTTTTTCATTATCTACTGGTGCCTGTACCTGACGTACGGGTCTCTGTACGCGTCGTTGATCCTGATGATTCCCGTTGTCCTCTCCCAGCTTGCGGCCGAGGCGTTGATGGTGCTGATGCACATCGATCTCAACGTGAACTCGTTGCCGATCGCGGCAGCCGGCGCGGGGGTCGGAGTCGACTACGGGATCTATCTCTTCAGCCGAATGATCGATACGTATGACGAAATCGGCAAGCTCGACGAAGCAGTTGACTATGCGACCGCGACCACCGGCAAGGCGATCATTTTCACCGCCTCGACCATGGTGGCGGGCACTATCTTCTTCTGGTTCTCGAACCTGAAGTTCCAGGCCGAGATGGGGTTCTTGCTGGCGTTGCTGATGATCTTCAATACATTCGGTGGCTTGGTGGTGGTTCCGGCCTTCGTGAAAGTCCTCCGGCCCTCCTTCCTCACCGGCCGCAAGCCGAGGGCCGTGGTCCAGGACATTAGAGCGGCGGCAAGTTAAGACACGAGTACGATTACGTTATGAGGAGGTTTTGATTATGACGTTTGCAAGACGGTCCCGTATGCGATGGGTCGTTGGCACTATGGCTTTGGCGGCCATGTTCGTTGCTGGCGCAGCCCGAGCCGAGGAAGCAAGCAAGGACAAACCCTGGGTCCTCGACAGCAACAACTGGCAGCTCGGTAAGGATCTGCTGCCGGAGGTGGTGCTCAACCGCGTGAAAAGCGGCGAATACTATTACAAGGTCGTCCCGGTTGACCCAGACAAATTCAAGCAAAACTACTCCAAGAGGTTCTGGGAGGCGAGTGAGGCGAATGCCGGCAAGTACGGCCTCGACGACGCCACCTGCGGCCTGAAGGACCTCAAGACCGGCAAGATGCCGGACTTCTACTTCGGCTACCCGTTCCCGAAAATCGACCCGAAAGATAAGAACGCGGCGTGTGCGATGGCCTGGAATTTCATGGCCGCCAATCAGATGGGCAACGGTCAGGGGGCAACGTTTACCTTGAACGGCATCGACGGGACAGGCGAGTTCAAGCGCATCAAACTCTGGCTGCACCTCAATGCCTTCGTCGGCCGGTCGGCCGGCCCGATTCCCAACCCGGAGGGCCTGCGTGGTACGAGTATGTCGAGCGTGATCGAGCCACAGGACGTCGACGGCGTCGGCGGCCTGACCAAAACCCCGAATGACTGGACCTCGCAGGACCAGAATTGGTTTTACGTTCCTTCCACGCGTCGCGTGCGCCGCGTCAATGCAGCCACCCGCTCCGACCCCGTGGCCGGGCTGGACATCTTCGGTGACGACGTGAACTGTTACTCCGGCAAGACCGAGTTCTACAAGTGGAAGCTGATCGGTGAAGGCAACGTGCTGGCACCTGTGCTGAGTCCCGATCCGCTCATACAGAAGCAGGTCAGTCCGACGCGCTGGGAGGTGCAAATCCCGTACTTCAAAGGCGCCTACGAAACCCCAGGCGCGAAGGGAGCGCCGTGGCTCATCGTGGACAACCTTGTCATGATCCCGCGACCGGTATGGATTCTCGAGGGCCAGGCCGAAGACCCGTACTATAACTTCGGTAAGGTCATCATGTACATGGATAAGGACATGTACCGCATCTACTGGAAGCTGGTGCACAACCGCGCCGGCGAGTACTTCTACAATGCCATGTGCGCCTATCACTGGTCGAAGACCGAGGATGGGACGTTTACGGCGGTGACACCGAACATGGTCGTCGGCGTGAACGACAAAACCAACCGCGCGGCCATCGGCGGGCGCTACAGCTCGCAGTTCATCGAGACGAAGTTCGACAACGACTACTTCACCCTGCACCACCTGACACACATGTCGGATTGAGGCGAGTTGTTACGTTGTTAGGTTGTTATGTTGTTAGGTTTAGTAGCTTAACAACTAACAACCTAGCAACCGACAACCTGCCTTCTAGTCGTGCGGGAATTCCGTCCGCAGCCAGCGGGCGATCCAGCCGTCCTGCCCTTCGGTTTCCTGGCGCGCGATCTCTTTCAGCCCGCCTTGGTCCAACCACATGCCATGACAGCCCGGACACTCCTCGACGGAGACTTTGCGAAGCGTACGCTTGCGCAAAGTCTCGCCGCACTTTGGGCAGAGCATATGGGCCGCTGGCTTGACCTCGCCCGCGCTGCTTCGGCGTATCTCTTCCACCAATTTCCGATCGCGCTCGGCGAAGAACTGATCTTCGCGGGCGCGTTCCACATCGCGTAGCTTGTCGCCGAGGCGGTCCTTTTCGTCACGGGCCATTGTTGTGCTCCCTCATCCAGCCGACACGGTTGGTAAGGTAGCCGGCGCACCTCGGGTTTGTCAATCTGGCATGGCATCGATATGGTGCGCCCATGCCTCAGCGCGGGCTTCGCCCGCAACCCATTGCGGATTGTGGAATGCGGATTGCGGAACCCGCAATCCGAAATCCGCAATCCGAAATTCTTGCCACCATGCGAGGACTTCTCGAACTAGTAGCTCAGAAGGATGTGTGGCGCCGCGCTGGCGTTGAGGGGGCGGCGTGATTCCGCTACGTGACACCATTCCATCGCGCCATTTCCCGTTCGTCAATCTGGCGCTGATTGCCGTCAATTGCCTCATCTTCCTGTACGAGCTCAGCCTCGGTGATCGCTTGCTGCGGATGATCCGTGTATTCGGTCTCGTCCCGGTGCATTTCGATCTCTGGTCGCCGGCCGGCATCCTGCCGCTGTTCACCAGCATGTTTCTGCACGGCGGCTGGATGCACCTGCTCGGCAACATGCTGTTCCTGTACATCTTCGGTGACAACGTCGAAGACCGTTTGGGGCATGCCCGCTACTTGTTGTTCTATCTCCTCAGCGGCGCCGCGGCGGGGGTGGCGCAAGTCTACAGCGCCGGTGACACGAGCGTGCCCATGATCGGGGCGAGCGGTGCAATCGCCGGCGTCTCCGGGGCCTATTTCCTGTTCTTCCCCACGGCACGGGTGGTGACCCTCGTTCCGATCTTCTTCTTCTTTCAGATCGTCGAGATACCGGCGGTGATTTTCCTGCTGTTGTGGTTCCTGATGCAGGTGTTCTATGGCCTGGCTACGGTTTCGGTGGTGGGCCGGGCGGTGGGCGGCGTTGCGTGGTGGGCACACATCGCCGGCTTCGTCTTCGGGGCGGTTGCCGGGCCGCTGCTGGCCTGGCGGCCGCGCCGCGAGCGCTGGTAAGCCCGCTGCCTCAGCGATGAGGCTTGTCTTCATGAAATTGGTGGTTACCTTCGCCAGCAAACTGGACTGGGATTGGAATGAATATCAACCGATTCACTGAAAAATCGCAGGATGCCGTGCGTGAGGCGCAGGCAATCGCCACACGACGCCAACACCAAGGTGTTGATGTGGAGCATCTGTTGCTCGCCACGTTGGAGCCAGCTGAGGGGCTGGCCCCCGCGATCCTCCAGTCCGCCGGCGCGAATCTCGCCGTGCTGAAAGAGCGTGTCGGGCGCGAGATCGCTCGCCTGCCGCAGGTCTCTGGACCAGGCAGCGCCCCGGAACAAATCTACATCACGCCGCGGCTCAATCAGCTGCTGACGCGTGCCGAAGACGAGGCCGCCGCACTGAAAGACGAGTACGTCAGCATCGAGCATCTGCTGCTGGCGATGCTGGAGGATCGCGGGCCGGCCGGAAAGTTGTTCCGCGAGCAGGGACTGTCCCGCGAATCGCTGATGGCGGCCTTGCAGAAAATCCGCGGCACCCAGCGGGTGACCAGCCCGACTCCTGAAACCACCTACCAAGCCCTCGAGCGCTACGGCCGCGACCTGACGAAGCTGGCCGCACAAGGCAAACTCGACCCGGTCATCGGCCGGGACGACGAAATCCGCCGTATTATACAAGTACTGTCGCGCCGCACCAAGAACAACCCCGTCCTGATCGGCGAGCCCGGCGTCGGCAAAACGGCCATCGTCGAGGGCTTGGCGCAGCGGATCGTCCGCAAGGACGTTCCCGAGGGCCTCAAAGATCGACGCCTGGTAGCGCTCGATATGGGCGCGCTGATCGCCGGCGCCAAATTCCGCGGCGAATTCGAGGAACGCCTCAAGGCGGTGCTCAAAGAAGTGCAAGAGGCCGGTGGCGACATCATTCTGTTCATCGATGAGCTGCACACGGTCGTCGGTGCGGGCGCCGCTCAAGGCGCCATGGATGCGAGTAACCTGCTGAAACCCATGCTGGCGCGCGGCGAGCTGCACTGCATCGGCGCCACCACCTTGGACGAGTATCGCAAGCACGTCGAGAAGGACGCGGCCCTCGAGCGGCGCTTCCAACCCGTCCTCGTCAACCAGCCCTCTGTCGAGGACACGATCTCGATCCTGCGCGGATTACGCGAACGCTACGAGGTACATCACGGTGTGCGCATCAAAGACAGCGCCCTCGTCACGGCCGCGGTGTTGTCGCAGCGCTACATCTCCGACCGCTTCTTGCCCGACAAAGCCATCGACCTGGTCGACGAAGCGGGAGCCAAGCTGCGCACGGAAATCGATTCGATGCCGACCGAGCTGGATGAGGTCTCCCGGCGCGTCATGCAGCTCGAGATCGAACGCGAAGCGCTGAAGAAGGAGACGGACAAGGCGTCGCGCGGGCGGCTGGAAAAGCTCGAAAAGGAACTCGGTGATCTCCATGACGAGCAGAACGCCCTGCGCGCCCGCTGGGAAGTGGAGAAGGGTGCCATCGCGCGCCTGCGCGAGTTGCGCCGCCGCATCGAGGAAACCAAAGTCGAAATCGACAAGGCCGAGCGGCAATACGATCTGAACCGCGTGGCCGAGCTGAAGTACGGCACCCTGGCCCAGCTCGAACGCCAACTCGCCGCCGAGCAAGACGAGCTGAGCAAGAAGGGCGGAAACCGGCTGATCAAGGAAGAGGTTGACGAGGACGATGTCGCTGAGGTGGTCTCACGCTGGACCCGCATCCCGGTCACCAAACTCATGGAAGGCGAGATGCAGAAACTGCTCCAGCTCCCGGACCAGCTGCACAAGCGCGTCGTGGGCCAGGACGAAGCGGTCACGGCCGTCGCCGATGCGGTGATTCGTGCCCGCGCCGGCATCAAGGATCCGAACCGACCGATCGGGTCGTTCATCTTTCTCGGACCGACCGGCGTCGGAAAGACCGAGCTGGCACGCGCGCTTGCCG
>Ga0315286_10005262_pt1 | contig 12487 bp, 11 predicted proteins | sample YL17G10_0_MG_FD_205038 | JGI IMG/M metagenome (GOLD analysis project Ga0315286, IMG submission 205038) | Sediment microbial communities from Yellowstone Lake, YNP, Wyoming, USA - YL17G10_0 | ecosystem: Environmental > Aquatic > Freshwater > Lake > Sediment | place: USA: Wyoming | collected... | reverse complement strand
TTTGGTGCAGGCGAGCCAGATTTTGATACTCCGGAAAACATCAAACAGGCTGCAAAAAAAGCCATCGATGAAGGTTTCACCAAATATACCGCTGTTGGTGGCATTGATGAGTTAAAAGACGCAATCATCAAAAAATTCCAGAAAGATAGTTACTTAACCTATAAACGATCTGAGGTTATTGTTTCGTGTGGAGGCAAACATTCTTTCTATAATCTGGCCCAGGCTATTTTCGATCAAGGGGATGAAGTTATCGTCCCTGCTCCCTACTGGGTCTCCTATCCTCCTATGGTGGCACTGGCAAACGCCACGCCAGTTATTGTTGAAACAACGGAGAAGAACGAGTTTAAGATAACACCTGAGGATTTGAAAAAGGCCATTACCCCAAAGACCAAAGCTTTGATCATCAATAGCCCGTCCAATCCTACGGGAAGCGCTTATGGAAAAAAAGAATTGGAAAAGATTGCTGAGATTGCCATTTCGAAAAACTTTTTCGTCATCTCAGATGAGATCTATGAAAAGATTGTCTATGATGGTTTCGAATTCACAAGCGTTGCTTCTCTGAGTGAGGAGATAAAGAAAAAAACGATCATTGTCCATGGGGTCGCCAAAACCTATGCCATGACAGGGTGGAGAATTGGTTATACTGCAGGATCTGAAGAGATTATTTCAGCAATGAATAATATTCAGAGCCAGAGCACCTCCAACCCCACCTCCATTGCCCAGAAGGCCTCTGTGGAGGCCCTCATCGGTCCACAGAATGAAGTGGAAAGGATGGTAGCAGCCTTTGGACAGAGACGAAATTATATTGTAGATCGCTTAAACAAGATTCCAGGGGTCTCCTGTTATAAACCAGTTGGAGCCTTCTATGCCTTTCCAAATTTCTCTTCTTATTATGGAAAGTCCTATCAAGGGAAGAAAATTGAAAATTCTACACATCTGGCTGATTTTTTCTTAGATGTGGCGAGAGTGGCTGTCGTCCCAGGAGTCGAATTCGGAGCCGATCCCTTCGAGAGGCTTTCCTTTGCCACCTCGATGGAAAATATCAAAGAAGGTTTGAACCGGATCGAGGAATCGCTAAAGAAATTAAGTTAGTTAAAAAATGACGTGATTGTGTCCCTGCCTACCGCAGGCACGGCACTATGGTCTCTGCCCTATGCCTGCTCGCCGAAAAGGTTCTATTGCAGGCGGGTGTTTTAATTGGCTTTGCAACAGAAGGTGACTGGTTTGACTACAAATTGGAGCATGATCCCAGGTTTCTTGCCCGGGTTGCAGCAGCCCGAAAGAGCCTTCGAGAAGGGAAAGGAATACGAATCAAAGACCTTCCGAAATAATCTACAAACGGGTATGTATTTCTCCACGATTTAACATCCGTATCTTCTATTGTTTTAAATTCCGCATTCCGCATTTGGAACACCAACTTTTTTATGGATGACCCCGAGGTTTTTGAATAATTGGTTTTTATCTAATTGTTTTCTATGTAAAATTTGAGAACCGGTCCCAATGACATCTCACTCTTTCGACTATTTATTCTGCCAAAATGGATCAATACCCCTTCCTGAAGAAAGAACCACCGGCGGCATGGACTGAGTGTTGACGCAAAGGCGGAAGACATCTGGTCGGGCGTAGTGACCGACTACGTCAAAGTCGTATTTGCTTTTCGGGATCTCGTCCAAATCCAAGTCAGCACTTAGAATGCATGGTCCATCGAAATTTGGCCCAGCTAAGATCTGGCCCAAGGGGCCTATGATACAACTGCCACCGCGCATAAGAACAGTCGCCGGATCATTACCCTGAATTGCAGCATAGTCTTCTGGGCAATCAGCCCGGGTGAGGTATTGGCAGCAACTGAGGACAAAACAGCGTCCCTCCAGGGCGATGTGACGCATCGATGGCAGCCAGGTGTCTCGATGGTCGGCCGTGGGGGCGCAATAGAGTTGGATCCCCTGAGCATACATGTGCATTCGAAGCATGGGCATGTAGTTTTCCCAGCAGATCACACTTCCGATCTTACCAAAGGGTGTATCAAATACAGGCATGGTCGAACCATCGCCGAATCCCCAAACCAACCGCTCCATGGCTGTTGGCATCAGCTTTCGATGTTTGCCCATCAACCTCCCGTCCGGGGAAAAGAAAAGGACTGTGCAATAAAGCGTTCCGCCGTCCCGCTCGATGACACCGATGACCAGAAAAGCCCGGGCATCCCGTGCAGCCTCCCCTAAGGCATCACAGGCTGGACCGGGCACATCCACCGCGCTTTCATAATAGCGTCTAAAATCCTCACGCCCTTCTGGCGTGCGGTGGCCAATCCTGGCACCGAAGTCCAGACCTTTGGGGTAGGCTGATACAAAAGCCTCAGGGATGACTACCAGTCTCGCTCCTCCTCTGGCCGCCTGGTTAACTAAAGAGTGAACTTTATCAAGGGTTGCCTTTTGATTAAAAACAACTGGACTATCCTGGACCACTGCAGCGCGAACGATGGCCATATCAGTTCTCCTTGAATCCTTCTGGTATTTCGCTACATCTCAAAATATACTTGGCAGGTTCGATGTTCGTCAAGTTGTTTGACGTTGAATGGGGATGATCACTTGAAATCTTTACAACCAAATTAAATATTTTGTGTGAGACTTTCAGTAAACCCCGTTAGAAATTCCAGTCCCGCTATAGCGGGACTCGAAACCAAGCGGGGCATTAAATCCCGTTAGAGATTTATCTCTAAACGGGATAAACCCCGCCCTCCGGGGTGGAACCCCCTACGGGGCGGAACCCGGAATTTTTCTAAAACCCCGCTGCAGCCTCCGGCTCAGAGAGCCTCCCTCCGGGGCATGAGCCCTTCCGGGGCGGAGCCTGGCTCGGAGAGCCGCCGGCCCGGAAGGGCTCATGCTTGGAGAGAGTAGCGGTGCATTATTTCTAACGGGGTAAAGAATAAAGATTTGTCCTCATCCCTATTTTTTAGCTTTCCCTATCGCGATTAATCAACCTTGTAAAGTGTATCATTTAGCTTTGACCCCAAAACTTCTTCCCTCGGTGACTCAATGACTCATAAGAAAATGCGATGTGTCCCTATTTTAAAGATCATGGGCTACAAAATCGGTCAGATCTTTTTCCCTCAGCACTCTTCTTTTCCATGTTTCAAGAGAAGGAATGATATGAGGCAGGAGTCGCATGGAATAATAAGGCGGAAGTAATGGCAGACCGATCAGATCTCCAAAGATGACCAGCATAAAGAGGTTATCCAGGTGTCCTCTTTCCTTCTTCATTACCAAGTCCATCTCATGGAGCAACAGTCCATACATGATCTCCCCGGCCACTTTGGGAGAGCCTTTCAGTTTCGCCGCGAGAGAGAGGAATAAGTCTTTGATCAATGGGACCCTCCTTTGTTCTTTCCGGGGTAATTTCCACTTATGTGTTGAATGCTGACATCTGACCCTTTCTGCTTTTTCTTCGATCAATCAACCTTGTAAAGTGTATCATTTAGCTTTGACCCCAAGTTTCAGCACAGTCACTTAATGATTGGCCAACTATTTTATAAACGAGACATCATTTCTCTTAATAAATAGATCCATCTCCTTTTCCTCCATTCCAAGAACTTCTCATAAGTCATTTTGGGCCCCAATAACAAATATCTTAGGATTTTTAAGAAGATCTATAATAAACGGATCCTTCTCTTTCGTTTTCTTTTTCAATTTGTCTCTTCTGAATATACTGCAATTGATCTCCCTTTTTAGAACCTCCTCCAGCTTGTCTATTTCTCTTAATATTCTGGAGTCATCCATCTTCCCTATGATGAACAGATCAATATCGCTTTTTCCAGTCTCTTCGTGTTTGGCAAAAGAGCCGTAAATGAAGGCAACCTCAACCCCCTTCATTTTGCTCAACCTCTCTCTCAGCAAACCTTGTATGCCGACCGTTTTAAATACGATGCTCTTCAATTCATCAAATAAAGGATAAGATTGATTAAGAAGATAATAAATCAAATTGCCTTTTCTTCTGGATAGAAAAATCCCCTCTTCCTCCAGACGGGTCAGTTCTTTTCGAATCATACTGACGGGAGTCTGGAGAATACGTTCTAATTCTCTAAGATAATACTCCTGATCAGGATTGGTAAAGTAAAGCCTGAATAATTCTTTTCGAGTTTGTGACTTAAAGATCTTGGAGATATCCATAACGCTTGTAATATTTATGTATTACAATCGTAATCCATTTATATTACAATGTCAATCGATTTTTATTCTGCTGTGAGATAAAATGAGTGAAGGAAAACTTCTAAAAGTACCTGGTTCACAATGAAATCAATAACGAACGAATAACCTAATGGCTTGTCTTCCTTTGGGCTTTTAGCTTTGGGTTTTGTTTATTCCACCTTCTTCCAGGTTTTGTCAGGGTCGTATTTCTTCAAAGCACTAACGATTTTCTCAGTCTCTTTGCCTAAGTCCTTTTGGTACACCACGCCCTCATGATTCACCACAAAGGTCATGACTCCAGAGTTACCATATTCTGCAGGGTATGCGACCAGGGCAAATCCGCCAATCATCTTTCCTTTGACCACATAATCGTACGCTCCACCCGGAGCCTTCTCACCTTGGGCCTTCAGGATCTTATAGTAATAACCATGATAAGGGCTGGGTTTTTCGCCAGATTTTTTACGAGTGTATCCTTCCCTGGCAGCTTTAGCAGCAAGAGGACCAAGAGGACTTTCCTCTTCGCCCTCTTTCACCTCCCAGCAAAGACCATCCTTCTTCTCCTTCTCACTGACAAACTTATGGGCGTATTCCAATAAACCACCCCTGTCCCGGCTCTTCAGTGCATATTCACGCTGGGCATCCACATAGGCAAGGCACACCTGGATAGTACTGAGTTCGTTGCGGCCAATTCTGCGGTTAAGGATCTCTTGCTTCCCTGCCTTCGTATCGAAGAACCAGCTTTCACCTTCCTTAACAACAGGAATTGCAAAAGGCCAGTCCCTATTTCCTACACGGAGGATGACTTTCTTCTCATTCTCACTCACCACTCTGTTCATTGCCTCATAGGCCCTAACAAAACGATCTCTTCCTACCTGATCGGCAACCTCATCCCCGGAGAAAATTAATTCCTTCCCTGCAGGACCAAAGATTGCCATTAATTCCTTCGTATCATTTCCCTTGACTGCGTCGATCAGTGCTTTAATAGCTTCCTCAGGAGATTTGAAACTCTTTTGCCCGGCATCTGCCGCAAAAACACCCTGATCAAATCCGGCTGACATCATCACTGCCGCAAGAATGGCGAAACCAAAACGCCACATCCAACGCCTCTTTCGATTCCATATATTGATGAACATCTCTTTTTCCTCCATTGAACTATGGTGTTTCATTTGAATTGTTTGCTCATCCCTTACCGGCCACGGCCTACATTGCCATGGTCCACACTGTTTTTGCCTTTTGAAGACATGTCCTGAAGGTTTTGGCGGCCCCGGTCGCTCTCCCTTCGAACATCGCTTCCTCGCTCCGTGCCTCCAAAGGCAGTTCTATTGCTACTGCGGTCAAGGCGCTGTTGGCCTAATGTGCCTGTCTCGATGCGCCTTCCGGAAACCTGGCTAGTGGGCCCCGAAGGCAGTTGGCTTTTTGTTACAGGGGGAGTCTGTTGGGTCACCTTCGGAGCTTGTTGGCTTTTTGCCACGGGAGGACTCTTGCTGGCAATCCCCGAAACCTTTTGATATCCTGTTCCCTGTTCAAAACCCCGGAAGTCCCGGCGGTTTTCCACTCCCCTTAACGACTGGCCATAGCGCTCCCGGGTTGCCTCATTCCTGTAGGAGACGCCCTTACGATGGCGCACATCGAGCTGCCAGCGAGTCGTCTGGATGCTCGTACGGCTAATGCTTACGTTGCGGTTAATGTTGATGTGCCGGTTGACATTGACATTAACGTAATGATTCCGCCAATCCCAGTGCCCCCACCCATGACCCCAGGCCCTGCCTACGCGTACGCCAGTCCAGAACCCGATTCTTCCAAAGACCACTACCCTGGGAGGAGGAAAGAAGAAAAAGGGAGGGAAAGCCGGATACCACCAATGCCCATAAACGAGGGTCGGGTCATAGGCCGGCACATAGATCACCTCTGGCTGAGCGGGCTCAATCATAATGGCTCCATCCCCCACGGTCACCCTCTGCTCGTCGGTATCCCTCAGGTTACCTGCGGCCTGCGCCTTGGTCCTCAATTGCTGGATCGTATTCATCACTTCGTCTTGCTGATCCAGAAACGCATCTCCCAGCGTCTGCGTCCACTCCAACTTTTCACTCATCATCGACAATACCTGTGGAAAAGGCACGAGGGCTTTTACACTGGGATCCCAGTCTTTCTTATCTAGGGCATCGTTGAGTGGGTCACCTTTAAGATTTCTATTTGCCTTCACCCACCGGTCTGCCTGCACAACCTCAAGGGGGTAGGTCGCAGCCATCAAAATCTGGGCTAGGAGTGAATCAGGATAAAGGGCAACGGGTGCCAGCATCTGATCCAACTCCTCTTGTCGGAATTTTGCCGGCTGATCCTGGGCAAATACCCACGGTAGCGTCACCGTTAGCAGGACGAGCCAAATCAAGGCGTGTATAAAATATTTTTTTGTCTCCATGGCAATCCCTTTCTTTCCCTGTAGACGGGGTGATTCGTTTTATTGTTTGTCCTTCTGCTCCTTTATTAACCTTAATATAAGTGGCTAAGGAAATCAAATCTTAAGCTCGTAGATTTAGGTCACGACCAAGCCCAGGATTCAATCTGGTAAGACCAACCCTTTCATCCGGGATAAAAGGGTCCTCTTCTGTCTGCAGGTTAAGTTTTGAGGGAACGTTACAGCACGGTGTATGATTTGACCAAACTCAATTACTTATTACCCAGTGACTTATTGACTTAATGAAGGCGCCAATTTCTTATGGATGACCTTTTAAAGTAAAGGTCCCCGCAGCAGAGCTGCGGGGTATTAAAATTCAAAACTTAATTGCTCCTGTTGCTGATACTTGATATAGCGACGTATGACTTCAGAGGTAACTTTGTCCCCAATAGACCGAACAAAATACCCATCACTCCAAAACTCTCCACCCCAAAGGTTCTTTCTTCACCTCTGGAAACTGCTTGAACACCATCTTAGCCGAGATACTCTTTATGATCTGCACAATCTTTGCCGGAGAATACCGAGGAGGGGCAGACAAAAACAAATGGACATGATCATCCTTCAGCTCCATCGTATCTATCTCAAACTCATACCTCTCGGCTATCTCCGCAAATACTTCTCTCACTCTTTTGGCCAAATCCCCTTTCAAAATCATCTTACGGTATTTGGGAACCCATACCATATGATATTTCAAATCGTAGACCGCATGGCTTGTTCTTTTTACCGAGCTCATGCAGTACTTATACCATGTTTTATCGCTTCGCGAACCTGTTTTCATCCGCCCAGCAGAGCTGGGCGGTATTCAACAGGTATTTTTATAAATTTCATAACAAATGAAGATGTAACCCCCAAAGCTTCCTCTAGACCTACCTGTTCTTCTTCTCCTTCTTCGCCTTTCTCTTCTCTTTGAGGCTTTTCTGCGGCGCCTTCTTGCTTTCCTTTACCCCTTTGCTTTTCTCTTTCATAACACCCTCCTCTCTTCAGTCATTCTATGTCTTGGTCCTTCCCTCTTATGAAAAAAAGTGGACAACCGTCTCAATTTTTGTTTTGGGACTCTTCCAATAAAAATCGGAACCCATCCCCAATTCCTCTTATGACTGCAATCTAAAATCTTAAATCCACTGGACGCTATGCCTGCCTGCCGAAAATGCTCTATTGTAGACGGGCGCTATGCGATTTTGAGAAAGGAGTTATTTTTCTCCAAGAAAGTTACCAATTGTGGAGCCCGACCGGGCAAAGGCTGTGTTTCCAAAACAACGCCCCTGTTGGGCGACATCCCGACCACACGATGGCGCCTTTTGCTGCCGGGGTAAACCCCGTTAGAAATTCCAGCGGGGCATTAAATCCCGTTAGAGATTTATCTCTAAACGGGATAAACCCCGCCCTACGGGGCGGAACCCGGAATTTTTCTAAAATCTACCCCCATCCCTATATTTTAGCTTTTCCTATCGCGATTAATCAACCTTTTAAAGTGTATCATTTAGCTTTGACCCCAAGGCTTCTCCTGTGCCTATAAGCCGCGGTTATCAATGTTTTAAGTCACTGGATTTGTGCTGCCGATTCTCCGGCGAGATATCCCGTGGAAAATGCAGCCTGCAGGTTATACCCTCCAGTCATTCCATCCACATCAATCATCTCGCCACAAAAAAATAAACCATGCACTATCCGCGACTCCATTGTCTGGGGATTTATTTCTTCTAACGATACGCCCCCCCGCGTGATGGTCGCCTCTTCAATGGGCCTCGGTTTTGTTATATTTATTCTGAAATCTGTAAAACATAAGACGATTCTTTTCCGCTCCTCCCGGCTGATTTTACTACATCGCTTACCCGGCTCGACGGCGCACCAGCGTTCAAAGAGCAGCGCGAACGATTTTGGCAGAGCATCTTTAAAATACTGTGAAAGGGTTATTGTCCCGCAGGACTCAAACTCCCGTTGAAGGATATGGTCAAGTTCTTGAGCTGTATAAGCCGGCCTTAATTGCAGTGAAAGGGCAACAGGGCTGCCAGCAGCCAGCGCATCGATAACGATCCCGCTAAGAATAAGCACGGTTGGGCCTGATACACCAAAATGTGTGAACAGGATGTCGCCTTTCTCTGAAACCTTCTTTTTTCCGTCCACCAACACGGAAAGCGAAATGGCTTTAAGGGTTATCCCCTGCAATTCCTGAAGAAATGGCTCGTCCGACTCAAGCGCAACGAGACCTGGCGTCAGCGGCACAATGGAATGTCCGCATTGTTTTGCCAGCTTGTACCCGTCGCCGGAAGATCCAGTCTTCGGATACGATATGCCGCCCGCGGCAACAATTACTTTTCCGGCATCCAACACGCTCTGGTCGGCACCTCTAACCCCGCCAGCGCGTAAGCTTTCTCCAGACTGAAAAATAATATTTGTTACGACAGTATTGTGAAGGATACGAACTTGGTTGTCATCTATATATTGGCGCAATACGGCAAGCACGCTTTCAGCACGATTATCGGCGGGGAAAACCTTCCCGTCAGGATCAACCCTCATTTCCAGTCCACGGGAACTGAAGAAATTGATCAAATCGCGGTTCGAAAATACGGTTAATGCCCGATAGAGAAATCTGCCATTCTTCCCAAAGGCATTAACGAATTCCTTCAGGCTAGCCTTGTTGGTGATGTTGCACCGGCCACCGCCCGTCAGGAGCAATTTGTTCCCCAGACGGTGTGTCTTTTCAACGAGTATTACTTTCGCGCCCCGCTTCGCTGCGCGCCCTGCTGCCATCATGCCGGCAGCGCCTCCCCCCACAACAATAATGTCCGGTGAAGCCTGATTCTTTTTAGTGATCATCTTATTTCTATTATTGGTTTATTGGTCAGTGCAACATGAGGGACACATTATGAGCAGCAGAGTAATCGGAGACAGACAACTCAATTTCCCCTACAATGCATAATCAAGCTTGATGTCTATATTGATTCTTGACCTAATGGATAAGGTAAACCCCGTTAGAAATTCCAGTCCCGCTATAGCGGGACTCGAAACCGAGCGGGGCATTAAATCCCGTTAGAGATTTATCTCTAAACGGGATAAACCCCGCCCTCCGGGGTGGAACCCCCTACAGAGCGGAACCCGGAATAATTCTAAAACCCCGCTGCAGCCGCCGGCTCAGGCTCCGCCCCAGAGGGGCTTCTGCCCCGGAGGGAGAGCCTCTGGCTCGGAGAGAGCAGTGGGACATTATTTCTAACGGGGTAAATTCCGAACTTCGCAATCTGTATTCCGCATTCGGAATGGCCAACTTTTTTATGGATGACCCCGAATCACTTTTATAAATCAAATTATTTGATTATGATGCTGATTAATCTCGTTTCTTTCCTTTCACCTCTGAACATCCTGTGAATTTTAAGAAGGGCTGAACCGGGTTTATTGGCCTTAAAGAGGAGTATCTTTTCCGCTGAGTCGCCACCGGTCCACCCCGGTTTCATCCTTTCAGGGTATCTATACTTCACTTCCGATTTAATGAATGACACGATTTGATCATCTGAGATCTCATATTCGCAATCAATTCCCACAGACCCCCATTGTTCACATTTGACGAAGGCCATCTCGTTTAGCTCAAGTGTTGTTTGAAGGATGGTGATCTGCCCATCAGGGCTAAGTATTTCTTCTCCAAGAAGATTAGTCAATTCTTTCATTTGCTTTTCTCCCCTACAAGGAAAGAAGCCTAAACTTAGAATTGTAAAAACCGCCACAGTGATCACTAAAGTGTATTTCATAACTTACCATCTCAGGGTTTTTATGGATGACTCTCACCTGCTATCTTCCGATTGTAAATGCATATCTGCAAGCCTTTTAATGGGTGACCCCAAAGAATTCTACCTGCACCATATAGAAAAATGGGAGTGGCCCTATTTTCAGATGCTTACGTTTTTTGTTCCACCTTTTCAAAACAGGGCAGACACAAGGTTTTCCCGCCGAACCGCCGTGTTCGGGATTCCATGGTCATCTCCCCGCAGGCTTCACATCGGAGGCTCGATAAAATCCGCGCCGGTTTTGGCACAGGCAGAGAAGGTTCCGTCACGATGAACATCTCCTCCAGATCCACGTTCACATATCTCTCCTGTAGCTCACTTCTCAATTTGTGAAGCCGGGCATGTTCCTCTTCGTTTGCTGTGCCGTCCTCTCCTTTCTTCATCAGGCTACGAAGCTCCGAACCCACGTCGCCTGAAATATCTTGCCGCAAAACAGCACGAAAGCCCAGGTTTTTACTGCGGTCGTAAAAACTGAAGGCCATCTTGCCATAATCCTTATGGATAAGATTGCCCTTGCCGAAGGTGCAACCGGTGAGGAACTGAATCGCATCCACTCCGCACATGTCTGTTTCCACGACAGCCACAAGGTCTTTTGCCTCAGCAGAACCCAATCTTTGAAGGGCGAGTTCTGCCGCCCGGATCCCTATGACCAGCCCAGGGCATGAATGGCCATGAAAGGCAATCGTTTTATCAATGACGTCCTTTTTAATGGAACATCCCATCCTATAAGCCTCCCGTGATGGACTTTGAGTCCTCCGTGAAAAGTGTAGTCGACACCCATCTTATCTTCAACTAATAACCATTTACTGAAAAATGGAAGCACCTAAAAATAATTGTGCTTCCCGGTAAGGTGTTATTTTTCTCCAGGCAATTTACCAATTGGAAAGAATAAAGAATTGTCCCCCTATCGTTTTGTATTGCGATATTGCACACCTCCCCCCATTGCTCTTCTGATCCTGATTTTTCATGCCAAAATTCACCCCAATGATCAACCAAAAATAAACCTGTCCCCTTTTTACTTCTATCCGTTTAGATCAATTCTGTCGAATCCGGGCCGAATAAATGATCTTGCACTGGAGAATGCTTTCTCCACTGCTTGTCTCAAACCGTCAAGAAAGGCGATGACATCGATCACTTCCTTAGCACCTTCTGTGATATAGTGGCGAATCACTGCCCAAGCGGCGATCGAACGGTCCATGGCGATGAGTGCAATCTTGGCTGAGCCATCCGAATCACTTGCGAATTCATCGCATCTCTCTTCTTCCTCTTCGATCTTTCCCCGGACGGCTCGCATGACCTTAGCACAGATAAAGTATTGGTACCACCGGATCACCTCGAAGGCTTCCTCGAGACTTACCCCCTCTCTTGCGGCGGCTGCAGTTTCAAAGAAGAGTGTTTCTCTCCCTCTGAACCAATCTTCCACCCATTCGCTGTACCTCTTAGCGGCGCGGCAAAGCAGATGGTTCTCCGCAGCCACATCCTTCGCCTTTATATTTTCTATATCATCCATTGAAACCAAAGTCTCGAGTTCTATCCCCCATTTTTCCGCACTCTCTCTCAGCAGCTCCAGAGTTTCCCCTAGGATTCCCGATAATTTATTCCAGAATGCCTCATTCCTAATATCCTGCGCTTCAGGATCCGAGAATTCCTCCTCCGAAATGGAGAAATTCAAGCAGCGGGAGGTCTGCGGACAACGTTCACACCATCGATCACAGTAGTTATAAATGCCCGGGATGAATCGCTTCTCCGCAGCAAGTCTTTCAAGCCGATCCCGATTCACAATCCTTCCTCCCCAACCACTTCCTCAGATCTGTGCTTTTTCCCATTAAAGTTCATTAGCCTTGTCAACTGTATAGGCCTAGCGTTCCATACATGGGACTGGATGATCCCGATTGTCAATTATTATCTAATGTCAATTCTCAACCCCCTCACTTATCGAAGTAACTCTCTGGCAATCACGATTTTCTGAATCTGATTTGTCCCTTCGTAGATTTGGGTAATCTTGGCATCCCTCATCATTCTCTCAAAAGGAAAATCAGTCATATACCCATATCCCCCTGCGATCTGGAGGGCATCGG
>Ga0315286_10005261_pt1 | contig 12487 bp, 9 predicted proteins | sample YL17G10_0_MG_FD_205038 | JGI IMG/M metagenome (GOLD analysis project Ga0315286, IMG submission 205038) | Sediment microbial communities from Yellowstone Lake, YNP, Wyoming, USA - YL17G10_0 | ecosystem: Environmental > Aquatic > Freshwater > Lake > Sediment | place: USA: Wyoming | collected... | reverse complement strand
TTTGCATCTTACGGTTAATTCTCCGCCTATGGTCAGACAGTACGGAGAGATTAAACCTTTTAATAACCAGCCGTTATCGGATGAAGAAATAAAACAGATGATTTATAGCATCCTTTCTGAAGAGCAAAAGAGACAATTTGAAGAGAAGAAGGATTTAGATTTTGCCTTCTCCCCAAACTTAGATGCAAGATACAGGGTCAGCATTTATCAGCAGCGCGGAAGAGCCGAAGTAGTCTTTCGCAACATCCTTCCAAGCATAAAAAGCAGGCAAGATTTAGGCTTGCCAGATGTTATCGAAGATCTTTGTCAACTAAAAAATGGATTAGTGATTATAGGCGGGACTACTGGTTCAGGAAAAACCACAACAATTACAACTATGATTGATATTATTAACACTAAACGGGGAGGAGTAGTCCTTTCTCTGGAAAAACCAATTGAATATTTACATAAAAATATAAAAGGAATCATTAAGCAGCGAGAAGTCGGGACAGATGTTGCTTCTTTTGCCAGTGGCTTAAAAGCAGCCTTAAGGCAAGACCCTGATATAATAGTGGTGGGTGAGATCCTTGATTCTGATACCATTGAAACTGCGCTTCAGGCAGCAGAAACAGGGCACTTAGTAATAACTTCGCTTCACGCGACGGATACAGTACAAGTTTTTGATCGAATCGTAAGTTTTTTCCCTTTGGATCAGCGAGATTTTATCTATGCCCGTTTATCACATTCTCTAAAAGCGATAATCATTCAGAAACTTTTACCTCATAAGAGCGGTATCGGACGCGTTATTGCCGCTGAGGTATGTATGGTAAATTTGGCGGTAGCAAGAATTATCCGCGGCGGAGATTTTACTCAATTACCTTCTGTAATACAAACAGGCTCACAATATAAAATGGCCCTTATGCAAAATTCTATGGATAATCTTTTTGAACAGGGCTTCATTAGCGCCGAAACTTATGAGATGCACAGTAAAAAATAATTATCTTGTGGTTTATCAACTAAGAAGGAGGAGTTTTTAATGAAGATACTAGTCAGCGATTCAATGTCAGAAGAGGGATTGAAGATTCTTAAGGATATCAAAGAATTTCAGGTGGATGTAAAAACAGATTTAAAACCCGAAGCGCTAAAAGAAATTATTAAGGATTATGATGCGCTCTTGGTGAGAAGTGCGACCAAAGTAACCAAAGAGATTATTGACGCTGCCGTAAAATTAAAAGTCATCGGCCGCGCCGGCGTGGGTTTAGATAACGTAGATTTAGAAGCAGCGACACAAAAAGGCATAATTGTCATGAATACTCCCGCAGGGAATACTATTTCTACTGCAGAACATACCATGAGTATGATTTTAGCACTTTCCAGAAATATCCCCCAGGCCAATGCCTCTACCAAGAAGGGAGAGTGGAAGCGCTCTAAATTTATGGGTGTTGAGCTTTACAATAAAACATTGGGCATAGTCGGGTTAGGAAGGATCGGTAAAGAGGTGGCCAAACGCGCACTTTCCTTTGGTATGAAAGTTTTGGCATACGATCCATTTTTATCGCGTGAGGCGGCGCAGGGCCTAGGAATAGAGGTTGCAGAATTAAAAGAATTACTTGAGCATTCGGATTACATTACAGTACACACTCCTCTTACGGAAGAGACAAAACGTATGATCTCTACAGAAGAATTTGCATTGATGAAGAAAGGGGTACGAGTTATTAATTGCGCCCGTGGCGGTATAATTGATGAAGGGGCCTTAATCAATGCAGTTAAAGAAGGCAAGGTTGCCGGCGCCGCTTTAGATGTTTTCGAGAAAGAACCCTTATCGCCTGAAAGCGAGCTCCTCAAATTAGATAATGTTATCACTACTTGCCATTTAGGGGCATCTACCGAAGAAGCACAGGTTAATGTAGCTATTGAAGTCTCAGAAATTGTGCGCGATGCGCTTTTAGGCAGAGGTATTAAGAATGCCGCAAACTACCCTTCTTTAGATACGGAAGTTTACAAGGCCTTAGCGCCGTATATAAAATTGGCCGAAAAGATAGGCGAGTTTTCTGCTCAAGTAGTTGAAGGAAGATTTCAAGAGTTGAATATAAATTATAGCGGAGAGATTATTAAATATGATTTAAGCCCTCTTACCATGGCTTTAGCCAAAGGTATACTTTCACCAATCTTAAAAGATACGGTTAACTTTATCAATGCCATTAGCCTGGCCAAAGAAAGAAGCATAAAGATTAAAGAAATGAAATCTTCCAAGGAAGAGGAGTTTGTTACCTCCATCCAGTTAGAAATAAAAACTGATAAAGAAACCAAGAAGATTATCGGCACGCTTTCTCCTAATAAGCAGCCGCGTATCGTCAAGATTGACGAGTATTATGTTGAATTATCGCCTTCCGGGGAAATGATCGTGATACAAAATTGGGATAAGCCCGGCATCATCGGCAATTTAGGGACACTTTTAGGCAAGCATAATATTAATATTGCCGCGATGACCTTTGGCCGTCAGACTCCGGGTGGCAAAGCGATTAGCGTATTCAATGTGGATAGCCCCGTATCTAATGAAATTGTGGATAAAATAAAGAAAACCGAGAATATTTTAGCGGTAAAAGTGATAAGGCTATGAAAAAAAATAAAAACTCAAGATTATTTTTATTAGTTTTATTTTTTGGTTTGTGGTTTTACCTTTTACCTTTTACCTTTACCTGTTTTGCCAGTGAAATTACTATATTATACACCGGCGATACTCATGCGATGCTTTATCCTTGTAATTGCCCAATAGAGCCTGACGGAGGAATTGCGCGCCGGGCTACTTTGGTTAAGCAGCTTAAGAAGAATAATCCCAATACATTGCTTTTAGATTCGGGTGCTTTTTTTGCCGGCGGTTTAATGGATGAATACACGCAGAATATCGACCTGGATAGAGAACGCACTCTCATAAACCTCAAGGCAATAGAAATGATTGGATATGATGCGCTAACTATAGGAGATGACGAGTTCAATTTTAACAAAGAGTTTCTTTTTGCGAATATCGCAAAGATACATTCAAATTTTCTTTCCTCCAATATCAAATCCGATAAGTTATTACCTTACTTGATAAAAGATATCAACACTACCAAAATCGGTATCATTGGCCTCACCAATCTTCTAGCTAAGCAGAAAACGGATATGGGGGATTTTATTGAGCCTGAGATTGCAGTGAAAAAATCCGTAGAGGAATTGAAGGAGAAAAAAGCAGATATCATTATACTTCTGAGCCATCAGGGGGAAAGCGATGATTTAAGGTTGTTAGAAGAGGTCCAGGGTATAGACATTATTATTACTGGCCACGCCCGGAATAAAGAAGAGCCTTATGCTAAAGTGGGCAATGCTTTAATCGTAAGGCCGTCCTGGGAGGGTAGGCGTTTGGGAAAAATATCGCTGACACTCAAAGATAATAAAATAGTAGATTACAAAGTGGAAGAATTACGCCTTTCGGATGAGATCAACGATGATCCGCAGATACTTTCTATTTTACCGCGCTGTTTTTCCGATCTTAATTGCAAGAAAGAAGCTATGATCGGTAAGTGTCAAGATTCAGGCACGCTTAAATCTCAATGCGTGTTTAGCGAAAGGCCAAAGGTCTCCCTTTCAATTATCGCACCGAAAGACTGCAAATTTTGTGATATGGAAAAGATAGCAAAATATTTAAAGATTCAGTTTCCCGGTTTGGTTATCTTCTATTTATATTATCCTGATAATCCAGAGGCAGGTAAGTTGATCAAAAATTTCCAGATTAAGGCCATGCCGGCTTATCTTTTAGGTAAGGAGGCAAAAGAAGAAAAAGGTTTCGACAGCTTAAAAAATAATTTAGAAATAAAAGGCGATTTCTACATGTTAAAACCTGAGTTTGGCGGCGTTTCTTATTTTCTAGATAGAAAAAAAATAAAAGGGAAGTTGGATTTATTTATCGGTCTATATGACAAGGATACGCCGGCATTGTTAGAGATGATAAGAGATTCTAACCCCACTATACACTTTTTGGCAGTTGAGAACAAAGACAATTTTGACGCAGCCAAAGGAAACCTCGAAATTGAGGAATATTTGCGTTGTGCATGTGTAGAGAAATATTATCCTAAAATATTTCTCGACTACCTTATTTGTCGGGCGAAAAATATCAATAGTTTCTGGTGGGAAGATTGTTTGGGCCAATCGGATTCAAATAAAATAAAAATCTGCGCGCGCAGCGATGAAGGGAAGGCTCTTTTAAGAGAAAACATCGGCCTGAATAAAGAGTTAAAGGTTATGTTTGGCCCGGTTTATCTATTAGATAACCAGGGCATATTCGGCATTCAAGGCGTGCCAAAAAAAGAAGCGTTTAAAAAGTTAATCGAGAGGTGATGTAATGGCTAATAAACCCAAGGTATATATTATCGACGTAACCAACCGCGATGGAGTCCAGACTTCAAGGATTTGCCTTTCTAAATTAGAGAAAACAATGATTAATTTATACCTTAACGAATTGGGGGTATTTCAGTCGGAATTTGGTTTTCCGGTTACGCGCCACGAGACGAATTATCTCAATGCCAATTTAGAATTGACTAAGAAAGAAGCGCTTTCTTCGATTAAGTTGGGAGGCTGGTTACGCGCTACAAAAGGAGATGTTGCGGCTACCTTTAAGTTGGTCCCCCAGATTAAAGATCTGAATCTTTCTATTTCGACTTCTGACCAGATGATCGTGCATAAATTCCAAGGAAAACTTGATCATCAATCAGTGATAAAAGAAATGACCGAAGCGGTAGGAGAGGCGCGTAAGGCCGGGGCTAAAGGCATCGGCGTAAACGCAGAGGACGCCTCTCGCACAAGGATAGATTATCTTATCGAGTTTTCCCTGGCTGCAAAAAATGCAGGCGCGGATAGGATTCGTTATTGCGACACCTTAGGATTTGATACTCCTTTTACTTTATATGAGCGGATAAAATTACTTGCAGAAGCAGTCAAGATTCCTATCGAGATTCACTGTCATAACGATTTAGGGCTGGTGGTAGCAAATTCTATTGCCGGGGCAAAAGCGGCTTTGGATTGCGGCGTCGATGCCTACATAAATACTTGTGTCAATGGTATGGGGGAGCGCGCAGGAAACGCCGACTTAGTTTCGGTGATCTTGGCCTTAAAATATGGTAGCGGTATGCAGGATTATCCTTTAGATGAAAAGATAAATTTGAAGAAGGCCTGGAAGATATGTAAATACGCCTCTTATGCCTTTGGTGTGCCTATACCGATAAATCAACCTGGAATAGGAGCCAATGCTTTTGCCCATGAGTCAGGTATACATGCCGACGGCGCTTTAAAAGACAGGCGTAATTACGAACTTTATGATTTTGAGGAATTAGGCAGGGGAGAACCTGAGATAATTGAAACCGGGCGTAAAATTACTGCCGGTGAATATTCCGGAATCAAGGGTTTTAGAAATGTTTATGAGAAGTTAGAAGTTGAGTTTCGTGATGATAAAGAGGCAACCGAAGTACTAGAATTGGTGCGTTATGCTAATGTCCATAATCAGAAGCCGCTTGTGGATGATGAGCTGAAATTTATTGCTAAATATCCAGATATCGCACGCAAGATCTTCACCATGTCACCGTAATTATATTGCCAATTAACTATGAATACAATAATCGTCGGTACACAGTGGGGAGACGAAGGCAAGGGTAAGGTAATCGATATCTTGTCCAAGAAGGTAGATTATATCGTGCGTTATCAGGGTGGAAGCAACGCCGGACACACGGTGGTTGTCGATAATAAAATTTACATCTTTCACCTTATCCCTTCCGGGATTTTATATAAACATAAGATCTGCTGTATCGGTAATGGAGTTGTAGTTGATCCGGCAGGCCTGATCAAAGAAATCAAAGATTTATCTCTAAGCGGTATAGATATAGGCAATCGTTTAAAAATTTCTCCACTTGCTCACGTGATTTTGCCTTACCATAAGATTTTAGATCAATTGCGTGAGTCAAAAAGAACTAATAAAATCGGCACCACAGGCCGAGGCATTGGCCCCTGTTATGCGGATAAAATCAACCGCTTTGGGATAAGGATTGCGGATCTTCTGAACTCCCGTGTTTTTAGAGATAAATTGAACGATAACCTGAAGGAAAAAAACGAAATTTTAAAAAAAGTTTATAGGCACGGCGGTTTCGATTTCAATACACTTTATCGGGAATACTTAAATTATGGTTTGGTGCTTGCTAAATATTTATGTAATGTTACATCGCTATTGAATAATGCCATCGAAAAGAAAAAAGATATCCTTTTTGAAGGCGCACAAGGCACGTTTTTAGATATTGATTTTGGAACTTACCCTTTTGTTACTTCTTCTTCAGCAACCGCAGGGGGTGCTTGCACGGGTAGCGGGGTCTCTCCGGTAAAAATAGATAAGATTATAGGTGTGGCAAAGGCCTACACTACAAGGGTAGGAGAAGGGCCTTTTCCTACTGAATTCCCGGCTGTTTTTGATAAATTCATGCGAGAGAAAGGCAATGAATTTGGCGCCACTACCGGCAGGCCGCGCAGGTGTGGATGGCTTGATATGGTAATGTTAAAAGAGGCAATTCTGTTAAACGGCATATCGGAACTGGCAATAATGAAGCTGGATATATTGGCGGGCCTTAAGTCCCTAAAGATATGCACGGCTTATAAATATAAAGGCAAGAAATTCCGCGAATTTCCTTACGATTTAGAAGTATTAGCTAACGCCAAGCCGGTATACAAAGAGATGCCGGGGTGGAATAGCCCCATAGATAAGATTAAGCGCTATCAGAAGCTACCTGGAAATGCAAAAGACTACCTTTCCTGGTTACAGGGTGATCTTGGGGTTAAAATCTCCATGGTCTCGGTGGGCTCGTCCAGAGAAGAGACCATTTTCATTTAAGTGAAGACACAACTTATGGAGCGAAGCGAACATAAGTTGTATGTCCGAACTTACCCCACACCCAGTTACTGCAAAGAGATGCTATGGATTATCTGGGTGTGGGGTTAAATTCGCAGACGGCTTCGCCTACAACTTACGGCGCCTTGCCCCGTAAGTTGTCTGCTCATTTAAATATTGACTAAACTCATTGATTGTGTTATAGTTAAACTTCACCTAAAAAAAGGAGGAAACCCATGAAATTCAATTTAATGAGTAAATTCTTCTTAATAACATTGTTAAGCTTGAGTTTAGCGGGTTGCACATTTATCTTTCAGAGAGGCAGGCGCTCGGACGTGCAAAAAATCGAGGAGTTGTCTCGACAGGTAAATAATTTGAGTGAAGCCAAAACCCTGCTTGAGGATAGGTTAAATCAAGAGATCAAAGACAAGCAGGTAAAATTGCAGATGATGGAGAAAGGTTTAGTTATTACTGTGGTGGGCGATGTATTGTTCGATTCGGGAAAAGCCAAAATCAGGCCCGAAGCCTATCCATTATTAGATAAAGTTGCCTTGGTTTTAAATGAAAATGTGCCGCAGTTTAATATAGGTATAGAGGGGCATACGGATAATGTGCCGATTAGATTTTCCGGTTGGAAATCAAATTGGGATTTGGCCAGCGCGCGCTCTCTAAGTGTCTTACATTATTTTATTGACAAGCGGGGAATTTCACCCGAACGTTTATCAGCAATAAGTTATGGCGAATATCAACCGGTTGCTTCTAATGATATAAAAGAAGGCCGCCAATTGAACCGCCGTGTTGAAATGGTGATTTTACCGGAATTGACAAAAGTAAAAGAGGGTAAAGCAAAAGAAGCTGCCCTTAAAGAGCCGGAAGAGAATCTTAAATAGTATTAGATAAAGAGAGGTTGTTATGGAGGAGAGTTTAAAAAATAGAATTATTATAGCTTTAGTCATATTGGCCCTTATTTTTTTGATTGGGATGATCAAATCTTGCAGTGACTCCGGCCGGTATAAAATAAACGGCAGTAATGAAATGAGAACCAGGATAGATTGCGAGGAGAAGCTGAATAATTTTTCGAAAGAAAAAGCGGCAATGGAAAACAAAGCGAATGCCGCAACGCAATCCTTAGAAGAAGAAAGAGCCGCACTTGCGGCGACTAAGAAGGCATTATTGCAGGAGCAACTAGTAAGCCAGAGCTTAAAGGAAGAAATCGAGAAGATCACCAAGCTTAAAGAAGCGCTCGAGGAAGACCTTAAAGAGGCATTAGCTAAAGTCAAGGCAGAAAAAACTAAAAAATAAGCTGCGTTTTAATATAAAATGAAATAAAAGGAGCGAAAGAAGAGCGGGATTCTGTTTAAAAAAGGGGAATTTTTCCCCTTTTTTATTCCGAAAAGGAGGTTTTTTATGAAAATATTAGACAAGATAATAAATGAATTTAAAAAAGTAATACAAAAAACCAAAGAATTAAAAACGCAAGGCCCGGTTTCTAAAAAAGAAAGGCTAAGAGGCAGGCCTAAGGAAAAAGCAATCGAAGCGAGGCAGGAGAAGGTGGCTTGGGGTATTCAAGAGACGGCCGTAGGGAAGACCAAGTTTTATACTGCCGAAACAGCCAAAACAACCCCGCGTATAATGCCGGAAGAATTGCCTTTCGGCTATGGAAAGGATAAGATAGTTTTACAGGTGCGCGATTCTTGGTGGATTCACGCTTATTGGGAAGTGATCAATGAGACCTTCGATCGATTAAAAGAAAAGCTTCGTGATTCATTCTACAGCGCAAAAAGAGTTTTGCGGGTTTATGATGTCAGTCATATCATCTTTGACGGGACAAACGCGCATAGATTTTTCGATATTGAAGTTAGCCTTGAGGCAAATAACTGGTATATAGATACGGGTAGCCCGGGAAGGTCCTGGTGCGTGGATTATGGTTTAAAATTAAGTAACGGGGAGTTTATCATGATTATACGCTCAAATACCGTCTATACTCCTATAGAGGGCCCATCTTGGATTACGGATGAAGAATGGATGGTGCCGGAGGAAATGTTCGCCAGGCTATACGGTATGGGTTTTGGATTTGGGCGTAGCTCACCGGTGGGAAAGGCATGGCAGGAGAGAATCAGAAGGGAACTTTTTTCCGGGATTCTTGCCTCACCAGGGCTTACTTCTGTGGCCAGTCCGGTAAAAAAAATACCTAGCGAGAGGAAATTTTGGTTAGTGGTTAATACAGAATTGATTGTTTATGGCGCAACAGAATCTGATGCCAAAGTAACGGTGCAGGGCCGGCCTATAAAATTAAGGCCGGACGGAACTTTTAGCTTGCGTTTTGCTCTGCCGGATGGGAAGCAAGTCATACCTGTGGCGGCAACTTCTTCTGATGAAGCCGAAAAGAGAGTTATTACTCCCATTGTAAATAAGGAAACCAAATAAGTGAGGACATAACTTATGGAGCGTAAGCGAACATAAGTTATGTGTCCGAACTTATCCTTGACATTTTTGGTAATTCTTCTCCTTCAAAAATGTCAAGGATTAAATTCGTCCTACGCTTCGCTTTAGGACTCGATGGACGATCCTAAAACGAAAGTGAAGGATCTCGCGCATACAACTTACTCACACTCCCTTGCCTGCCTAAAGCAGGCAAGGGGTTCGTAAGTTGTGCGCTCATTTAAATATGAATAAGGGATATCTTTGTCTAGTTTTACATGGTCATCTTCCTTTTGTCAGGCATCCGGAATATGAAGATTTTCTGGAAGAAGACTGGCTTTATGAAGCAATCACCGAGACCTACATTCCTTTAATCGAGGTTTTTGAGAGATTGCTGAATGACAATGTTGACTATAGGGTTACTTTATCTCTCACGCCTACATTGCTATCGATGCTTGGTGATCCGCTTTTGCAGGAGAGGTATTTAAAACACATAAATAGGCTGATAGAACTTTCGCATAAAGAGGTTGAAAGGACACGCTGGCAGCCGCAGTTTCAGAATCTGGCCATAATGTACCTGAATAATTTTTGTAAAGTGCGCGATATCTTCGAGCGGTTTAACCGCAATCTTATTACTGCTTTCAAAATTCTTCAGGATTCAGGTAAGGTTGAAATTATTACTTGCGCTGCAACACACGGTTATTTTCCGCTTATGGATATTTCTAAAGAATCTGTGCGGGCTCAGGTTAAGGTGGCAATAAGCCATTATGAAAGCATATTCGGGAAAAAACCGCAGGGTATCTGGCTTCCTGAATGCGGATATCATCCGGGACATGATGAAATTTTAAAAGAAGCCGGAATCCGCTATTTCTTTAGCGACGCCCACGGTGTCTTACACGGCAGCCCCCGGCCTAAATACGGCGTATTTGCGCCTGTATATTGTAAATCCGGAGTAGCTTGTTTTGCCAGAGATTTAGAGTCATCCAAGCAGGTTTGGTCTTCAATCGAAGGATACCCGGGAGATTATCAGTATCGAGAATTTTATCGGGATATCGGATTTGATTTAGATTATGATTACATTCGTCCCTACATTCATCCTGATGGAGTCAGGATAAATACCGGCATAAAATATTACCGCATTACAGGAAGTGACGATAAACAGCCCTATAATGCGCATTTAGCAAGAGAAAAAACAGCTGAGCATGCCGGTAATTTTATGTTTAACCGCGAAAGGCAGATAGAATATTTATTTGATTTGATGCAGAAAAAACCAATCATCGTTTCTCCTTATGACGCGGAATTATTCGGCCATTGGTGGTATGAAGGCCCGATGTGGATAGATTTTCTTATCCGCAAAATTTATTATGACCAGAAGGCCATTAGCCTGATTTCAATCCCTGAGTATCTCGCCGAGAACCCGCGTAATCAGGTAGTTACACCTTCAATGTCCAGCTGGGGTTGGAAAGGATATAGCGAGATGTGGCTGCAGGGCTCAAACGATTGGATTTACCGGCATTTACATAGCGCTTCAGAAAGAATGACTGAATTAGCCAAAAGTTTTCCCCACACTAACGGCTTATTAAAAAGAGCGCTTAATCAGGCGCTGCGAGAACTGCTTCTTGCCCAGAGTTCGGATTGGGCATTTATTATGGGCACAGGTACGCACACCAGTTATGCCGTGAAACGTACCAAAGACCATATTTTAAGATTTAACCGCCTATACGAAGATATAAAATCAAATTGCGTTGATTTGGACTGGCTTTCTGATATTGAATACAAGGATAATATATTCCCGGGAATAGATTATCGGGCACACCGCTAAATCTAATCACCAATAATGAATAATAAGGACAATGTCCCTACGCATATCGCGATAATTATGGATGGTAACGGCCGCTGGGCAAAAGAGAGAGGCCTGCCACGTACGGCCGGGCACCGCGCAGGAATGGATAGAGTTAGGGAGATTATCAAAGCAGCGGATGAGTTCGGTGTTGAAATTCTTACCCTCTTTGCCTTTTCGACGGAAAACTGGCTAAGATCCAAGAAAGAAGTAAATATGCTCATGCGTTCTTTGAATAATTTTTTAGGCCGTGAGATCAAAGAATTAGATAAAAATAATATCAGGTTTATGGTTATCGGCAGGGATGAGCCTCTACCTAAAAATCTTAAAAAAAACATTAAAGACGCTATGATCAAAACTAAAGATAATACCGGCCTGGTTTTAGTCCTTGCTCTAAACTACGGCGCAAGGCAAGAAATAATTGATGCGGCAAAGAAATTTACCCAGGCAGTTATCAACGGCCAGGTTAGATTAGAAGAGTTAGGTATTGAAAGTTTTAGTAATTATTTTTATACCGCAGGGGTAGCTGATCCGGATTTTTTAATCCGTACGAGCGGGGAGATGCGCCTGAGTAATTTCCTGCTCTGGCAGCTTTCCTACGCGGAATTGTATTTCCCTAAAAGATATTGGCCTGATTTTAGGAAAGAAGATTTAGAAAAAGCAATAAAGGTTTATCAGGGGAGAGTCCGTAGGTTTGGAAAGATAAATGTTAATAAAGAGAATAATTAGCTCAACGGTACTTGTTTTATTAATTGCGGCTAGCATTTCAATTGATTGGGTATGGGGTTTTGTGGTCACTATTTTTACTATTGCCGGGCTTTATGAGTTTTTCACGATGTTGGAAAATAAAAAAATAAGTATATATAAATATCTTGGTATCGGGATAGGCACCTTGATTCCGCTTTCGATACTTTTTCGTTTTGAGTTGACCAAGAGCTGGGAACTTTTATTTATCGTTTTATCTTTATTATTTTTAATTTTAATGCAATTCAGGAGACCCGAAAACTCGGGCGCTGTTTTGGGTATTTCTACGACCATATTCGGCATCCTTTATGTTTCCTGGTTCTTAAGTTTCTTAATAAAAATCAGATATCTTACAGCCGGAATCGGTTTAATAGTCACTGTATTGGTCATTACAAAATTAGGCGACATCGGCGCATTTCTCGTAGGTACGCGTTTTGGGAAAAAACCATTGCTCCCCCATGTCAGTCCGAAAAAATCTATTGAAGGAGCAGTGGGTGGATTAATATTTAGCGTATTAGGCGCATTCATTAGTAAGCCATTTTTTAATTTACCTGATTCACAACTTCTCTCCATCGGTATATTTTTAGGTATTTTAGGCCAAT
>Ga0315286_10005259_pt1 | contig 12489 bp, 11 predicted proteins | sample YL17G10_0_MG_FD_205038 | JGI IMG/M metagenome (GOLD analysis project Ga0315286, IMG submission 205038) | Sediment microbial communities from Yellowstone Lake, YNP, Wyoming, USA - YL17G10_0 | ecosystem: Environmental > Aquatic > Freshwater > Lake > Sediment | place: USA: Wyoming | collected... | reverse complement strand
CCACGGATCGTTCCGCCCGCGTCGACGAGGACGAAGCGGGTGGAATGGAGAATCGGCTCTTTCGCCGCCGGGCCGGCGTCCTCGACGGCCAGCCGGAAGCCGTCGCGGCAGAGCCGGCGCAGGCTCTCCGTGTCCGTCCGGAGGAAGCTCCAGCGGGACGGGTCGGCGCCGTGCTCCTTCCCGTAGCGCGCGAGGATCTCGGGCGTGTCGTGCTCCGGGTCGACCGTGAACGAGACGAACCGGATGCGGGGCTCGTCCCGGAGCCGGCTCGCGAGCGATTTCATCTTCGCGGTCATCCCGGGGCAGATCCCCTGGCAGGTCGTGAAGATGAAATCCGCGATGTAGACCTTCCCGGCCAGCGAGGCCTTCGTCACGATGGCGCCGGACTCGGACGTCGTCGTGAAGTCGGGGACGGCGGTCAGGCGCGGCAGCTCCTCGCGGCCGTACGAGCCGGCGGTCTTCCGGAGGTTCCAGGCCCAACCAAGCAGGGCGAGCGAGACGACGAGGCCGAGGGCGGCGAGCGCGAGCGGGAGGAGGCGAAATCCCGGGCGACGGGAGGCGGGCGCGGTCGTCATGCCGGAAGTCTGCTCCCCCCGCGGAGCGCCGGCCGCCGTGTCGCGACGAGGAGCGCGGCGGCGTAGAGGGCCGCGGCGAAGAGGACGGTCACGGCCGCGGAGAGCCCCCAGCCGGGCAGGCCGGCGCCCCCACCCCCCAGCGCCCGTCGGAGGGCTGCCACGCCGTACGTCAGCGGGTTCAGGGCCATCACGCCGCGCAGGAAGGCCGGCGCGCCCGAGGCGGGAAAAAAGGCGCCGGAGAGGAGCCACAGGGGAACCAGGAAGAGATTCATGATGGCGTGGAACCCCTGCGTCGAGTCGAGCGACCAGGCGATGAGAAATCCGAGGGACGTCAGGGCGAAGGCGAGAACGAGCAGGAGGGCCGCCGCCGCTGCGAGCGCGGCGCCGTCGACCGGGAGACCGAGCGTCGGGACGAGCACGAGGAGCGCGCCCCCCTGCAGGGCACCGAGAAGCGTTCCGCCGAGCACTTTCCCGAAGACGATCGCGCGGGGGCCGACGGGGGAGACGAGGACGCCCTGGAGGAATCCCTCGCGGCGGTCCTCGATGACCGTGATGGTCGAGAAGATCGCCGCGAAGAGGACGACGAGGACGACGGTCCCGGGGAAAAAGAAAGCGAGGGAAGCACCGACCGTCGCGGGACCGGCCCCGTCCGGGCGGAAGGAGCCGCCGAGGCCCGAGCCGACCACCGCCCACATGACGAGCGGCGGCGCGATGGCGCCCACGACCCGGCTGGGCTGCCGGAAGAAGCGGACGAACTCGCGCCGTGCGAGGGCGAGGGCGGCCCTCATGCGGCCTCCTCTCCCGTCCCGGGCTCCTCGTCCCGGAAGAGACGCCCCGTCGCGTCGACGAAGACGTCCTCGAGGGAGGGTGCGCCGAGCGTCACCGAGCGGAAGCGCCCGGGAAACGCCTCGACGAGAGCGGGGACGAACTCGTGTCCCCGCGCCCGCTCGATCCGGACCGTGGTCCCGACGGCCGTCACGTGTCCGGCCTCGCCGCCGAAGCGTGCGACGACCGCGCGGGCGAGCCCCTCGGCTTCCTGTCCCTCCTCCGTCTCGAGCGCGAGGACGTCGCCGCCGACCTGTGCCCGGAGGGCCGCGGGCGTTCCTTCCGCCGCGAGGCGGCCCCGGTCGAGGATCCCGACGCGCGTGGCCGCCTCGGCTTCCTCGAAGAGATGCGTCGTCAGGAGGATGACGGCGCCCCCCTCCGCGAGCGAGGTCAGGAGCGCCATCAGATCGCGCCGCGCGCCGGGATCCAGACCGGTGGACGGCTCGTCGAGGAGAAGGACCGGGGGGCGGTGGAGCAGCGCCTTGGCGATCTCGACGCGGCGGGCGAGCCCGCCCGAGAGGGTCTCGACGGCGTCGGAGGCGCGATCCGCGATCGAAAAGCGGTCGAGGAGCTCGCCGGCGCGCGCGCGAAGCGCCGGGCCCCGGAGGCCGTAGAGCGTCCCCTGGAGGAGGAGGTTCTCCATGACCGTCAGCTTCCGGTCGAGGCTCGGCGACTGGAAGACGACGCCGAGGGCCCGGCGGAGCGCGGCGAGGTCGCCCGAAGGCTCGTGACCCGCCACACGGAACGAGCCGGACGTCGGCGCGAGAAGCGTCGCGAGAATCCGGAAGAGCGTCGTCTTCCCGCCGCCGTTCGGGCCGAGGAGGGCGAAGATCTCCCCCGCGGCCACGGAGAGAGAGACGCCGTCGAGCGCCCGGCGGGAGCCGAAGTCGCGCGAGAGACGGTCGGCCGAAAGGACGGGCACCGCGGCGCTCAGAAGGTCACGCGGTCGAGCACGAGGAGCAGGAGGACGGCGGGGAGCCACCCGATCGAGGCCAGGAAGAGCCCCAGCGCCCGCTCGTCGGTCGTCTCGCGCGCGAAGCGGAACGACGCCGCAAGGAACAGGAGCGTCAGGGCGAGCGCGCCGACGGCGTAGACGCTGCCGGCCATCCCGAATACGGAGGGGAGCAGGCTCGCCGGGAGGAGGGCCAGGCACCAGCCGAGAGCGTGCCGCGACGTCCGACGTCCCGTCGGGTCGATTGTGGGGAGGATCCGGACGCCCGCCGCGCCGTAGTCGGCGCGGTGGCGCCATCCGATGGCGAAGAAGTGCGGCAGCTGCCAGAGGAAGAGAAGGACGAACAGGACGAGACCGGGCGCGCCGATCGAGCCCTGCACGGCCGTGAAGCCCCCGAGCGGCGGGAGCGCGCCGGGGACGGCGCCGACGATCGTCGAGAGGGGCGACACCGTCTTCATCGGCGTGTAGAGGCAGACGTAGCTGACGAGCGTCGCCGCCGCGAGGACGGCCGTGATGCCGTTCACGAAGAAGGCGAGCTCCGCAATGCCGGCCACGGAAAGAGACGTGGCGAAGAGGAACGCCCCGAACGGCGAGACCCGGCCGGCGGGAAGCGGCCGGTCGGCCGTCCGGCGCATCCGCGCATCGAGGTCGATCTCGGAGAGCTGGTTGAAGGCGCTCGTGCCCGAGGCCACGAGCGCGGTGCCGAGAAGGGCGTGGGCGAGGAGGACGAGGTCCATGGCCGAGAGCCGTTCCCTCGTCCCGGCGGCGAAGCCGACGAATGCCGTCAGGACGACGAAGAGCGTGATCCGCGGCTTGGTCAGCGCCACGTAGTCGGCGATCCGCGTCCGGAACGCCGGGTGCGGAGCCCCCGGGGCCGGCGCCGCGGCCCGGCTCCCGCCGGCGGCGGCGAGAGCGGTCCGCGCCGCGGCGCGGGCGCGGCCGAGCGTCAGGGCGAGGAGGACGCCGAGAACCCAGACGAGAGCGCCGACGGCGAGGTGGGCCGCCGTGACGGGAACGGCCTTCTTCGTCCAGATGGAGAAAGTGCCGAGCGTGACCTGGAGGGCGAGAGCCGCGGCCCAGAGTTCCGCCAGCGTACCGGCCGCGGGAACCCGGGCTTTCAGGCGGAGAGAGGCCCGGATGGCGAGGATGACGAGGACGCTCGCCGCGGCGGCCCCGACCCGGTGGGCGAAGTGGATCGGAACGCCCGGGCGGGCGAACTCCCCGGCCGCGGGGAGGAGCTTCCCGAACGCCAGCGGGAAATCGGGAATGGCGAGGCCCGCGCCCGTGTGGCGCATGACCGCCCCGAGGAGGATCTGGACGTAGACGGCCCCGGCCGCGACGGCGGTCCAGAGGAGGGCGCGCGAGAGGTCGGGAGCATCCCCGGCGCCCACGCCGCGCGTAAGGTCGCCCGAGGTCCAGGCGCGCGACGTCACCAGGGCGATCGAGGCCGTCAGCGCGAAGACGATCTGGGCGAGCCCGGCATGCGCGGAGGAGACGGCCGGCGGCAGGAGGAGGAGGACCGTGAGCCCGCCGAGCAGCGCCTGCGCGAGGATCGCCCCGAAGGCGAAAAGGCCGAGGCGGCGCACGGGCCGGCGCCGCTCGCCCCAGAGGAGGACGCCGGCCTGGAGCCCGACGAAGAACGAGACGAGGGCGGCCACCATCCGGTGCCCGTGCTCGTAGAGGATGCCGCCGACCATCGGGGGCATCAGCTTTCCGTAGGCCAGCGGCCAGTCGGGGACGGCGAGGCCGGACTCGGTCGACGTGACGAGCGCGCCGGCGATGAGCAGCACGAACACGGCGACCGCCACGACGCGCGCGGTCCCGTGAATGATCCGGTTCCTGGTGGAATCCATTTCTTTTCGGTGAACCCCGCTCCCCACGTTCCGGACCGAGTCCTGTATCGTCCGGCCACCCCCGGGGACCGGGGATCATCTTCCGGGGGCCGGAAACGGTCAAGCGCCGCCTCCGCGCCGCTCCGGAAGCTCATCGGAGAAAATCCCGCCATGCGCGTCGAGGTCGCCGTTCTCCGGCACGTCGAGATGCCGCTGAGATTCCGTTTCAGGACGTCTTTCGGCGAAACGACGATCAAGTCCTTCCTCCTGCTCGAGCTTCTCTCTTCGGGCCTCTCGGGCTTCGGGGAGTGCGTCGCCGAAGCCGGCCCCTTCTACGCGCCGGAGACGGTGGGAACCGCCGGGCACGTCCTCTCGGAATTTCTCCTTCCGCTCGTCGTCGGCGCGGAGATCGCCTCTCCGGAGGATTTCGAGTCGCGTGCGGCCCGGGTCCGCGGAAACCGGATGGCCAAGGCCGCCGTCGAGACGGCCCTCCGCGACCTCTTCGCGAAGGCGTCGGGGACGTCGCTGTCCGCGGCGCTCGGCGGGACGCGGACCGCGATCGAGGTCGGCGTCTCGCTCGGCATCTCTCCGACGGTCGCGGACACCGTCGAGAACGTCCGGAAGCACGTGGGAGAGGGGTACCGGCGGATCAAGCTGAAGATCGAGCCGGGGACCGACGTGGAGCGGGTGAAGGCCGTCCGCGAGGCCTTTCCTTCCATCGCGCTCACCGTGGACGCCAACGCGGCCTACACGCTCGCGACGGCGGACCGGATCCGCGCCCTCGACCCCTTCGGACTCGACTACATCGAGCAGCCCCTCCACCATGAGGACCTCGCGGACCACGCGGAGCTCGCGAAGACGCTCCGGACGCCGATCTGCCTGGACGAATCGATCCGGTCGGCCCGCGACGCGCGGACCGCCATCGCTCTCGGCGCGTGCCGCGTCATCAACGTGAAGATCGGACGGGTCGGCGGGCATGGCGAGGCGCTCCGGATCCACGCGGTGGCCGCCCGGGCGGGCGTCCCGCTCTGGTGCGGCGGCATGTTGGAAGCGGGCGTCGGGCGCGCGCAGAACGTGGCCGTGGCGAGCCTCCCCGGCTTCTCGAAGCCGGGCGACACGTCCTCCTCGTCGCGCTACTTCGAGGAGGACATCGTGACCCCGCCGCTCGAGGCGACGGGGGGCCTGATGCCCGTCCCGACGGGGCCGGGAATCGGCGTCGCGGTGCGGCGCGACGTTCTCGAGAGGGTCACCGTGACGCGGAAGGATTTCCGGGCGTGAGGGCGGACCGCGTGGCCGAGCTGGCCGCCCTGTTCGAAGGGCGCCGGGAGGCTCTCGTCGCGACGCTCGGACAGCTCGTAAGCCGGGAGAGCCCCTCGGACGACCCGGCCCGGGTCGGGGAGCTGTCGCGGTGGATCGCCGGGCGCCTCGGTGCGGCGGGGATCCCCGCCGAGTGCGTCCCCTGCACAGGGCGGGGCGACGCGCTCCTCTCCCGCGCGGGGACCGCCGGCGGAACGCTCCTCCTCGGTCACGTCGACACGGTCTGGCCCGCCGGGACCCTTTCGGAGCGCCCGTTCCGCGTCGAGGGCGGCGTGGCGAAGGGCCCGGGAGTCTTCGACATGAAGGGGGGCATCGCCGTCGCCCTCGGCGTGCTCGACGCCGTGGGCCGCGGTGAGGTCCGGCCGGCCGGCCCGGTGTCGCTGCTCCTGACGCCCGACGAGGAGGTCGGAACCACCGCCTCGCGCGATCTTCTTCTGGCGGAGGCCGTGCGGCACGCGCGCGTCCTCGTCCTGGAGCCGGCCGGCGACGGCGGGGCGGCGAAGCTCGCGCGGAAGGGGGTCGGCCAGACGACGGTCCGATTCCACGGCGTGGCGTCCCACGCGGGCCTCGAACCGGAGAAGGGGGCCTCGGCCCTCGCGGAGCTCGCGCGGTTCGTCCCGTTCGCCGAGGCGCTGGCGGACGGCGATCTCGGCACCTCCGTCGTCCCGACCCTGGCGAAAGCGGGATCGAAGGCGAACGTCGTGCCGGATTCCGCCGAGCTGACGGTCGACTTCCGCTTCTGGTCCGGGACGGAGGGAGAGCGAATCGCGTCGGCCCTGCGGTCCTACCGGAGCGCCGACCCCCGGGTGTCGGTCGAGGTGGAGGGGGGGCTCAACCGGCCCTCGATGGAGCCGACCCGGGTCTCGACGGAGATGTACCGCGTCGCCGCGGCGCTCGCCGCGCGCCTCGGCTTTCCCCTCCCGTCCGCCCGAGTCGGGGGCGCCTCCGACGGCAACCTGACGGCCGGGGCCGGCGTGCCGACGCTGGACGGCCTCGGCCCGTCGGGCGGCGGCGCGCACGCGCGGACCGAGCACCTCCTCGTCGAGGACCTGCCGCGGCGCTGCGCCCTCCTCGCGGCGCTCCTCGAGGAAGTCTCCGCGTGAGCGGCCGCGTCGTGATCCGGGAGCTTCGTTCGACCGACGAGTTCCACGAGACGTTCGACGTGTCGAAGGAGGCGTGGAAGTTCGAGGACCGGGTCCTGTCGCCGTGGACGGACCTCATCGCGGGAACGCACGCCGGCGGAATGACGGCCGGAGTCTTCGAGAGGGGCCGGATGCTCGGTTTCGTCCACGGCCTGCCGCGGACGAATCTCGGCGAGCCGGCCCACCACTCCCACCTCCTCGCCGTGCGGCCCGAGGCGCAGGGACGGGGCCTCTCCGTGCAGCTGAAACTGTTCCAGCGGGACTGGTGCCTTCGCCACGGCATCCGGATCGTGACGTGGACCTACGACCCGTTTCTCCTGAAGAACGCGAAGCTGAACCTCGTCCGGCTCCGGGCCGTCGTCCGCGGTTTCCTCCCCAACTTCTACGGCTTCATGGGCGGCATCTACGGCAACCTCCCGACGGACCGCTTTGAGGTGACGTGGCGTCTCGACGACCCGGCGGCCGCCGCGGCAGCCCGCGGCGAAGCTCCGGCACCCGAAGAGAGCGGGGGGGTTCCGGTGGCGCGGTCCGGGTCCGTGCCCGGCGCTCCGCGCGTGGCGCTCCCGTTCCCGGCGGGAGCGCCGGGAATCTACCGGACCGACCACGACGGGACGCTCCGGGAGAGGAAGCGGTTCGCCGCGGCGGCCCGGGCCCTCTTCGCGAAGGGCTACGAGGTGAACGGCGTCGCCGTCCGCGAGCCCGAACCGGTCTATCTGCTCACTCGGCGCTGACCGTCTTTGCTAGAGTCGGGACATCATTCCACGAAGGAGGGGATTCAATGAGAGCGTTCCGCGTCATCCTGGCCCTCGCCGTTCTCGTCGTCTTCGCCGCTCCGGCTCCGCTCCAAGCAGCGGCGGGCAAGACCTATCAGGTCACGGGCCCGGTGCTGGCGGTGGATGCCACGACGATCACCGTCCAGAAGGGCAACGACAAATGGGAGATCGCCCGGGACGCCTCGACCAAGATCACCGGTGAGCTGAAGGTCGGAGCGAAGGTCACCATCGAGTACCGGATGACCGCGACGGCCGTCGAGGTCAAGGCGGACGCCAAGCCCGCCAAGAAGAAGTGACCCGGAGGGGGCCAGGGGGAACCAGGGACTGGTTCTCCCTGCCTCAAGCCCTGGTCAGCTCGGATTTGAGCTTTTCCGCGTGGAAGTGCGCCACCAGCGGGTCGATCAGCTCGTCGAGTCGGCCGTCGAGGATGTCTGCGAGGCGGTGCGACGTGAAGCCGATCCGGTGATCGGTGACGCGGGACTGCGGAAAGTTGTAGGTCCGGATTTTCTCCGACCGGTCGCCGGAGCCGACCATCTTTTTCCGGTCGGCGGCATAGGCGGCGTCGCGCCGCTCGCGCTCGACCTCGTAGAGGCGTGACTTCAGGACCCGCATCGCCTTCGCCTTGTTCTTGATCTGCGACCGCTCGTCCTGGCACTGGACGACGGTCGCGGTCGGCAGGTGGGTCAGGCGGACGGCGGAGTAGGTCGTGTTGACGCCCTGGCCGCCGGGGCCGGAGGCGCAGAAGAGGTCGACGCGGATGTCCTTGTCGTTCAGGGTCACGTCGACGTCCGCGGCCTCCGGCAGGACGGCGACCGTGGCGGCCGACGTGTGGATCCGTCCCTGCGTCTCCGTGGCCGGGACGCGCTGGACGCGGTGGACGCCCCCCTCGTACTTGAGGCGGGAGAAGGCCCCCTCTCCCTCGACGATGGCCTGGATCTCCTTGATCCCGCCGACGCCTCCCGCGTCGCTCCGGTCGATCACCTCGACCTTCCAGCCGCGGCTCTCGGCGTAGCGGACGTACATGCGGAAAAGCTCGCCGGCGAAGAGCGACGCCTCGTCGCCCCCCGTCCCGGCGCGGATCTCGAGGACGACGTTCCGGGAGTCGTTCGGGTCTTTGGGCACGAGCAGGAGCTTGAGCTCCTCCTCGACGGCCGGGAGCCTTCCGCGGAGGGCGTCGAACTCCTCCTGCGCGACCGCCCGGAGCTCGTCCGAGGCGGGAAGGGTGTCGAGAAGCTCCCGCGCCCCGCCGATCTCCTTCTCGAGGCGGCGCCGCTCGCGCACCTTCTCGACGATCGGCGCGATCTCCTTCATGGCCCGGACGGTCTTCGCGTACTCCACGTGGTCGGACGCGACCTGGGGCGACTCCGAGCGCGCCTTCAGCTCGAGGTACTTGCGTTCGATTTCGGCGAGCTTGTCGATCATCGTCGTGCGCGCCCCCGGGGCCGGAGGCGCGAGGGGCGGGGAAAGCGCGTCGGGCCGGGCCTTACGCCGAGGCGGGGGTCGCGCCCTTGGCCGACTTGGCGTAGCGCTTCTGGAAGCGCTCGACGCGGCCGGCCGTATCGACGAGCTTCGCCTTCCCCGTGAAGAACGGGTGGCACTGCGAGCAGATCTCGAGGCGGAGCTCGGACTTCGTGCTGCGGGTCTTCCAGGTGTTCCCGCAGGCGCAATGGGCGGTGACTTCGTGATAGTCGGGATGGATCTTGGACTTCATGGATTCCTCGGCGACCGGCCGCTTGGGTGAGCCGTCGCGGAACCGCGGAGGATACCACGAGAGCCGGCCGCACCCTCCGGACGCGGTTCGTTGCTAGACTCGCTTCCGTGCTTCTTCTGAACGTCCGGGTCCCCGGCGAGCCGGCACGGCGGATCCGTCTCGAGCGGCCGGCCATGACCCTCGGCCGCTCTTCGACGAACGACATCCCCCTCTCCGACCGGACGCTCTCCCGCGTCCACGCGCGCCTGGAGCAGGCCGACGGCGGGCTCCTCCGCGTCGTGGACCTCGGCTCGCGGAACGGGACGATGGTCAACAGCATCCGGATCGCCGACCCGCTGACGCTGAAGCCCGGCGACCGGATCCAGCTCGGCGAGACGGTCATCGACGTCATCGAGGAGTCGACGACCCGCGTCGTCATCGACGCGAAGGCGGACGACAGCCTCCGCCGGACGACCTTCCTCCAGTCGTCGAAGGACCTCGTCCGTCCTCACCGGGAGGAGAGCGGCTCCCGCCTCGGGGCCGAGGAGCTCGCGAGGCTGAACGCGTCGCTCCGGATCCTCAACGAGGTCTCGGTGGAGCTCCTGTCGGACATCCCGCTGCCGCGGCTCCTCGAGCTGGTCCTCGACAAGGTGTTCACGTACCTCCAGCCGGACCGCGGCCTCCTCATGCTGGCCGACGAGAAGGGCGACCTGAAGCCCGAGCAGGTGAAGTTCGCCGAGGGAGTGGACCCGTCGGACATCCGCCTCTCGAAGACGCTCGTCCAGACCGTCGTCGACCGGAAGAACGGCGTCCTCGTCATCGACACGGCCACGGACGGCCAGCTCGCGGCCGCGGAGTCCATCCGGATCCAGGGCGTCACGTCGTGCATGGCCGCGCCCCTCTTCGTGGACGACCAGGTCATCGGGCTCGTCTATCTCGAGGTGCGGCTCGGGAGGAAGAGCTTCACCGAGGAGGACCTCCGGCTCCTCACGTCGCTGGCGAACACGGCGGCCGTCAAGATCCAGAACCTCAGGCTTCGGGAGAGCGCCGTCGCGAAGGATCGCTTCGAGCGCGAGATGTCGGTCGCGTGGGACATCCAGCGCCGGCTCCTCCCCGAGCGCGACCCGGAGCTGCCGGGCACCTCGATTCTCGGGCGGACGGTCCCGTCGCGCCGCGTCTCCGGCGACTACTACGACTTCTTCGAACGCGCCGACGGAACCGTCGACGTCGTCGTGGCGGACGTCTGCGGAAAGGGGATGGGCGCCTCGATCCTGGCGGCGTCGGTGCAGGCCGCCTACCAGGCCTGGGCGAGCGAGAACTTCCCGCCCGACCGCCTCTGCTCGAGGCTGAACGACCTCGTGTTCCGCCGGACGAGTCCCGAGAAGTTCATCACGATGATCACGGTCCTCTACGACCCGGCGAGCGGCGCCGCCGTCTGGACGAACGCCGGCCACAACGCCGGGCTCTTCGTCCGGGCCGACGGGACGAGCGAGCTCCTGAAGGCACACGGCCCGCCGCTCGGACTCTTCCCGGGAAAAGCGTACGGCTCGGGATCGCTGAAGCTCGCGCCGGGCGATCTCCTCGTCCTCTACACGGACGGGATCACCGAGGCCGCGAACCCCGAGGACGTGGAGTTCGGGACCGAGCGGCTTCTCGAGGTCGTGACGACCTCGCGGGCCAGGCCGGTGAACCAGATCGAGGTGGACGTGCTCGCGGCGCTCGCCGCGTTCGTCAAGGGCGTGCCGTACGGCGACGACCGGACGTTCGTCCTCCTCCGGCGTGACGACTAGGCGGCCTCAGCGGGACGGGCCGGCTTCCTCGGTACGGTCCTTCGACAGCATGCCGTGCCGCTTGAGCATCTCGTTCAGCGTCGTCGGCTTGAGGTGCAGGAGCTCCGCCGCCCTTTTCTGGACTCCCCCGGCGCGCTGGAGCGCCGCGACGAGGAGGGATCGGCGGTAGGCGTCCACGGCGTCCTGGAACGAGAGGCCCTCGGGAGGAAGCGTCTGGGGCCGCGGCACGGCGCGCCGGACGGCGTCGGAGAGCTGCTCGACGTCGATGACGCCCGGCCCGAGGATCAGGGCCCGCTCGAGCACGTTTTCAAGCTCCCGGACGTTCCCGGGCCAGTCGTAGTCGAGGAGAGCCTTCATCGCCCCCGGCGTGACCGGCGGCACCGACCGCCCGTTCTCGGCCGCGGCCCGGGCGACGAGCGCCTCCACGAGGAGCGGCACGTCCTCCTTCCGCTCGCGCAGCGGCGGAATGTTGATCGTGATCACGCAGAGGCGGTAGTAGAGATCCTCGCGGAAGCGCCCTTCGGCGACGAACCGGTTCAGGTCGGCGTTCGTCGCCGCGACGACCCGCGTGTCGGCGTGGACGGGCTCGACGGCTCCGACGGGAAGGAACTCCCGCTCCTGCAGGACGCGAAGGAGCTTCGACTGCGTCTCGAGCGGGATCGTGCCGATCTCGTCGAAGAAGATCGTGCCGCCGTCGGCGACCTTGAAGAGCCCTTTCTTGTCCGACACGGCCCCCGTGAAGGAACCCCGCACGTGGCCGAAGAGGTTCGACTCGAGGAGGTCCGGCGGGAGAGAGCCGGAGTTCACCGTGACGAAGGGGCCGGCGGCTCGCGGCGAGAGGCGGTGGAGGGCCCGCGCCACCAGCTCCTTGCCGGTGCCGCTCTCTCCGACGACCAGAATCGTCGAGCGCGCGTTGGCGGCCTGCCGGATCGTCTCGAAGACCCGCTCCATCGGCGCCGAGCGGCCGACGAGTTCGCCGAGGCCGCCGCGGGTGCCGTCGAGCCGCGCCTTGAGTTCGCGATTCTCGGCCAGAAGCCGGCGCTTCTCCAGAGCCTGCCGCGCCACGTGAACGACCTCGTCGTTGCGGAACGGCTTCGGGAGGTAGTGGTACGCGCCCTGCCGCATCGCCGAGATCGCGCTCTCGACGGACGAGTAGGCGGTGATCACGACGACCGGCAGCTCGGGCCAGCGCTGGCGCACCTCCGCGAGGACTTCGAGCCCCGGCCGGTCCGGGAGCATCAGGTCGAGGAGAAGGAGATCCACGCTCTCGCGCGAGAGGCGATCGATCCCGTCCGCCGCGGTCGCGGCTTCGAGGGTGTCGAAACCGACCTTTCCCAGCACGGTCCGGAGGACGTCGCGGATGACGGGTTCGTCGTCGAGGATGAGGATGGTCATCGCGTCAGGGCGCCGGTGGAAGCGCGACCGTGAAGCGAGCGCCGCCGTCCGGGCGCTGCGCCACCTCGAGCGATCCGCCGTGCGCCCGGATGATATCCCTCGCGATCGTGAGCCCCAGCCCGGTTCCGCCCTGCGACGTCTTCGTGGAGTAGAAGGGCTCGAAGAGCCGCTCGGCCGCCCCGGGCGGGAGCCCGGGCC